>Ga0070741_10012611_pt1 | contig 15222 bp, 9 predicted proteins | sample Coa_R1_4_FD_66440 | JGI IMG/M metagenome (GOLD analysis project Ga0070741, IMG submission 66440) | Surface soil microbial communities from Centralia Pennsylvania, which are recovering from an underground coalmine fire - Coalmine... | ecosystem: Environmental > Terrestrial > Soil > Unclassified ... | reverse complement strand
CGCCCGTCGATCGAGACGCTGCTGCACGCCTTCCTCCCCGCCCGCTTCGTGATCCACACCCATGCCGATGCCATTCTGGCGCTGACCAATACTACCCGCGGGCGCGACCTGGTGCGCGAGGTGCTCGGGCCACAGGCGCTCTGGATTCCGTACCAGCGGCCGGGGTTTGGGCTCTCCAAGCAGATCGCCGAGGTCTACCAGGCGCAGCCCGATGCGACCTGCGCCGTGATGGAGAAGCACGGGCTCATTACCTGGGGCGAGACGGCCAGAGAGGCGTACGAGCGCACGATCGAGGCCTGCACGCGCGCCGAGGAGTTTGTGGCGCTGCGCCGCCGGGCGGTTGCCGGGCGCGCCTCGCTGGCGCCGGCTCCTGCGGCGGAGCAGGCCCTTGCCACGCCGCTGGATGCTGCGGCCCGGCGCCGCGTGTACGTGCAGCTCGCGCCGGTGATCCGCGGGCTGGCGGCCCGCACCACGGCTGAAGGCACCCTGCTGCCGGCGGGCGATACGCGCGCGCTGACGGCGACCAGCCGGGTGATCCTGCGCTTCGACGACTCGGATGATGTGCTGTCGTTTGCCTCCGATCCTGAGGCCGCGCGGCTGTCGCAGATCGGCCCGGCCACGCCCGACCATCTGATCAGCACCAAGCGCACCCCGCTCTACGTGCCGGTGGCCCCGCCGGTCCCACCGGCAGGGCATGGCGGAGCCGGAGAAGACAGCCGTCTCTCTGCCACCGACACTGAGGCGGAGCTCGTCGCGGCCGTCGAGACCGCGCTCGAGCCGGCGTGGGTGGCGTGGGTACAGGACTACCTGCGGTACGTGCGCGAGCAGGCGAGCGAGCGCACGCCGGCTCCATCTCCTGAGCAGCTTGACCCGCGTCCGCGCGTGATCTTGATCCCCGGCCTGGGGATGATCACGCTGGGCCGAGACGCGCGCGCTGCGCGGATCTCGGCCGAGATCTACCACCACGCGGTGGCCACCATCCGCGCCGCCGAAACGATCGATCGCTATACCTCGCTCGATCCGCAGGACTGCTTCGACGTCGAGTACTGGCCGCTGGAGCTCTACAAGCTGACCCTCGCGCCGCCGGAGGCAGAGCTGGCGCGGCGCGTGGCGGTGATCACCGGCGCGGCCAGCGGCATCGGCAAGGCGATTGCCCAGCGTCTGGCGGCAGCCGGCGCCCACGTGGTGATCGTGGATAAGAATGCCCCGGGCGCGGCTGAGGCCGCCGCGGAGATCGAGCGCCAGTACGGTAACGGTCGGGCGCTGGCAGTGGAGACCGACGTTAGCGACGAGGCGAGCGTGGCACGCGCCTTCGCCGAGACGATCGCCGCCTACGGCGGCGTCGACGTGGTCGTCTCGAATGCCGGCCTGGCGCGCTCGCATCCGGTGGAGGACACGCCGGTGGCAGAATGGGAGCTACTGATGGGCGTGCTGGCGCGGGGGTACTTCCTGGTGGCACGTGAGGCGTTCCGTCTCTGGAAGCGGCAGGGGATTGGGGGGAGCCTGGTCTTCGTCGCCAGCAAGAACGCGCTGGTGGCCGGCCGAGACAACAGTGCCTATTCCGCCGCCAAAGCCGCCGAGCTCCATCTCGGGCGGTGCCTGGCCGAGGAAGGTGGGGCGCAGGGCATCCGCGTCAACACTGTCTGCCCCGATGCCGTGCTCCAGGGCTCGCGCATCTGGACGGCCGAGTGGCGCGAGGAGCGCGCCCGCACCTACGGTATCCGGCCGGAGGAGCTAGAGGAGTTCTACCGGAAGCGCACGACCCTCAAGGTGAACGTCTTTCCAGAGGACGTTGCCGAGGCGGTCTATTTCTTTGCCTCGGATCGCTCGGCCAAGACCACCGGCGGCGTGCTCACCGTCGATGGCGGCGTGCCGGCCGCCTACGTGCGCTGAAGGGGAAGACGAGGGTACGGCTGCCGCTGGCCCTGCTACTGCGCACGGCGCCGGAGGCGGTACGTGCGCTGAAGGGGAAGACGAGGGTACGGCTGCAAGTGGATGCGTGAGTGCTTGGGCGGGGCGACATGCCGAGGAGATCCTCAGGCCGCCGTCACACGTGGCGGATAGCGGCGCTCGGGCGGGGTCTGCTGGCGCGCCGTGCCGGGGAGATCCTCAGGCCGTCGTCACTGCACGCTCGGTGCTGCGGGAGCACCGGCGCAGGAGTAAGCATAGAGGCTCGCGTGGCGCAGGCGGAAGCGGAGGGCAATCGTGCCGGCCCCAGCGGCTGCTCGTGCCAACAAGGCGAGTGGCCTCCCCTGCCACGTTAGCTCGTGAGCCACCGCATCGCCGGCAAAGCGATCCGCCTCGGCCAGAGAATAGCCCGGCAGCACGGTGCCATCCGCGGCCAGCACTTCCGCCGCCACGTAGCCACCGGGCCCGTGCGTGGCGGCGTTGACAAGCAGGCGCAGGGGGATCGCCGGCCCGGCACTGCGCACGGGCGCTGTAGTGATTGTTCCTTCAGCTTCGCCGGCGTCGAGCGAGACGAAGCCATCCAGCCGCAGCTTGGCCAGACCGATCGCGGCGGCCCGGCGCTGCGCTGCGCGTGGGGTGGTCATGTGGCGGTGCTGGCGGCTGGTGCCGTGATCTTCGCGCCAGCCGCCGTAGTACAGCCATAGCTCGTCGCCACGCTCGATGATCCCCCGCGCGCAGCGGCGCATGCCGCAGTCGAAGCTCCCCGGCTCGCCGGCCTCGATCAAGGGCTGATGGCCGACCCTGCTCCAGCGGATGCCGTCGCGGCTGGTGGCGAGCTCTGGCCAGAAGGGACCGAACGGATCGGGTGAGGGCACGAAGACGTGGGGGAGGCCCACATACTGCCCGTAAAAGCGCTGCACCGGCATGTAGTACAGCTCGGCGAGTGGCGGATCATCCGCGTCCGGCAGGAGCACGTCGACAGGGCTCGTCCAGATCACAAAATCCTCACTGAGGCTTCGGCCGATCACCCGGCGCGGTACCCCTTCGCCTAGCTCTCTGCTCCGGCCGGGACGCACGTAGGCTACATACCGGCCGTACCGCTCGTCCCAGCCAAAGAGCGATTCCGTATCGCCGGTGCCGCGGAGCACCGGCTCGTCGGCCAGCGGCGACCAGTGCGCGCCATCAGGTGAGGTGAAGGCAGAGAAGCCGCGTTGCTCGTGGGCGCCCCAGCCGCGCTTGGTATCGGCACGGGAACGGTTGCCGCCATGCCAGACGAGCGCCTTGAAGCGCCGCGTCGGGTCCGGATCATGGTGATCGATGATCACGCCCATGCCTCCTGGGGTGTTGCCCAGGCACAGGTTATTGCGCCGCGAGCCCTCGTACTCGTAGGCGCCAATCTCAGGACGGTGCCAATGAATGCCGTCGGTTGACGTCGCAAATCCTGAGACGTAGGTACTCTCGACCCCCGGCACGCGCGCGTGGGTGAGGTACCACATCTTGAAGGTACGATCCTCCTCGTCAAAGAGCACGGTGGAGGGCACCATCGCTCCCTCCCACGGCGGCTCGGGCACCAGAATGGGGTTGCCGGCGTACTTGACCGCCGGGTGCATGACGTGCTGCACTGCCGTACGGGAGGCTACTTCGGCATCGTCGAGAAACAGGTGCCAGTGGCCACTGACACGTGAGCTGGCATGCGAGCCGATCACGGAACCTCCATCTTCTACTGAAGCTGTTCTTCTACGTGAAGCCATTTTTGCTGACGCCATGGCGAAATCGGGGGTGAACCACGATGGCCGATGGCGCTTCCACCTGGGCTGGCTTTAGTGGTGCATCCCGCAACTCCGTGCCACCTGCCGCCAGAGCCATTCACGAGCTAAGCACTTGGCGGAGGCACCATTTAGGCAGTCGCCGGCTGGAGCGCGCCGGTTCCGGCCATCTCGACCGGTGCCGCGGCCGGCGGCAGCAGCGGCTGGTTGCCGAGACTTTCCGAGACGTGGAGCGCCGCCTCGCGCACGGCATCGGCCAGCGCCGGCAGGCGTTGGGGAGTCATCTGGCTGGCCAGCAGACTGACGCTGATCGCGCCAACGGTGCGGCGCGTGACATCGCGGACCGGTGCGGCCACACACCCTCGCCCCAGATTGTTCTCTTCGATCTCATAGGCAAAGCCACAGCCTCGCACCTCAGCCAGGCAGCGCAGCAAGGCCGGGAGCTCGGTGATCGACCGCGGCGTGCGCGGTGCTAGCCCGCGCCGGGCCACGATGGCCTCCACACCACCGTCGTCCAGCGCCGCAAGCAGCACCTTACCGGCAGCGCAGCAGTGGGCAGGGAGGCGAATGCCCGTCATCGGTCGCGCCGGATACGAGGCCAGACGCACTGCCTGGCCGTCGTGCAGCACGAACAGGTTGGCCGTCCCTTCAGCCTTCGCTGCCAGGACCTGAAGCTGGGAGAGGGCGGCGGCGACGAGCCGGTCGCTTTGCAGATAGAGTGCGCCGAGGTCCAGCACGCGGATACCCAGCCGGAACCGTCCGGTGAGGAGGTCCTGGACAACGTACTGTCGCGACTCGAGCGCTGCCAGCAGCCGCGAGGCGATGCTGCGGTCGACGCCCAGCTCGCGTGCCACCTCGGCGACGGAGAGCTCTGGGCGCGCGGTACCGAACAGGTCAAGTACCTGGAGGGCGCGATCGACGGTCTGGAGCGGGCTTGCGGCAGGACCGATCTGGTTCATACCCCTCAGCAGGACAGCAGGAGGTTGCAGATTGCAGCAACGTCGCTATACTGTAGCATATGCGCGCTATCCGCAATAATAGTGCGATTATCGCCGGTAGCGAGGTCTCTATCTAATGGCCTTGACTGCAGGGGCAGGACACGAGCGAGGCGGCGCGGCCACCATCCGGCGCCGCCCGCTGGTGCTGAAGGGAGCCACCGCCGGCTGGGCGCTCCTCGCCTTTGGCGGCTGCACGGCTCCCGGGTCAGGTGGCGTGGCGAAGCCCGAGGCCCCGACAGTCACTCTGACCTATTTCACCGACTGGAGCGGCGGCACGCGTGGCGACTGGATCAAGGCCGCGCTGCCGAAGTTCGCGGAGGAGAACCCCGGCATCGTCGTTCAGGCTGAGTTTGCCCAGAACGACGCCAAGGCGGAAGCAATCGCCAACGCCGCCGCCGGCACCCTTTCCGACACCATTCTGGGTGGCGGTGACGTCCCGTATGCGCTGGCGAAGGCCGGTCAGCTCGTCGAGGTGACGCCAACCCTCAAAACCCTCAAGTTCAAGATGGAGGACATCATCTGGATCGCCTCTACTATCCAGGTGAAGGGCAAGCAGTACGGGCTCCCGTTTCAGTGGAACTACTGGACGCGCGTCATCAACAAGACCCTCTTTAAGGAAGCCGGTGTGCCGTTGCCAACCGAAAAGACCACCTGGCCGCAGCTTGCCGAATCGGTGCGCCGGATCGCCAAGCCGGAGCAGGAGCTCTACGGGATCGAGACGGGGACCTCCCTGTGGCATTGGAACCCCATCGTCTGGAGTAGCGGCGGCGAGATCATCTCGGCCGACCAGAGAAAGACGCTGCTCGATACCCCGGCAGCGATGGAGGGACTGCAGTTCTACGTCGACCTGATGTACAAGAAGGGGGTTGGCACGCCGATGGACGACAAGGGCAGCATTCCCGCAATGGCCAAGTTTGCCAGCGGCAACATGGCCATCGGGCATGCCAACGCCCCCGGCAAGGGGCTCGACGCATCAGTTGGCGGGAAGTTCGAGTGGGACGTCATCTATGCCCCGCTGGGAGAAAAGACCGGCAAGCGCTTTGTCTGGGTGAGTGAGCAGCCCAACCTGGTAACGACGACGGCCCAAAGGCAGTCGCGGGTCGAGCCGGCGGTCAGATTCCTTATCTGGTGCTGCTCGAGCAGGACGGCGCAGGACTTACTGCTCGACATCGGGACCGGCTCCTGGCCGACCTCCAAGGCGACGCTCAACAGCCCTAAGTTCCTGGCAGGTCCACCGGCAAGCGTCAAGGTGCTGGTGGACATGATCAAGGACTTCAAAGATCCCCAGATCTTCCAGGGGTGGATCGAGTGGCGAACCGCGCTCTCAGAGGGGCTCAACCCCGCCTTCGCCAATAAGCAATCCGTTTCCGCGGCGGCACGGGACGCCGTGCGCCTCGGCGACCTTGTCCTGGCCAAGTACACCTCCTGAGCCGGCGCGGCACGTGGCTGCGCGTCAACGACGCGTCAAGAAAGGACGCGAAGATGAAAGGGCAGGCCAGTGGAGTGGAGGGGAGCGGACGGGCAGCACCGGGCCCGTTGTCCTCCAGGTGGCCCGGCGGCTGGGAGGAGCCAACGGCAACGCGCCCGGTAGGAGTGCGCCAGAAAGCCGGCCTGGCAGCGCGGACACGGCGCGCCATGCTTGCCGGTGGAGTAGCCACGGGGAGTATGCTGGCGCTCGCCTGCTCAGGATCTGGTACCGGTGGGACACCGCGCGTCCCCAGCGGACAGGTCCAGATCAGCTTTCTCACGGACTGGGCCTCTGGCCCGCGCGGCCAGGTCATTCAGGAAGCCGCCAAGCTCTGGCAGCAGCAATACCCTTCCATTACGCTCAACCTCCGCATCGCGGCCGACGGGTCGTCCGGCCCCGTCCAGGTGCAGATGGCGGCCGACCTCGCCGCCGGAACGACGGCAGACGTCGCCTTGTACTCGTCCAAAGCAGTCGCCGCGCAACGCGTTGCCTTTCTTGACATCATGCCGTACGTCAAGCGTGACAAGGTGAATCTCAAGGAGTTCCTGACGGTCGAGCCGGAGCTGCAGTACCAGGGTGGACTCTACGGGCTCCCATTCCAATACGTCATGTCCATCTGGCTCGTAAACAAGGACGTACTGCGGCAGAACGGGATCAAGCTTCCGGACGACAGATGGACCTGGGACGACCTTCTGGCCGCGTCCAGGCGGCTGACCATGCCGGGGCAGATGTGGGGGATTGAAGATAATCGGGGTCTCGACGACTGGCTGGATGGCTGGCTGCCATCAAATGGCGGCGCGTACATCAGCGACGACCATAAGCGCACGTTGCTCAGCACCCCACCGGCGATCGAGGCAGTGAGGTGGATCGCCGATCGCTACGCGCGGGATAAGGTCGTGATCCAGGCTGCCGATCGGGCGGCGCTGGGCATCAGCGGCGCGGCGTTCCCCAATGCGAAGGTGGGCTTTGCGCACTACAACAGCAGCATCATTGGTGCGGCGGCGACGACCACGGGGTTTGACCAGATCGACTGGGACGTGATGTGGACGCCCAAAGCGCCGCGAACCGGCAAAGGGCTGGCCCACGTGGGCGACCAGCCACACGTGATGCCCAAACGTCCCGGCCAGACCCCGGCGCAGACTGATGCAGCCTGGCTCTTCTTGACCTTTATGTCCGGGCCTGAGGTCCAGGCGCTAATCGCCGAAGGCCGTGGCTCGCTGCCGGTGTACAAGAAGATCATTCGAGGCGACCGCTACCTGCGCTCGCCACCGGCGAGCATGGCGATCATTGCCAGGCTCGCCGATAACCCCGTGTTCAGCGTGGGGTGGTTCCCCGGGTATGACCAGTGGTGGGCGGTGGTGCGGCCGCTGCTGCTTTCGGCGATGCGCGGGGAGATCGGCGTGGACGATGCACTGCGGCAGGCGACGACGCAGGGTGACGCCATCCTGCAGCAATCTGGCGCAGGCAGATAGCACACCAAGTAAGACAAGTAAGACGAGAGAGGATGCGACCTACCAATGAGCACGTCACCGGCCAGCACAGCGCGCGAGACATCGGCCGACGGGGCGACGCACGCACCGGTCTCGCCGAAGGGGTACCAGGTAGCAGCGCACCTCACCGCCGCCGCTCCCTTCACGTTACACCCCGGCCCGCATCTGTTCAGCGACTGGCGGTTTATCGAGGCCGGAACGCCCACGTATTACGACGCCGCGGGCCAGCACATCCACTACACCGACCCGCAGAACGGGCGCCACACGCAGCTGCGGCCGGTATGGTACCGAGGCGCCGACATCCCGTACGGCATTCGTCTGGTGGCTGAGCCTCCGGTGAAGTCTGATCCGGTTCAAGGCCCAATGGGCGCCACCGTGCTCTACGACGGTGGCCGCTACCGGTCGTGGGACGGGGCCAACTACAGCGAATCTGATGATGGCTTCAGCTGGACGAGACCGGTGCTTGCGGGGGAGGAGCCCGGTGAAGACCGGAACGAGCGCTTCTTCTCGCGAGTCGGCGTGCACGGCCCAGGAGTGTTTATCGATCCCGCGGCGCCGCCCGGCGAGCGCTACAAGATGGTGTTCTGGACGGCGCTCGGGCGCAGGGACCGGCGCGCCTACCGCGAGCGCCTCTTCGAGGAGTACCGGCGCCGGCGGCCGCACGACATTGATCCCTTGATCCGCGTGCGCGGCGGGATCGACCTCGTCGGCGGCACGGACGCGCTGATGGGTGCCACCTCACCCGATGGCCTGCAGTGGACGCTCGTCGAAGAGCCGTTCGTCGTGCACATGGCGGATAACCCCAACACGATGTACTACGACGTGCTGCTCAAGAAGTACGTCCTGTTCACGCGGGTGAACTGGCTGTACGGCCGGCGGGCGATCGGGCGCAGCGAGTCGGATACCTTTGGTCCCTTTCCGCAGCCGGAGATGGTGGTCTGGCCAGAGCTCGACCGCGAGCCATCCGAGGATCTCTATACCAACGCCAAGTGTCTCTACCCTGGTACGGTCGACCAGCACTTCCTCTTTCCCACCGTTTACTCGCATGCTCGCGATGATGGACGGATCGACCTCTATTCGAGTCCCGATAGCATCCACTGGTTCCGCGTGCCCGGCGGGCCAATCCTGACCGGGGACCCGCAGACCCAGGACGGCGGCTGGCTGGCCACGCACTGTGGGCTGGTGCAGCTTCCTGGGGGCAAGGTTGGCCTGCCCTACCGCGGCAGTACCTTCCCGCACAAATACCCGCGCTGGCCGGATCGGGGCGATCGCGGCGTATCCCGCTACGCCCTCTGGCCAAACGAGCGTCTGGTCTGTGTCGAGGCCAAGGATCAGGGAGGGTTCGCTACTCCGCCGCTCAAGATCAGCGGCCGGCGCTTACGGCTCAACCTCAAGACGCCGCTTAGTGGCGAGATGCGGGTAGAGGTGGTGGCCATTACCAATTGGGTAGGTAAAAAGAAGACAGAGGAGGTCGTCGCCGGTCGTAGCTTCGAGGACTGCGACTCCATCTCCGGCGACCGGCCCGGCCAGATCGTCACCTGGCACGGTGAGTCCGATCTGCGTCTGCCGGAGGGTGCCGGCGTGCGCTTCCGCTTCCGGCTGCGTGCCGCGCGGCTCTACGCCTTCGAGGTGCTACCGGCCGAGTAGCCAAGTAAGCGATGGCCGAGTCGGCGAGTAACGAGGATGAGGTGTGGCCGGCTACCGTAGAGGCGCCTCTGGCAGGCCCATTTTCCCTGCGCTAGACGATGGCTGGCGTCACCGCCGTGGCCCGTGGCACGTAGCTGCATTCGGAGTAAACACCTCTCTCTGTGCTAGGCAATTGCCGGTGTCACCGCCGTGGCCGGCCGATCGGCAGCACTGTAGGGGCCGCCCTCGAGCTGCTCGATCAGGCGCATGGTGCCCAGGCAGTCCTGGAATGAGGTGAGCGCCGGCCGGCCTTCGGCGATGGCAGCCACGAACTCACGGTGGATGTGCAGGGTGCCCTCGTAGTCCTGCACGTTCTCGCTCTGCGCCAGCTCGGCGCCGGTGAGCACCAGCGGCTCGTCCTTGCCGGCCCAGATGCGGGCACGATGGGGCATCTCGATCTCGGCACCAATGCCCCTGCCATGCACCTCGAAGCGCAGGATGCGTGCGCCCGACGAGCGGTTGCCGCTGACGATGCCCACCGCGCCGGTGCTGAACTTGATCAGCCCGTTGTAGCAGTTGCGCCAGTCGGCGAAGAAGGCATCGCGGAAGGCATGCACCTCCTGCGCCTCACCGCCACACATGTAGCGCACGAAGTCCACGGCGTGGATGATGTCGTCCAGCAGCGTGCTCACGCCCAGGCTTGGACCTTTGGCATTGAGCATGTTCTTGTGAAACTCGCCGAGGCACATCGTGACCGGTCCGCGCTCGAGGATCATCTGTCGCACGGCTTGCGCCACCGGCGCGACGCGGCGCTGGAAGCAGACTGCCGTCACGCGCGCGTGCCGCTCGGCGGCGGCGACCATGAGCTCCATGTCCGGCACGTTCATTGCCGGTGGCTTCTCCACCAGCACGTGCTTGCCGGCATTCAGGCAATCGACGATGATGGGCAGCGAATACTGGGGTGGCATGATGATAGAGACCGCGTCCAGATCTACCTCGTCGAGCATGCGGTGGTAGTCGGTGAAACGCCGCTCTATGCCAAAGCGCTCCCCGGCGTCGTCCAGCCGCTGCGTATTCAGGACACAGATCGCTTTCAGGTCAAGGCTGCCCTCCTGGACGAGGCGCAGCACAGCCGGATAGTGGGCGCTGGTGGCGCGCCGGCCGGCGCCGATGAATGCGACGTTCAAGGCCATACTGCCTCCTACTTCCCGCGGCTAACCAGAATAGCATCGACCTGCGGCTTGATCTCGAGCATCGCCGCCTTGGCCGATACCTGGCCTTTGACAATCCTGTCGAACGCCTGCCCGACAAGCGTGTTAATCTGGACCGATCCGGGCGGCAGGGGCAGCGCCTTCACCTGGCTGGCCGCGAGGTCATAGGCGCGAGCATTTTCCCCCGGGATCATTTGGTTCACCCATACCGGATTCTTGGCGTGCGTCCTCGAGGTGGGGCTGGTGAACCCTTCGGCCATGCCAATCTCGATGCCACGACCGATCACAAAGAGGATGAACTGCCAGGAGGCGTCCTGCTGGCGGCTGCCCTGCGTGATCGCCAGTCCATTGGGCCCATCGCGATTGTAGTCCTTGCCATTTGGCATCCTGTGCATTGGCACCATGCCAAACAGCACTTCCTTCAAGCTGGGTACGGTGCTCCGGATGCCGAAGTAGAAGCCGACTCGTCCGGCGGTGAACAGCCCCACGTCGCCGCCGACCACCCCCTTGAGCGTATCGGGGTCCGGCGCAAACCCGTTGATGAGCCGGCTAGTCAGGTACTCCCACGCCCGCACCGCGTTATCTTCGTGCATCCGGCTCTCGGTGGCCTGTGCGTTCCATAGCTCGCCGCCAAACCCTTCGATCCATGGTGAGATGAACTGGACCGTACGGCCCACCTCCGTTTGCCCATAAGTCTTCACCCCGCCCTGGTCGAAGGTCAGCCGCCGCACCGCGTCATCAAACTTCTCAATCGTCCACTGCCCCTTCTGATAAAGCTCCCATGGATCGTCAACGCCACGTTGCTTGAGGAGCGCGGCGTTGTAGTAGAAGACGCCTGGGCCCGACTTATACGGCAGGGACCACAGCTTGCCGTCCCAACGGAAGTAGTCGATCACGCCGGCGTAGAAGTCTTTCAGGTCAACTGCAGCCTTGTTCCTCGCCAGGAATGGATCGAGAGGCGTGGTCACCCCTTTGATGGCAAAGTTCGCGTTGTAGACAGGATGGATCCAGACCAGATCAGGGATCGTGCCACCAGCCACCGAGGCGATGATCTTCTGCTCCTGCTCGCTCGAGCTCCCAGGGAGGATCTGGATCGACACGTTGATGGAGGGATACCTGGCCTTGAACTCACTGGCGGTCTGTCCCCAGACCTTTTGTGCCGTGCCGATCTCCTGCACCCAGACGTCGAGCGAGGCCGGTCCAACGGTGCCTTGCGCGCGGGGGGCGCTCGTCGACGACGATTGGCCGCAGGCGAGCACGAGCCAGCCAGCGATGACGGCACTTCCGCCGCCCATGACTGCGCGGCGTGTCTGGCGTGAGATGCTGTATCTTGCCTGTGCCGTTTCTAGGCTCGTCCGCATAGTCGTCATGGTCGTCCTCCTAACCAAAACCGGAGCACAACTGCCTCTGCCTCTGGGTCATGCTTGCCAACTAGTCCTCCTTTTTCCCCTTTCTTATAGAGAGATGCCTAGCCGATACTGAACAACGCGCGCGCGTTGTTGGCCAGCACGCCGCGATAGGTGGCGCCGTCGCGCTGCTCGAGCTGGGCCAGCGCCTCGCGCGGGCGGCGCGTGCCCATCGGCGACGGGAAGTCGCTGCCCAGCATGACGTGCCCCGGCGGCGTCGTCTCCACCAGGTGCTGCAGCACGGCCGCGTCGTGCGTCAGTGTGTCGAAGTACAGCTGGTCGAGGTATGCCGAAGGTGGCCGGGGGATATGAGCACGTGCCTCCGGCTTCACCTCGTAGACGTGATCCATCCGCCCGCGCAGCGCGACGAAGGCGCCGCCGCCGTGCGGAAACAGCAGCCGCAGCCTGGGCAGCCGCTCCAGCACACCACCGAAGATCAGCGAGGCGATCGCCACCGTCGTATCCGCCGTCATGCCTACGACGTTGTGCAGGTAATAGCGTTCCAGCCGCTCCCATCCCAGGGCATGAAATGGGTTGGGGTGGATGAATACCGGCACGCCCAGTTCCGCCGCGCAGGCAAAGAACGGAAGGAACTCCGGCTCGTCGAGATTCTTGCCATTCACGTTGGTGGGGATGATCACCGTGCGTAGCCCCAGGCAGCGCACCGCGTCGGCCAGCTCGGTGGCCGCGAGCTCCGGATCGGCAATCGTCACGCTCGCACCACCGATGAAGCGATCGGGATAGGCGCGAACCGCGGCCGCCATACCCTCGTTGATCGCCGCCGTCACGTCGCGGGCCACGTCGACCGGTGCCCAGTAGGAGAGACACGGCGGATGCGGGGTGAGTACTGCCTGCGCCAGTCCGGCCTCGTCCATCCAGGCAACGACGGCTGCCGGATCGCGGAAGTCGGGCACCATCGGATATTCGGGCATATCAGGGTTGGCCAGCCACTCGACGCCATCGGCTTTACGGTAGAGACGCGTGCCCAGCCGGGTATCCCCCGCGCGGTTGAGCCGGCGCACGTGCTCCAGATAGCTATCTGGGAAGAGGTGGCAGTGGACGTCGATGCCAGCGCGCTCGGTCGGTCGCACGCAGTCGCCCACCTGAGGCCGGGTATCGGGTAGCACCGCACTCATGCCGGCACCTGCTCCACGCGCTCGCTGCGGCTACCGGCCATTGGTGGACCGTCCTGGAGCGACCGCTCCGCCTGCCGGCGGAGGTAGGCCAGGTCGTCTCGGGTCTGCTCGATCAGCTCGGGTACTGCCAGGTCGCGCCAGGCGCCACTTTGGTATTCCGAGCCGAGCGAAACCCACGCCTGCCCGTCCTGGTCCCAGCCTACCTGGCGCAGCAAGGAGAACACCCGGCGCCAGCGCACGTTGCCCAGGGCCAGTGGCATCTTCTTGTACACCCAGATCATCTCCCCCGTGGCCGGGTCCGGTTCGTGGAACCAGCCGAAGCTCTTGGCGTCGACCAAGCCAATCCGGTCTTGCAGCAGGTCAATGCTCTGCATCCAGCCCAGAGCGCCGCCCTCGAGGGTCAGATGGCCGGGATCGAGCGAGACGCCGACGTAGCGTGGATCGGTGCCCTGGAGGATCTGGTCCAGAATGCCGCCCTGGGCGCCGAGCATGGCGCCGGAATGGGTATGAATGCAGAATCGCACGCCGTGCTCGCGCGCCAGCACCTCCAGCTCCGCGACCTCATGGCGCGCGGCGGCGATCTGCTCACGGATGGTGCCAAACGGCTGGTAGCGACGGGGTGACGTGCGCAGCTGCCGGATACCCAGCCGCGCTGCCGTCGCGCACACGTCGTGGGCATATGCGTCCTGCCGAGAGTGGATCTCCGTTACCAGCGCCGGTACCTCCAGGCCTGTGGCGCGCGCCTGGTCCACGGCGCGAGGCAGCGTCTCCTGTACCTGAGCCGGGAGCACATGCCCCGTCGCACGCACGGTGAGCTCGATACCGTCGAAGCTGAGCGACTTCACCGTCTTTACCGCTTCCGGCACCGGCATCGACTGCAAGCTCTTCGAGAACATCATGTAGCGCATGCTGCCTCCCTTCACGGCTCACACGCGGCGCAGGCCATCTGTATTTCCTCATTCCATGCTGATTGGCTCCGGCAGTGGGTCCTCCGTCCGGCAGAGCGCTTCCAGAAGCTGGCACAGGAGCGCATCGCGCAGCGGGCGGTGCGCTGGCCCCTCCCACAGGTTGTCGTACTCCTGCGGATCGGTCGCCAGATCGAAGAGCTCGCCGAACGGCAGACCGGGGTAGTAGGTCAGCTTGTAGCGCGCGGTGACGAGCGTCTTGGTCTGCATCCCCCGCGGCGCTTCCCGATGCTCCACCAGCGCCCACTCGCGGTAGGGATCGGTCGCACCGCGCAGGATCGGCAGCAGTGACTCGCCCTGCACACCCGGTTCAGCCGGTAGCCCGCAGGCATCCAGCAGGGTGGGCATCAGGTCTACCGCGCTGGACACGTGCTCGTAGGTGCGGCCGGCGGGGATCACGCCCGGCCACCGCCAGAGCAGGGGCATGCGGATCATGCTCTCGTAATGGAATGGGCCCTTGAACAGCAGGCCGTGGTCGCCCATCAGCTCCCCATGGTCGCTGCAGTAGAGCACGATCGTGTCTTCTGCTAGGCCAAGCCGGTCGACGGCCTCCAGCACACGACCAATGGAGGTATCCACCAGCGAGATCAGGCCGTAATAGTGCGCCAGCATCTCGCGCAGGTGCGCTTCGGGAAGATCGCACAGCCGGTGCTTCTTGGCCACGGCGCCCTGCACGCCGCCGGGCGCGTAGGGTGTCTCGGCGAGCCGGCCGGTGTAGTAGAGCTGGTGGTGTGGCGGCATGCGCGCCAGCTCGCCGCGGTTTGGCGTGGGCAGCGGTAGCGTTTCCGGCGCGTACCTATCGCAGTACGGTGCCGGCGGGCAGAGCGGCCGGTGCGGATCGGGAAAGCTGCAATAGAGAAAGAAAGGACGGTCGGGCTGCCACCGCCGATGCGCCTCCAGGTAGGCAATGCTGCGCTCGGCGATCCAGGTGTCGTAGTGCAGGGCTGCGGGAATAGCCGATTTCCACGACTCGATCGCGCCGGTGAGCGGCGCCAGCGCATGGGCCGGCTCCATCAGATTAACGGCCTCTGGATGGTGCTCCCGCAGCCAGAGCCCGTAGTGGCCCCCGCCCGCAACGCGATGGCCGTGCTGAATGGCCAGCTCGACGTACTCAAAGCCATAGTGCGGGCCGTGCCAGATACGCCAGAAGCGGTCCACCTCCTCCGGAGGGACTCCCCGGTTGCGATGCACCGATGTCGGTGGGAGCGGCCGCCCCGGCTGGTACCGCTCCCCCGTGTTGGCAAGATG
>Ga0070741_10012610_pt1 | contig 15222 bp, 15 predicted proteins | sample Coa_R1_4_FD_66440 | JGI IMG/M metagenome (GOLD analysis project Ga0070741, IMG submission 66440) | Surface soil microbial communities from Centralia Pennsylvania, which are recovering from an underground coalmine fire - Coalmine... | ecosystem: Environmental > Terrestrial > Soil > Unclassified ... | reverse complement strand
GGGAGTAAGTGCTTCGCATATCAAAGCGGGTGGTTTAGCGCATGGCGAACGGGTGGCAAAATATAATTATTTAATGGAAATAGAAAGCGAGTTGCTACAAATTATATAAAAAAGGGATGTTGACGTCCCTTTTTTATATAATTTGTACATGATACTTATTTAGTTTCTTCTATTTTTTCAGTCAGAATCAGTTGGAATGACTTAATATTATTGCTCAGTGAATATTTTGAATGTGAAACTTTAGCAAGGCCAGCAAGTCTTCCTGTTTGAGGGTATAAATATTTTGCTGGTTGTTTATGCTTTTCTGGATTCCAGGTAAAATATTTAGTTCTTCCGCGTGCGCCTTCTGTGGTTTTATAGAGATAATCTGGTGTTGGGATGAAGGTTGCATCTGTATATTCAACAGCCATTGGATCATTTAAATAGACCGCTATTTTCATATCTTCTTTAAGATTTTTTATCTCAAACGCTAATTTTTCTTGCGGTGGAATTTGATCACGATTAAATTTTTGGTTTGATTGTATATCATCGCCGCTTACCAGTGTTACCCAAATAGGTTCTTCTGATTTATTAACGATTTCAAAACCAGGACCATTTTTGAAAAGCATGCCATGGAGCTTGTTTTTCATTTTTTTTAAGGTGAGTGCTATGCCTTTCAGTTCATCGCTTTCGACAACGTTTTTTACTTGATTGATCTTTTTTTCTGTTTTGGCAATCATATTTTTCACGTCCTGAATGGTTGCCGTAGTCTTTTTTGCAGGTTCCTGAGTAGTAATTTCCACTACTTCAAATTCCCCTAAATCAGGGTCAGTGTATACTTCTGATGCAGAAAGGGGGGTGATAGGACTTAAAAGAGCGAAGATTGCTAAAATAAGATATTTGCGCGCTTTCATAGGTATTCTCCTTTTATTTTATACTTATATCAGTAGAATACTATGTTTTTTATTCAAATAGCAATAGTTTTATGTCTTTAAAAAGGGATTAGGATCATTGTCGTTTATTATGCCCTTTAGATCTGGTAATGCCGTTGTTGACGTATTATTTGTAGCAACGACTACCGGTTTTTCTGGTACCACCGGTACGGCGGGTACGGGCTTGGGTTTTTTAGCTGGTTTTTTGACAACCGGAGCTGTCGAATGTTCATCCACGGAACATCTGTCCACGAATGCATCAATTTGCTCATCCGTGTTGTCAGTAGATGGGAAGAACCAATGGGTCACCGGGTCTTTTAGGTTAGCAAACAATTCTTCATTCGCATAATTTTTTGCAAGATTAATATAATCGTCCGTGTGTTTATTGGTGCCTCCGCGCAAACGTGGCTCAATAATGGTAGGACAAATAAATACGGTTAAATTATTTTGCGTAACATCGCTCGATCTACTTTTAAAGAACCAACCAAGAACAGGAACTTTGCTTAAGAATGGCGTTTCACTGACACTGTTAACGACATTATTTTTAATAAGACCGCCAAGGGCAAAAATACCACCACTTCTGATATTTGCATTTGTTTCCAGCGTACGCACCGTAATGGTATTGACCCCGCTATTAACATTGCTACTAGCGGGTACAATAAAATCATTAATATTAATTGAAATTTGCAAGTTAATCACGTCAGCGGTACTAATGCGAGGGGTGATTTTTACTTTTAGATCCGCATTAATCGGTTTTACGGTAATAACCGTTGTACCACCCAAACTACCAGAAGCTGCGTCAGTCAGGTACCGTTGCTCGCCGATAGTGATTGTCGCTTCTTTATTGGTTGTTGCAACAATATGAGGATGCGAAATAATTTTTGAGTGGCTGAATGTTTGGAGCAATTCTAAAATACTCCACGTATTACCGTTGTTGTCGTTAAGCGATAACATAGTAGTGCCAGCTCGCGCAAAGGTAGCAACGTTTTGATTTCCGTCGCTTGTTGGATCGGCAAGCGAAATAACCCCGTCAGCAGTTTTATACGCATTCTGTAATAAGTCCGCGTTGAGCGTTGTAGGGTTAGGAAGATGATCAGCCATTGGTTGCAAGCCCAAATGTGCTGCTTGGAGCGCAATTTGATCAGGAAGTGGTACCTTATCAGGAAAGCGTGTCATAGCACCAAGCAACCGCGTATCTTCTGCGGTAAGATCGGCAATTAATATTTCCAAAAGCACTTGCTTTTGAGGTTTGTCAATTTCTTCTATAATTTTTTTAATGCGCTTCCAATCGTCATTGCTTGCAGCAACCACCAGTTTGTTACCGCCATAAAATCTTAATTCTTCCGATTCGCTTGGTTTGTCAGCAAAAATAATAACTTCATCAAAAAAGCGTTCAACGCCACCAACTGTTTTTTCGCCACCACGTGCTTGGCTTGCTCCAGCCGCGCGTTCTCCTTCAACAATACTTTAAAGAGTAGGAACAAACTGTGCAGCATCAAGATATTGTAATTTATAGATATGCAGTATTGATTTTCCGCTATCAGGAGAAACGTCAAGATATGTTTGGATAAATGACTTTAACCGATCAACCGCTTGCGATTTGCCTAGTAAAATTAATTTATTAAGACGTTCTTCTGGAATAACTTTAGTGAAACCTGAAAAATAAGGAACCTCTTTTGGTTTTTTGGTATCTAAGCGATATGCATTGGCGCTTTCTGTTTTTAAAATATGTTCATTTAATAATTGCGCAATTTCACCAGCCTCGCGATGCGTAAGAGGTAAAATATCAACTTTTTCTTGAAACCCAACGGTATCTAGTTCAGTAATAATTTTCATTGCAGCATGGATATCATGTGCCTTTGCAACAATTAAAAGACCATTGGTTGTTGGATCAGCTTTAAAAAGCGCGTTATCAGGTAAAAGATCTTTCAGTAGCCCATTAAGTTCATTTTCAGGGGCGTCTGAAACTTTGATATTTGCAAGATAACAAAGATAGCGAATATATTGATCGGTTTTTGGAATTTGATTCAAGCTAACGCCAATATAGGTTGGCATTGGTTCGCGCGAAATATCTTTGGTGGTACTTTTGGTGATGCGTATGGTATTATCTTTTGGCACCATAGCATAGCCTGCAATATCTAATAGCGTAATCAATAGATCCCAAATTTCTGATAGCGTTAACCGTTCATCGATGGAAAGCGTGACTTTAGTATTGATTGGTTCTGCTTGTGGAAAAAACACATTGACATTTTTCAGTTGTGCAAAGTGATCAATAATTTTTGTCAGATCTTCATTTTCATATTTAAAAAAGAGCGTAGGATTATCAACAATATCAACACTTATATCAACACTTATATCATCAGCTGAGGCTGATGATGTAGTGTTGATGTTATTTGTACTCATACAATAAAGAGAAATGTAAGAGGCAAGAAGAAAGAGTAAAAAAATATTTTTTTTCATGTACAGTATACCTTAAACCTACGTAGTTTCAGTTACCTTGGGTAATAATGTGGTAATTGTTATTTGTATATCAATAGCTTTACTATTTTTTTTTGCTTTAATTATTTCTAACCTTTTTGTTGATATGCGAGGATTTTGTTCAATTGCTTGTAGCAATTCAGTGAGTTCTTTCATATTCATATCTTCAAATTTTGCATTCAGTTCAGTTTCGCGATAATTATCTTCACGTTCAGTGGTTGTTGTTGTTTCTGCTTCTTGAACTTCTTTGTTTTTTAATTGCAACTTAGTTAATAGTTCTTTAAAGTAGCCCGCAATTTTAAAATCAGGGTTTTGTGATAAAACTGCTTCCACCGCTGCTCTTTGCTGCTCAATAGATTCAGCTGATTCTAAAATTGTTTTTATTGTTTCTTCACGGGTGGTGTTCAATCGTTTAATTTGTCTTTGTAAAGCGTTTGCATTTTTATAGTAATAAAATATAAGTAATCCAGAAAGCACCAAACATAAGGAAAGATACCCTGCCATATAGTAATAAAATGTTTTTGTTTCGATAGAGTCAAAAAATGTTCTTATTCTTTCAATAAATACCATCAGAGTTCCTCTGCATTAGGTGCTAATGTTATTTTCATGCTGAACTGTAAACTTTCCTGCGGCTCAACAGAACTGAACAACGGAGATTGACTGAGTTCACGCTCAAGAATTTTAAGTGCTTCATAATCTTTGACGCGCGCTTTGAGAACTAATTCTTTTTCAGCAATGCTGATTTGTTCAACCTCAAGGCCAATGCTTTTGGCGTCTATTTTAGACGTCAGCTCTAATAAATATTGTAAAAAGGAAGAGCGTGATTGGTTTGAAAATGCAAACCATGTTTCTTTTTGTTTTTTGACTTCATCTTCTGCTTCATCAATTGCGTCAACTAATTTACGCGTATCTTCTAAATTTTTAAATTTTGCTTTTAAGGTTGATAATGCTTCTTGTTCTGATACGGTAATTTCTTTTTTTAATTTGTTCAGTTGTAGCGAATAATGAGTAATTAATGATGCAAATAAACTAATGGTCAGTACGATTAACACAATCAACTGTTTAATAAAGGTGGCATTATCGGGCGCGCTTATTTCTTTATACACAAGATTATAATCACTCGTGATAGAAGAAGGCAGTGTTGCGCTCACGCTGACAATATTAACGGGCGTTATGATTGTATCGTTTTTAATGTGAATAGTTTTAATTTCTTGTGCAATGTCTGTGTGAATAAGTTCACACGGGACCGTGATTTTTTTTGATAAAGATTCCAATAATCCTTTAATTAATGAACCTTCACCTAACAGAATAACTTTTGACAGAGCGTTCCGGTTAAGAAACTGTGCCGCAAAAGAAGTAAAAGTAAAATTAATATCATCCCACAATGATGCAGCTGCAAGTTCTATTTTTTCCGTGTACTCAAGTGACTCGGTTGATTCAAGACCAAAGCGAATTAGTTTTTCCATGACCTCATTAGGGCCTGTGTGCAAATCTTGGGCAGCTTTTTTTGTCAGCGCAATAATACCTTTTGGTAATGTTCTAATCATTTTAAGTTGCGCGTTGATCATCAACGTGATGCGCGTGTTATAGAGCCCTATATCAATGAGCGCTGTTCCGCCTTGCAATTGATTATATGATGGCATTGCAGCATACAAACTGTAAAGCGCAATAGTGTCAACGGTAATAACGGTAGGTTTTACCGGCATGGTGTCAAAATATGCCATGTATTGCGTAATATGTTGCTTTTGAACAGCAGTAACCAATAGTTCAGAACTTTTTTCTTCGATGTGTTGTTTGGTGATAATAAAATCAACAACGGCGTCTCTCAGAGCAAACGGTAATAATGGTTCTATTTCAAACCCAATAACCATGCTGATCTTTTCCCGTGAAAGAAATGGCAATTTTAATTCTTTAAAAACAACCAACGAGCTGGGTATGATACCATGAATTTCATCATAAGAGCCTATTTTTTCAAATAATACGGCAAGCGTGCGAACAATGCGATCATGTTCCGTTTCTTCAGGCGTTAGCGCTTCTAATTTTTCTTCAAGAATAAGTTCGATTGTTGTATCATGGCCTTTGAGCGTTGTTTTGGTGGCAGTAATGGCAGTTTTGCCAATTGCGACGGCAACAATAGTTTTTCTGAATAAATAGTTGGAGCCTATTTTTTCTGGCAGGAATATATTTTTAACAATGCTGCTCATGTGCAATCCTCCTTATCCTGCAAAAAGCGCGACAGAGAAAGTTCAGTACGTTTCTTTTGTCGAATTGTTGAAAGCAATTGATTGTGTGCCATTGTTTGCACCGGCTCATCCTCTGCGACAGGCTGTTCTACTGGTTTAGGTTGAGCAGCTTTTTGTTGTTCTATTTTTTCTTCATGTTGTTTAAAAATAAAGTTTTCTGCTGATTTTTTCCTTTGTTCTTTTTTGTCCTGGAAAAACGCGTGATATATCGGATCATGTGCATCAGCTGAGTTGTACATGCGAGCTAACGTTTCGTGGTAATCAGCAACATGGTACTTGGTGAATTCACGCGCGTCTTTATCATCGTACGGTGAAATAATTTTTGTTGAAATGAGAATCAAGAGATTTTGTTTAATTTCTGTTTTCTTTCTATTTTTAAAGAACCAGCCAAGTACGGGAATATCGCCCAGCACTGGTACTTTCTTTTCAACTGTTTGAATACTGCTTCTAATTAAACCACCCAGGGCAAGAACTTCCTGATTTGCTACAATTGCGTTGGTGGTGACATTTTTGGTTGTTTTAGTAGCGTCTGTTTGGTTGGTTGGGTCAGTAAACTCATCAAGCGTAACACTGACTTTTAAAACAATCATGCCGTCAGAGTTAATTTGTGGCGTGATGACAACTTCTAAATTAGCGTCATCGGCACCAAAGGCGTCCTGTGAAGTTGTACCGACAACAGTACTGGTTACTACACGACGTTCTTCACCAAGAGCAACGGTCGCTTTGGTGTTATTTGTTGCGAGTAAAAACGGATTGGATAAAATTTCGGTGTCTGTTACTGTTTGCAGCGCTTGGAATATTCCCCAAATACCTAATGCGTCAGCGCCAAGTTGTACCAAGGTAGTTCCCGGAACAGCGCCTCTCACGAGATTTAACAAGTTGCCAAGTAGTCGGTCTGCTCCGCTGACAGCAGGTGTGGTAGCAGGAGGAAACGGTTGTGTGACAATACCGCTGGTAGTATATAAACCAGATGTTTGGAATTTGATATTATTACCAAGAAGTCCGTTTGGCCCAGGAGCTTTACTGCGCAGCTGTGCGCCAAGATTTTTTTCGTTATCAATATTGACTGAAACAATCAATACTTCTATGGCAACTTGTGGTTGTGCTTCGTCAAGTTGGTCAATAATTTTTGTAGCTTTGAGATAATCTTCGTAATGTCCTTTAATAATTAATTTATTTGTTTCTTTTTCAGGAATAAATGCCATAGGACGCATGTATTGATCAACGCCACGCACGCCGCCATATTTACCTGCTTCTGATTCTCTGCCAAACGCGGTGACGTTCGTCATAATATCTGCAATCGTTACGGCGTCGGCATATTTAAGTTGATACGTGTACAGCGGTGAATATGCTTGATCAAGTTCAACGTCAATATATTTAACAATAAATGTTTCAATTTTTTTAATGGCATCCACAGGCCCAAGTAAAATTAATGTATTGGTGCGTGGTTCAGCGATGATGCGTGTATTTTCAGGGAAATACAGTGATGTCGGTTGTTTTTTAGTGAAAAAACGTGAAGACGGTTCTTCTTTTGGTAGTAAGCTTGCGTATAATTCTTGTACTTGTTTTGCATCAGCGTTGCGTAATTTAAGTACCGCCATTGATTCTGGAATACTTACTTTATCAAGCTCTTTGACAATTTTCATGAGCATTTTGATGTTATATGCTTTGTCGGTGAGCATGAATCCTTTGTGCTCTTTCAATTCAACAAGTCCTTGCGAACTGCTACTTCTGAGAGGATCAATGACGCTTTTAATCATTTCCGTTGAAGCGTTTTCAAGAAAATACACATAACGAATAATTTCATCGCTGTCCGGTAGTGTGGTGTAATCTACGCCAATATAAGATGGCAGCGGTGATTTACGTGCAGCTTCAATGGTGGTGATGCGAAACATTTTCGGATCGGTATGGGGAATAACAGCAAAACCTGCAAGATCAAGAAATGAAAGAAACAAATTCCACGCATCTTTTTTTGAAAGTGGTACGTGAGTTTTGAATGAAATCTTATTTCCTTTGATCGATTTTTTCCCTTGCGGTAGCGGTTGCAATGCTTCATCGGAAATGAAAATGACTTCAAAAATTTCTTGAATTTGTTGAACTAAATTATCAAGCCCTGCATTTTCAAAATTAAATTCAATACTGTCTTCTGTTTCTTCTTCTTCAAAAATAGGAGCAGGAACTTTTTGTTCAGCTGGCGTTGGGGTATATACCGTTTCTTCATTAAGAGGAGCAACAATATCAAGTGTTTGTTGTGCCGTAGCCGGCAACGCCGTGATATTCGATGGTTGTTGAAGAGAAAAAAGATTGGCTGAATTAGTATCAATCAATGTATTAATATTTTGTTGTGCTTGTTTTTTTTGTTGATACCGTTTTCTGCTGTGCCGTGTTTGCGTAATACACGCAGTCAGAGAGAGCATAAAAGCTAGGCATATATATATTCTATATTTATTCATAAATTTTCTCTATTCAACTACCACGAGACATTGAAGATATACCCTTTTCAAGTATCGTTTGGTGGTCTGTTTTTCTTATTTTATTAATAGTAGGAGCAAAGGCGTAATGTTGTTTTTTACTATCATATGTATTTTTATGAGATATAAAAGCAGTTTCTTGTTGTAGTGGCATTAGCTGTTCTGCTTCTTTTTCCACTGTTATAAAATCTTGTAGGGTATATGAAAGGGTCATTTCTCTATTTTTTCTCAACAGCTTCACGGTTATCGTGTGATTGAGCGGTAAATTGGTAACATTTTTGTAAATAGCAAGTCGTTGTTCTATTGTTTCGGTTGGGATGTTATTAATACTGGTGATAATGTCACCTTTTTGTAACCCGAGCATAGCGGCAAGTGATTGTTGCTGGGTTGGTTGACCTATTTTCAGACCAATGCTTTTACCTTTTTGGTACGCGGTTGTTGCGTTGATCATCTCAATGAATTGTGAAAGATTTTTTACCTGCTCAACAAATGGCTGAGGATCGAGAAGATAGTTAAATTCTCCTGATCTTTTAATGATTTTTTCCCATTGGCTTGTTTGTGAGTAGGCAGTATCCGCTTTTGCGTCTTGTTCTCTTAAATAAAGGACTTCTTGTTGTCCATTCAATCGTAAGAAAATAACTTTATTTTTAAAGATACGAATAAGTTGTGAATCTTGGATGATGTCTCCAACTTTATAGGTGCCTTCTTGTTTTGTTTTGTCTTCGCGAATAATTGCGCGATTTTTAGTGTCGTTTGATCCAACAACAATAATGCCCATTAAAGTGATTTGTAGTGGATCAAGAAATTCGGGTTCAGGAATTTGTGGTGCAACAATTCTTTGTTGCGCAGGAGGCGTAGGAAACGGAATTGCCACATCAATTTTTTGTTGTTTTGGCAACTCTTTTGTATAGGTACCAAAAAGATCATTTTCATAAATTTTTTGAATGTTGATGGCAACTTTTGATTCTTTGCGTGTTGCAGTATGTGATGGTTCTATGCTTTCGCGCGTGGGAACTTTGACGCGCGATAAGTAAATAAATGCGCAGGAAAGCAAAACAAATCCCAAAAGCCCAAGATTAACAATCCAAACAGGATGTTTCATTCACAATTCCTTGCATTATTTTTTTTACTTTTTCCACAATACTTCTCTTGTATTACTCTTGTCAAGCATACATTATGAATTATATGTGGCAAAAATTTATGGCGTTGGCAGCGTTGTTAATATTTTCGTTATAATTATATCAGCGTTTATGTTTTCCGCTTCTGCTTCATATGATAGATGTAATCGGTGACGCAATATGGGGTGACATACTTTTTTTACATCATCGGGAGTTACATAATAACGGTTTTCCAAAAAAGCATGTGCTTTTGCTGCATGATACAAAGCCAAGGTTGCTCGTGGAGAAACGCCATAGGTAATAAACGAATCCAACGCCTTTAAATTATATTCTGCAGGTTTGCGGGTGGCAAAAACAATCGAAACGATATAATTAATTATTTTCTCATCAACATAGATACTTTGAATTAATTTTTGTGCTTGAAGAATGTCTTGTTTGGTAAGAATCTGTGATAACGCATTCGTATCAAGCGATCGCGTCAAAATTTGGCGCTCTTCATACAAAGAAGGATAATCTACGTGCAATTTAAATAAAAAACGATCGAGCTGTGCTTCTGGTAAACGGTAGGTTCCTTCTTGTTCAATGGGATTTTGCGTTGCAAAGACCAAAAATGGTTCATCTAATTTATAAGAGTGAGAACCAATGGTTACTTGCTGTTCTTGCATTGCTTCTAACAAAGCGGCTTGTACTTTTGCAGGCGCGCGATTAATTTCATCTGCTAAAATTAAGTTGGCAAAAATAGGACCTTTTTTTGTTTCAAAGTCATGTGTCTTTGGATTAAATATTAACGTTCCTATTAAATCAGAAGGTAGCAAGTCAGGAGTAAATTGTATTCTGTTGAAAGATACGCCTAAAATAGCAGCAATTGCTTTGATCATAGTTGTTTTTGCTACCCCAGGAACACCTTCAAGAAGAATGTGTCCTTTACACAAAATTGCGGTGATGATGTAGGTGATAATCGCGTTTTGACCAACAATAACTTTATTGATTTCCAATGGAAGCGAGTGAAAACGACTACTTTCTTCTTTTATTTGGTCGATGGTATGTTGTGAAGGCATTATGGTATTAATCATGGTAATTCTTTTTACTAAAAAAATAATCCTGATACTTTATATATTACGTTACCATTATCTTTTAATGAGTTCAATAAGGAGTATTATGATTCTTTCTGGAAATGAGATACGACGACGATTGGGAAAAGAGATTTTTATTGAACCATTTAATCAGTCACAGATTGGTCCCAATAGCTACAATTTGCGTTTGCATAATGAATTATTGGTCTATGATGAACCAATTCTTGATATGAAAATGGAACATAAAATCAAATCAATTATTATTCCTGAAGAAGGATTATTGCTTGAAGCAGGTCAATTATATTTAGGGCGTACCGTTGAATATACTCAAACAGATACATTAGTTCCTATGATAGAAGGCCGTTCTTCAATTGGTAGGCTTGGCTTATTTATTCACGTCACGGCAGGCTTTGGCGATGTTGGTTTTAAAGGATATTGGACATTAGAAATATTTTGCATTCGTCCCGTGCGCATTTATCCCAATGTTGAAATTTGCCAAATTTTTTATCACACCATCGAGGGTGATTACGTAAAATATATGAGTAATAAATATCAAAACAATCGTGGCATTCAGCCAAGCATGTTATACAAAGATTTTCAAAAGGTGATTGAGTAAAAACTATCCGTTTTTAACTAACCCTTATTTTGTTATACAAGTCATAAATGGTTTGCACGATTACCGGTTTACAGGCTTCAAGGGTTTTTCCTTCTCTCTTAGCTTGTTCAACAAGAAACTCTATTTTACGGCCCAAAAGACGATACTGTGAATCATTTTTTGTTTTTACAAAATATACTCTTTCTGCAAATTCTTTGCCGTAGGGATATGATTGATCGCTTATTTGTTCTAAACAATTGTAACCATCTATTTTGCCATTGAATAAATTTTTGATTGGATCTGCAGATATTAAAAGTCCTTGATCCAGTTTATCAACCCATTGAATAAGACCTGACTTCCAGACAAGAATATTATTTGTATCAGGAATAGTAAGAACAACGTCTTGTTGCCCTTTGAATATACTTTGGGCAGCTTGTGTTTTTATTGTTTTAATTTCAGTATCGAGATTTTTAAATTGCAGAGATTCAGGTGTTTTTATAGCAAGCGATTGTAAATTATTTATATCTATAAGTCGCGCTTTTTCTCCCGTTTTAATGAGTGCTCCCTGGATGACTTGACCATTAATTTTAATTTGTATGGGTTTTCGATATAAATTTTGTAAGTAGAGCACCCCGCCATGCAGTGATAACCCTGTGCTTATTGCAATAAGAAAAAATATATTCTTTTTCATCATGACCCTTTTTTTTATTAATTAACGCCACTTGCTTGTGACCATTTGGTGCCACCTATCAATCGCTTCTTTTGTTACTTTTTGAACGTCCTCAGGATTATTAATATCCCTTCGACCAAAGTTTATTTCTGTTCCTTCAAGGAGCCTTCTACATAAATCTTGCGTGAATTCGAAAGCAATATTTTTTGGAGTTGTACTACCAAAGTAATTTTTTGCTTTTAGTATTGTTGTTACTTTATCTGAAAAATCTTGCCCGTAATATTTATCTGTTTGTATTTTTTGTATTAAATGATTAGTAAGCTTCCATAAATTTTCATGCAGCTGCGGCATTAACTTTTTGTTAGAAATTAAGGTGAACACCTGTTGTTCTAATGCCATAGGTTTTGGGGCTGACGGATGACTTGGAGGACTTATTGGAGCATTTGGTTGAGCGCTTGTCTGCATTGCCGTGTTATAATAAAAAAAGAATGGGTTGTTCGCGTCAAGAATAGTAATAGTTGCCATTAAATTTTGATTGTTTTGAGTAGCAATCTTGGAAGCATCCCATACTTTTTGCAGTTCTTTTTGTATGCCACTGTGGTATGAAGGGCTATTAAGTACCTTGATTTTGATTTGTTTGGGCCAGTGAGTTAGTCTTTCCTGATCGTTAGTTTGAAGTACTTTGCGATCAACGTTATCCAGATTAAGGACAATTGGTTTTCTATATTGATTTTTAATATAGACGTTTGTTATCGCATTGATACTGCTCTGCAGGCATATGATAGCAAAAAATGCTATATAATAATGCTTTTTCATTTTTTCCCCGTTTTTTAAAAATACTATCTGTATATATTTTATTATTGTGGAGTGCTAAAATGCAATATATTTTTACGTTTTATCTTTAAAATAAGGGATTTCGTTGGTGATAGGCCCGGTGGTCAGGCCTCGGATGAATTGATAAATATAAGGATTGTCTGATTCCCAGATGGTTTTTGCATCGCCAAAATAGACAATTTTGCCCTCATGAAGCAGCGCAACTTTGTCGGCATATTTAAATGTTTCTACATCATGGGATATGATAACGGAAGTCATATTAAATTGTTGTTGCATGGAGGCCATCAGTTCATGAATAACGCGGGAGGTGATAGGGTCAAGGCCGGTAGTTGGCTCATCATATAAGATAATTTCTGGCTGGGTAACGAGGGTACGGGCAAGCCCGACGCGTTTACGCATACCACCAGAAAGTTCTGAAGGGTATTTGTCGAGTGTATCTTCTGATAATTGTACTAAACTTAACTTTTCTTTAACGATTGGCAATACTTCTTCATGAGGCATTCCTTGTTCAATGAGGGTAATGCCGATATTTTCAAAAACGGTCAAAGAATCCAGTAGCGCTGCAAACTGAAAAACATAGCCGAATTTTTTAAAGGATTCTTCGCGTTCTTTTTCAGAAAGCGTAGTAATATCAATGCCATCAATAAAAATATGTCCTGATGTTGGCTCAATAAGACCGATAACTTGTTTCAGTAATACTGATTTCCCTTCACCAGAACGGCCAATAATGACAGTCATCTGCTGTGCAGGGATTTCAAGATTTACTCCACGGGTTACCCAATGATCATCAAATTTTTTTTGTAAATCAACAATTTTAATTTTGTTATCAATTGTTGTCTTCTTTTTCATTTTTTTATCTTTTTAAAGGTGCTCAAGCATTTTTGTGAGAAAATAGTTTGCAATCAAAATAAGAATTGACCCAGCAACAACGCTTTGTGTTGTCGCTATTCCTACTCCACGTGCTCCACCATAGGTATAGATGCCTTTATATGTTCCTACTGATGAAAGAATGAGACCAAAAAAGGAGGCTTTAATGAGTCCGCCTCTAATATCTGATAGTTCAACATAATTACGTATACTATTTTCATAATCCTCTGGACTTAATTCTAACACGTGTACACAGACAATATATCCGCCAATGATGCCAAAAATCATAGAAAATAAGGTAAGAAATGGCAAGATAAACGTGCTCGCGATTATGCGAGGGACAACAAGGTACTGAAATACATTAATGCGTAATGTTCGCAATGCATCAATTTGTTCGGTAATAATCATCGTTCCAATTTCTGCGGTAATGGCTGAACCCGCTCGCCCTGTTACCATGAGACCAGTGAGCACCGGCCCTAATTCTCTGATAACGCCAAGGGCGACAATAGCACCAATAAGTTGCTCTCCGCCAACACGTTGAAAACCAATATATGTTTGTAGCGCAAGTACCATTCCGGTAAAAAGGCCCGTTAAAATAATAATGGTCAGCGATTCAACGCCAATTCTGTTCATTTGAGCAAAAGACTTATGCACTTTTAATTTTGTAGAGAGAAACGTTTTGCAGGCGCTGATAAAAAAAAGAGTAAATCTGCCAACAATAGAGCATAATGACAGAACAAAAGCGCCCAAAAGATGTACGTATGAAATAAACATACAGATCTTTTTAGTTAGAGGTTATTCAGGATTTTGATTTATTGGTAGTTGAGTGCTGTACTCAGATGATATATATCTAAAGTTTTTGCGTTCTGATGATTTCATCAGAGAAAGCATCAATGCGCCAGCCATAAAAATAGCACCAAGCACCCAGGTAATTTTTTGGAACATATCCTGCCCGCCACTGCCACCAAAAAGCATTTGCGCGCCGCCACCAAATCCACCAAGGCCCATGCTACCTTTTCCTTTTTGCATGAGGACAATTAAAATCAGAAATAAGCAGTTAATAATGTACAGAGTCAGTAAAAATTCGTAAAGCATGCACTTTCCTTATGCTAAATTCTATATTTTTTTTGAGTATAACATGTTTTATGTGCCTGTGCTATCTATTGCGCAGCGTAAAATTTATGGATTAAAATGCCGATGATTATGCCTAAAATTATGCCTGCTGTGCTTCCTTTTAAAAAACCGCTTCGGAATATCTCATCATGTGGTCGTTGTAATTGCTTAATTTTTTGAACAATAGGTTTCATGCTTGAACTAAAATCTTCTTTAGTCATACATTGATCAAGAGTCTTTTGCAATTCACTAATACAAGATTGAGATGTAGTTGATGATCTTGCTGCAAGAAATTGTTTATCCAGTTCTTCAACTGTTATTTGATTTTTGGAGTCCAAATTTTGCGTGTCTGTTTTATTCCATAGTTCTAGAGGAGAGAAGAAATTTACCATACCAAGATGGTAATTGGAGGTAATATGATTGGGATTGAAGGTAACATACGGGCCATTGGCGATAGTATTTTCAGCTGATGTACTCATAGAGCACAACTTTCGTAATTGTTCTTGATTGATGATTATGCCAGTGTACGTTTTTGATGTATCATGATAATTAAGAGCTGTTGCTGGAGAGTTAAGCGGTGATTCTTTTAATGAGTCTAATATGTTTTTAGTGACCGTAAATTTACATGCTACATTACTTGCCTGCAAAGTGATTTCATCATTATTCTGATGAACATTGTTTATGAGTATTAAGCCGCTTAAAAAAGGACACTTCTTTTGACCAGCGCTCATCCCATTTACATATCCAATTAAAGCCAGCAGACAGAGATAAACATTTTTATTCATTTGTAATTTCTTTTTTCTTTTTCAATCGATGATAACTAATCGCAAAATGATGTGCATAATCACG
>Ga0070741_10012609_pt1 | contig 15222 bp, 18 predicted proteins | sample Coa_R1_4_FD_66440 | JGI IMG/M metagenome (GOLD analysis project Ga0070741, IMG submission 66440) | Surface soil microbial communities from Centralia Pennsylvania, which are recovering from an underground coalmine fire - Coalmine... | ecosystem: Environmental > Terrestrial > Soil > Unclassified ... | reverse complement strand
CGTGTGCTCGCTCACGTACTGCGCGACCGCCTGCAGGAGATGCGTCTTGCCGAGGCCGGTCGAGCCGTAGATGAAGAGCGGGTTGTACGCCTGCGCCGGCGCCTCGGCCACCGCGAGCGCCGCGGCGTGGGCGAAGCGGTTCGACGAGCCGATCACGAAGGAGTCGAACGTGTACTTCGAGTTGAAGCCGCCGCTGTCGGGCCGGCTCGGGACGAGCCGCTCGACGATCGGCGCGGCCACGGCCGCCACCTCGTCCCCGAGCTCGGGCGCCGGCAGGTCGCCGACGTCGGCGACGCGCAGCTCGATCGGCCGCTCGCGGCCCGTGACGTCGCGGATCGCGGCGCCGATCAGGCCGAGGAAGTGCCCCTCGATCCAGTCCCGCGTGAAGTCGTTCGGGACGGCGAGCACGAAGCGGTCCTCCGCGAGCTCGAGCCCACGGGTCTCACCGAACCACGTCCCGTAGGTCGTGTCGTTCAGTGCACCTCTGAGCCGACCGGCGACCTCGCTCCACAGGCTCTCCGCAGTCAGCTCGATTTGGTGTTCCACCGCTCTGCCGGCCCCTCCGCCTCGAACGCTACGGAGCGGCGAGCATACCAACCTCCCAAATCACTGCAAAAAACCCTTCTTTGCAGGCATTTTCCCGGGCCACCCGCTCCCTCCACAGCTGTGGATAACCATGGGGGAAACTCCGCATTTCCGCATCGCTCCGTGGGGTTCGGCTGTGGAGAAGTCGGTGGACGGCCGACGGCTATACTGCGCCGCCCGGCAGCCCCCGCCTGGGGGATCTCTCCGCCTCTCGACCCTCTTTTTCCCGCATGAAGCGCACCTATCAGCCGAACGTCCGCCGACGGAAGCGCAAGCACGGCTTCCGGGCACGCATGTCGACGCGCGCCGGTCGCGCGATCCTCAAGCGGCGTCGGGCGAAGGGCCGCGCGCGCCTGTCGGCGTAAGCTGGCACTGGATGAAGCGCGCGAATCGTCTGTCCCGCTCCCGGGACTTCGACGCCGTCTATCGCCACGGCCGCTCGGTCTCGTCGCGCTTCCTCGTTCTCTACTGGTTTCCGCAGGAGGAGGCCGCCGCACCGCGGTTCGGCTTCTCCGTGCCCCGGTCGGTCGGCGGCGCGGTCGAGCGGAACCGCATCAAGCGGCAGCTGCGCGAGGTCTGGCAGGCGCGGCTCGACCGCGTGCCTCCCGGAAACGACTACGTGCTGATCGTCCGGCCCGGCCTGCCGGACGCCGTGGCGGCGAACGGCTTCGCCTGGCTCGGCGAGCGCGTCGACGAGGTGCTCGCGCAGACGAAGGCGGCCGCCTGATGTACCGCGCCGGCGTCGCCGCGGTGTGGCTCTACCGGGTCACGTTCGGGGCGCTCTTCCCGACGACCTGCAAGTACCACCCGTCCTGCTCGCAGTACGCGATCGACGCGGTGCGGCAGAAGGGGCTCCTGCGAGGGTCGTTCCTCGCCGGCTGGCGGCTTCTCCGCTGCAACCCGTGGAGCCGGGGAGGGTTCGATCCGGTTCGATGATCCTCGGCTCGAATCCGCTCACGCCGCTCGAGCACGGGATGCGCCACGTGCTCAACTGGTTCCACTTCACGGTGGGCCTGCCGTGGGCGTGGTCGATCGTCGCGACGACCGTCGTCGTCCGGATGATCCTCGTCCCGCTGACCGTCCGCCAGATCCACTCAATGCAGGCGATGCAGCAGCACATGCCGCGCATGAAGGAGATCCAGCAGAAGTACAAGGGCGACAAGCAGCGCCAGAACGAAGAGCTGATGAAGTTCTACCGGGAGAACAACATCAACCCGGCCGCGTCGTGCCTGCCGATGCTGCTGCAGCTGCCGGTCTTCTTCGCGCTCTACTACTCGCTGCGCCACTTCGCGCGCGAGCCGGCCGCCGACCATCCGGGCTCGCTCGGGTTCCTGCACTTCATCCCGTCGATCGCCGCGCACACGACGACCCACTGGGGCGGCTACATCCTGCTCGTCGTCTACGTCGGCTCGCAGATGGCCTCGACGCTCTACATGTCGGCGACCGCCGACAAGACGCAGCGCACGCTCTTCATGATCATGCCGCTCGTCTTCGTGTTCGTGATCGCGCGCTTCCCCGCCGGACTCGTCCTCTACTGGGTGACGACGAACCTCTGGACGGTCGGGCAGGGGCTGATCACGCGGCGGCTCATGCCGAAGACGCCGGCGCCGTCGCTCGCGCGCCGAACGTCGCGGACGCCGCCGCGCGACGACGGCGGAGGCGGTGACGGCGGCGGCAACGGCGCGGCGCCCAAGTCGCCGACCCCGAAGCCGGCGCCGCCGCGGGCGAAGCAGCAGCCGCGCAAGGTGCGGCGGAAGAAGGCCGGCCGCCGGTGAGCGGCGGCGAGCTCACCGTCGAGGCGACGGGCGAGACCGTCGGCGAGGCGAAGTGGGCCGCCCTGCGCGAGCTCGAGCGCCGGCATCCCGCGCTCGACAAGGGCGCCGTCCGCTTCGAGGTCGTCTCCGAGGGCGAGCGAGGGCTGCTCGGCGTCGGGTACTCGCCCGCGCGCGTCGTCGCTCATCTCCCGGAGGACGCCGCGGAGGCCGTCCCCTTCGACGGGAGCGAGGCAGCAGCCGATGCGCGCGCGCTCGTCCTGCGCATCGTGGATGCGCTCGGCATCGACGGACGCATCGACGTCGACGAGACCGACGAGGCGGTCACGGTGACGTGCTCTGCTCCCGATGTCGCGATCCTGATCGGGCGGCACGGACAGACGATCGACGCGGTGCAGTACCTGCTCAACGCGATCTCGCACCGCACGCACGGCGACGGCCGGAAGGAGATCGTCGTCGACGCCGCCGGCTATCGAAACCGCCGCCGCGCGACGCTCGAGTCGCTCGCGCTGCGCACGGCGCAGCACGTGCGCACGGCCGGCGAAGCAGTCGAGCTCGAGCCGATGACCGCGGTCGAGCGCAAGGTGGTCCATCTCGCGCTGAAGGACATGGACGGCGTGCAGACGGCGTCGGAGGGGACGGAGCCGAATCGCTACGTCGTCGTCCTTCCCGGATGACTGGCTCCGCGCCGTCGTCTCGACGCCGGGCCTGACCGCGCTCCGGGACGAGCGCGAGGCGCGGGCGATGCTGTACGAGGACGCGCTGCGAGCGGCCGAGCTCGTGCGCTCGCTCGACGGCGCGATCGTCGACGTCGGCTCCGGCGGCGGCTCGCCCGGCCTTCCGCTCGCGTACGCGCTTCCGGACCGCGACGTCACGCTGCTCGAGGCGGAGCGGCGCAAGTGCGACTTCCTCGAGCGGTTCGCGCCGCCGAACGCGCGCGTCGTCTGGGGGCGGGCGGAGGAGCAGGAGCCCGACGCGTACGGCGTCGTGCTCGCGAAGGCGCTCGCCCGACCGGCGACTGCGCTCGAGTGGTGCCTGCCGCTCGTCCGGCCCGGCGGCGCCGCGGTTCTGTGGCTCGGGCCGAGCGCCGATCTCGAGGCGGTGGCGCGCGTCGCGGCGCAGGTCGGCGGCGGCCGGCCCGAGGAGCGCGACGGCCTCGTCGTGGTGCCGAAGCTCGAGCCGACGCCGCCGGGCTTCCCGCGCCGTGTCGGCGTCGCGCGGAAGCGGCCGCTCGCATGACCGGCGGAGCCATGTCCGGGGCCTGGCCCCGTGACGAGACGTGCACGGATCCGTCACGGCGCAGACGAAATGCCTGCATGTCGACGTGCAAACGCGTGAACATGCTGTAACGGGGCCAGGCCCTGGACATGTCCCGCGAGCCATCCGGGCCCGTGGCGACAATGGCGGCGTGACGAGGATCTACGCGCTCGCGAACCAGAAGGGCGGCGTCGGCAAGACGACGACGGCGATCAACCTCGCCGCCTGCCTTGCGGAGGCCGGCGAGCGCGCGCTCGTCGTCGATCTCGACCCGCAGGCGAACGCGACATCCGGGCTCGGCATGCGCGCGAACGGCAGCTCGAGCTACGACCTGCTCGACGGCGTGCCGCTCGCCGAGCTCGCGAAGCACACCGCGTTTCCGAACCTCGACCTCGTCCCCTCGAAGCCGGAGCTCGCCGGCGCGGTCGTCGAGCTCGCGCAGCGCGGCGACGGCGAGCGCTACCTCACGCAGGCGCTCGCCTCCGGCGCGTCGCAGTACGACTTCGTCTTCCTCGACTGCCCGCCGTCGCTCGGGCCGCTGACCGTCAACGCGCTCGCCGCCGCGCAGCGCGTGCTCGTGCCGGTGCAGGCGGAGTACTACGCGCTCGAGGGCCTCTCGCAGCTGATGCAGTCGATCGAGCTGATCCGCCGGCGGCTCAACCCGTCGCTCGGCGTCGGCGGCGTCCTCCTGACGATGGTCGACTCGCGCACGCGGCTCGCGCAGGAGGTGGAGGCGGAGGTGCGCCGGCACTTCGGCCCGCTCGTCTTCGCGACGTCCGTGCCGCGCTCGGTTCGACTCGCCGAAGCGCCGAGCCACGGCCTGCCGGCGATCGCCTACGACCGCCGCTCCTCCGGGGCGGACGCATACTGGAAGGTGGCGATGGAGCTTGTCGAGCGCGCCTAGACGCGGTCTCGGCCGCGGGCTCGAGGTGCTCGTCGGCGGGCTCGACGCCCACGCGACCGAGCTGCTCGAGCTGCCCGTCGACGCGCTCCACCCGAACCCGAAGCAGCCCCGCAAGCGCTTCGACGGCGAGGCCGGCTCCGGGCTCGCCGAGTCGGTGCGCCGCGAGGGCGTGATCCAGCCGTTGCTCGTGCGCCCGCGCGCGGCCGGCGGCTACGAGATCGTGGCGGGCGAGCGCCGCTGGCGCGCGGCGCGCGAGGCGGGCCGGGCGACCGTGCCGGCCGTCGTCCGCGACGCCGACGACCGCGACACGCTGCTGCTCGGACTGATCGAGAACGTCGCGCGCGAGCAGCTGACGCCCGTCGAGGAGGCGCGCGCGTACGCTGTCCTGCTCGACGAGTTCTCGCTCACGCTCGGCGAGGTCGCCGAGCGCGTCGGGCGCTCCAAGCCGTCCGTCTCGAACCGCGTCCGACTGCTCGACCTGCCCGACGACGTGCTCGGCATGGTCGAGCGCGGGCAGCTCACGGAGGGCCACGCACGCGCGGTGCTCGCGGTCCCCGACCACGAGGGCCGCCGACGGCTTGCCCGCGAGATCGTGCAGAAGGGGCTGTCGGTGCGCGCGGCCGAGCAGCGCGCGAAGTGGGCGGGTGCGCGGCGGAAGCCGCGCGTGCGGGCGACACCGGTCGATCCCGCGCTCGCCGCTCGCGTGCGCGATTCGCTCGAGCGCCTCACGGGGTTTCACGCACGGGTGGGACGCGGACGCGTCGAGCTGACGTTCGCAGACGAGCACGAGCTCGCCGAGCTGGCCGAAGCGCTCGAGCGCCTGTAGACGACGCGTCGATAGGTTTCGAACGTGAGCGTGCAGGCGCCTCTCATCCATGCGCGCGCGTTGCGCAAGGAGTTCGGCGACATCGCCGCGGTCGACGGCGTCGACTTCGACGTGCAGCCGGGCGAGGCGTTCGGCTTCCTCGGGCCGAACGGCGCCGGCAAGAGCTCGACCATGCGGATGATCGCGTGCGTGTCGCCGCCGAGCAGCGGAACGCTGCGCATCCTCGACCGCGATCCGGTGCGCGACGGCTCCGCGATCCGGGCGCGGCTCGGCGTCGTGCCGCAGGCCGACACGCTCGACCTGGAGCTGACGGTGCGCGAGAACCTCTTCGTCTACAGCCGGTACTTCGGGCTCTCGCGTGCCGCCGCACGCGCGAAGACGGACGAGCTGCTCGAGTTCGTGCAGCTCTCCGAGCGGGCCGACAGCAAGGTCGAGCCGCTCTCCGGCGGGATGAAGCGCCGTCTGACGATCGCGCGGTCGCTCGTCAACGACCCTGACGTGCTCCTGCTCGACGAGCCGACGACGGGCCTCGACCCGCAGGCGCGTCACGTCGTGTGGGACCGGCTCTTCCGCCTGAAGCAGCGCGGCGTCACGCTGGTGCTGACGACGCACTACATGGACGAGGCGGAGCAGCTCTGCGACCGGCTGGTGATCATGGACCGCGGTCGCATCGCCGAGGCGGGATCGCCGCTCGAGCTGATCCGACGCCTGTCGACGCGCGAGGTCGTCGAGCTGCGCTTCCGCGACGAAGCGCCGGAGGTCGCCGCGGACGCGTTCGACGGACGCGTCGCGCGCGTCGAGGTGCTGCCGGACCGCGTGCTCCTCTACACCGACGACGGCGATGCGCTCGTGCCCGTCGCGCACGAGCTGCTGCAGCCGCAGAGCGTGCTCGTTCGGCGGTCGACGCTCGAGGACGTCTTCCTGCGACTGACCGGCCGCACGCTCATCGACTGATGCCGTACGCGCTGCGCGCATACGCGTACTGGTTCACGAGCTACCGCCGCATCTGGCGAGGGACGATCGCGTCGAGCGTCCTGAACCCGGTGCTCTATCTCGCCGCGCTCGGCGTCGGGCTCGGGAAGCTCGTCAACCACGGCGCGACGCCGCTCGGCGTTCCGTATCTCGACTTCGTCGCGCCTGGATTGCTCGCCGGCGTCGCGATGCAGGTGTCGACGATCGAGGGCGCGTTTCCCGTGCGCGACGCGGCGTTCTGGGGGAAGCAGTACTTCGCCATGCTCTCGACGCCGTTGCGCGTCGGCGACCTCGTCGCGGCGCAGCTCCTCTGGATCGCGACCCGGGCCGCAATGGTCTCCGCGATCTATCTCGCAGTGATCGGCGCGTTCGGCGCCGTCCATTCCGCGGAGGCCGTCTGCGCGATTCCCGTCGGCACGCTGATCGGGCTCGCGTTCGGCGCGCCGATCTCCGCGCTCTCGATCACGGCCGAGCGCGACCCCTTCAACCCGCTCTTCCGCTTCGGCATCACGCCGCTCTTCCTCTTCTCGGGCACGTTCTTCCCGATCTCGCGTCTGCCCGAGGGCTTGCGCGAGCTCGCCTACGCGACGCCTCTCTGGCACGGCGTCGACCTGATGCGCGGGCTGACCCTCGGCACGATCACGTGGGCGCGCGCCGGAGCGCACGTCGCGTACTTCTGCGCCTGGATCGGGCTCGGTGTGTGGCTCGCGTATCGCGCCTACCGCAGGAAGCTCGTCACGTGACGGCGATCGCAGTGCGCACGCGCGGCCGCCTCGTCGTCGAGCGCAACCTGCTCGTCTACAAGCACGCGTGGATGACGATCTTCAGCGGCTTCTTCGAGCCGCTGTTCTACCTCTTCTCGCTCGGGATCGGACTCGGCCATTTCGTCGGCCACGTGCACGGCGTGTCGTACGCGAGCTACATCGCGCCCGCCCTGCTCGCCTCGTCGGCGATGAACGGCGCGCTCGCGGATGCGATGACGAACGTCTTCTTCAAGCTGCGCTACATGAAGATCTACGACTCCGTGCTCGCGACGCCGCTCGGCCCGGGCGACGTGGCGTTCGGCGAGACCGTCTGGGCGCAGCTGCGGGGTGCCCTCTACACCCTCGGCTTCGTCGTGACGATCGCCGCGCTCGGGCTCATCCACTCGTGGTGGGGGATCCTCGCGCCGTTCGCGGCGATGGTCGTCGCCTTCTCGTTCGCGGGCGTCGGGATCGGCTGCTCGACGTTCATCCGGAACTGGCAGGACCTCGACTTCGTCCAGGTCGTGCAGCTGCCGATGTTCCTCTTCTCGACGACCTTCTATCCGCTCTCGGTCTATCCCGTCCCGATCCAGTGGGTCGTGCGCTTCTCGCCGCTCTACCACGCGATCTCGCTCGTCCGCTCGTTCACGCTCGGCGGCCCGGGGCCGCTCGACCTCGTCCATGCCGGCTACCTCGTCGCGCTCGGCCTCGGCGGCATCTGGCTCGCCCGGCGGCGGATGGCCGGGCTGCTCCTCTCGTAGGCTCTCGCTACACTCCTGCCCGCGCCGGGCGATTAGCTCAGTTGGTTAGAGCGCCGCTCTGATAAGGCGGAGGTCCCTGGTTCGAATCCAGGATCGCCCATGTCGGCTCCGGGTTCGCATCGGCCTTTTCGCGGAGCGGCCTGGTTCTACGCCGAGTACCGCTACCGGCCGGCCCGCGAATTCTGCCGGCTGCTCGCGCAGCGGCTGGGCTGGGGCCCCTCCACCACCGTGCTCGATCTCGGTGCGGGGCCCGCGCACGTCTCGCTGCCGCTCGCGGAGCTCGTCGGCGAGGTCGTCGTGATGGATCCGGAGCCGGACATGCTCGCCGAGGGCCGCCGGCGCGCCGGGGCCGCGCAGGTCGGCAACCTCACCTTCGTCGCCGGCGGCTCGGACGACCTCGACGGGCTGCGCGCCCGCGGGAAGACGTTCGCCGGCGTCGTCATCTCCCAGGCCTTTCACCGCATGGGCGACCAGGACGCCGTCCTGCGCAGGCTCGACCCGCTCCTCGGCGAGCGTGGCGCCGTCGCGCTCGTCGGCTACGTGAAGGAGCCCGACTACAACCGGATCTGGGTCGACCGCGAGCCGTGGTCCGTCGTGGAGGAGATCCGCGGCCGCTACGTCCCCGGCGCCCCCGGTCCCGAGCACGACCCCTTTCCCGAGATCCTCGCGCGGTCTGCGTTCTCCGAGGTCGAGCTCCTGACGCTCGAGCGCGACCTCGTCGTCTGCCCGTCGGCCGAGGCTGCGCTCGGCTACGAGTACTCGCTCGGCGGCGTGCTCGCCGCCCTCGGCGACCGTCGAGCCGCCTTCGAGGCCGAGGTTCGCGAGGCGCTCGCCGGCGCCGACACGTCGCCGCACACCGCGCGGCTCGTGGACAGTGCGCTGATCGGCCGCCGCGGCTAGTGGATCCGCTGCGTGCGCCGGAGGTATTCCTCGACGGCGAGCAGGAACGAGCGGTCGTTCGCGAGCTCCGTCAGATGGCCCTTCGTCTGGTCGTCCAGCTCCTCGTCGCAGGTCAGCTCGGCGATGAAGTTCGGGAGCCGGCCGGCGTGCGACATCGCCGCCATCCTGAGGAAGATGCGGCGGGCGTCGTCGTTCTGCGAGATCGCCTCGAGCGATTCGATGTCCTGAAGCCACGGGCTGAGCATCGAAGCTTCAACGACCGCGTGGACCCCTGGGGTACGGCCGGCCCTGCCGGGTTTCGACGGGAGACCCTGAGCTATATTCGACGCGAGGCCGGCTGTGCACGAGATGCTCATCTACGGGGTCAGCTTCGACCTGGTCGGCAAGCAGCCGATCGTGCTGCTCAAGACGGCCGACGGCAACAAGTTCCTGCCGATCTGGATCGGGCACCCCGAGGCCGCGGCGATCCTCATGAAGCTCCAGAGCCAGGCTCCGCCGCGGCCGATGACGCACGACCTGCTGAGCGACGTGCTGGAGCAGCTCGAGGCGCAGGTCGTCCGCATCACGGTCACGGAGCTGCGCGAGAACACGTTCTACGCGCAGATCACGGTGCAGCAGGACGGACGCGAGATCGAGATCGACTCGCGTCCCTCCGACGCGATCGCGCTCGCGATCCGCGCCGAGGCGCCGATCTTCGCCGCCGATCGCGTGATCGAGGAGTCGGCGATCGAGTTCGAGGGCGAGGAGGTCGACCAGGAGGTGCTGGACGCCGAGGTGACGAAGTTCCGGCGCTTCCTGGACGAGGTCACGCCCGAAGACTTCGCGGTCGAGAACGGCGAAGAGGACTAGACCACCGAGAGCACGAGCGCGATCGCGTTGAAGAGCCCGTGCACGACCATGCCGGGCACGACGCTGCGCGTACGGTCGCGCAGGTAGGCGAGCGCCACGCCGAACGGGATCAGGACGAGCAGCGCCTCGACGAGGCCGTGCCAGATTCCGAACATCACGCCGATCCCGAGGATCGACGGCACGCGCCCGAATGCGCGCAGGAGCGACTGGCCGACGCCGCGGAACGTGAGCTCCTCGACGAAGGGTGCGATGCACGCGAAGAGGACGACGTTCGCCGCGAAGGCGCCCGCATGCGCGGGCTCCCAGCCGGTCGGCGTGAGCCCCTGCTCGGAGCCCGGGCTGCGGACGGGCAGGTACGAGACGACGAGCTCCCACGCGAAGACGGCGACGAGGACGCCGGCGCCGACCGCGAGCGCGCGGCGCACGAGCGGGCGGCGCAGCGCGAGCAGATCGGCCCGGTCGTACGCGATCGCGAGCACGACTCCGAGGATGAGCGCGTAGAAGACGAGCGTGTTCGCGAACGCCGAGTAGCTGTACACCTCGTTCCGCGTCGCCTTCGACGAGGAGGCGCCGGAGAAGCGCGCCTGGTATTCGAGCGCCGACACGGTGAGGACGAGCAGGAACCAGAACGCGAGCCGGACCGGGCTCGGGCGGGGGCGCGGAGAATCGGAGACGGCGTCGGTCATCCGCGCATAGGGTTGCAGCCGTGCGCCATTTCACCCCGGAGGAGGCGAACGCGGCGCTCGCCCAGGTGCGCCCCCTCGTCGAGCGCATGGTGGCGACACGGGCCGAGCACGTCGCCTCCCTCGAGCGGCAGGAGGAGCTCGAAGGGCGCATTCGCGGCAACGGCGGCGGCATCCCGCCCGCCGAGCTCGCCGAGACGGCGGCGGAGGTCGACCGGCTCGCGCGCGAGCTCGCCCGTGTCGTCGACGACCTCGGCGGCCTCGGCGTCCAGGTGAAGGACCTCGACGAGGGGCTCGTCGACTTTCCGGCCCTGCGCCGCGGCGAGACCGTGCTCCTCTGCTGGAAGCTCGGCGAGGACGAGATCGGCTACTGGCACACGCTCGAGGCCGGCTTTGCGGGGCGGCGCCCGCTGCCCCTCGACTAAGGATCCCGGCCCGGACTGTCGAAGGAGAAGGGCCGATGCCCTTCTGGCACCGCATCGTGATCGCAGGCGCGGTGTTCCTCGCCGTGTCGATCGTCGCGCGGCTGATCGACATGTGGCTCGCGCGCAGGCCGCTCGCGCCCGAGGCGGTCACCCGCTACCGCGTGCTGCGGCGGACGGTGAGCGTGTCGATCCTCGTCGTCGGCTTCTTCTCTGCGCTGCTCGTGATCCCGGAGGTGCGCGCCGTCGCCGGCGGGCTCCTGGCCTCGTCGGCGGTGCTCGGCGTGATCATCGGCTTCGCATCGCAGCGCACGCTCGGCAACTTCGTCGCCGGCCTGCTCATCGCGATCACGCAGCCGGTGCGCCTCGGCGACCGCGTGTCCTACGGCGGCGAGGACGGCGTGATCGAGGAGATCGGCCTGACCTACACCTTCATCCGCACGCAGGACCAGGCACGGCTCGTCGTCCCGAACGAGAAGCTCGCCTCGGATACCATTCGGAACTCGACGATCCGCAGTCGCGAGTCCTTTGCAGAGATCACCGTGCCCGTCCCGCTCACAGCCGACCTCGGCGCCGCGGTCGACGGTCTGCGTCAGGAGGTCGCCGAAGAGCGCGACGCAACCGTGTACGTGAGCGCGCTCGACGGCAGCGCGACCGTCACGATCCGCGCCTCCGCGCCGAGTGAGGACGCGGCGCAGATGCTCGAGCGCGACCTGCGCATCCGCGTGCACGGGCGGCTGCGCGCGCTGGGCGTCTGGGGATGAGCCGGGCGGCCGACCGGTACGCGCCGAACCGCCGCAGGCGCTCGCGCCGCGCGCGCTCGCGCCGCCGCCGCTCGCGGAAGGCGCTCGTGATCACGTTTCTCGTCGTCGTGCCGCTCGTCGTGCTCGTCGGCGGCACGATCGGCGCGACCGCGGTCTTCGGCTCGAGCTGCGACCTGAGCTCGCTGCGGCCGGTTGCGGTGGGCCAGAACTCGTTCGTGTACGCGGCCGACGGCTCGGAGCTCGGCGTCATCCCCGCGGAGCGCAACCGCACGCCGGTCTCCCGCTCGAAGATCAGCCCGTGGATGCCGACGGCGACGGTCGCGATCGAGGACCGCCGCTTCTACCAGCACGGAGGCGTCGATCCGGTCGGCATCGCGCGCGCCGTCGTCGCCGACGTGCGAGCCCGCAAGTTCGTGCAGGGCGGCTCGACGATCACGCAGGAGCTCGTCCGCAACCTCTACCTCTCGCGCCAGCGGACGTTGAAGCGGAAGCTCACCGAGGCGTGCCTCGCGATCAAGCTCTCGCGGCAGTGGTCGAAGAACCGGATCCTCACCGCGTACATGAACGAGGTCTTCTACGGGAACCACGCGTACGGGATCGAGGCCGCAGCCGAGACGTACTTCTCCCGGTCCGCCAAGGACCTGACGCTCGACCAGTCCGCGCTCCTCGCCGGGCTGCCGCAGGCGCCGTCCGACTACGACCCCTTCCGGAATCCCGCTGCCGCGCTGCAGCGTCGCAACGAGGTGCTGCACGCGATGCTCGTCAGCAAGGACATCACGTCGTCGCAATACGTGCGTGCACGGGCGGTGAAGACTCTCGGCCTGAAGCCGGGCAAGCGGTTCACGCGCATCCGCGAGCCGTACTTCTTCAGCTACGTGGAAGACCTGCTGCAGCAGGAGTACGGGTCGAACACCGTGCGCGAGGGCGGACTGAAGGTGTACACGACGATCGATCCGGCGCTGCAGCGCGCTGCGACGTCCGCGATCACGAGCGTGCTGGACGAGCCGAGCGATCCTGCGTCGGCGATCGTCTCGATCGATCCGCGCACCGGCGCGATCAGGGCGATGACCGCGGTCACGCCCGGCCGGCGCGGCAACCAGTTCAACTTCGTGACGAGCGCGCGCCGCCAGCCGGGTTCGACCTTCAAGACGATCGCGCTGACGGCGGCGGTCGCGCGCGGGATGGATCCGTTCACGACCACGTACCTCTCCGCGCCGTTCCACTACCAGCCCGACTCCACGTGCAATCCGGCGGTCCCGGGCTGCGCGTGGGACGTGACGACGTACGAGCACACCTACCACGGGGTGGAATCGGTCGCGAGCGCGACGGTGCAGTCCGACAACACGGTGTACGCGCGGCTCTCGCTCGACGTCGGCCCCGAGAACATCGTCGCGATGGCGCGCAAGCTCGGCATTCGCACGTCGCCGTTGCAGGCCGTGCCGTCGCTCGCACTCGGTTCGATCGGCGTGACGCCGCTCGAGCTCGCGTCGGCGTACGCGACGCTCGCCGCCGGCGGCGTGTATTCGAAGCCGATGGCGATCAAGCGCGTCGTGCTCCCGAACGGCAAGGCCGACACGAGCGCCGACTGGGGCAAGCCGCAGCGGGAGCGCGTCATCCCCGACTGGGTCGCGTCGACGGTGACGCAGGTGCTCGAGCAGAACATGCTCGAGGGCACCGGCGTCGCAGCGCACGTCTCGGGCCATACGGACGCGGGCAAGACCGGCACCACCACCAACTACGCCGACGCCTGGTTCTCCGGCTACACGCCGCGCCTGCAGGCGACCGTGTGGATCGGCTATCCGGCGGGCGAGATCCCGATGCTCGACGTGCACGGGATCACGGTGTCGGGCCCGACCTTCCCGGCGCAGATCTGGCACCGCTACATGGAGACCGCGATCGGAACCGGTCCGGACGTGCCCTTCCCGAAGGCGGTCGGCACGCCGCAGTGGGCCGCCTGGCACGGCCAGTACGAGTACAGCGGCGCTTCCGGCGGCTACGGCACGCAGACCCCGAGCGCGCCGGTCACGCACACGGCGACGACGCAGTCCGTCCCGACCGCGACGGTGCCGGCCGCGACGACGACCACCGTCGCGCCGCCGCCGCAGACGACGGTCGAGGAGCCGCCGCCGGTGACGACTGAGCCGACCGTCCCGCCGCCGACCGTGACGACGGCGCCCTAGCGCGTCGTCACAGCGGGAATCGTCGTCGTCGGCGGCTCGGTCGTCGTCGGGGGAGGCGCCGTGGTCGTCGGCGGCGGTGCCGTCGTCGTCGGCGGAGGCGCGACGGTCGTGGTGGGCGGCGGCGGGGCCGTCGTCGTCGCGCGATGCGTCGTCGTCTGCGCAGTGGTCGTCTGCTGCGCCGTGGTGGGCGCCGTCGTGCTCGGCGCCGTCGTCGCCTGCGTCGTCGTGTGCGGACGGTGGTGCTTCTTCTTCACGGAGACCGCAGGGATCGTCGCCGGCGGGCTCGAGGAGCCCGTGCTGCGCGTGAGCGCATACGCGAGCGCGGCGCCGGCGAGGGCGAGCACGAGCAGCACCGCCACGATGAGCGGCAGGCGGCTGCGCTGCGGCGGCGGGGCCGGATAGGCCTCTGCGGCGGTCGCGCCGACCGCCGGCGCGGCTGCGACCGGCAGCACCTGGGTCGCGTCGCCGGCCGCGATCGGCGCCGTCGTCGTCAGGCCGGTACCGGCGGGCACGCCGAGATCGGCGAGGAGCGCCGCCCCGTCGGGCGGTCGTTCCGCGGGCGCCTTCGCGAGCGCGGCCATCGCGGTCGCCTCGAGGCGCGCCGGCGCGTCGGGTCGCACCTCGTCGATGGGCGGCGGCGCGGCGTCGCGGTGGAGCATGACGAGCTGCATCGGGTCGTCGGACTCGAACGGCAGCCTGCCCGTCAGCATCCGGTAGAGGATCACCCCGAACGAGTAGACGTCCGAGGCGGCGCTCGCGGGTTCGCCCGTCGCCTGCTCGGGCGAGATGTACGCCGCCGTGCCGAGCACGGTCCCGGCCTCGGTGAGCGTCCCCTCGCCTGCCGAGAGGCGTGCGATCCCGAAGTCGGCGAGCTTCGGCCGGCCCTCGTCGTCGAAGAGCACGTTCGAGGGCTTGAGGTCGCGGTGGACGACGCCGCGCGCATGTGCGTGCGCGAGCCCGGCCGCGATGCCGGCCGCGATGCCGAACGTCTGCTCGTCCGGCAGCGGCTTGCCGTCGTCGAGGCGGTCCTCGAGCGTCCCGCCCGGAAGGTATTCGAGCACCATGTACGGGCGGCCCTCGACCTCGCCGAAGTCGTAGACCTGCATGATGTTCGGGTGGCCGAGCGAGGCGACGGCGCGCGCCTCGCGCTCGAAGCGGAGGCGGTCGGCGTCGCGCCCGAGCAGCTTGATCGCGACGAGCCGGCCGAGCTCGGCGTCCTCGGCGCCCCAGACCTCCGACATCCCGCCGTGGCCGAGCGCCTTCGTCAGCCGGTAGCGGCCCGCGATCACCTGCTGGTCCACAGCGATACGTTATGCGCGATCGATGGGCGCCTTACTCAGCCTCGACCAGGCGCAGGCGCTCGTGCTCGCCCGCGTCGTGCCGCTCGCGCAGGAGCGCGTCGAGCTCGAGCAGGCGGCCGGACGTGTCACCGCGGAGGCTGCCGCGGCGGCGGTCGACCTCCCGCCGTTCCCGAGCTCCGCGATGGACGGGTACGCGGTGCGCGCCGCCGACCTGCCGGGACGGCTCGCCGTCGTCGGCGACGCCGCGGCGGGAGCCCCGGCCGAGCGGGAGCTCGGTGCGGGCGAGGCGATCGCGATCTCCAC
>Ga0070741_10012608_pt1 | contig 15223 bp, 12 predicted proteins | sample Coa_R1_4_FD_66440 | JGI IMG/M metagenome (GOLD analysis project Ga0070741, IMG submission 66440) | Surface soil microbial communities from Centralia Pennsylvania, which are recovering from an underground coalmine fire - Coalmine... | ecosystem: Environmental > Terrestrial > Soil > Unclassified ... | reverse complement strand
CGATGACGAAAGAATACTGGCGCATTTTGAATTTCAGAGTAGCTATGATCTCCGCATCGGGGAGCGTCTTTTGGAGTATAATGTACTTGCGTCACGTCAATACGACTATGTAACAGTGTACTCGTATGTAATCTATCTGAAAGATTGCGGAAATGTTCCGCAATCTCCGTTTATCCGCCAATCACGAAACGGCAAAGAGATCGTCCGTTTTGATTACGAAATCATCGAGCTGCATAAGATCACAGCCGTAGAATTGATAGAGACTGATCTGGTGGGCTTATCCGCGCTTCTACCTTTAACGAGAGATGGAGCAAGGCGTGAAGTTATTGAAGATATGATTCGGATATTGGTAGCAGCAGAGCAGACTCAATCACTGTGGATAGGATATGCTCTTGCGGCGAAAGTCATGAAGCATGATTTGTATTGGCTCAGAAGGAGGTTCGCCATGTTAGGCGATTTCTTGCGTGACTCACCAGTATATCAAGAAGTATTAGAAGAGGGAGCTGAGAAAGGCCGCCTTGAGGCACAGCGCCAGATTCTTCTCGATATTGTGTTTGAACGTTTCCCAGAAATCATGCACCTTGCAAGGCAACAGGCAACTGCTGTTCATGATCCCGAAATTTTACACCGTCTGACGGTTAAAATGAGTACTGTACAAAACCCTGAAGAGGCTGCACAGTATCTTTTGGCTGCAACGAGAGATACTCTCAAAAACTGATGTGTGGACAGCAACTAGAGTGATGGCATTTAATATTCTATGAAAACTGGTAAATCCAACATTCACAATTTGCCCGTCAACGACATCACCAACTTGAGCGTGCTGGCTCAACGGGTAATGCAGGAAGCGGAGGCGCGCGGAGAGACGTTGCCGCCTGCCGCGCGTTTGCATATTGGCGAGCCGAGCTTTCGCACGCCGGAGCATATCAGGCAGGCCGCTATTGAGTCGATACAGCGCGAGCCTTTGACGTATGGCCCGGCTATCGGCTGGCCCTGGCTGCGCGAGTTGCTGGCAGAGAAGATCGTGCGCGTGAATGGTTATCGCGTGGGAGCGGAGAATGTGGCGATAGCGATGGGCGGCACGGGCGCGATTCAGGCCGCTTTTACCGCTACGCTTGGAGCAGGTGACGAGGCGTTGATACCCGATCCGCACTGGCCGCACTATAATATGCAACTGGCGGCGTGCGGCGCGAAGCTGGTTCCCTACCCGCTCAATCCAGCGCAGGCGTGGCTGCCGGATATTGAGCAATTGGAGCGGCTGGTTACGCCACGCACACGCCTGCTGGTCATCAATAGTCCGGGCAATCCTACAGGCGCGGTCTTCCCGGCCTCGCTCGTGTCCGACCTGCTCGACTTCGCGCGCCGCCATGATCTCTATTTGCTCTCAGACGAGTGCTACGACGAGATTGTATTTGAGGGCAGGCACATCAGCCCGGCCTCACTTATGACACGGGACGAATTTAACGAGGGGCGCGTCATCAGCGTCTATACCTTCTCCAAAAGCTATGCCATGACCGGCTGGCGCATAGGTTATCTTGCGACCGGCGCGGAACTGCTGAAAACGATTGTGTTTGTGCTGGATGCCGGCACGACCAACATCAGTACCGCCGTGCAGCGCGCGGCGGCAGCAGCTTTGTCTGGTTCGCAGGACTGCATTAGCGAGATGCGAGACGCCTATCATCGCCGCCGCGATCTGGCGGTGAGCCTGCTCAAAGAACACGGGCGGTATGTGTATACACCACACGGCGCGTTTTACATCCTGGTTGACATCACCAACCCGCGCTACCCACAGCGTCATGCGCGCCAGTTCTCGCTGGACCTGCTGCGCGAATATAACATCACGGTCGGCCCCGGCAGCGCCTTTGGTCCGGCGGCAGACCATTACGCGCGTATCTCGCTGGCCGCTTCGGATGAAGAGATCGCGCGCGGCGTGCGCCAGGTTTGCCTGTTCGCCGATAAATGACATTATTTATACGCCACTACGCCATAGGCATCCGCATTGCGCGTAACGCGCGTGAAGCCCGCTTCTTGCAGGCGACGTAACGCGCCTTTCGTGATGCCGCCGCTTGCCTTGCTATTAGGGTCGCCGATGTAGTGATAGAGGCGACCGCCCCGCCGCAGCACGCGGTACAGTTGCCGGTAAAACGCGCCTGCATAGAGATCACCCGCCAGGCTGAAAGTGGGAGGATCGTGGATGATACGCGCGAAGCTCTCATCCGCGAAATCGCGCACTACTTCGCTGGCATCGCCCATGATTTGCTTAATCTTCGGATTATCAAAAAGCTCGCGCGACCAGGGATTGAGACGCGCCATTGCCTGCGCTCCCGGATCAAGCTCGATGGTGACAACTTCGTCCGCGCTGCGCGCCGCTTCGATAGCGGTATAGCCCAGACCGGTCGCCGTATCGAGGACGCGCCCGCTCATGGGCGCAATGGCGGCAATTTTGCTGCGTGTATCCTGCATGGGATCGGTATCCTTGATACGATGCATCACAAAGCCGGCGATCAACATGCTGGGCGCGCCCTTTGTCGGCAAAAGGCTGCACATACGGTTGGTATATTCCGAAAACACCTGTACAGGCCGCAGCGTGTTGTCTTCGACGAGATAACAATTGACCTCTGATTTACGCATTTTTTCTATGCTTAACCAATCCAGACGTTCTCCACCGGGAAAGACAACGCCCTCGTCTGTCAGCGTTGCGCTAATCGTGCTGCGCCCTAAATCCGGCGAAATGTCGATAGTTGCCAGCCCCTGACGCCGGGCAGCGAGCAATGGCCCGGCCTGGATGTAGGAGAGAATAATCGGATATGCCATGTATCTTGTTCCTTTGCCTGTCCTTATTTCGCCTGCCACACCTGTACGGTATTGTCCGTGCTGCCTGATGCAATCTGTTTGCCGTCGGGCGACCACGCCAGCGTATCAACCTCTTGCCCGGAAGTGAAGTGACCCCAGTAGTAGTCGAGGTGGCCGCGATAGGTGTACTCGTGGCTGCCGGTTAGCGCATCCCAGACCTGTACGGTGGCGTCCGCGCCCCCCGATGCGATGCGTTTGCCATCAGGCGACCATGCCAGCGTGAATATATCACCCGTATGCCCGTTATAGGTGTAAACATTGGTATGCGTGGCGACGTTCCAGACCTCTACGGTGGTATCGTCTCGCCCAACGGCCAGGTACGTGCCATCGGGCGAAAAGGCGACGGCGTGCGACTCGCCACCCGGCGGGCCATAGTAGCCCACGACTTTTGCTGTCGCTGTGCTGATGAGTATCGCCGGACCAATACCCCCTATAGCGAGATACTGCCCATTCGCCGACCATGCGGCAGCATTCGAGGCTGTGGTACCACCCCTTAGTGAGGAGGGACCGGTATAGGTGACGACATGCTTACCCGTCAGGGCATCCCACATCTGCACGGTACCGTCGTCGTCGACCGAGGCGATGCGCTTGCTATCGGGCGACCATGCCAGGTCAAAGATAGCGCCGCTATGCCCCCGATAGGTGTAAAGCCTTGCTCCATTGAGCGGATTCCAGACCTGCACCGTCTTATCCAGACTGCCGGTGGCGATGTATTGACCATTGGGCGACCATGCCAGTGCCAGCACATCGGCGGAGTGGCCGCGATAGGTGAGGACATGTCCGCCGTTGCTGGCATCCCAGACCTGCGCGGTATGATCGCCACTGGCCGAGGCAATCCGCTTGCCATCGGGCGACCACGCCACCGCGCTAATGTAATCCGACTGCCCCGAATAGGTGAAATGCTGCGGAGGCGTCACAAAATGCCCGACAAAGGCTACATCATTGCCCACATTGGTAAACAAAAAGAGGAACGCAACCAGGATAACCACGATACCAAGAATAATATAGAGACGCCTGTGCGAACGACGCTTAGGCATCGGCGTAAATTGCTTATCTAATATAGACATGAGCCTGAGTCTCCTTTTAACATAGAAGAGATGCAAGACAATTATATACTACGTGATAGTCTTTATAGCACTCACAATTGCCAGATCTGGAGGTGTAAACTTGCGATGATTCTCATAATCCTTTATAATGGCTGCGCGTCTACTGCTCATGCGAGGAAGCGAAATACTATGTACCAGATGGAATGTGAAAAGCGACATGCAAATCAGCGAACCTGCCGAATATGCTATTTTAGGCTTGCTTGAACGCCAACCCATGCATGGCTACGAGATGTTTCAACAGTTTCAGGGCGGCACACTGGGCCAGATCGTCCACCTGGAAATGAGCCAGATGTACGCCTTTCTCAAAAAACTTGAACGCATGACGTATATCGAGGCCGAATTAGAGGCTCAGGGCGTGCGACCGCCGCGCAAAATCTTTCATCTCACCGAACAGGGACGCGCTACTTTCCACGCCTGGCTCACTACGCCTGTCGAACGCCCGCGCGAGATTCGCCTGCTTTTCCTCATCAAACTCTACTTCGCGCAGGCGCTTATCCCCGCTCAGTTGCCCCACCTGATCGACCTGGAGGTAGCCGCCTGCCAGAGATTCCTGGCACATCTCGAAGCCCGGCATATTCCCGATTCGCACTCTCACGATACGGCTTTCCTCGATCATATAGTGCTGCGCAGCCGCATCCACCAGACGCGCGCCCTGCTCGACTGGCTCTACGAATTGCAGGCGGAATTCGCGGGGATGAGGTAAAGGATGCGATTTGACGCGAATAGCCAGAGCCACCACCTGCCCCTGTCATCCGGAGCGCAGCGAAGGATCTCTCGCCGGGCCAACGCAGATCCTTCGCTACGCTCCGGATGACAGGGGCAGGTATTCTATATGATTTGACGCTCTTCCACAGCTATGCTACTATCTGACAGGTGACACTGATTTCTTTTTGGCTGGCATTGAACGTCTATTTGCTCTAACGCAGAGGTATAATATGGAGTTCTCATCAATAACAGCAGCGTTGACGGGGCTTTCGGGCCTGGCAACTGTGTCGAATTATTTCTTCATTGCGGCGTGTGGTCTGCTGGTTGCCATGACGCTCGCCTACCTGTGGTATACTATTGGCTCGGCCCGGTTGGCGAACAACATTGCGGTCGCCGAGGCAAAGAGGCGCAGCCAGGCACGTAAAGTGAAGGCAAGTAAAACGGCTGCCGTAGCAGTCGCGGCTGAAGGCGGCGTGACTACCCTCGTCAAAGACGATGTGGTCATGCGCGAGCAGGCCGATGGTGAAACACCCATCGCCCTCAATCGCGGCATCATCATGGTTGGGCGCGCCGCAAGTACTCTCGGCTGGTTTACTGCTTTCCTGTTGTTTATATCGCTACTCATACGCGCCATCATTGAACAGCACGCGCCGTGGAGCAATCTTTTTGAGTTCAGCCTGAGCTTCACGACCGCTCTCTTGCTCTGCTACCTGATCTTCGAGGCGCGTTTCCACGAACGGGTGCGCGCCTGGGGTCTCTATATCGGGGTGTTGTCGATCATCACGGTGGGTATTGCCGTCTACCTCGGCGTCACCTACAACATGATTAATGACTCGACAGCGTTGATTCCCGCTCTGCAAGATAAGCCCATCCTGGCTATCCACGTCGCCACTGCCATTTTCGCCTACGCGCTCTTCAGCGTGGCCTTTGGCGCGGGTGTGATTATGCTGGTGCAGGGCGGCGAGGGAAGACGTTTCGCCTGGCTCCCCTCGGCTGAGGCCGCCGACGAACTGGCCTATAAAGCCGTCATTGCCGGTTTCCCCCTGCTCGCGCTAACGCTCATCCTGGGCGCGTATTGGGCCAACTACGCCTGGGGCCACTACTGGAGCTGGGACCCGAAGGAGACTTCAGCCTTGATAACGTGGCTGCTCTACGCGGTCTACCTGCACGCGCGCGGCATTCGCGGCTGGCGCGGCAAACGCCTCGCCTGGCTACTCACCATCGGCTTCGTCGCCACGCTCTTCACCTACTACGGCGTCAGCTTCTTCGTACCCAGCCTGCACAGCTACGCGACACCGCGCTAAATTTTTAGCTTTTCACGGCGAGGCTTGCCTTCATAGGCGTTAACTTAGCGCCCAGAGCAACTTCCTCGCCTGTCATGCTGAGCGCAGCGAAGAATCTCTGTGAGCTACGAGGAGATTCTTCGCTGCGCTCAGCATGACAGGCGAAATGATCCTGGACTTGCCCCGTCCTGGCCCCTTATAGCCTTCGCAGCAACCGGTAAATGCCTGGGTCTTGCTGGTAGCCCAGTTTGCGATTGATAGCAAGCATGGGAGCATTCAGCGAGTCATTGTCGGTCAGTATTGATTTCGCGCCGTATTTGCGGGCGCACTGGATCGCCAGTAGCTTGAGAGCGAGAGCTATCTTGCGCCCGCGATAGGCGCGGTCAACGCCCGTGAATGCGTTATACATAGAACTGGTATGCTCATAGTAGCCAACTGCCGCGATACCTATCCAGTTGTCGCCATCGGCGGCGATAATCTGCCCATCTGCACGAAACCAGCTCGCCTCAAATACATGCTTGCGAAATGCTTCAAAAGGCGGAAACGACCACCCCTCGTTAGACGGGTTATCGGCTGCGCAAAGGCGATTGATCTCATAGAGTTTTTGTTGCGCTTCCAGTGTATTGCCGAGGTCAGCAAGCGTGAAGAATCGAATATCAGACGCTTCAACGGCTTCGACGGTTCCCTTGAAACGGGACTCGTCGAAAACGTTAAGGTCAAGATGTGATTCGAAGGTGTGACGCTCGATGCTGAAGCCATGTTTCTCAGCAAATTGCAGGCACAGAGCGCAATCATCCCGGACTTCGCTCTCGATATGAGTTGCATCCTGCGTGCGTATAAAAGCGATGGCATCCTCAAGCAACAGGGTACCTATGCCCAGGTGACGGTGAGCAACATCGACGATGACGCGCGTCCAGAAGTGACCGGGTCTCATCCAGGAATTGCGCAACACTGTATGAAACCCTACCATTTGCCCCATATCATCCAACGCAGCTACGCGCTGGTATACACGATCTGGCGCGGCGTTGCGCAACCATTCGCGCAGGGTATCTACGTTGACCGGTTCGCGGTCAACCATGTTCATAAGCTCAGCAATACGGGATAAATGATCGAGATCATCAACAGGACGTAACTGCACTGGCTGAGGCATGACGGGTCCTTTCTATTGCTGTTCGCCCTCCAGTTTGCTCTTGATTAAAATGTTGACGGTCGAATTGCATTCGACCGTCAACATTTTAATCAATTATCGCCCGGCTACGGCGATTTTCTCGGCTACCGGGACGATTTCGGTGGCGAGCAAGTCGAACGGTTCGAGGTCGGAGACGTTTTGCAGGCTGAAGATGGCCTGGTCAATGCCCAGTTCGGCCAGTTGCCCCAGGTGTTCCAGCAGAGCCGCCGGGGTGGTGGAACCATTGCGCCCGTCGCGCGTCAGGCGGTACGAACTGAGCGTGGTCTTCTCGATCTCTTCGTAGGGGCGACCGATGGCGGCGCAATGCTCGCGCAGCACATCCAGTTTACGCTTGAGTTCGGGCAGTGGCAGGCGCGCAAAGAGGTTGCAGGCATCACCATATTGCGCGACCAGGCGTAGCGTCTTGCGCTCGCCACTGCCGCCAATCAGGATGGGCGGATGCGGCTTCTGCACGGTGTGCGGCGAGTTGAGCGGGCGCGCCAGATGGTAGTATTTGCCTTCGTAGGGGGCATCGTTAGCTGCCCACATCTGGTGCGCGATTTGCAGCGTCTCCTCCAACCGCTCAAAGCGTTCCGCGAGCGGCGGGAACGGTACGCCCAGGCCACGATGCTCTTCCTCGTTCCAGGCCGCGCCAATGCCGAGATAGGCGCGACCGTGCGAAAGGACATCGAGCGTCGTCACCGTTTTCACCAGGATACCGGGATGGCGATAGGTGACGCCAGTGACCATCGTGCCAAGTTTGATGCGGTTAGTGCGCCCGGCTGCGAAAGCCAACGCGCTATAACCCTCAAGCATCTCCAGTTCGGGCGGCCCTGAGAAGCCAATCTGGAAGAAATGATCCATGACCCACAGGCTATAAAATCCCGCGCGCTCGGCGCGTTCTGCTATCAAGCCAAAGGTATCGCCCAGTTGCTCCTGCCCATTGAGCCATGTAAAGTTAGGGACCTGTAATCCAAGTCGCATGAAGTGATATTCTCCGTTCTGATCAGGTTGTGGAACCCGGCCTTTATTTTTTGCACAAGTATTATACGAAGGAAAGTGAGAAAGAGGCAAGGGTACATGGCGACCGCAAGGGTCGCCACTACCATACACGAAAACGCCCTTTGTTGGGGTATAGTAGTGGCGACCCTTGCGGTCGCCATGCCCCAGGGCAAGGGCAACTGTTACTTGACGCCGCTTTGCTCATCTCATAGAATGAAGAAAACAAACACACATCATTGCCACACCACATACAAGAAGCTGTATCTCATCCATGTCAAATGAAGCCAGGCGCGTGCGAGGAGGGCCAATGTCAACAATACATACCGGGGATGAGTGGTTGAGCTTGAGCGAGGCCGCTGAGATGCTGGGCATCCATCCCGCGACGGTGCGTTTATGGGCGGATCGCAACGAGATACCCACACGCCGCACAAGCGGGGGACACCGCCGTTTTCGCCGCGCGGACATCGAGGCCCGCTTGCGCCAGGAAGTCGAACCCAAAGCGCGTCCCGCCGCGCAATTGCTGGTGCAAAGCGTGCTGGGGCGCGTGCGTTTCGCTTTCACCGATGGCACTCTCAACACTTTCTCCTGGTACGCCCACTTTAATGATGCGGCGCGGGAGGGCTACCGCAGCCTGGGACGCCGCGTACTCGAATTGCTCTTACGCGCCCTGGCCGACGGCACTTCCGAGGACGAACTGCGCTCCGAAGCGGTGCGACTGGGCAAAGCTTACGGCTCCATCACACGCGAGTCGCACGTTCCCGTCGCCGATGCCGTGCGCGCCTTCCTCTATTTTCGCAGCCTGGTCGACGAAAGCGTGCTGCAACTGGCCGAGGTGCGCGGCACACGCGAGCATCAAGACATTCCCTGGGCCGAAAGCCTCTACCAGATACAAACCCTCACCAACGAAATCTTGCCCGCACTGATAGAAGCGGCGCAGGCGAATGGATAGTGATAACTGGAACAAATTCCCCGTCTGCTAACGTCTACAGTGAATAGACGCTCTTCTATTGTATTCCCAGAGCTTCTATGTTATGTTTAGAAAAACAGCAAGGATGCGAGCATGTCAGTAGAACATGGGGAGTCCAGCGAATCGAGCAGCGAAATATCCAGCGAGAGCGTCCAGTCAGAGCCGACAATGGAAGCGTTGCAACCTCGTCCCGTTGTCGCAATCCGCCGCGCCAAACAGCCTGACCCGCAGACGCCTTTGCCAGATAGCGTACCGAATGCTACGGTCATCAATCCTCTGACGCCGCCCATTGCCGTGCTGACACCTTTGACTGTAGCGAGACCTGATACCATGCGCCGCCTGCCGGTAACGACGGCTCCCCAAATATCGTCCCTGGCAGAACTCAGGCGCAGAAAGCATGTGCGCAAAGTGTTTCTGCGGCACCTGTCGCGCAAGCAGTTACGCGCGGCGCGAATGCGAGATCGCGCGGCCAGCCGCCGCCTCTGGACAACCATCGCCACCACCGTGCTGTCGCTGCTGCTCGTGTTTCTCTCGCTGGGCGGCGCTACAGCTTATGTGGCATACAAATTTATCACCACCACCCAGAAAAACTTCGATAATCGCCTGCTCACCATCCAGGATTTGTTACCGCCCGATAACTTGAGAATCTACGATAGCAAGGGCGTCCTGCTTGACCAGATGGCGGACCAGGGGCTACATACAACCGTCACATTTGACCAGATCTCGTCCGAACTGCGTAATGCCACCGTTGCCACCGAAGATAAGGACTTCTGGACGAATCCCGGCGTTGATCTGCTGGGCATTGTTCGCGCTTTCTTAGCAAACTTGCAGAATGGGCGCATCGTCGAGGGTGGCAGCACTATCAGCCAGCAATTGATTAAAAACCTCATTGTGGGTAATGAGTCCACCATCGTGCGCAAGCTGGAAGAGGTTGTGCTGGCCCCGCAGCTTAACAGCCACTATACCAAAAAAGATATTCTGAGCATGTACCTGAATACCATCTACTATGGTCATCTGGCCTATGGCATCGATGCCGCCGCTACCATCTACTTTGGCCTGCAAGACCAGCCGGGTCATTCCGCCGCCTCGCAGCTTGATCTCGCGCAATCCGCCATGCTGGCCGGTTTGCCGGGCAACCCCACCTTCTTTGATCCAGCCGTGAATTTTCAGGGCGCGACCGACCGCTTTGAAAGCATACTGGGCTTGATGAACAGCCAGGGCTATATCTCCAATGTCGAACGCTACGACGCTATCAATGAAGAGCAAAGTCCGCATTTTTTCAAATTCGGGCTGTCGCTGCACGATCTCGCGCCGCATTTTGACAATTTTATCCTCGATCAACTCACGTCGATGTATCACCTGAAAAATCGCAGCGATCTTTCGCGCTCAGGCTTAATCGTCTACACCACCCTCGATCTTACTTTGCAGAACAAAATCCAGCAGATCATGCAGGATCATATCGCTCAATTGCGAGACGCGCACCATCTGACCAATGCCGCCGAGGTGTTGATTGATTTTCACACGGGCGCGATTCTCTCGATGCTGGGCAGCGTCAACTATAACGATGCCTCCATTGATGGGCAGGTAAATGTGGCACTGGCCTATCGCCAGCCAGGTTCATCCTTCAAACCCTACGTCTATGTGACCGCGTTTGGGCAGGGAGCGTCGCCAGCGCAGGCCATCGACGATAAACAAACAACCTTCTTTGTGCCTGATTCGAATCCGCCCACCTTCACCCCGTCCAACTATGATTTGCGTTTTCATGGGCATATGACGCTGCGCTGCGCCCTGCAAAACTCGCTCAACGTGCCGGGCGTGCTGGTACTCAACCATGTAGGTATCAGCAACGCTTTGCAGACGGCCCAGAATATGGGCATCACCAGCTACCAGGGGACGCCGGGATTGTCGATGGTACTGGGTGGCCTGGGCATTCGCCTGCTCGATCACACCTCGGCTATGGGAACATTTGCCGATAGAGGTGTGCATGTGCCATACTTTTCTATCAGCAAGGTCGTCACGGGTACCACCGGTAAGGCCGTCTTCCAGCATCAATTGAGCGCTGGCAAGCAGGTTGTCAGCCCGCAACTGGCCTATATGATGACCAACGTATTAAGCGACAACACCGACCGCATCCCCGAATTTTTCGACTGCAACGTGCTGCAACTGTACGCGAATTCGCAGCAAGATTGCTGGAACGGCAATCGCGGCCCCGTGCGCCCGGCAGCCGCCAAGACAGGCACCACCAACGATTTCAAAGATAACTGGACCGTCGGCTACACCACTGACTTCGCGATGGGTGTATGGGCCGGCAACGACGACGACTCGCCCATGATCGATGTCTCCGGCATTACTGGCGCTGCTCCTATCTGGCACGACGCCATGCTGCTGGCAGAGCAGGGCCATCCCATCCAAAACTTCACCAACCCCGGCGGCCTGCAAACCGCGACCGTCACCTATCCCGACGGCGTAACCAGCACCGACCTGTTCCTGCCCGGCACCGTGCCGAGCTTCACATCAACCCCGACATCTACCTCGCCAGATGGCAACGGCTCGCCAACCCCTGTCCCTTCGCCCACGCCAGGCGACAATCCGCCTGCAAATGGGCCGCTACCAACGCCGTATTGCTCGAGCTATACGTTTGCGTTTGCGCCTCCTGCTAACAATATGCCTTCGCCGACGCCGGGCTGGTGGTAATAAAAAGGGGTTATGCTTCTAAAAGCGCAAAAACCTGTTGCATAAACTGGCTGGCTACAGCAGCATCACTGAGCATTTCTGTGAGGTTAAAATAAAGGGAGATGGTCGGGTCTTGTTGGATGCGCATCTGCACTTCTGATGTAATACAACTCGCAACAAGCATAGTTCTCACCTGAGCATTAATGCGCCTGCTCTCATCAAACGACTTTTTCGCAGCTCCGTATCTTTCAAGCGCGCCAGCTGGATCTGCACCGCCCTTAACTTCAATGACACCCACAGTGGTACCATATTCGTTGAGTATAGAAATATCTGGCTCACTGGAAAACAAAATGGATGTTTGATTGGTCAAATTAATACCTCGATAATGTTCAATATGACCCAGTTGTTCATCTAGCTGAGCAGGATCGTAAAGTACAACTGCGGCACCCGTAATTGGAATGAGAGCCAGGAGTAGGTTGCGTTCCTTCGTCTCCTTCACAAGCAGGCGTTGAACAATTTTTTCAGCTTCTTCTCCGATTTTATTACGCCAGGAGCCATCTATCTGCGCTCCTGTTGATGTCAGCAGTAATCCTTGCAGTTCGTCTTTAGAAAGACTTTCTATAGAACTATCAATAATCAAGGAAATGTGTGTATTGAACAGGCGAGCCAGGGTAAGAGCCTGAACGTCTGTAAGAAGATGACGGTTTTCTTTGTCCTCTTCATGTTTTTTTATGTCAATGTTTGTCAGATACCTGACGGCCTTCTGGGAAAGCACTGCTATGTTTCGATAGTAGGCAAGCAGTGTGGGATGTTCTCTTAACAGTTTTGGGTGGCAGAATACCTGAATAAGCCGTAGTTCTTGATGGCCCTTGATATAAGCAAAAGCGTCTTCTCCAACACTCCAATTGTCTCGCCTATCCCAGTTATATGTTTCTTCGATAGGAAATAGCCCGGTAATCATCAGAGGGAAGGCCAGTGTATTGTATTCTTTGAGCTTGCGATAGAAGAAGGCTGATCGCAAACGATAATTCAAGCGATTAGCCTCAAGTAAGAGCGCGGATGAATCTGTTGTCATGATACTGGCTTCTCCCATACATAAACGCACTTTCGTAGTTCGGTACGACCGTGATTGCCCATTTGCTGGCTACTATTGCCTTTGCCACGGCCCAGCGTCCAGATATGTCTTACCTTCAGACCAAAAGACTCGGCCATATCAGATAAGATCAGGTCTACAGGTACCTCTTCGCCAGCATAACGCACATTATCATTTACCATAGCCACGATCCCCCCTGGCTTTAATAAGCGGGAAAGTTCGTAAATTACGAAGCACATCTCATAAAAGTAGTTATGCACCAGACGGGAAATATTATCATTATTTAATTGCCCGTGCTGACGGTACGTCTCAAGAGCAGCCAGTACTTCCTGTAGCGCCGCCTGATTATTAAATACAGACTCAACCTTATGGAAGACATGCTTTTGCCCCATCGATGCATACTGGCTTAGCAGGTGCGCTCGTTTCTCTTTATTTTCAACCGTACAGGATAGCATCGCCTGGCGTAGCTGTTTTACCTTTTCTTCATTGCACCCTAGATAGATCAGTTCAAGGGCATAGGTGCGTGTATAGTCATAGCGGTTCGCATAGGGGGGCGATGTCATAACGAAGTCGATAGAGTTTGCGTCTTGAAGTGGAAGTATTTCAAGACACGAGCCTTCATTCAGTTCAATTTCGTGAATAGGGCGTTGGGATGGCCGCATCGTATCATCTTGAAATAGTTCCTGTTGAAGAGTTTCTTCTGTCAGAGATGTGGCGATTTGCTCAAGCTTCTGAAAGATAGCTTCACGGAAGGTCAAAATACGGCCCTTATTAAAGGGCCTTTTCCCCTGTGACCGGCCAGAACGAGCATCCCAGCGTAAATACTGCCCGTCTTTGCGCGTATAGCTCATCTCTTCCAGAATACAAAAAGCTGCATAGAGAAGCAGCACGCGCATATCACCATTATCAATCTGGCAATGGCAATAAGTCCTGTAGCCGACCAGTTGCTTCTCCTCTTCTAAAGGAAATGCGCCACGAGTAATCGCAATATGATTGAGCGCATACTGCTGGTCAAAGTATGTGGCGAAGTCAACCTGCTTGAGTTGAGCAATCATAGCATTGACTTCTCTGGCCTTCATCCTGGAAGCGACTATCCGCGCTTTAGTTGCATGGATTCCCACCGGGAGAACCTCGACACCTTTTGTTTGCCAGCCTGGAGCGCTTGCGCAGAATAGCGCTGAACCTGCGCCCGAAAATGGATCGAGTAACACACCTGGTTCGGGTTTGAGTTGTTTCAGAAGGTAGCTAACGAGAGCTTCGGAGAATCCTTCTCGATACTTGAACCAGCTCGAAAACGGCGTATGCTTATTTCCCTGAAAACTGACCAGCGTTCTATCAAGTACAGGATTCATGCTAATTCTGGCCTGGAATTTTTCGTACAGGGCTGTTCTCATTGTAGAAGAAGAGGTTATCTGTGTAGATTGATTAGAAATAGGCGTAGAAGAAGCTTCGTTCATCCACAGGCTTTCTTGTGTGCGAATCATATCACCTCAACAGGCACGCTCAGTCAAAACAATCTCAACCCGTTAGCTCAGATTAGCGTCCATTCTAACTGATTGTTTGATCCTTTTCAACTGCGCTGTTCCCCGAATTCCTCATATCTCCTACAACGGTTACACGCTCTTCTATGAACCGTTCAGAAGTTGTACACGTTTTACCTTGTTCGCCCGTTACAATGTATAGTAGGGGTCAGGTTTATCGCGCCCTTACCCTATTTCGCGGTCGGCGTTGAGTGGAGTTGGAAAGCCTTGAAAACTGAAAATAAGCAGGAATTGATGCCCGCGCCTGGCGCATCCGATGCGGCGAAACCCGCGAAGTTGCCGGTACATAGCCGGGCCGCCGCCGCGCAAAGGTTGAATGACGCGCCCGCGCAGATCGAACGAGGCGCGTATTATCCTGTTCCGCATAAACAATACAGGCCGACTGGCTGGCGCACAAAGCGCTACATCAAGCGCAAGAAGCTGCACCGCAGTAATGTACAATATGCCCTTACTGATCGCATTGGCACGCGGGGAACCATGCTGCCAATGGCGCTGGGTGCGCTCATCATCATGCTCGTGCTTGCCGGCGTTCTGGTGACGTTGACCGCCGTTGTCGAAGCAACCCAACTGCGCTATCAGCAAGATGTTACCACGCTGGCAGACATTCTGCCCGGCGACAGCCTTAAAATGTACGATACGCACGGCACGATCATCTATCAGATGATCGACCAGGGCTTGCAAACGACCGTGCCTTTTTCGCAGATCTCGCCCAACCTTGTCCATGCCGAAATCGCTACCGAAGATCAATATTTCTGGTCCAATCCTGGCTACGATATTACCGGTATCATCCGCGCTGCCATCGAAGACCTCACCAATCATCGCATCGTTGGTGGTG
>Ga0070741_10012607_pt1 | contig 15225 bp, 9 predicted proteins | sample Coa_R1_4_FD_66440 | JGI IMG/M metagenome (GOLD analysis project Ga0070741, IMG submission 66440) | Surface soil microbial communities from Centralia Pennsylvania, which are recovering from an underground coalmine fire - Coalmine... | ecosystem: Environmental > Terrestrial > Soil > Unclassified ... | reverse complement strand
CTCGTGCTCGGTGTGACATTCAACGACGGGATCGAGGTCATCGCTAAACCGACTGACCGTCAGCCCATAACCGCCGCCGCCTGACCGGCCAGGCCGTCACCAAAATTTAGCGATAGCTCCTGTAGCTTCGATTGCAGTGCCGCCGCTGGATACGTTCATGACACCGTCAATGAAGGCGCCACTGTCTGTGCCACTGAACCTGATATTCTCCGTGCCGCTATCAAGCGTCGCGCTGGCAACGCCGCCTGAAGAGATAACCAGCGCGCCGCCGGAGTCGACCACTGTGCCAGATAGCTGGCCCCCGCTATCGATCAACTTGCCACCATCGGAAATGGTGGTGTCAAAGGCGAAGCCGCCAGACCTGACGAATTCGCCCCCGCCAGAGTTGATCGTTTCGCCGAAGGTCTTCCCGCCGGATGAAACCGCTTCCCCCGTCGTGGGGCCGCTGGCGTAGATTTGACTTCCGCTAGCCGTGCCGCCGCTAAGGATGGTCAGCACGCCGCCGCTGCTCAGGATGGTTTGCTTAGCGGTTCCTCCCGAGTAAACGTGCAACACGCCACCGGACATCACGGTGGCGTTGCTGGCCAGACCTCCGACGGAATTGCTAAGTCCGAGATTTAGGCTACCCCCGCTCGATACGGTTGCATTGAAGGAGGAGCCGCCGGCACGCACCGATTCAGCGCCGCCGGAATGGATGACTTCATCATAGGTGTTGCCGCCCGAGGAGACTACTTCGCCGGCCGTACCGCTGGCGTAGATTTGCGTACTGCTGGCCGTGCCGCCTCCGGAGACGATGATCAGGCCGCCGCTCGAAAGCGTCGTGCCGATCGCCAGGCCGCTGGTATAGATGGCAAGTGTCCCGCCCGAAGCGACCGTCGTATTGCTAGCCGTGCCACCAGTCGCCCGATTGTTGCTGAGGCCGAGATTGAGAATGCCACCGCTGGATACAGTGGCGTTGTAGGCTGTTGCGCTGGTTCGGACCGACTCGGCGCCACCGGAATAGATGGTCTCGTCGTACGCTTGCCCGCCCGAAGAGATCACCTCGCCTGAAGGCCCGCCGGGCAACCCGGCGTAGTTTTGAGTTCCGCTTGCCGTGCCGCCGTTTGCTACGATCATCAGGCCGCCGCTGGAAATCGTCGCCGCGTCCTCCGATCCGCCGGCGTAGACCTCGAGGAATCCACCGCTGTTGACGGTCGCACCATTATCCGTGCCGGCGAAAATATTATCAGCGCCGCTATTGTTTATGGTTGCGCCGCTCTCACTACCACCGCTCTCAATGAGCAGGACGCCCCCGCTGCCTACCGTTGTTGCGGTCGCCGAGCCGTACACAACTTGCTCACCGCCCGAGATCAACGCGCCAGTGTCTAAGCCACCGGCGCTGACTGTCTCTATGCCGGTCGAAGAGACCGTAGAAGCACTCGCAACGCCGCCGCTCTCAATAATCTGCAGGCCGCCGTTCTCGACGAGAGTGTTGTTGGCAGTGCCGAACACATCTTGCTCGCCACCATTGATGGTCGTGTCGTTTGAAGTGCCACCGGCAGACACAACCTGAGTGCCTGGGTCATTGAGCGTGCTCTGCGTAGCGGTGCCGCCTGACTCAACATACTGGAAGCCGCCATCATTTACGATCGTGTCGATCGCAGTCCCACCATTGGAGACGTACTGATAACCGCCGCTGTCGACGACGACTTGAGACGCAAGCTCGCTTGAGCCGACGACCTGCTGATCTCCGGTTTTGATGGTCGAATTGTAGTATTTGAAGGCGTTGAGAATAATTTCGGAGTGGCCAGAGGTGTCCGGAAGGACGTGGAAATACCTTGCCGAAAAATCTTGCGAGGGGTCAAAGTGGATATCGTAACTGCTGCCGTTCTCTGTGAGGTGCAGAACGTTGTTGGTTTCGAGTTGCGCGGTGTAGTTGGGATCGTAATTGAGCGTCGTAAGATCGATTTCGTCCCCAGCCTGAAAGCCAGAAATAATGCCTGTGTAACGTGAGGGGTCCTCGAGCTCAAGGAAGTTTGTCTGTGGGGTCGCCGTGAACCCGAAGGTTCCTGTCGTGTCCGTATAGTACCCGACGATCTCTCCGAAATCGTTGATACCAGTTGCAAATGTCTCGCCGGTAGCGGTGGGAAAATCAATCGTGTCAAATGCGCCCTCGGTGTCGGTGAAGCCGTGATAACCGCCGGTTATGTCTTGGTACGATCCTGCAACATCTCCTTGGTTATTGATGCTCGACGCGCTGCTGTAACCTTTGAAGTTTCCGGATGGAAATATGAGCGGCGTATAGCCTCCATTGGCATACTCGAATCCATAGGAAGGAGCGGGGTAATATCTGCCGACGATTTGCCCGTGATCGTTAAGCCCGTACAGCTCGGTACTTTCAGCCCCTGGGTAGTCCAACGTAGTAAAAGTACCACCTGAATACACGTAGCCCTGATTCACAGCCCCGTTTGCAAAGTGGCCGACAATCACGCCGTCATCGTTGATACCGGTAGAAACAGAGCCGCCAAGATTCGGCCTTCCAAAGTAGCCCGAGGGATCAGCGATCGTGGTGTACTGGGTGCCACTGTAGAGGAACCCATAATAGTTTTGAGCGCTGCTGTCCCAATAAGTACCGACCACGTCGCCGCGGTTGTTAATGCCTAAGGCCTGTGTCCATTGCGCAGACGGGTCATCGAGCGGAATGTAGCTTCCGTTGGAGTAGAGGAAGCCGTGATAGACGCCGTTAGTGTCTTGGTAATACCCGACGATCTCCCCTTGGTTGTTGATCCCTGAAGCGATCGTTCCGCCCGTCCCCTCGCTAGGCTCTGCGAGCGTCGTGAATTTATACGGCGCTTGAAATGCCACGTTGACGTTTGAGGCACCGCTGAATTTCAGCGCACTTCCGTTTTTGATCGTCGTCGTGCCGCCGGTGGCAATCCCATTGACGACGAGGGTACTGCCATCAAGGTCAATAGTACCGACGCTATTGAGCGCGCCGTCGTCAGTGAACGTGCCCTGAGCGATGGTGAGCGTAGCCGACGAGTTGTTGATGTCTAGCTGGGCAACTTCGTTGTTTTGTGTGCTTGTAATGGCGTATGTGCCAGGGACTTGTATTACTGCGTCAGCGGTGGAGGATGGTACGACCCCACTATCCCAGTTTGCGGATGTGTTCCAATCGCCGCCTAGATCGATGGGAGACGAACCAGACCATGAAATCTGCGGCTGGGCGATATCGTTTCCGCTGAATGGAAGCGCTAGCGCGATGTTATCGAACAGGACGTCAGTGGTAGCGCTAAGTTGCACCGATGTAAGATCGAAAAAATCTGAGTCAAACGAAAATGTTTGAAACCCCTGGACATTGTCGAGGGCGAACGTTTGCGTGACTGTCTGACCTGTTACCGTTGTCCCAGTGAACGTTGCTGATTGAGGTGTCACGTTGGCATATGTTGTATCCAACTGAATGGATTCAATCCGGAAGGTGTTGCCGTCCTGCCGGTGAATGTCGATTCGCGAAGGCGCGAATGTGGCCTGGCTAAACGGTTCTTCTAGTACTGCTGGGCCATCATAGAAGTATCCGAAGACGGACGCATAATTTGAATCGTATGAAGAGAACGAAAAATCGGAACGGTCCAAGTTCGTGATTGTGAATCCGCCGGCTGTTATGGGTCCGTAATTCGAAAATGCAGTCTGTCTAAAGACATTAACGTCGGTAGATTGTAACGGCAGTTCTCCGGTACTGATCATCGCAGCATCATCTAGCTTAATCTCAGCTAACAATGACGCTGGCGGCGGGGATGGCGGCGGCGAGGCGTCGCCCACAACGATGTTGTCAAATTCGATGCTGGTGGGACTGGGATTGCCGTTGAAGCCTTCGGTAAATGTGACATCGGTCACATCGTTGAATCCCGTTAGCGCTACGGGCTGTAGGGCACTGTTTTCTGGCAAGTTAAGTTCAAATGTCTCTGTTATGGTCTTTCCGTCGGCCGTCGTTCCCGTAAAGACTGCTGAGGTCGGATAATCGGCAGTAGGTCCTAGATCAATCGATGTGAGTGAGAAGGCCGAACCGTCGGTCCGCTTGAGGTCGATGGTATCAGCGACCGAGGGATCAAGGTGCCCAAGCTGTGAAGGGCTTTCCATAAGAAAATCGGATGGGACAATGAGTACATTGGGCCCATCGTAGTATTCCCCTGGGCCGCCAACGTCGTGGCTAAATGCCCATGAATAATCCCAAGAAAGAAACGAAAAGGCGGAGCGACTGAGGTTAGAAAGGATGAAGCCGTCAGCGGTGGCTGGTCCTCCGTACTCTGTCACCGTACCGGCATAGGCGGTTCCCGAAGGAGCTGAGATTGATCCGACCAGTGCTAGTTTGCCAGCACCTATCATTGTAGCGTCGTTCAGAGTTACTTCCCCGGCGGGCGGCGGTATAAGCTCGATCGTATCGGCGCCAGAGCGCGCGCTTCCATTGCCGGCTTGGTCGATTGTTTGAGCGCTAATGCTGTGATAGCCAAGTGCAAGTGGGTCTGTCTCAATTGTCCATGTACCATTGGGCGTCACCAAGCCGCTGCCAACGATCGAGTTTCCTTCGAGAAGCAGCACTTCGTCATTTGCTTCGGCTGTTCCGGCAAGGATCGGGGTGGAGGTATCTGCAGCACTGCCGCCTAGTACCAGTTGTGGGATGCTTGGGGCAGGGGGAGCAACCGTGTCGAAGACGAATGACAGATAGTTTGTAGCTGTCTGGCCCGAAATCGTGACACTTGCAGTGATGTAGTGACCTCCTTGCGTTAGCCCGCTTGGAGAGAAACGCCACGTGCCAGTCGAGTCCACGATCGTAGAGCCAAGGCTGTTGGATCCATCGCTGAGCTCGACAGTAGCTCCGGGGTTTGCCGTTCCTGCCATGGTCGAATCTGATGTGTCGAAAGCCCGCCCGCCGCCTGGAGGAGGGAGTCCGGTGTCGTCCGCAAGTGCAATAGTTACATATGGTGTGACGACCGGAGGCGGAGGAGGAGGTGGCGGTGGGGGGGGCGGCGGAGGTGGTGGTGGTGAGTTTGGAATATGAATTTCAAAGAAGCCTGTTGCGAGTTTGCCGGCGGGGTCCGTTACGTTCAAAAAGAAAACATCCGACGTTACGTTAGTTGCGGTCTCCTTATAGGTAACCGCACCACTGTCGATCTGCGCTTGCGTGAAAGACGTTGCTTGGACCCCATTGACCAACAACGCGCCGTTTATCGGCGCGCTGGTAATGCTGAATGACAGAACCGAAGGTCCGTAACCGCTTTCGCTAACTTCCAAAAGCGTCGAAGTAATTGAAGTCGTGGACCCGAGCGGAGCAATAAGTGGATTGTCGTTTACGAATATGGGTCCGGTGGCGCCGGACGAAGGTGGTGCGGGGGGCGACGATGGCGGAGGAGGAGGTGGCGGTGGGGGCGAGAGCGATGGTGAATAACCAATATCGTATGTTGCGCTGTTGCTTAGAATATCTAAGAAAGAAGCGTTCGCTGGCGTTGCGATCTGCTGGTTGAGAAAGGGGAAGTTGACATCTATCAGAGGCCCCAAAGCGACCGCACCGTTCAAGCCGTCAACTTCAAGAGCGCTGATGTTTAGACCGATGCCACCGATGATTCCCGTTTCAGTTTGCACCTCGCCTTTCAGCGTATAAGTCGCTTGCACTTGCATGGTGCCGCTCCCGGAGGATGGCGCCTCAAACGTGAAGGACTGACCGAGTTGTCCCGTCTGCGTTTGGCCGTCAACCGAAAGTGTCACGTCTACCGCGGTGGGAGTGAATGTGAGTGTTTGGTCCAGTGCGAGGCTGCCTTTTAATTCCGCGCTCAAGATGTCGTATTTTGCAATCCTATAGCCACGGAATGATAAATCTTCGCTGAGCGGCACATCTGCGAGTTCTGGACTGAAAAGCTCGGCAATTTTGGCGAGATCGACATTGGCGCCGAAGAAGGGGCTTTCGCTATCGGACACAGTGAGTGCGGGAAGGCTGTTCGTTGCGCTTTCGAGTGCTGATTTATTGGTGACAGAGGCAGGCGCACTGACGGTCACATCGCCAAATGGCGTATCGAATCTTTGAGTAGGTGAGATTGATGCCTCAAAGCCCGCCGAACCATCGACTATGGGGTTCCCATTGAGCGAGAGCTCCAGATTGGTTTCTAGCGACAATGCGAACTCTGCACTCAAGCCGGGGCTCGTCAGGGCTACATTCGCACCGTTGACAGTATAGTTCGAGGTATCAATCGTGAAGGATTGCCCGTCAGTCACACTGCTCGGGAGGTCAGTGGAAAGCGATATCGGATAGTTGAGAGAAAACTCGCCGGTGGTTGCAGAAACACCGCCTGTCAACCCACCGGAAGCTGAGGCCGAGCCCGATATCGTGAAAATGCCGATCGGCGCGGAGGCCGTGATCGGAGGAGTATCGAAGCTCAAGTAAGAGGGGACAGACCAACTGCCGCTAGTTACTACATTCGGTCCGAGAGCCGATGCGTTGCTGACCTCGAAATCGAGGCTCGTCTCGCTGCTCAACTTGGCCTCCTCCGCCGTTATGTACCGACGGGGCAACGCTGAGGGTTCTTAGCTACGGGCGTGGTTGATTAGATCTTTGACAAGTATTTACCGCGCGCTGAATGCTGAATATTTTCTTGCCGCGTTGCCGCCCTACCCAGAAAACTTGCTTCCTAGAGTTGCAAATAGGCTATTCCAAATAAATTAGGCTATACTATTTCAAGCAACTTGCCAGCGCGCAACCGCTGATTTTAGGGTACCTTAATACAGGCATCGCGATTTGGAGAGATCTATGCGGCTCGTCTGTTATGCGACTTCCTGCGAGCCGCCTAAGATTATTCCCGCGCCCTTTGATCGACCATGGATGGACAAAACGAGTGAGAGCTTTGCTTATCGTTGCCTACCGCTAAATATTGCCAATGCACACGGCTGGCTTATCCTCAACTCCACGCCATTCGTCGCTACATGGAATGGAGGCGTAGGACTGGATGCTGTTGTGTGCCGCTCGACGGTCGAAGGTTCATCAACGCTCGCGTCGAGTCATTTCGGATCAGGTGTGCTGACTTTCCAGGTGCAAGGACTCTTTCGTACCGAGCCTGGCTATGACCTACTGGTAACAGGACCTTTCAATCACCCGAAGGATGCGATTTATCCCTTGTCTGGTATTGTGGAGACCGATTGGGCGCCATTCACCTTTACGATGAACTGGAGATTCACTCGTACGTTCACTCCAGTTTCCTTTGAGCGTGATGAACCATTCTGCATGATATTTCCGATCAAGCGCGGTCTCGTCGAGGAAACAGAGCCAGAGATTCGCTCCATCGCGGCTAATATGGAAATTCAAGAGGCCTATACAGCTTGGGCGGATAGTCGGCGTTCATTTAACGAAGAGCTTAAGATAGCAGGCAGCCAGGCACGGCTGGAAAAATGGCAAAAACATTATTTCAAAGGTGCTCTGGCCTCTGGGGAGAGCCTGCCCCATCACCGGACAAAATTGCGAGCGAGGCCCTTCAGCGTGATTGAAGGGGCATCGACTTCGTCCAAAAAAGACGCGGAAAGCACGTCCTCTTTCTCGGCTCCTCAGGCAACGCCGCAAACGCCTAAACGGACCCCTAATGACGCAACCACTTGGGGAAACGTCAGGCGCAACGAGAGCTGTCCTTGCGGCTCGGGCAAGAAGTTCAAGCATTGTCACGGACAATTAGCATTGTAATGTGGGTATCTTCAGTGCAGTGCTCCCTCCGCCGTAACATAGTGCCACTGTCCTGCGATACTTCAGAACGTATACACCTTTGACGCAGTTGGCATCTCTGCATTGACTGAAGTAGTGCTCTCTTGAACCCACGGAATATCTCGCGAATTGAGCTGTGCGTCGCTTGGGAATGACTCCAGCCATTGTGCGGCTTGCTGAAGAACCGCTGAGTCGCTTTGGCCGCTAATAAAACCAGGCAGTATATTCTGATATAGCTGTCGTATCGAAGTAATGTTGCCGGATTGCAATATCGCTCGATCGACATCCAATCCAGTAACTATCGCCCGCCGCCTCTGTCGCTAGGCCAGGTGTCGGGGCGTACTGCTGATTTGAGGTCTGTGCAGTTCCGGTGATGGCGAGGCTAGGCGACGACTGCGGCGATGCTGTTTGATCGATGCTAGCCAATCCTTGTGGAGGAGTATTCAATTGCAGCGGTTCGTTTGCACTCGATGGAGCCCTAAGCTGTTGTAGTTCTTGTTCCAGAAGCTGTACAACCTGAGTGAGAAGCGCGACAGTTACGGTGACTGCACACTTATTTCCAGACCCGTTCAATGTGCCTCCCGCGACCGCCCCCGGTTCGACCGGTTGCGGCCATGGCCCTTGCCCTGTTGAGGTCCGGAACGGCGTTCATGTCGATATCTCCTCGGGCACGCGCATCGGAAAGCGCGCGCGGTTCGGCAACGCGCAGGCGATCATTCGCTGTGGCGAGCCGGTGCAACCTCAATTGTGGGCAGGGATTTTTTGCTTGCAATCGCGCCGAAGCGCCCGTTGTCGGGCCGGGCCATGCGCGTTTGACGAATTGCGTGATGATGGATTGGTGCCGCTGATTTGCCCGACCTGTCAAATGTTTTCGAAGGATCGCTCAAATCATCCAGGTTGGCGCGACCAGGCTACTTTGCATGGGGTTGTTTTCGATATTTTAGGTGGGAGCGGGCAACGAGGCGTGTAAATCGGCGTGGGGTCCGGGCGCCGATAGGCGTCATAACCGATTGATCGAGTTGGATTCTGTGGGGTCAATGTTCGGCGCCGTTTCACATTGAAGCGAGCATCGCGCAACATTCGATGCGCGCGGCCGCTCGGATGCGCCCCGCGTCTACGCTATCGGCGATGTCGCCGCACAAAGGAGCGAGCGCCAGCAGCGATGGCGCGTGTCGAGACATGGGCTAACGCGCAGAACCGGTCGATTGCGGTCGCGCGCGGCATGGTCGGGCAGGCGCCGAGCTATAGCGAGGCACCCTGGTTCTGGACCGATCAATACGACATCAACATCCAGGTCGCCGGTGAGCTTTCAGGCACAGAACTGGTGCTGCGCGGCGACATCAGGAGCGGCCGCTTCGCGGTTCCCGGCCTGAAAGATGATACGCTGCGGCGCCGTCACAGCCCGCGCCAGGGTCAATTCGGATGTCAAATCTCAGGCTGACTTGATGTCGATCTTCTTCGCGGGCTTCTGCGCTTCCGCAGTTTTCGGTAATGTCACCTTCAGAATGCCGTTCTTGAAGGTGGCTTCGATCTTGCCGGCATCGACGCCCTCCGGCAATCCGAAATACCGCTCGAAGGAGCCGTAGCGACGTTCGGAGAGGTAGTAGTCCTTCTTTTTCTCCTCCGTCTCCTCTTTCTTCTCGCCTTTGATGGTGATCCCGCCATTGGCGACATTCACCTCAACGTTCTTCTCGTCCATTCCCGGCAGCTCGGCCGTAATTTCATAGGCCTTCTCTGTTTCGGTGACGTCGACAGCCGGATTGGCGGGGAATTTCTTTGGCCAGTTCCGCTCAAGCGCGGCGAATGAGCGGAAGGGCTTGCGCCAGAAATCATCGCCGAAGTCGTCGAACAGGCGATCGACTTCCTTCCTCAACGCCTCGAAGGGACGCCATGCCTCTGGAGCGAGCGATGGCCCGCTGACCTGCTTCGTAACGGGGAGTTTGGTTTCCGTTGCCATGATGAGTGCTCTTCTTAGGTTGGAGTGTCTTCCAATTAGCAACGTGACACGGCGACAGGTTGATTTCTCTCAAACAGCTGGCGCATTCTCATCGGGCGTGAGAACCGCGACAATTATGGTGCAAGGGCCCCTTGATGGGTAAGCCTTGTGGACCGATCCAGGCCCCGGGTTGCCGATGAGCGGCGGAAGATGCCTTGTGGCCTCGATCAGCCTGCATTTGTCTTTGAGAGGTGTTGGCAGCTCAACTTGGAAAAGCGACGCTTGACGTGCATCAATCACGCGGAACCGGCTACGAGCGTGCTTTTCGGAAATGAGTTGATTTCGCTCAATCCTGATGCGAGACGGCGTGATCAATTCCGGTCGAATCTACGGTGGAGATGCAACATGCAAACGCCAGCTCAAATCGAATTCGAGGGCGTGAATGCTTCAGCTGAGCTCCGGACGACCATTGGTCAGCATGTTACGGAGCTGGAGAAACGATTTGATAGGGTGACCGTGGCCCGTGTCGCGGTGAAAGGGCCGGGTGAGCACCACCGAACTGGGGGGCAGTATCACGTAGACATTCAGCTCGCTCTGCCTGACGGCCGCGAGGTTCATGTCGACCATACGCCGACTCAGGATGAGCGCTACGCCGACCTGACATTTGCGATCGACGATGCATTCAAGCGCGCCCGCCGACAGCTGCAGGACCAGGCGCGGCTCATGCGCGGCGACGTGAAGCATCACGAGCAGCCGTAAACGGTCATGCGAATGACCGATGGCTCAGTGACATCAAGGCTACGGCTTTTTGCCCTGCAAGGGACAGCGGCATTGGGCGATGAGATCGCGAAGACCCTGGGCTGCAGCCTCGCCGCTGTTGAGGAACGAAATTTCGAGGACGGCGAACACAAGGTGAGGCCGCTGGAGACGGTCGCCGGCTGCGACGTTTACATCGTGCACAGCCTGCATGGCGGACCGCAGGAGAGCCCGAACGACAAGCTCTGTCGGTTGCTCTTCCTTGTCGGAGCCTTGAAGGATGCCGGTGCCGCGCGCGTAACAGCGGTTACGCCGTATTTGTGTTATGCTCGTAAAGATCGCCGTACCAAGGTCAATGACCCGGTCACGATCCGTTATCTCGCGACCATGTTCGAGGCGGTTGGCGTTGATGCGGTGGTGACGCTCGAAGTTCACAACGAGTCGGCTTTCGAAAATGCCTTTCGTTGTCCAACGATTGCCCTCAGTGCGGCGCCAATCTTGATCGGGAGAATCAAGGAGCTCGCGGCAGATCAGCCGGTCTCCGTGGTTTCGCCCGATCTCGGGGGCGGCAAGCGGGCGGACTTGCTGCGCGGGGCCTTGGAACTTGCACTGGGCCGTCCGGTCGGCAAGGGATTCGTCGAGAAGCATCGCAGTTCTGGCGTTGTCTCGGGCGATCTGTTTGCCGGGGACATCGCAAACACGCTCTGCGTGGTTGTTGACGATCTCATCAGCAGCGGAGGGACTCTGGTACGGGCGGCAAAGGCTGCGCGCGTTCATGGTGCGAGAGCGGTAATTGCGTGCGTGGCCCACGGCCTGTTCATGTCGGGCGCCGAGACCGCGCTCGCCGATACCGCAATCGATCGCATTATTGCGACCGATTGCGTACCGCCTTTCAGGCTGCCGCCGGGGTCGGTTCGGGCCAAGCTTGAGATTGTTTCGGCCGCACCCCTGCTCGGAGAGACGATACGTCGGTTGCACTGCAACGAACCGTTGACCGACCTGCTCCTGTACCAGGCCTGACCCGTAAAGTCTCAGGACTCAACCTTGCCGGCCAGCAGCCGCTCAAGTTGAGTGGCATCCTTTCTCGCGAGCGTGAGATACGCACGCGCCAGGCGCGGCCATTTTTCTGGCGTGCGCGGATGGGGATCTGCGAGATGGGCGATCGATAGCCGTGCGCGCAGCATGGCGCGGCCGATCCGATAGAACAGAAAAAGGCCGGTAGCCGGGTCGTCACGGAGCCGGATCGCAAGCTGTCGCCGGAGCGCCGGGCCGACCGACCATCCTCCGAGCCGTTCGCATTCGAGATGCAGAAATGCGAGCTCGTCCAATGCATCCGATGCTCGCAGGCGGGCATCGAATTCCAGGCAGTCGATGATGGGAAAGGGAGGACTTAGCCAGATATGTTCAGGCCGCAGATCGCCATGCCCATCAAGCACAAAGCGGCGACGAACCCGCTCAGCCAGCACTTCGGCCCGTTGCTGGAGGAAGCAGTATTGGACATTGACAATTCGCTCGACGGTGCCGCGGGGCAGATCGAATGCGGGGTCGAGTAGGGTACGCCGGTCGGCAAGAATGGATTCTCGCCGGGCGACTGCATAACTGTCCGGACTGATCGTGATCCGGAAAGCATGCGAGTAGAATTGGCTTAAGATGCCTCCCAAGCGATGAAGCTGGGCCTGCGAGATGTTGCGATCGCGGAGCGCCACTTCGAGCGTTTGGCCTTCATCGAGCCGGCGCATGATGACAAGCCAATCAACGATAGGCCCGCCTCCACCAATTGCGTACCCGTTCGGCGTCGCGGTGAGGGGCACCACCCCAAGATAGATATCGGGCGCCAGCCGTCGGTTGAGCGTCACCTCGGCCCGGCAGGCTGCAGCGCGGCGTTCAAGAGTGGAGAAATCAAGATATGGAAATCGGACCGGCTTCTTGAGCTTGTAGACGCGCTCGCCGGCCATGAACACCCAGGACATATGGGTTTCGCGGGTGACGATGGCTTCAGGTACGGGGACGTAGCTGTCGGGGCGACTGAGAAAGCTTACCTTACGCGCAAGGGCGATTGCGCTGCTTTCAGCGTCTTGGTCATCGACGTTCTGGGCTCTAGGTTCAGCTTGCCGTTCGAGCATCCTAAAGCCTATGGCCAATCGAGGCGATCAGCAGCTTGATTCGGATCAACAATTGGGCACACGCACCCTGTAAAGTGGCTCCAATTCCTGGAGCCATCCGACATGCTGTTTGAAAACAGAACGGACGCGGGTCGGCGACTCGCCGAAGCGCTGCTCAGATACAAGGGCCGACATCCGGTCGTTCTGGCATTGCCGCCCGGCGGCGTGCCGGTCGCTGCCGAAGTCGCGAGCGCCCTTGATGCTCCACTTGACCTCTTGCTGGTTCGCAAGATCGGTCTGCCAATCCAGCCCGAGCTTGCGATGGGAGCCGTCGCGGAGGGCGAGAAGCCGATTGTCATTCGGAACAGCGACGTCATCGAAGTAGGCCGCATCGGCCCAAGGGAATTCGACGCAGTCTGTAACGAGGAGTGTGCTGAAATCCAGCGGCGGCGCCAGCGCTATCTGGGCAATCGGGAGCGTGCCACAATCAAGGATCAGGTTGCCATTGTCATTGACGATGGGATAGCGACGGGCGCAACGACGCTCGCAGCCATCAGGGCTGTTCGCGGCCGAGAACCGAAGGAATTGGTGCTTGCCGTTCCCGTAGCGCCGCTCGAAACGCTCAAGAAGCTGCACCCCGAAGTCGACGCGATTGTCTGCCTGGATACACCGGAGGAGCTTGGTGCGATCGGCTACTATTATCGGGACTTCCACCAGGTCAGGGATGAAGAGGTGATTGATATTTTGAGACGGTTTCCTGCAAACCGTCCGGCTAACATCGCCGTGGACAATTGATGGAAACCTCGTCGAATGCGTTGCGAAAAGCGCACCTCGAGCAGGTAAACGCTCCAGTCTTCCTGCTCGTTCCGTCTTTAGCCTTTGTAAGGGAGGTGGAACGATGCCGGTTCAGAACGCCGAAATTGCAGAGATGTTCGACCAGACCGCCGAGCTTCTCGAGATCAAAGGCGATAATCCGTTCCGCTCTCGAGCCTATCGGAACGCCGCGCGGGTGATCGAGCGGCTCCCGAAGAGCATCACCAACCTATTGAAGGCGGGCGAGGACCTGTCCGAACTGCCGGGCATCGGCAAGGATCTGGCGAGCAAGATTGCGACGATCGTTGCTACGCATCATTTCGATGTGCTGGATCGTCTCAAGCACGAATTGCCTGGCGATCTCGGGGAGATCGCGGCGCTTCCCGGCCTTGGCCCGAAACGTGTCAGGCTGCTCTACGACAAGCTCGGCATCCGTTCGCTGGAGGACCTGCGGCGGGCCGTAAAATCCGGTCGGTTAAGGGAGCTGCGCGGGTTCGGCGTGAAGAGCGAGCAGAAGCTCGCGGCAGCTCTTGCCAAGCCTCAGGCCGAAAGACGTTTCAAGTTGTCCGAGGCGGAAGCGGAGGCCGAGGCGCTGGTGAACTATCTACGCGCAGGTGCGACCGGTGGCGAGGTGGTCGTCGCGGGCAGCTATCGCCGCAGGCGCGACACCGTCGGCGACCTCGATGTGCTGATGGTGGCGCGCGACGGGAGTGCGGCGGGCGACAGGCTCGCCAAATACGACAACGTCGCCGGCGTATCGGCCCATGGCCCGACCCGCACCGCAGTGGTCTTGAGATCCGGCATTCAGGTTGATTTGCGGGTCGTCCCCAAAGTCAGCTATGGTGCAGCGCTGATGTATTTCACGGGTTCCAAGGCCCACAACATCAACCTTCGCGGGCTCGCGAGTGACCGCGGCTGGAAGCTCAACGAATATGGCCTGTTCGCCGGCAAGCGACGCATCGCCGGAGCGACCGAGGAAGAGATCTACCAGAAGCTCGGTCTTGCGATGATCCCACCGGAAATGCGCGAGGATCGCGGCGAGATCGCGTTGGCGCAAGCCGGGAAATTGCCCCAGCTTATCACGCTCACTGACATGCATGGCGACCTGCACGTCCATTCCAACTGGAGCGACGGCACGGCCCCGATCGCCGAAATGGCGGCCGCGGCGAAAGCGAGGGGCTATACCTACATGGCCCTGACCGATCACAGCCAGCACGTGACGATTGCGCATGGACTGGACGCGGGTCGGCTGGCGCGTCAGCTGGACGAGATCGACCGATTGAACGACAAGCTCGACGGCTTCACGGTCTTGAAGGGCGTTGAGGTCGATATCTTAGCCGATGGCAAGCTTGATCTGCCCGACAAGATCCTGTCCCGGCTGGATCTCGTCGTTGCGTCCGTCCACTACAAATTCGATCTGTCGCGTAAGGCGCAGACCGATCGTATCGTCAACGCGATGGACAATCCTCATGTTTCGATCATCGGTCATCCGACTGGTCGGCTGATCGGCGAGCGCGAGGCTTACGAGGTCGACATGGAGGCCGTAATTGCTGCTGCCCGCGAGCACGGCTGCCATCTCGAGCTGAATGCCGATCCGGATCGGCTAGACCTCAACGATATCAATGCGCACGCCGCCAAGGCGGCCGGCGTCCAGCTGGCGATCTCGACGGATGCGCATTCGACGGCCGGGTTTGCCAATATGCGCTTCGGAATCGATCAGGCCCGCCGCGGCTGGCTCGAGCCGGCGGACGTGATCAATACCCTGCCGCTGGCCCGGCTGAAAAAGCTCCTGAAGCGGTAGCGGGGTCGCTTCAGTCGCATTGCGGCTTGATGAGGTGACTTTCGAACCAGCGCGCGGCGTGGCCAATGACGGCGTCCATTGCGCCAGGCTCCGGAAAGAGGTG
>Ga0070741_10012606_pt1 | contig 15226 bp, 15 predicted proteins | sample Coa_R1_4_FD_66440 | JGI IMG/M metagenome (GOLD analysis project Ga0070741, IMG submission 66440) | Surface soil microbial communities from Centralia Pennsylvania, which are recovering from an underground coalmine fire - Coalmine... | ecosystem: Environmental > Terrestrial > Soil > Unclassified ... | reverse complement strand
CCTGCATGATCGCATCCGTGCGGCGGCGCGCGGACGCATCCAGGGCCTGAGCCGCCGCGTCCACATGATCGACAGCCGTCCCGTCTTCGCCGGATTCCCGGGACGCGTCGCGATGCGCGGGCGGCACGCCTCCGAACTGACACACGCGCTCGCGCGTGGGCTCCGCGCGCGGCTGGCCGCGCGTGCGCGCCACCTGCAACTCCTCGAGCGTCAGCTCGCGACGTTCGATGCCGGACGCCGGCTCGCCGCGATCCGGACGCGCCTGGTCGCCGCCGAGGGGCGCCTGGCCGGCGCGGCGACGCGACGACACGATCGCGCCCTGGCGATCGTCGCGCAGACGGTCGGCCGCCTCGAATCGCTCAGCCCGCTGGCGGTGCTCGGCCGCGGATACGCCGTCGCGTGGGACGCCGACAAGACACGCATCGTGCGCGACGCGTCGTCGCTCGCACCGGGCGACGACATCCGGGTCACCTTGAGTCGCGGCGAAATTGGGGCTAAGGTGACGAAGATCTCATGACCGACACGTCCATCAAAGATTTCGAAGCGGCGATCGCCGAGCTCGAATCGATCGTGAAGAAGCTCGAGGAAGGCGACCTCGCGCTCGAGCAGTCGCTCGCGTTGTACGAGCGCGGCGTGCAGCTCTCGCGCTTCTGTCACGCGCGCCTCGAGGCAGCCGAGAAGCGCATCGAAATCCTCAACGAACGCGGCGAGCTGAAGCCGGCACCCACCACCCTCGCCGATCGTGACTGAACCCCTCGGTGCGTTCCTGCAACGCCAGCGCGCCCTCGTCGACGATGCGCTGAATCGGTATCTGCCGACGGCGCCCGTATCGCCCGCGATCGTCAGCGATGCGATGCGCTACAGCGTCTTCGCCGGCGGCAAACGATTGCGGCCGATGCTCACACTGGCGGCGGCCGATGCGATCGATCGCAACTCGGCGCATCTCGCACTGCCCTCGGCGTGCGCGATCGAGCTGATTCACACGTACTCGCTGATTCACGACGATCTGCCCGCGATGGACGACGACACGCTGCGGCGCGGGCGGCCGACGCTCCACGTCGTCTACGGCGAAGGGATCGCGATTCTCGCCGGCGACGGCCTGCATGCCGAAGCGTTCGCGCTGCTCGCGCGGGAGCCGGTGACGACCGACGGTGCGGTCATCGCGCGCAAGCTGCGCGTCATCGCGGTGATCGGCGACGCCGCCGGCGCCGCAGGGATGGTCGGCGGTCAAGCGATCGACCTCCAGGCCGCGGGGCAGGCGCCGGGACACGCGATCACCCTCGACGTCGACGGGTTGAAGGCGATGCACGCGCGCAAAACCGGCGCGCTGCTACGCGCGTCAGCGGTGAGCGGCGCGATCATGGCAGGCGCCACCGACGAGCAACTGGCCGCGATCACGCGGTACGCGACCGATCTCGGTCTCGCGTTTCAGATCATCGATGACGTCCTCGACGTAGAAGGCAGCGCGGAACAACTCGGGAAAACCGCGGGCAAAGATGCAGCAGGCGACAAACCGACGTATCCGAAGTTCTTCGGCGTGGACCGATCGCGCCAGCTCGCCAGCGAGTGCATCGCGCGCGCGCAACAAACGCTCGCCGACGCGCGGTTGACCGACGGTCAGCTCGGCGCGATCGCGGAGTGGGTGGTCTCGAGGAAGAACTGACGTGGACACTCGACCTTCGTGTTGAGCGTCATGGGTAAAACGCGCCTCGACGTCCTCCTCGTCGATCGCGGCCTCGCGCCCACACGCGAACGCGCGCGCGCGCTGATCCTCGCCCGCCAGGTGACTGTCAACGGCATCGTCGTGTCGAAAGCGGGGGCGCCAGTCGACGTCGATGCCCAGGTCGATCTCGCGACCCCGGATCACCCGTATGTCGGCCGGGGCGGCGTGAAGCTGGCCCATGCGCTGGACGTGTTTGCGATCGACCCACGAGGACGCCACGCGCTGGACGTTGGCGCGTCGACCGGCGGTTTCACCGACGTGCTGCTGCAGCGCGGTGCCGAGTCGGTCATTGCGCTCGATGTGGGTCACGGACAGCTCGATTGGAAGCTCCGCAACGATCGGCGCGTCATCGTCCGCGAACGCGTCAACGCGCGCGAGTTGACGCGAGATGACGTGCCCCACCACGTCACGCTGGTGACGATCGACGTCTCGTTCATCTCGCTTCGACTGATCTTGCCGGCCGTGAAGCCGTTCCTCGATCCGCCCGGCGACGTCGTCGCGCTCGTGAAGCCGCAGTTCGAAGCGGGACGCGACGAAGTCGGCAAGCACGGCCTGGTCACCGATCCGGCCATCCACGACGCGGTGCTCGTGCGCGTCACCGACGCGGCAGACGCGATGGGATTCCAGCGCATCGCGATGACGCCGTCACCCATCACCGGTGCAACCGGCAATCACGAATTCTTCCTGCACCTGCGATGAACATCGTCGTCTTCGGCGCGGGGGCGATCGGCAGCATCTATGCGGCGAAGCTGGCCGCGCATCATGACGTCACGGTGATCGCGCGTCCCGCACACGTCGACGCGATCAACCGCGATGGCCTGCGCGTCACCGGGCGCGAGGAATTCGTCGCACGTGTGCGTGCCCGTACGTCGCTCGACGCGGTCGCCGCGAATACGTTGATCCTGTTGACGACGAAAGTGAACGGCAATCGGGCGGCGGCGGAAGCGCTCGCGTCGATCGTCCAGCCGGACACCGTGGTCCTGTGCCTGCAGAACGGACTGCACGGCGAGCGCATACTCAAAGACGTGCTCGGTGCCAGGTGCCAGGTGCTGCGTGCGATTGTTCAATTTGGCGCCATTTTCGCCGGGCCCGGACACGTCGATCTGAAAGTCGTCGGCTACACCTTGATCGAGCGCCACGCGCGCAGTCAGGCGATCGCGGACCTCTTGAGCGCCGGCGGTCTCGACGGACGCCTCTCGGACGACATCGACGTCGACGTGTGGCGGAAACTGATCTTCAACTGCGTCATCAATCCGATCACCGCAATGACGGGCTCGCTCGTCGGCGACATCGCCGATGCGCGCCTGGATCCGCTGAAGCAGCTGGTCATCGACGAGTGTCTCGCGGTCGCCCGCGCCGACGGCGTGACCTTCGACATCGATTTTCAGCGGGCGCTGCGGGACGTCTTCGGCCAGTCCCGCAACATCGCGTCGATGCGTCAGGATCTGATCAACCGGAAACCGACCGAAATCGATCACATGAACGGCGCGGTGGTGGCGCTGGGGCGGGAGCACGGAATTGCGTGTCCCGTCAACGCGGCGCTTGTCGCGATCATCAAAGCGATGGAACAATGACCCGCGTGACACGCGTCGGCATCGTCGCCAAGTCGCACCTGCGCGAGGCGACTCCGCATCTGACCGGCATCGCCGCGTGGCTGGCGGACCGCGGCATCGCCACGATCGTCGAGACCGCGACCGCGGCGCTCATGCCGGCGGATCAGACCCGTGTCGTCGTCGACAAGCGCGCGCTCGTGGCACAGGTCGACCTCGTCGTCGTGCTCGGCGGCGACGGCACGCTGCTGTCGATGGCGGATCGCATCGGCGCTGCCGGCGCCAGCGTGCCGATCCTCGGCGTCAACTTCGGCAGCCTCGGATTCCTGACCGAAGTGACGCTCGACGAGATGTACAAGACGCTCGAAGCGGCCGTCGACGGCCGCGCGCCGATCGAAGAACGCATGATGCTGCGCTCGACGACGGTGCGCGCGAACGGCAGCGTGCCCGACTACATTGCGCTGAATGACGTGGTGATCACGAAGGCCGCACGATCGCGGATGATCGATTTATCGGTATCGATCGGCGACGAGTTCGTGACGCGGGTCAAAGCCGACGGCCTGATCGTGGCGACGCCGACAGGTTCCACCGCCTACAACCTCGCCGCCGGCGGACCGATCGTGCAGCCCACGCTCGACGCGCTGATTCTGACGCCGATCGCGCCGCACACCCTGACGAACCGGCCGATCGTCGTGCCGTCAGGATCGCCCGTCCGCGTCCAGCCGAACATCGACGATCGCGACGAACTGTACGTGACGTTCGATGGCCAGACCGGCTTCCAGTTGCAGGCCGGCGACGAGATCCGGATCTGCCGCGCCGATCGCGCACTGCGGCTGATCAAGCCGTCGACGCGCAGCTACTTCGCCGTCCTGCGGCAGAAACTCAAATGGGGTGAGCGGTAGCCGTCGCGATCGGATCGCCGACAGAGGCCACGCCGCCCGAAACGATCGCCGCACGAAGCCCGGCGCGGTGTACGAGATTCTTCAACACGGCGTCCGACGTCAAGCCCGCAAGGTAGCTGCACGGCTCGCACAGCCGAATCCCCTTCAGCACGACTCCGCCGATCGAAAATTCGACGCCGACAAGGTCGTTCAGCCGGACGCCGCGCGTGATCAGATTGCGGCGCAAGTCCTCGGGGCGCATCGCACTGCCGGTCGCGGCGTTGAACTCGTCGATCTGCTCGGCTTCGACGAGCGTCACTTCCTGCGACGGCGGTTTCGCCTTCGGTGAGAACGTGCCGGTGCCGGCGACGTATCGATCGCCGGCGATGCCACTGCCGGCGATGAACTCGGCGCGCGCAAGCGACTGCATCGGTGCGCCCGCGGCCTCGGCGATGAAAATCCCTGACAGCGTCCCCATCATTGCATCGTCAGGATCGCGGCCATGGTCTCGATCCCGTCCCAGATGTTCTTGATTTTCACGTTTTCGTTCGGTCCGTGCTGGTTGTTGTCGAAGTTGACCATCGAGAGGCCGATCGTCGGCACCTTCAGCACGTCGCTGAACAAGTAGAACGGCACGCTGCCGCCGATCGTCGGTTGTCGCACGATCGGACCGCCTGCAGCGTCCGCAACGGCCTTCGTGATTGCTCGCGCAATCGGCGTGTCGAGCGGCGTGCGACCCGCCGGATAGCCGCCTTCGCGCACCACGCTCGCGAGCAGCGCATGCGACGCGCGAGTCTGGGCGTCCGGCTCGCGGTCGACGATGAAGAATCCCTGTTTGCGAATGTGCGCCACGAGACGGTCGTACTGCTTATCCGGCTCGACGTTCTTCACGAACCGCAGGTCGAGCCGCGCCTTCGCCCATGCAGGGATGATCGTGCGTCCCTGGCCGGTGACGCCGCCGCCAGCCTCCATCGCGTTGATGTTGAGCGTCGGGAGGTTGTGCCGCAGTTCGAGACGGTCGTTCGTCTCCGGCTTCGAAAAGCCGTAGGTCTTCATCAGCGTCGCTGACACGTCGGGGATTTCGTCGATCGCTTTCTTTTCTTCCTCGGTCAGCGGCTTCACGTCGTCATAAAACCCGTCCACGAGCACGCGGCCGTTGTCGTCTTTCATCGACGCGAGGAGCCGCGACAACTGCAACGCCGGATTCGGCGCCCAGTTGCCGTAGTTGCCGCTGTGCAGGTCGCGCGCCGGCCCGTACACGATGACGACGACGTTCATCATCCCGCGCCCGCCGAAATTGAGCGTGACGCGGTCGCTCGCATGGCGCGGACCATCGACGAGGATCAGCGCATCGGCGCGGATACGGTCCGCGTGCGCGCGCACGGCCTCCTCCAGATTGGGCGATCCCGCTTCTTCCTCGCCTTCCATGATCACGCGGATGTTCGACGTCAGCGGCACGTTCGCCTCGTCGAGCGCCTGCACCGCCGCGAGCAGCGCCACGATCGGCGATTTGTCATCGGACGACGAGCGGCCGTAGACACGCCAGTTCGGATCGATCGCATCCTTCCAGGTCTCGAGCGTGATCGTGCGCCCCTGCTCCGAGTCGCTGTGCTCGGCGACGATGACCGGCTTGAACGGTGGCTCGTAGATCCACTCGGACGCGTTCACCGGCTGGCCGTCGTAGTGGAAGTAGAACGTGATCGTCCGACGGACATTGGGCATGCGCCGCTCGGCAAGGACCACGGGAGTGCCCTTCGTCGGCACGACCTCGGGCGCGAAGCGGCGCTTCTCGAACATCCGCGTCAGCGCGTCGGCGTTCTTCTGGATGTTGTTCTTGTCGGTCGCGACGTTCGGGATCGCGAGGAACGTAAAGAGCTCCGTCAGGATCTCTTTTTCATGCTGTGTGCGCCACTCGCGCACCTTGGACGTCGTTGTCGTTTGAGCCGCAACGGTTGCGGTCAGCGCACAGAGAGCGATGAGGACGCGCTTCATCATGGATGTGAATTATGCCTGCGGTCGCGGAAGTATTGAATTTGGTACTTCTGGACGTTGCGATTGTGTTCGTCGAGCGTGCGGGCGAACTCGTGCGAGCCGTCGTTGCGGCTGACGAAATAGAGGAACTGCGACTCCGCCGGATGCACCGCGGCGTCGAGCGACGCTTTGCCGGGCGACGCGATCGGGCCCGGCGGCAGTCCGGGATAGCGATACGTGTTGTACGGCGAGTCGATCGACAGATCCTCTTTGTGGATGTTGCCGTCGTAGCGCCCGGCGAGTTGCAGCGCGTAGATCACCGTCGGGTCGCACTGCAACGGCATCCCGATGTGCAGGCGGTTCAAGTAGACCGACGCGACCATCGGGCGCTCTTCCGGTTTTGCCGTCTCCTTCTCGACGATGGACGCGAGCGTGACGACCTGTCGAACGGTCATGTTCTGCGCCTTCGCCGCTTCCTGCAGCTCCGGCGTGAACGCGTGTTGGAACTGCGCGACCATCAGGCGCACCAGCTTCGGCGCATCGGTTTTGCGCGGCAGCGCGTACGTCTCGGGAAACAAATAGCCTTCCAGCGTCTTCGCCTGCGGATCGATCGCCTTGATCGCCGTGCTGTCCATCGCCGCGTCGACAAACGCCGACGCCGGACCGAAGCCGTGCGACTCAAACAGCTTCGCCATGTCGAAGACGGTCAGCCCTTCCGGAAATGTGAGGTGGCTCACGTACACGTCGCCGCGCGCGATCTTGTCGATGACTTCGGCGGGGGTCATCGCGCGATCGAACCGATACTCGCCCGCCTTCAGCTTCGTGCCTTTCCCCGTCAGCCACAGCGAGGCGCGGAACGTGAGGTGATCGTGAATGACGCCGGCGTCGACGAGGCGGTCGCCGATCGTGCGGCTGCCGGCCCCCTGTGGGATCTCGACGAATTGCTCGGCGGCGCTGAACCCTTTGTAAGGCTGTCGCAGGCTCGCATAGCAGATCCACGCGGCGGCCGCGCCGGCGAGGACGAGCACGAGAAAGAACAGCGCAAAGATTTTTTTCACAACAGCACGTCGCCGCCCCCGTCAGCCGGACGCGGACCGGTCCAGATAATCTTGCAGGATGATTGCCGCCGCCGCCGCATCAATCTTCGCTTTTCGCTTTTTCCAGTCGCGCTCGCGGCGAGCGAGCCGACTTTCGGCCTCGACACTCGTCAAACGCTCGTCTTCCGTCACGACGACCAGCGACGTCTGCGCACGGAGCGCGTCGACGAGGGCCGTCGCCCGCGCCGTACCGTCGGTCGGCGTCCCGTCGAGCCGTCGCGGCAGTCCCACAACGACGACATGGACCCCATCGTCTTCCGTCGCCAGCGCGTTGACGCGCGCGATCACGCGGTCGATGCCGTCGCGGTCGTTCTCGACGGCGATGGTTTCGAGCGGCCGCGCGAGCGTTCTGGTCGCGTCGCTGATCGCGAGCCCGATGCGACGCGCGCCGACGTCGATGCCAATCGCACGCATATAGCGAATGCTATACTTTCACACTCCTTGAAACGCATTCTGCTCGCGCTTGTCGTCGTGTCTGCCGGCGTCGCCCTCGCGTGCGGACGCGGACGCGCCCCGGAAAAATTTCGTCAGAAGCTCGTCATTCTCGGGTTTGACGGGATGGACCCGAAACTCGTGCAGAAGTGGATGGACGAAGGCAAGCTGCCGAACATGAAAAAACTGGCGGCAGCGGGCAGCGGCGTCAGGCCGCTCGGCACCACGCATTCGCCTGAATCGCCGACCGCGTGGGCGTCGTTCGCGACCGGCGTCAACGCCGGCAAACACAACATCTACGATTTCCTGATCCGCGACACGAGCACGTACTTGCCGGATCTCGGGATGGTGCATTTCGAACCGCCGCATTTCATCCTCAACTACATTCCGATCTCGAAGCCGGTCATCCAATCGATCCGCGGCGGCACGTCGTTCTGGGTGACCGCCGGCCGCGCCGGCGTGCGCACGAGCGAACTGACCGTGCCCGTCACGTTTCCGCCCGAAGAAGTGCCGAACGGCGAGATGTTATCGGGACTGCCGCTGCCCGACATCCGCCGCACGATGGGAACGTTCTACTACTTCGGGACCGACTTGAGCCGCTACGAGGAAGGCAACACCGAGTTCGGCGGCATCTTGAAGCGTCTCGTGTTCGATGGCGACACGGCGCAATCCGAACTGGTCGGCCCACCAAACCCGGTCGTCAAGCAGCAGATCCGCGACCTGCGCGCGAAGTACCCGCAGGCGGTCACGTCCGAGACGGACAAGATGAAGTTGGCCGAGCTCGAGGCGCGCGAAGACGTCCGGCTGCCGATGACCATTCATTGGAACAAGCCGGGCAAGTCGGCGACGATCGAGATCGGCGATCAATCGATCCACCTGGGCGAACACGAATGGAGCAAGTGGATCAACCTCGACTTCTCGATCAACCTGCTCCTGCGCGTCCACGGGATGGCGCAGTTCTACTTGATCGGTGCCGGTCCGGAGTTGCAGCTGTACGTGTCGCCGGTCAACTTCAAGCCGGATGCGCCGCCGACGCCGATGTCGTATCCGGAGCGCTTCTCGGCGGATCTCTTCGAGCGCCTCGGTCCGTACCGGACGCTCGGCTGGGCGGAAGCGACGTGGCCGCTCAATGAAGATCGCATCGACGAAAAAGTCTTCATGGACGATCTGTATCGCGCGTTCGACGATCGCGCGCAGGTCATCCTGCAGCGGCTCGACTCGAAACAATGGGACCTGCTCGTCGGCGTGATCGAATCGACCGATCGCGTGCAGCACATGATGTGGCGGCTCATCGATCCGCAGCATCCGATGTACGACAAGAAGCTCGCCGCGCAGTTCGGCGACGCGATCGAGCGCGTCTACCGCAAGTGCGATGACTTCGTCGGCGAGGTGATGGCGAGGGTCGATCCGTCCACGCCGATCGTGATCGTGTCGGACCACGGCTTTCACTCATTCCGTCAGTCGGTGAACCTCAATACCTGGCTCGTGCAGGAAGGGTTCATGGCGATTCAGGGACAGCAGCCGGGCGAGAAGAAACTGAAGGACCTGTTCGGCGGCGGCACGTTCTGGGAGAACGTCGACTGGGCGCACACGAAGGCCTACGCGATGGGGCTCGGCCAGGTCTACTTGAACCTGAAGGGACGAGAAGGACGCGGCATCGTCTCGCCCGGTACCGACGCGAAACAGGTCACCGACGATCTCGCCGCTCGTCTGATGACGATGACCGATCCGAACACGCACGCGAAGATGGTCGACGCTGTCTACAAGCGCGACGACGTGTACAACGGCCCGTTCACGGTCAACGCGTCGGAGATCCAAGTCGGCCTCGCCGACGGCTATCGCGTATCGTGGCAGTCGACGCTCGGCGGATCACCGCCGGGGATCGTCTACCCAAACATGAAGAAGTGGTCGGGCGATCATGGATCGTTCGACTACAAGCAAACGTCCGGCGTCCTGATCTCGAGCCGCAAGCTGGAAGCGACTGCCGCGAACATCATGGACATCGCGCCGACGGTGCTGAAGTACTTCGGGCTGCCGATACCTTCGGATATCGATGGGAAACCGCTTTTCTAAGCTACCGGCTCTCGGCTGCTGGCTGCTGGCTGGCAGTGTTCTGCTTGGCCAGCAGAACGACCGTGCCCGCACGGAGGCATTGGCAAAGCGCGCGGCGGATCGGTTGCAGGCCTTGCAGCGCGAAGCGGACCGGCTCGCGTCCGAAGAGCGCACCGTGCTCACCGATCTCAAGAAGCTCGAAATCGATCGTCAGCTGAAAGCCGAGGAGCTGAAGCAACTGACGGCCGACGAAGCCAAGGTCAACCAGGATCTCGACGCCATCAGCCTGCGCTCCGCAGCGCTCGAGAAATCAGAACAAGATGCGCGTCCCGAACTGCGCGCACGGGTCGTCGAGATCTACAAGCTGGGGAAAGCGCGCTACCTTCGTCTGCTGCTGTCGGCGCCCGACCTCAAACGGTTCACCGACGCAACTCGAACGGTCGCGACGCTCGCCAAGCTGGATCGCGAGCGCGTCGCGTCGCACGAGAAGACGCTCGCCGAGCTGACATCAACGCGCAAGACCCTCGAGGAACGGCAGCGCCAGGTCACCGAGCTCCGCGCCAACGCCGAGAAAGCCGAGGCTGCGCTGCAGCGCGCCGCGGTCGCGCGCAACAACCTCGTCCGCGACATCGACAAAAAGCGTGACTTGAATGCGCAAATGTCCGGCGAGCTCCAGTCAGCTCAGCAAAAACTTCAGGCCGCGCTCCGCGACGTGAACGCCGACCCCGGAACCCGAAACGCCGAACCCGCGTTGCCGTTCAAACCGTTCAAAGGCGACCTCGACTGGCCGATCGCCGGCACGGTTCGCGGCAAGTTCGGCCAGGGGACGCGCGCCAACGGCATCGAAATCGACAGTGACGAAGGCGCCGACGCGCGCGCGGTGCATGACGGAACCGTTGCATTTGCGGGCACTTTCACCGGATTCGGCAACCTGGTGATCCTGGATCACGGATCGCAGACGTTCAGCCTCTACGGCGACCTGCTGGACATCACCGTCAAAAAAGGCGCGAGAATCGAAAAAGGCCAGCCCGTCGGATCCGCCGGCGCGACGGCGGCCGGCAACCCCGGGATTTACTTCGAGTTGCGCGTCGACGGTAAGCCGGTCGACCCGCTACAATGGCTTAGGCGACGCTGAGAGTTCAGATTTCAGAGGCGAGAGTTCAGATGTCTTCACGGACGCGCGCAGTTGTCATGATGATCTCGGCCCCGGTCATCGCTTTTGCGATTGTCGGCGGCTTCCTCGGCAAGGTAATGGCGCGCGAGGATACGTATCAGCACCTCAAGATCTTCGACGACGTCGTCGGGATGATTTCGAGCAGCTACGTCGAAGACGTCAACATGGACAAGGTGATGATCGGCGCGATGAAGGGCCTCGCCGACAATCTCGATCCGGACAGCGCGTTCCTCTCCCCGGCACAAGTGAAACAGGTTGAGAGCGGCGCGGCGCTGCCCGCCGGCGGCGTCGGCCTCGAGCTGACGCGTCAGTACTATCTGCGCGTGATCGCGGCACGCGACAACTCCGCGGCCGCGAAGGCCGGCCTCCGCACCGGCGACTACATCCGCATGATCGACGACACGCCGACGCGTGAGATGTCGGTCTGGGAAGGGATGCGCGCGCTGCGTGGGGCGCCGGGATCGAAAGTCAAAGTGACCGTCATCCGCGGCAACGCCGCCGATCCGCACGTCGTCGAGTTGACGCGCGAAACCGAATCGCCCTCCATGGTGTCGAATCGCACGGCGGCGCCGGGCGTTGGCTACATCCGCATCGGCGCGATCGGGTCGGGCACCGCGAATCAAGTGAAGTCGCAGGCGGCCGAACTGACGAAGGCGGGTGCGACGAAATTGATCGTCGACGTGCGTCGCGTGTCGACGGGATCGATGGAAGACGGTCTCGCGATCGCGCGTCTGTTCGTCCCGAGCGGCACGCTGGCGATGCGCGAAGCAAAGTCGGGGACGCGCGAAACGATTGCCGCGAACTCTGGCGACGGATCGATTGCGTTGCCGATGACCGTGCTCATCGACACAGGCACGTCAGGCGCCGCGGAGCTCTTCGCGTCCGCGCTCGTCGGGAACAAGCGCGCCGACCTCGTCGGCGAGCGGACGATCGGTCGCGCCGCGCAACAAAAGCTCTTCAAGCTGCCGGATGGCAGCGGTCTCTGGCTGTCGACGATCCGCTATTTGACGCCGGCCGGCGCCGCGCTGCACGAAAAAGGACTCGAGCCGACGGTCGCCGTCGACGAGCCGGACGTCACCGAATTCGGTGCCCAACCGCCCGCCACCGACCCGATTCTCGACAAGGCGATCGAGCGCCTGTCCGAGAAAAAGGCCGCGTAAGTCTGCTATACTGACCGTTCGTCTAAACGCCGGATTTCATTGATGTAGGCGCGTAGCTCAGAGGTTAGAGCGCCTGCTTGACACGCAGGAGGTCGGTGGTTCGAGTCCACCCGTGCCTACCACTTTCTCAAGTGAATCAGATCCAAGTCACGCTTCCGGACGGCTCGCAGCGCACGCTGGCGGCCGGTGCTCCTGTTCGCGAGGTCGCGGAAGGGATTTCTCCGCGCCTGGCGCAGGCGGCGTTCGCGGCGATCGTTGATGACACGCTGGTCGATCTTTCCTATCCACTCCAGAAAGACGCGAGAGTTCGCATCGTCACGGACAAGAGTCCGGAGGCGTTGCACCTGTATCGCCATAGCACGGCGCATCTGCTCGCGGCCGCGGTCACGAACTTGTTTCCCGGCGCGCAGTGCGGCATCGGTCCCGCGACCGACGAAGGTTTCTTCTACGACTTCATCGTCGAGCGTCCGTTCGTGCCCGAGGATCTCGAGAAGATCGAAGCGAAGATGAAAGAGCTGGCGTCCCAGGATCTGCCGTACGAGCGGCAGATGTGGGATCGCGAGCAGGCGAAAGCGTTTTTCGCGAAGCGCGGCGAGCCGTTGAAGGTCCAGCTGATCGAGGAAAAGACAGAAGGCCAGAAAGAGGTCTCCTGCTACACGATCAAGGATCCGGACACGTTCATCGATTTCTGCGTCGGACCGCACGTCCCGTCCACGGGCAAGCTGAAGGCATTCAAGCTGCTCACGACGTCGAACGCCTACTGGAAAGGCGACGCGCGCAACGCGCCGATGCAGCGCATCTACGGCACGGCGTTCTTCTCCGACAAAGATCTCAAGGCGTACCTCACGCAGATCGAAGAAGCCAAGAAGCGCGACCACCGCAAACTCGGTCGCGAGCTCGGTCTCTTCACGTTCCACCCGTGGGCGCCCGGCGCGGCGTTCTGGATGGACAAAGGGACGACGCTGTACAACATCCTCGCGAACTACATGCGCGAGGTGTTGTTTCCGGCCGGCTACGTCGAGGTCAAAACGCCGCTCATCTACAACAAAGCGTTGTGGGAGCGCTCGAAGCACTGGAGCCACTACCGGCAGAACATGTTCCTCATCGAGGACGCCGAAGGCGACACGCTCAGCGTCAAGCCGATGAACTGCCCCGGGCACTTCCTGCTCTACTCGAGCGAGAAGCACAGCTATCGCGAGCTGCCCGTTCGCTTTCACGAACAGACACCGCTGCACCGCAACGAGTTGGCCGGCGTGCTGTCCGGGCTGACACGCGTGCGCCAGTTCTCGCAGGACGATGCGCACTGCTTCATCATGCCGGAACAAATCGGCGAGGAAGTCGAGCGGCTGATCCGGCTCGTGCAGCGTGTGTACGGCGACTTCGGTCTGTCGTACGCCGCGAAGCTATCGACGATGCCGGACGATCATCTCGGCGAAGAAGCGACGTGGCGTCATGCCGAGCAGCAGCTGAAAGAAGCGATGGAACGCGCCGGCCTCGAGTACACGATCAACGAGGGTGACGGCGCCTTCTACGGTCCGAAGATCGATTTCGATGTGACCGACGCGATCGGCCGGAAGTGGCAGTGCGCCACGATCCAGCTCGATTACCAGCAGCCGGAGAATTTCGATCTCCACTACATCGGCGCCGACAATGCGGAGCATCGCGTCGTCGTCATCCACCGCGCGATTGTGGGCAGCTTCGAGCGGTTTATCGGCATTCTGATCGAGCACTACGCTGGCGCGTTCCCGCTGTGGCTCGCGCCGGTCCAGGCGATCGTCTTGCCGATTGCCGACCGCCACCTGGACTACGCGGCGCGGGTCCGGGACCGGCTGAAAGCGGCCGGTTTGCGCGCGGACCTCGACGACCGGCAGGAAAAGGTAAACTACAAGATTCGTGAGGCTCAGCTGCAGAAGATCCCCTACATGCTGGTCGTAGGCGATCGCGAAGCAGCCGAAGGCACGGTGTCGGTGCGCGAACGGTCGGGCGGCGACAAAGGCGCCAGCTCACTCGAGTCGTTCATCGCGATAGCGCGCGACGAGGTCGCGAGCAAGGGACAGCTGGCGGCCGCCGCTAACGGCTAGCAGCTATCGGCTAATAGCTTTCGTGTAGGAGGATTTATCGCCTTTACTAGTGGTCCCCGCCGCGACGATCGCGTGCGGGTCAACGAACGCATCCGGGTCCGGGAAATCCGTGTCATCGACGACACCGGCGCCCAGCTCGGCATCATGCCGCCGCCGCAGGCGCTGACCATCGCGAAGCAGAAGGGGCTCGACCTCGTCGAGATCTCGCCGACGGCGAACCCGCCGGTCTGCCGCATCATGGATTTCGGGAAGTACCAGTACCAGGAGCAGAAGCGCGCGCGTGAGGCTCGCAAGCACCAGAAGGTGATCGAGGTCAAAGAGATCAAGTTCCGCCCGAAGGTCGACGAGCACGACTATCAGTTCAAGAAGAAGCACATCGAGCGCTTCCTCGAAGAAGGCGACAAGGTCAAGGCGACGATTTTCTTCCGCGGCCGCGAGATGGCGCACCCCGAAATCGGGCGCCGGATTCTCGAACGGCTCGTCGAAGAACTCCGTGACGTGGCGATTGCGGAAACGCTGCCGCGCATGGAAGGCAACCAGATGCACACGATCCTGAGCCGGCGCCCGCAGAGCGGCGGCGGCAAGGCGAAACCGGCGGCGGCGAAGGCCGCGGCGCCGACGACGTAAAACCTCGCGCAGAGCACGCCGAGCCCGCTGAGAAATGTTTTCTCTGCGGTCTTCGCGGCCTCCGCGTGATGTTGTGAGGACCACGATGCCGAAGCAGAAGATCAAGACGCACCGCGGCGCCGCGAAGCGCTTCAAGCGTACGAAGCGCGGCAAGTTCCTGCGGAGCAAAGCGTTCAAGCAGCACATCCTGAGCAGCAAGACCACCGCGCGCAAGCGCAAGCTCAGAGGGACGACGACCGTGGCGGACGTGGACGCGGCCAAGCTGGCGCGGATGCTGCCGTACAAATAGCTGATAGCCGACAGCGTTAGCTGATAGCTGGAGAAAACAGATGCCCCGCGTAAAAAGAGGAACAGTTCGTCGCGCCAAGCGGAAAAAGCTGCTTGGGTTGGCGAAAGGCTACTACGCCAACAAGAGCAAGCTCTATCGCGCCGCGAAAGAGTCGGTCGACACCGCGCTGAAGTACGCGTTCGTCGGCCG
>Ga0070741_10012605_pt1 | contig 15226 bp, 11 predicted proteins | sample Coa_R1_4_FD_66440 | JGI IMG/M metagenome (GOLD analysis project Ga0070741, IMG submission 66440) | Surface soil microbial communities from Centralia Pennsylvania, which are recovering from an underground coalmine fire - Coalmine... | ecosystem: Environmental > Terrestrial > Soil > Unclassified ... | reverse complement strand
CATCGAACCGCTACCTGACCTTCTACTGAGTTCGGGGCAACTTCTTCCGCAATTATGAATTCTTTATACTCAGTGTAGCACTCCCTGCTATAATCCCGGCCACGAACACACCAACCATCAAGGGCGTTTTCCCAATCGCAGATCTTTGTTTTGGTGTGATGCAGCTAGCCACTTGGGGAGGTTCCGGTGACGATTTCAGGCTCTCTTAATCCTGGCCTTCTTTCCCAGGCTTTGACTCAGCAATGTTCTCAGATTCGCTATTTCATCGGCATTGGCAAAACAACCCTTGGGAATTGCGTACATTTGATTTCGGGATATGAATAATAGAAAGTTGTGTTTCGTTTCAAAGGCCTCTCTAATATTTTCCCAGCTATTATAGCCAGATAACGAAACACTGTCCGTTTCGATTCCTCTTGGTGAAAATCTATAACGAATTCTCTTCTGCAAACCTTTGTGGCTGGACAAAGACCTTTTTGTACTTATATAAGTGCCAATGAGGAGGAACGCCAATAGCCCCAAAGGTATGAACCAACCGGGGCTGAAGCTGGGCGGTGGATCGCCCTTGGGAGTCATCAAACCTGCCGCACTCAGAATTGGGAGCAACACTCCAACAACCGACAGCAAGATCACCGTATGCCAGTACCTTTTGAAAAGAAACCAATAGTTCGCACGCAGGCAATCATTCAATTCCAGCAGAACGTTGACTTCGATGGTCGTCGGGTCTTCCGTTATTACATTTTCCATGCGTTTGTCGATTTTTTTGGAATGATTGCTCCGACGTGACAGACGACGAGCCGTCGCAAATCCGCCGGAATATGTCTCATTTTTCAGATTGTTGCAATAAAATACCTTTCATAGAAATTCACTGGCAAAGCCGCTGAGTGGAACTTTACCGCAATTAATATCTACGGGCAAAGTGAGTAATGGCTATTTCGCATCACACCCCACCTTGTTAAGATTCGATTGGCCGACCAGAAAGGTAACCATATGATCGCGACCTTCATTCGAGGACTGCTTGTTATGTCAGCTATTGCGGGATTTGCTGCTCTCAACATGAACTTGCTCGCTACAGGCGTTCAATTCACCAAAGAAGGCGATATTCATAAAGTCGATTTTCTGAATTTCACTTACCGCCCAGGCTGCCTCGCTAACGAGAGTGACGGAAAAGACGGATCAGTTCGCGTAGTGAACGGCGAGGATATTACCAGGGGAGAACAGCCTCGCAGCGCAGAATATTTCTACTTTAAGGTCTTCGGACCTTTTTATGGCGACCTGAATGGCGATGGATCAGACGAGGCTGTCCTCTTTTCGGTTTGTAATACAGGCGGCACCGGCTATTTCACAACCGGGTACGTCTATACCATGCGCAATGGCAAGCCGTATTTGCTGACAACCATCGACGGCGGAGACAGAGCAGATGGTGGCATAAGCGGCATGAAGATCGAGAATGGAATTCTCAAAATCGATGTCTATGGGACCTATAGTGGTGGAGCGTGCTGCCCAGAGTATGTCGAAACACTTTCATTCAAACTTGTCGGTAAGCGACTGGTCCGCGCCGGTAAATCTACGAGGCGAAAATACAATGAGAAGGAAGACCCGCTTTATACACACCGAGTGAAGTTCGAACCCGGCAAAATCGACGGCCGTCATCAGCGGTGCGACTTCAATCGTCGAAGAATATCTGCTGCGCGCGAAGGCGGGACAGACAATGACTGTTGGAATAAGCTCAGTTGATGACAACGCTCGGATTCAAGTATTTGGCAAAGGGGAATCGAACATTTCGGGCAAACCATCAAAAAATTGGAGCGGCATATTGCCTGATTTGGGTGACTATCGGATTGAGGTTACATCGTCCACAGATGCTCAGGCCAAATATATTTTGGAAATAACCATACATTAGTTTGATCTCCAACCGCTCTGGCCGCTATGTAAACTTTTCGTCAATTACGATTTCGATGTACAAACAATAGCAGTGTCCCTGCTATAATCGCGGCCATGAACACACCAACCATCAAACGCTTTCTCTCAATCGTCATGATCTTTGTTTTTGTGGCAATACAGGGCTGGGCCACTTGCGGAGGTGGCGGTGGCGGAGGAATGGGCGGAATGGGTGGCGGCGGTATGTCGGACGCTCAGACTTATCCTGTGCCGTGGAAACTGGCCAATTCGCTCGAGCCGACGATGAAGGATGGTCTCGATGTCTATTGGTTTCCCACCGGAGATCAGGAGTTCAAAAACTCCAGCTTGCGCCAGTCGCGGATCCTCTCGTTATATTCGCAGCAATGCGTAGCCATGTCTGTCGCCGATTACACAGGCCCGCTCGGTAAGAAATATGTTCCCGACGCCAAGGTCCCCGTCGCCGTAATGGTGCAGGGTGACGGCACTGTTGTCGGCAAAGTCGAAGACAAAAAAGGCAGACTCTCCGTAGGCGACCTGGAAAAACTGGTCGATACCGAAGTGAAGAAGCGCGATACTGCCGTGAAGGTAAAGCTGGATGACGCCAAAGCCAAGGCCAAAGCTGGCGACACCAAGACCGCTATTGCCGAGCTCCACCAGGTGGTTGATCAAAAATGCATGTTCCCGAACAGGGCAAAGGACGCGGCGAAAGAGCTCAAGAAGCTCGGTGAATCAAGCCTGAACATCGAGAAGATGCCCGATGGTCCGAATTTCAGTCCGGTCGTAACCGCCAGGATCAAAAAGACGATGAGCGCCGGCGTGATGGCCGAAGATGATGCCAAATACAGAACAGCAGAACGTCTCTATACAGCGGCGCACAACATGGATCCGAACGATCCTACTCCTTTGCGTTATCTGGGTGAATTGTACCGTCACGAAACGGGTGAGTGGGACAAGGCGCGAGACACGTTTAACCAGATTCTGGCGATGCCGGCCGATCCGATCTCGCGCGCGGTGGCTTTGCATGGCTTGGGCAAGATGACGATTCACGAAGGCGACTTCAAAAAAGGATTGTCGTTGATGGAGAGTTCCGTGAGTGAGTATCCGCTGCCGCTCGCTTATCGAAATCTGGCGGTCTATTGGAACTCTGAAGGCAACAGAGAAAAGGCTGACGAATACACCCGTAAAGCGCTGGCATTGGATCCACAGGAACCATTCAATGTAATCTTTGCCGCGACTTTTCTGGCCGGCAATGGTCACGGCGACGAGGCGCTGAAGATTGCCAAGGAACACGAATCGATTCTTTGCGCGTCGTACAACCTGGCAGCAATCTATGCGCAGTTGGGACAGAAGGACAAAGCTCTGACGTTGCTGAGACGTCATTTCTTCGTATACGAACGGTATCAATCTGTCCGCAGCAAAGAGATGATGGAAGCTCGCGTGGATGCAGTATTCATCTCGTTGGCGAAGGACCCGACGTTTATAGCTTTGACCAGCGGCGCAGACGGAAGGCTGGCGATTCCAGCATCCATGGGCGGCAATAAACCGTCCGGGAACTAAAGAAATTTCACCACGGAGGCACAGAGACACGGAGAAAAGATTTAGAACTCTGTAACTCTGTGTCGGTGGTCAATTCTTTTCATTACGATTGCTTAAGGAAAGCTCTCTTTAATAAGTAACTGAAAGTGACGCACCAGCTTGGCGTTGATTAGTCCGTGCGTCGATACTTCCTGTAATTCTTCCCAGGTTTACACAACGTTTCACACGACGGAATCCTTCTCCGCGTTCGGCCTTTGGCATGCATCTGTCGCAAGCGGATACTAGTGCAACTTCCGCTTGGAAATGGCGCGATTATGTCAAAAGTTCGAATGCAAACCGAGCTCAACAGTGACTTATTGCCGGTTAAGTCACCGTCTGTGATTCATTGGCCTGAGCATCCGCTTGAGGATCTTTCGATCAAAAAATTCGAAGACTTTTCTGACGTGCGCGCGATTGCGACGGAATGGGATGCCCTGCTTTCGACGAGCGAAACCAATACCGTCCATCAGCTTTTCGCCTGGAATGATGTGTGGTGGCAGACGCTCTCAGGTGATCGACAGAGCTTTGTTTTCGCCTTAACGACAGGCGACCAAATGGTCGGCGTCGCTCCTCTGATGCTGTCCGTGCAGAGAAAGCTCGGCCGGACATCACGGGTACTGGAATTCATCGGATCGGGCTCTGTCAATTATCTGGATTTCATCGCTGGACCGAATAAGAAACAATTACTGGAAACGATTATGGAAGAGCTTTACCAGCGAAGAGCCGAATGGGATATGCTGAACCTTCAACACATCCCTGAAACGTCTTCTACGCCAGCAATCATTCAGGAGTTTTTCAAGCACCGCAAAATACCGACCGCCGTTGTGCCCGTGGGCTCTTGTCCGACGTTCATCTGCAGCGGCGATGCAATCGAAGACATCAAAACCATAAAAGGCAAAAAGAGACAGCGCAGCTTCAATCATTATTTGCGCTCTGGCCAGTTCGAGTTCAAAATCTGCCGATCAATGACAGAGATTGAAGCTTACCTGCCCGCGATGTTCGACCAACACATAGCGCGGTTTTCCGGTCAAGCCAGGCCAAGCAAATACAGTGACCCGTTGCAGCGCGAATTTGTCAGAACCATGATCGAACGCCTGTTGCCAATGGAAATTCCGATATTCGCAGTAGCGCTGTTCGATGGTCAACCAATTTCGATTGCGTGTGGATTTCATTACGCGCAGAAATTTACTGGCTATCTCTTGACTTACGACGAAGCCCAATCCAAACACTCACCGGCAAAGCTACTGATCAAATTATTAATGACAGAGATGATCAATAAAGGCGTGACCGAATTCGACTTCGGTCGCGGCTCGGCCGAATACAAACTGCGCTTCACCAACTGCATTCGAGAAAACCATGCGGCACTGGTTTACAGCGACCGTTTTCTGAGCGTCCTGGCTACAATCGATCAGACCCGTCACCAGCTGACCGACACTATCAAAACAAAGATCAAGGAAAACCATAACTTCCAACCGATGGTTCAAACTTATAAGCGGATCTCCCGCAAAATTCGACGGCTTCGGTTTTAACTTCAGTAATAAACTCCCGCAGTATCTACTTCCCTTTTGCGGCGGTGATCTGCGGCATCAGAATATCTTTGACGTAATGCCAATAAGGAACAATCGCGAGCGCGGATTTTGCATATTCCTCAGCCGCCGTCGGATTCGGGTTTTTGAGGTTGAGATTGGACCAGGCAAGGTTCATCAACAGTTCCGGCTCGCCCCAGGACGGATTTAACGGATCCGTGGCGGCGGACCTCCTTTCACGCGCGACTTTCAATCCACGATTATATATTTCCAAAGCCTTGTCTTCGCCGCCACCGTTCTCTGCACCGATATACCAGGCTCCCGCTCCCAGAACCCACAGCAGACGTGGGTTCTCAGGATCCGTGTCTTTTGCCTCCCGCAATAACTCACGTACTTTATTAAGCAAATCTTGAGTCAGTGTCTTATCGTTCTGGTGGATATACATTCTACTTTCAAGACACGCAGCTGCCGCGGTTTTCGCATCATTAAAACCAGTATCCCTGTCTATGGCGAACTGAAATTCTGTAACTGCCTGTTTTAGCTCCTGATCCAATTCACCAAAGTCGATCGAATCGTTGAAGCCATTAAGTGCCATTCGCCACATCGCGAACCCACGCCAATATCGAACCTTTGCCTCAAACTGCTTGTCGTTAACGTATCGATCAAGATCGTGATAAAGCTTCTTCAACTGAGCACGATTTCCTTCATAATCCGCGCGCTGAATCTGTTTGACGATTTTTACGATCTGTTCACGCGTCGATTCGTGCATAGTCATTGTCATTTCGGACGACGCGTGAACAATCATCGATTCCAACACCCATAAGCAGAACACAACAGTTTTAAAGCATCTGAGCAAATTCATGGTCATAATCCTTTTTAATTGATGAAATCTCGCAATTTGGATCGTAAGAGTAAAGGGAACCTGAAGCGATTGATTTGTGATGAACGCCGTTGCACCCTGGATAGAAGCGTCTGTCGGAACAACGAGCAAGCACTGATCGTCGAACGGTGTAAAAGCGCTATTAAAAGAAGCCAGCCGAGCTGATAGACTGCTGCCCGGCTTTTCGTATGACTGTAAAGAGTATTGGTAACAAGATTAACGTTGTTCGTCACGAAAAGATGCTCGGTGATTCCGAAAACGCAGTATCATCAAAGCAAGTAATCTGATTCGACATGACGCGGCCTAGAATAATGTCAAAACGTCATTGGCCAATTCTGTTAGCGGTGGTTGCTGTTTGCACAGTCTTTGCCTACCTCAACGCTTTGGGCATTTACCTGAGCAGTAACAGGGGAACTCCGTGGGGGTATACGCTCTTTTTTGAGCTAACGAATTGGTATCTTTATATTCTGCTCGCGCCGTTTGTTATCAGGCTGTGCCATCGTTTCAGGATCGACCGCGAGAATCTGACTAAAACGATCATCGCCCATGTTCCAATAGCTTTATTGTTCACGATCGCTCATTCAGTCCTGCTGACGGTGATTACAAATGTGCCGGTGTACGGAACTCGCGAGTTGTTGAGGTTCGTTAAGAGTGGATACCCTGTTCTGATTTTCGATTTCCTCTTCTCTGTCGTTGTATATGTGATGATTTTATCGCTGACGCATGCAATGGACTATTACAAACAGTATCGCGAAGAGGAACTGACGGCATCCGAACTCAAAGCTCAACTGGCACAGTCTCAATTACAGGCGTTAAAGATGCAGCTTCATCCGCATTTTCTATTTAATACTCTGAATTCGATTTCCGCATTACAGATGGAAGACACGGATGCGGCGCAAAAGATGACCGCGAGGCTCGGGGATTTTCTTCGATTGACTCTTGATAACGTCGGCTCGCAGAAAGTGACACTGAAACAAGAGATGGAATTCCTGTCCTGTTATCTGGATATAGAGCGAGTTCGATTCGGTCGCCGTTTAACCGTGAACGTGAACATCGAGCCGGATGCTTTGGATGTCAGTGTTCCAAATCTGATTCTTCAGCCGATTGCAGAAAACGCAATCAAGCATGGAATAGCCTCGCAGATCGCGCCAGGTCGAATAGACATCTCGGCCCGCGTTTCGGACCATTCGCTGAAAATCGAAGTCAGCGATAATGGACCCGGACTCCGCAACAACGGAACTGATCCCAGAGAAGGAATGGGATTGACTAACACACGCGAGAGGCTGGAGCGACTTTATGGGCGAGACTACAAGTTTGAAATGGACAATGGTGCCGAGGGCGGGCTCTCGGTAAAGCTTCAGATTCCGATCCAAACCGGTATTGCAGGTTGTTAAATCGTCTTCTCAAAGAAGCAAATGATAACAGTCATAATCATCGACGATGAGCCTCCGGCGCGAATGATAATTCGCAAGATGCTGGGAGACCATAACGAATTCGCAATCGTTGCTGAATGCGAGAATGGGCCCGAAGCAATTGCGGCCATCGAACAACTGCGACCTGATTTGATTTTTCTGGATGTCCAAATGCCAGAGGTCGATGGTTTCGAAGTGTTGAAATCGGTTGATTCGGATAAAATGCCTTTGGTCATCTTCGTGACGGCTTATGATAAATATGCGGTGCGGGCGTTCGAAGTTCATGCTCTCGACTATTTGCTGAAACCGTTTGACCGCGAGCGATTCGAACAGACTCTCGATCGCGCGCGAGATCAGCCCAGAGAGTCGAATAGAACAGAGCTCTCTGAGAGAATCCTGAGACTTTTAGCCAGCAATTCATCTAGGCCCCAATATCTGGAACGATTGATCATTAAAAGCGACGGTCGCATATTCTTTGTCAAAACAGATGAGATCGAATGGATCGAGGCTGAGGGAAATTATGTCTCGTTGAATCTGAAAAAGACAAAATATCTGTTCCGAGAAGCAATCAGCAGCCTTGAGAAACAACTCGACCCAAAAAAATTTCAACGCATTCATAGATCGTCGATAGTTAATCTGGATTCTATTAAAGAGCTGCATCCATGGTTTCGCGGAGATTTGAAAATTATACTTCGCGACGGAACTGAGTTAAGGATGAGTCACCGATACCGAGCAAACTTCGAGAAGCATTTCGGAGGTTCTTTATAATACCGGTCATAACAAATCTGTTGCCGTGCAGAATCCGTTTGACTTATATTAAGCGCGGGCGTATCAGAATCCCGAAACGGCTTTTATCCTGTTAGCCCAAACCCAATGCCGTCAAAGGATCTCGATGTAAATCTTGTAAACTTCTATTACGCATTTCCATTATGACTTTGAAGTTCCGTTGTTAGTGTTAACGATATGAGCGCTCAATACAAAATCAGCCTGCCGGACGGCAACGAATATATGGTTAATGATCTGGCAGAACTCCAACGGCTATATCGACAGGGCCAAGTAACCGCCGATGTGTTGGTGCAACCTGTAGGCAGGTATCAATGGTATCCGCTGAAAGAATTCTTCAATCTATCGGAATGGGAAACATTCGGTGACATTGGCACGGGAAAGTCAATCCCCCGAGATACGGTCGATCCTGCGGCTGCATATTACGGCCACGGTCCCTCTAAAAATATCGGACTCGAAAAGCCCAGTATCAGAGGGATGCGAGCGGCTGGGATACTTTTGTTTATCAATGCATTGATCGTGCTGACATCGTTTGCATACCGAGGATTTCACTCATCGGACATTACGCTGGGTCCGACCGCGCCTGTCGTAGCGATCATGGACGTTATAGTTGGAATTGCTTTAGTAACCGGTCACTGGCGCGCGTTCTCACTGGTTAGACTCGGCATTGGAGTTCTAGGCGTTGGCGGCAGGTTTTTTGCAAACGGCCAGTTCACAACACAAGCTGCCTTAGGCGCTGTTTTTCAACTAATATTTCTTGCAGGATTCGCCATCCTGTTAAGCAGTGAAGTCATTTCCCTGGTTCGAACCATACTTGGAGTCGCAACGGTCGGATTTGCATGGGTCGGGATTTCGATTGTTGCCTTTGTTTTTTCGCTTCCGACGATGAGACACAATGCAGAGGCGGCGCGGTTTCTAAAAGACGTTCAACCGTATGCGAAACCAGATCGACAGCTTAAAGACGTGGAGGCCGGTATAACAATGGATCTTCCGGAAGAGTGGTTGATGCTGAAAACGGATAATCCGTTCATGACCTCGCCTCACACACGAATGGTCATTGCAAATTCGAAAGAAGGCGCTTTAGCAATATTAATTATGCAGTACTTACCTTCGATGACAAGCGTGCAATCTGTTGATGATTACATTTCTTCGGTGGAGGAAAATGTCTCAAAAGGGACGACTTCTTTCAAAGAAATCACCCGATCTCGCGTAACATTTGGCAATGACGATGCAGAACGAGTTGAGCTCGCGTGGGAGCGCGACAAAAACAAATACCACGGATGGCGCACGGTTTGTAAAAGAGGCGACGTGTATTACATGTTGTCGTGCAGGATACTGGAAGGCCGACAGGATACAGCTTTTGTGAAGTATAAAGAGCTGGAGTCTCGATTCACTCTCACCACTTTCTCTGAGGACCAAAATAGCCCGAATCGATAATGTAGATCCATTCCGTGCCACAGGTTGCCGGCATGCGAGCCTGATTGTCAGGAGGCTACTCACTGCGGCTCTCTGATGAATACTTGTTGCCGTGTTATACTCTCGTTTTCGGATTGTCTATGGTTTCTCAGGAGGACCCAGCCTATGAGGCGTCTATCGATAGTTCTATTCGCAATCGTACTTTGTCTCAGTTTTTCAATCACCAGATCAGCGCGCGCGTTCGACGCCGGTTTTGATCAGAAGCTTATTCAGGGAATGAAATGGAGATTAGTCGGACCATTCCGCGGTGGTCGCGTTCTGGCTGTCGAAGGTGTTCCTGGCGAACCTAACACCTACTACATGGGCGGAGCGTCCGGAGGCGTTTGGAAGACAATGGATGGTGGACATAACTGGACGCCCCTTTTTGATCATGAAGCCGTTGCATCGATCGGCAGCATCGCTGTCGCCCCATCCAATCACAACATAATTTATGTCGGAACTGGAGAAGCCTGCCCTCGCGGCAATATCACTTACGGTGACGGAGTATATAAGTCACTCGATGGCGGCAAGACGTGGAAGAATATCGGACTGAAGGACAGCCAGCATATCGGCGCCGTTATTATCGACCCAAGAAATCCTGACATCGTGTTTGTCGCTGCACTGGGTCATATATATGGCTCTAACGAAGAGCGCGGCGTGTTCCGAACTACGGATGGCGGTAGGACTTGGTCCAAAGTTCTGTACAAAGACGAAAAGACCGGAGCATCCGATATCGTTTTCGATCCGCACAACAGCAACATCCTTTATGCATCGCTGTGGGAGGTCTATCGCACTCCATATAGTCTGAACAGCGGCGGCCCCGGCAGCGGTCTCTACAAATCAATTGACGGTGGCACAACCTGGAAGCATCTGGAAGGAAACGGACTGCCCGACGGCATACTTGGCAAGATCGGAGTCACAGTTTCCGCTGCGGATTCAAATCGAGTTTACGCTTTGATCGAAGCAAAAGACGGTGGCCTTTATCGCTCCGACGACAGCGGCGACAGTTGGACCAAAGTTAACGAAGACGGCCGCATACGCCAGCGCGCGTGGTATTTCAGTCACATCTTTGCCGACACCAAATCTCCTGACACGGTTTATGCACTGAATACCGGAATGCTCAGATCCACAGACGGCGGCAGAACATTCAACCTGTTGCCAGCTCCGCACGGAGATCATCACGGGCTATGGATTGATCCGGACAATCCGCAACGTCTTATTAATGGAAATGACGGCGGCGCGACTATCTCTACAGATGGCGGCAAGACCTGGACGACACAGGAAAACCAGCCGACGGCACAGTTCTATCACGTTATTACTGACAACAGATTCCCCTATTACATCTACGGCGCGCAGCAGGATAATTCGACAATTGCCATCGCAAGCATGGACGACGATGGAGTAATCGGTCGCCAGGATTGGTATGCCGTCGGCGGAGGCGAATGCGGCTACATCGCACCCGATCCACGCGATGCAAACATCGTTTACGCCGGAGCGGAATATATCCTGACGCGATTTGATCGTCGCAGCAATCAGGCTCAGGACATCAGTGTTTGGCCACTGGACGTATCAGGTCACGGCGCGGAAGATTTGACTCATCGTTTCCAGTGGACATCGCCGATGTTTTTGTCTCCGCATGATCCCGACGTGATGTATACGGCCGCTGAACGAGTTTTCAAATCCACCGATCACGGCGCAAGCTGGAAAGCCATCAGCGATGACCTGACGCGAAATGATAAAAGCAAACAGAAACCTTCCGGTGGTCCGCTGACAAAAGATATCACCAGTGTTGAATATTACGATACAGTCTTCGCACTTGCCGAATCACCCTTAAAGAAAGGCATGATCTGGGCAGGCACCGATGACGGGTTGGTTCAACTGACAACCAACGATGGCGGAAACTGGACGAACGTCACCCCTAAACAGATGCCTGAATGGAGCATGATCAGCATCATCGAAGCTTCGCCGTTGGATGCAGGTACGGCGTATATAGCCGTGGATCGCCACAAGCTGGACGACAATAAACCTTACATCTACAAAACCAATGACTCGGGAAAATCGTGGGCGCTGAAAGTGAATGGAATCCCGGCCGGCGCATACGTTCGCGCGGTTCGCGAAGACCCTAAACGTAAAGGGCTGTTATATGCCGGAACAGAGATCGGTGTTTTCTTTTCGCTGGATGACGGTGAGAATTGGCATCCGCTGCAACTTAATTTGCCGACGGTGCCGGTTCACGATCTTGTAATCAAGAACGACGACCTGGTGGTCGCTACTCACGGACGATCATTCTGGGTGCTGGACGATATTACACCGCTTCGTCAGATCGATGCGAACACAGCAAACTCTGCATCACATTTGTTTACGCCAGCGGCGGCCTATCGCCTGCATTACCCTGACCAAGTCGATTCGCGCCATCCTGTGGGCGAGAATCCGCCAGCCGGAGCAATCATCGATTATTATTTCAAGGAAGCGCCGAAGAGCGAAGTAACCATCCAGATTTATGACGGCAAAGGAAAGCTGGTACGCAAACTCTCGAGCGTTGAAAATAAGGAAGACATTCAGCCGCCTGAATGGCCGGATCAGGTGCGGGAGGTTAAGACGATCCCTGCGAATGCCGGACTCAATCGTTATGTATGGAACCTAAGATATGACGATCCGGTTAAAGTACCCGGTGCATTTTACAGTGGCAGCGGGCCGCGCGGACCGCTTGTGCTTCCCGGTAAGTATGAATTGAGAATGACCGTTGACGGCAAGACTCAATCGACGACATTGGAAATTCTGTCTGATCCTCGCGCAAAGGTGGCAGCAGCGGATCTCGAAAAACAGTTCGCCCTCTCGAATCAGGTCTATCAAAGTATCAGCACATTGCACAGCGCAATCAATCAGGTTAGGGATTTGAAAGCGCAGATTCAGTTGCTGGACAAACGATTCGAAGGCGATGCGAAAATGCAGGCAATGCTGAAGATGGCCGACAATCTTGCTACAAAGCTGTCTGCGGTCGAAGAAAAACTAATTCAGGTAAACATGAAGGGATCTGAGGCAAACCTGGCGTTTCCGAACATGCTGAATGAAGAGTTCGACACGTTCGCCTCCAGCGTCGAATCTGCCGACGCCGCTCCGACCGAACAACAGTATCAGATTTACAAAATGCTAAGCACAAAACTGGAGACGCAGCTTGGCATACTCGATCAGATCATCTCGACGGATGTCACCTCGTTTGGCGACGCCGCGAAGAAGGAAAACATTCCGATTCTTCAGGTGTCGAAAGGCAAACGATAGTTGTCATCCTGTTTATCTGAGAATCTGATCGCGCACGCTGGTCGAGCTCATCCTGTTGAGCGGCCACAATCTCATTTCGCCGGTGATGAGATTTACAATTGCGCGGACTAAAGCTAAAGTCCGCGTCACGATTTTGATCAGATTCTCACTTAACTACTGCCGTGCATTCGATTTCCACTCGTGCGCCTCTGGCTAACCCCGAGGTGCCGAATGCGCTACGCGCGGGAAGATGACCTTTCGGAAAATAGGTAACATAGACTTTATTCATGTCCGGCCATTCCTTCATATCCGCCATCATCACTGTGCATTTAACAACTCGACTGAATGATGAGCCGTTAGCCTTAAGGATTTGACCGATATTTTCCAACGCCTGTTTCGTTTCCGGCTCGATGCCTCCCGGGGCAAGATCAAGAGTTCCGGGAACAGTTCCGATATTGCCTGATATGTAAAGCATCTTCCCTACACGAACTGCCTCGGAAAACGGCAGGTTCTGTGAAGTGTTTCTTTCAGAAGAAATGTATTGAATATCGCCCTTTGCGGTGGTCGTCTTTCGTTTTGTTTTACTGGTTGACTGCCTGTTGTCTTGTTGTTGACGTCCAAATATGCCCGAAGTCAGAACCAGTCCTGCACACAGAACAGCCGTTAATAAAGAGATAGTTTTCATGCGACACGTCCTCTCGATGGGTGATTTCTACTGCTTGATGATTTTCGAAAGGCGAGTATACACGATCCCATGTACCAGGAGCATGTCGCCGGTAATGCAGGTTATTCGTACCGCAGTGCTGACATCGGGTCCGATTTTGCCGCTCGGTATGCGGGAAGAAAACCCGCCAGCAATCCGGCCACTGTCAGGGCGGTTATTCCAGTGATAAATGACATCGCATCGTTCGATTTTAGACCGAATAATAGTGAATCCGCCGTCTTCGCAACAAATAACGTAGTCACCGCCCCAGCGGCCAGGCCGACCAGTAGCAACATCGCGACTTCGGTGATTATCATTTTGATTACCTGAGTTCCTGTTGCCCCAAGCGCGATCCGAATGCCAATCTCATTACGCCGCTGCGATACCGTATAGGACATAACTCCATACAAACCAATTATGGCCAGCAGCGCAGCAAGCGCCCCGAAAAATCCAGACAACATCGCCATCAACTGCTCCGGCTTCAGCGATGCGTTGATTTGATCTTTCAGCGGGTGGGCATTCATCGTGATGTTCGGATTAATTTCCGCGACAGCCTGTCTGATAGCGGAAAATGTCTCTGCCGAAGATGAATTTGTTCGAATAAGCAGCTCGGCCGTAAGGTCCGTTTGCTTAACCTGTGAATCAGCCTTGTAAATAATGGGCGGAAAAGTCTCTCTTAGATCATCGTATTTTGCGTTCTTCACAAGCCCAACGATTTGAAATATCGGATCAGGTTGACCTGGCCGTACTTCAAAGTGAAAAGTCCTGCCAATAGGGCCCTCGCCGTTGAAGAACACATGGGCAAATTCTTCGTTTACGATTGCCACTCTCTGCGATGTCGGTGTATCCTGGTTATTGAAATCTCGCCCCGCGATCATCATTGTACCTGTCGCATTGAAATAGTCGTTGCTGACCTGATTAACAAATGAGACTCGCTTCGCCTGTTGATCTACCAGAACATTTTGTCGCCAGGTCGATCCTTCAATTGGCGCATTTACGACCGTGGCGGCGGCCTTTATTCCCGGAACAGTCCGCAGCCTTTCCAGCAATTCGCGTTTGAGGTCAGCAATCCCGATATTCGCCGAGTTCGCTCGCGCCATATTAAGATTTGCCAGCAAAACGTTATCGACTTGCATTCCGCTATCAACCGTCATCAGATTGCGCAAAGTCTTAACGAATAGAAGCGCGCCGATCATCAAGACTAGTGAGATCGCGATCTGCGACACAACCAGAACCCGTCGCAAATCAAACCTTCCTGCGGTAGCAGTAATATTTCGACCGCCTGATTTCAAAACCGAGGCGGGAGCGCTGGCGGTTGATCTGAATGCCGGTATTAGCCCGAATATAAACGTAGTAAGAACGGCCAGTCCCATAGCAAACAGCAAAACGCGCCAATCCAGACTCAGATCAAATGACAATCCCAGGAATCTTATGAGGAAATCGCTGAGAGTCTTCGCAATGAAGATGCCAAGAAACGATCCGATTGCCGCCAGGATGAAGCTTTCCAGCAGCAACTGCCGAATCAATCGCGGTCGTGAAGCACCCACAGCGAGTCGAATGGCAAATTCACGCTCGCGGGAATTGGCCCGCGCCAGCATCAGATTTGCCAGGTTCGCACAGGCTATTAGTAAGACGAACCCTGTTATCGCCATCAACACCAGCAACGGCGTATTGTATGTCGATCGCAATGAGGACACGCCGGTTCCCGCCGCAGATGCGCCGAGCACAAAGCTCA
>Ga0070741_10012604_pt1 | contig 15228 bp, 11 predicted proteins | sample Coa_R1_4_FD_66440 | JGI IMG/M metagenome (GOLD analysis project Ga0070741, IMG submission 66440) | Surface soil microbial communities from Centralia Pennsylvania, which are recovering from an underground coalmine fire - Coalmine... | ecosystem: Environmental > Terrestrial > Soil > Unclassified ... | reverse complement strand
CGGATCGACTTGATGAACGCGCTGATCACGTCGTAGTGCTGGTCACCGTCGCGGTCGTAGCGCACCGCCGCGTCCTCGATCACCGTGCGGACTATCTCCGCGTCGATCTCCCCCGCCCCGAGGGCCTGCGCGGCGTCCGCCGCCGCCTCCAGCGCGGTCAGCGCCCGCCGGGCGTCGCCCGCCGCCAGCCGCACCAGCTGCGCCCGGGCGTCGTCGGCCAGCGTGAGACGCCCACCCAGGCCGCGCTCGTCGGTCAGGGCCCGGTCCAGCACAGCGGCGATGTCGGCGTCCTCGAGCGAGCGCAGCTGCAGCACCAGCGACCGCGACAGCAGCGGGGTGACCACGCTGAACGAGGGGTTCTCGGTCGTCGCGCCGACCAGCAGCACCAGGCGGTCCTCGACGGCTCCGAGCAATGCATCCTGTTGGGTCTTGGAGAACCGGTGCACCTCGTCGATGAACAGCACCGTGCGCTGCCCGGTCCGGTCCAGCCGTCGCCGGGCGTCCTCGATGACCGCGCGCAGCTCCTTCACCCCCGACGAGAGGGCCGAGAGGGCGACGAAGTGCCGGGTGCCGGGTACTCCGGCGCCGGCCATCAACCGGGCGATGGTGGTCTTGCCGGTCCCCGGTGGACCGTAGAGCAGCACGGATGCCGGTGCGGCGCCCTCGACAAGCCTGCGCAGCGGAGCGCCGGCGGCCAGCAGGTGGGTCTGGCCGACGACCTCACCGAGATGGCGGGGCCGCATCCGCACCGCCAGCGGCGAGCCGGCGCGGCGCCCCGGATCGCCGTCACCGTCCCCGTCACCGGGCTGGGCGGCGGCGGTCGGGGCGTCGCGGCCGGGGTCGGTCCCCGGGTCGGGGTCGAGATCGAATAGGCCGTCGTTCGTGCCTTCCTGGCCGCTCACGGGCCCGACGCTACGCGAGACGGGGCGGCGGACACCCGATGGTCCCATCCGAGCCGGGCCGACTCGGGTTAGGGTCGAGCACGTGCGCGAGATCTTGGAGATTCTGAGCAGGGACGGCCACGCGACGGTCGAGCGGATCGCCACCATGACCGGTCTCGAGGAGGCCGTCGTCGCGGAGCGGATCAGGGCCTGGGAGGAAGCCGGGATCATCCGCCGCTACAAGGCGGTGATCGACTGGGACCGCTACGACGTCATCGAGGGCCAGCAGGCCCAGGAGATGATCACCGCGTTCATCGACGTGTCGATCGCGCCGGCCCGGGGCGTCGGGTTCAACGACGTCGCCGCCCGGATCTCCCGCTTCCCCGAGGTGCGGTCGGTCTACCTGGTCTCCGGTAGCCAGGACCTGCGCTGCACGGTGATCGGGGCCAGCCTGCACGAGGTCAGTGACTTCGTCTCGCACAAGCTGTCCACCCTTGACCGCGTTCGCGCCACGGCCACCCACTTCGTCCTCAAGACCTACAAGCGTGACGGGGACGCGTTCCTCGAGCCCGAGGCCGACCACCGTCTCCCGGTGATGCCGTGAAGCCGCTCAACAGCGTCATCTCCGCCTGCCCGCCTTCGGGCATCCGGCGGTTCTTCGACATCGCGGCCCAGATGGACGACGTCATCTCCCTCGGCGTCGGCGAGCCCGACTTCGTCACCCCCTGGCGGATCCGGGAAGCCGGGATCTGGGCACTGGAGAGCGGCGCGACGACCTACACCTCCAACGCCGGGTTGCTCCACCTGCGCGAGCTGATCTGCGCGGAGCTGTCGACCCGCTACCAGGTCGACTACCGGCCCGACACCGAGTGCGTGATCACCGCCGGGGTCTCCGAAGGGCTGGACCTGACCCTGCGCGTACTGCTCGAACCCGGTGACGAGGTGATCGTCCCCGAGCCCTGCTACGTCGCCTACCAGCCGTGCGTGTCGTTCGCGGGCGGCCGCCCGGTACCGGTGCCGACCAGCGCCGACGACGGCTTCAAACTGCGACTCGACGTGATCGAGGCCGCCGTCACGCCGCGCACGAAGGCCATCCTGATCGGATCCCCGGCCAACCCCACCGGGGCGGTCCAGACCCGCGAGGACCTCGTCGCGCTGGTCGCGCTGGCCGAGCGCCACGACCTGTACCTGATCTCCGACGAGATCTACGACCGGCTGACCTACACCGGCGCGCACACCTGCCTGGCGTCGCTGCCGGGTGCGCGCGAGCGCACGGTCGTGCTCGGCGGCTTCTCCAAGGCGCATGCCATGACCGGCTGGCGGGTGGGGTACCTGTGCGCCCCCACCTTCATCGCCGAGCTGGCCCTGCGGATGCACCAGTACACGATGCTGTGCGCGCCGCATGTCTCGCAGTTGGCCGCCGTGGAGGCGCTGTCCGCCGCCGGCGACGACGTCAATGAGATGGTGGCCGACTACGACCGGCGCCGTCGGGTGTTCGTCAAGGGGCTGCGGGAGATCGGTCTCGACTGCCCGGAACCCGGCGGTGCCTTCTACGCGTTCCCCTCGATCCGGTCGAGCGGGCTGGACTCCGAGACCTTCGCCGAGCGTCTGCTGCACCGGCATCGCGTGGCGGTCGTGCCTGGTGGGGTGTTCGGGGCGCCGGGTGAGGGGCACATCCGCTGCTCGTACGCGACGGCCCTGCCGCTGCTCGAGGAGGCTCTTGAGCGGATGGCCACATTCCTGTCGGAGTGCTCTGCGTAAGATACCGGCCCGAGTGGCCTCTACCCCGACAGAGACTGACCTCCATCACCGCGGGTGAAGATCGTCGGTGGGCCGCGCCGTTTCCCGGGCCAGTTCTCGGAGTTGGGGGATCTCCCGTGCCGAACCCGGACGTCGCGTGGAACCGTGCTGATCCGTTCGGTGCGTCCAACCCGGCTGAACCATCCGGGCCTTCTGGGGTCTCCGGGTCCTACGGGACTGCCGGGTCACCGGTCCAGCCGGTCGAGGGCCGGTGGCGGCGGTTCACCGCGTCGCTGCCGATGCGGACCGCGCTCCTGGCCGTGGCGGCGGTGTGGCTGCTCGGCGCGGTGTGGTCGTTCACCGAGCAGTCCGCGTTCGCGGCCAACAAGGGCTTCTCCTACCCGCACCTGCTGCCGCTGGTGATCGACGGGTTCGCGGTGGCGATGGCCGGGGTGGCCTGGGCCGCCTCCCTGGACGCCCGTCCGGCCGTTGCGGCCCGCCTCGCCACGGTCATCGCGGTCGCCGCCTCCTCGGCCAGCAACGGCGCCTGGGCCTACCTCCGCACCGACCACGATCTGACCGCCGTCGTCCTCGGCGTCGCGGTCCCGATCGCCGCCAACCTCGCCTTCGAGGTCCTGCTGGCCGAGATGCGCCGCCAGGTGCAGCGCCGGCGCGGCCTACCCCCACCGGTGGCGATCCCGTACCCCAGGCTCGTCCGGCTCGCGCTGGCGCCCTTCCGCACGTTCGTGGAGTGGCGCGCCCTCGTGCTGGACCTCACGCAGATGGATCTCGCCGTCGCCCGCCCGCCCGAGGCCGCCCGGTCCTCGGCGCCGGCGGCCGTCCCGGCGAGCCCGGCGGCGGCGTCCGCTCACTCCGACGTCGGGACGGCGGCCGTTCCCCCGTCCGCGGGCCGCGTCGCGGCGGGAACGGTCCCACCGGCGGCGCGCGTCGATCGCAACCGCCAGGCCGCCGCCCGCCACGAGGCCCCGCGCGAACCGGTCGGCATCGAGCGGGTACGGCGCGAGCTCGCGCAGTATGCCGAGGTCGCCAACCAGGAGCCGGTCTGGGGGGACGGCGCCGACGATCGTGACCTGGTCGCAGCCGACGCCCGGCAATTCCCCGGTCAGGGCCTGTACGACCGGGCCGGCGGCAACGGCGCGACCGGGCACGGACCGACCGGGCACGGACCGACCGGCCACGGACCGGTCGGCCACGGGAGCAGCGGCAATGGAACGAGCGGCCTCTGGGCCGGCGGCGGTGAGACGGACGACCACCGGCTGAACGGCGACCGAACGGCTGACCACGAGGCGAACGGTAACGGGACGACCGGTCACGAGGCGGACCGTCACCGGGCGCCGGCGCGCGAGACCCCGCGCCCGGCGGCGCCCCGCCCCGAGCCCTCCCGAGCCCAAGCCCCCCGTCCCGGACCCTCCCGAGCCGAGCCCACCCGAGCCGCGGCATCCCGAGCCGCAGCATCCCGAGCCGAGGCCCAGGAGCCCCCGGAGACGGACGCCGCCACTGGGTTCGCACCCGCGGCGCAGCCCCGGGAACGCTCGACCCGGCGCCGGGACCTCGAGGCTGTGCCGGCGGCCGCCCCGGCCCGGCTGTCGGCGCCACAACCGGCGGCCAGGACGAACGCGGCGCGCCGTGCGGTCGACCCGAGGGTCGAGTTGCTGGCCGCCCACCTGGCCAGCACCGAGGACGCCGGCGAGTTCACCGGCGAGATGGTGGGGCCGCTGCTCAACATCGACGTGGCCCCGCGCACCGGCAGGCGGCTGCTCGGCCTGGCCCGCGAGCTGGTCAACGAGCGCGCGCGGTCGGAGACCGACCCGCGCGACGACGAGCTCAGCGCCGCGATCGGGAGCGGCTGACCGCCCCCGCTAGACCGTCGTACCCCGCGCGCGGAAGGCCGGGAACACCGGAAGCTCGGTGGGGCCCTCCCCGAGCCGGTCCCGCAGCGCACCGGCCACGGTCGAAGCCAGGTCGGAGGTAGCCGGGCGTTTGCCCTGCCCCGCGTCGACCGCCAACCGGGACCAGTAGTGGGCCAGGGCGAGCAGTGCCCGGGGCGAGCGGCGGGCGTCCGGCCCGATGGGACCGTCGGAGGCCAGCCCCGGCGGTAGCAGCACCATCGTGCTCAGCCACACCCACAGCATCTGGGCGTCGAGCAGCCGGCCCGCCAACCTCGTCGTGTCGTCGAGGTCCGGCCATACCGGACGCACCTCGTGCCGCCAGGCCGCCAGCATCGCGTCCGACATGCCTCGCGGCAACGCGAAGCTGCTCTCACAGGCGGGGAACGGCACCCTGACGTAGGCGGCGTCCAGGACCACGTCCCGGAAGCACCCCCACTCGAAGTCGACGAAGCGCACACCGCGGCTGGTCACCAGGTTGTTGTCCGGGCAGCTGTCGGACGGGCTGAACGCGCGGTAGCGGGTGCCCCCCAGCAGGCGGACCGCCGCGTACGCCTCGTTGGCGGCGGCCTCGCTGACGGTGATCCCGAGCCCTCCGGAGACCAGCTCGGGCACCACGGCGAGGGCGTTGCGGGCCTCGTCGGCCATGGGGTCCCGCCAGGCCCGCACGCCCAAGCGCCTCAGCAGCGCCCCGAAGTCGTTCTCCCGGCCCGCGGTCACCGCGTGCACCTTGCCCAGCGCACGGGCCCAGGCCAACAGGGCCCGCTCGGCGGCATCGGCATCATCGGAGAAGAGCTTGTCCGCCAGCGTCGAGGACCGTCCCAGATCCTCCAGGACGAGCAACCTGTTCTGGGGGTCGAGCGCGTAGAGCACCGGGCTCGGCCGGCAGTCCACCGGCAGCGCGGTGAACAGCTGGCAGCTGGCCGCCTCGAAGCGGAACCGGTCGGCCTGGCCCGGCGCCGCCTCACGCTGGTAGTGCTTGATCACCAGGCTCCGGGGCAGCCCGAACGGGTTCTCCGCCACCCGTGTCCGCAGGACCACCGAGCGCTCGCTACCCCCGAGGTCCTCGGGGTCGGCGAGGGTGACCGTGGCACCGTGACGCCGGGTGAGCAGCTGCTCAGCCAGGTTCAACGCGCGTACCACGGCCGTCGGCGCCACCGTCTCGGACGGGTGGCTCCCGGAGATCGGGCGAGTCATCGCGTCCGACGATACCCGGCCCCGGGGCGCCTCAGGCATCATCGAGCGCTCGAAGCTCACCGCTCACCGCCGGCGCTCTCCTCGCGGCCGCCGACCTCGTGGACGGGTTCAGCCAGAGGACGGCGGCGGCCGCGACCACGATCCCGACCAGGTTCACGACCAGTTGCACGAACGACGACAGGGCCCGGTGCCATTCGCCCTCGACGGCGGCGACCGCGACGAACGCCGCCGCGGGCACGGTGGTCACCGAGATGAACACGCCGACCAGCGCCGCGGACTTCGCCGACGTCAGCGACAGGATGCCGGCCGCCCCGGCCAGCAAGGCGATGATCAGCGAGAACGGACCGACCTCGTAGATGAAGTCGACCTGGGAGGTGTCGACGGGCCTGCTGACGTCCAGCACCCCGACCAGCCGGAACAGCACCGCCGACGCGGCGGTGACGGCCACCGCGACCGGGAAGCCCACCCCGAGCGCCAGGGCCGAGCTACGCAACAGGTCGGCCCGTCGCAGCACGAGACCGACCGCGAACGCGGCCAGCGGCCCGAACTCCGGACCGAGGACCATCGCCCCGACGACCGTCACCGGCGAGTTGGTGATCGCGCCGATGGCGGCCAGGACGCAGGCGATGGTCAGGAAGGCCAGGAAGTTGACGGTCAGGCGGGAGTCCTCACCGGTACGCGCGACCAGTTCCTCCCAGATCACCGCGTCAGCCGGGTCTCCGGGGACCGCGCGCTCCGCGGCCGTGGCCGAGTCGGACAGGACGGTGTCGATCGGTTCGAGGGTGACACCGCCGACGCGCTCGATCTCCATCCCGGTGAGGGCGGCGAGAACCCGGTCGGCGCATTCCCGGGTGACCGCTGCCTCGAGCACGTCGCCGGCGGGCTTCAGCGCGGCTCCGACCAACACTGTGACGTGCGTGGCCCCGGGCTCCCCGAGTAATACCTTCCGCACCCCCTCGGTGTACTGAGCCGGGCAGAGCACCCTCAGGTGCAGCATCCGCTACCCGGCGCTGGGGGCGGAGTCAGCACCGGACGCGGGCCGGGCCGGCGTGGGGAGAGCCGGCTTGGCGTCGATACCGGCCTCCTTCCGCTGCTCGGGGGTGATCGGCGCGGGAGCGGCGGTGAGCGGGTCGAATCCGCCTCCGCTCTTGGGGAAGGCGATCACCTCACGCAGCGAGTCCGCACCGGTCAGCAGCATGCAGGTGCGGTCCCAGCCCAAGGCGATCCCCCCGTGCGGCGGCGGGCCGTAGGCGAACGCGTCGAGCAGGAAGCCGAACTTCTCCCGCTGCTCCTCCTCGTCCATGCCCAGCAGCGCGAACACCCGGGCCTGCAGGTCCGAGCGGTGGATACGGATCGACCCACCGCCGAGCTCGTTACCGTTGCACACGATGTCGTAGGCGTAGGCCAGTGCCTGGTCGGGCGCTTCCTCGAACCGGTCGATCCAGTCCTCGTTGGGCGAGGTGAAGGGATGGTGGACGGCGGTCCAACCCAGCTCGTTGCCCTTGTCGTCACGGACGCGCTCGAACATCGGGGCGTCGACCACCCAGACGAACGACCAGGCGTTCTCGTCGACCAGCCCGCACCGGCGGGCGATCTCGTCCCGCGCGGCCCCGAGCAATGCCCGGGCGTCGCTGGGATGGCCGGCGGCGAAGAATATGCAGTCCCCCGGCCCGGCGCCGACCGCCTTGGCCAGGCCGTCGCGCTCGGCCTCGGAGAGGTTCTTCACCACGGGGCCGCGCTCGTCGAGCGCGCCGCTCTCCCCGACCAGCACGTACGCCAGGCCGCGGGCGCCACGCTGCTTGGCCCATTCCTGCCACGCATCGAGCTGGCGGCGGGCCTGCGAGGCCCCGCCGGGCATGACCACGGCGCCCACGTACGGGTTCTGGAAGACCCGAAAGTCGGTGTCGGAGAAGTAGTCGGTCAGATCGGTCAGCTCGATGTCGAACCGCAGGTCGGGCTTGTCGCTACCGTAGCGGGCCATCGACTCGGCGTAGGTCAGCCGGGGGATCGGGCGCGGGATGTCGTAGCCGGCGAGCTCGCGCCACAGCGCGCTGACGATCTCCTCGCCGAGCTCGATGATGTCGTCCTGGTCGACGAAGCTGGCCTCGATGTCGAGCTGGGTGAACTCCGGCTGCCGGTCGGCGCGGAAGTCCTCGTCGCGGTAGCAGCGCGCGATCTGGTAGTAGCGCTCCAGGCCGGCGACCATCAGCAGCTGCTTGAACAGCTGCGGGCTCTGCGGCAGGGCGTACCAGGATCCCGGGCGCAGCCGGGCCGGGACCAGGAAGTCGCGGGCACCCTCGGGCGTCGATCGGGTCAGCGTGGGCGTCTCCACCTCGACGTAGTCACGCCTCTGCAAGACCTCGCGGGCGATGCGGCTGGCCTCGCTGCGCAGCCGCAGTGCGGCGGCCGGGCCGGACCGACGCAGGTCGAGGTACCGGTGCTTGAGCCGGATCTCCTCGCCGACGTCGGTGTGCTCGTCCAGCGGGAAGGGCAGCGGGGCGGACTCCGACAGCACCGTCAGCTCGTCGGCGGTCACCTCGATGGCGCCGGTGGGCAGCTCGGGGTTCTCGTTGCCCTCCGGCCGGATCGCCACCCGGCCGGTCACCTTGACGCAGAACTCCGCGCGCAGGCGGTGGGCCCGCTCGGCCATCTCACCCTCACGGAACACCACCTGGGCCACGCCCGAGGAGTCCCGCAGGTCGATGAAGATCACGCCGCCGTGGTCGCGGCGACGGGCGACCCATCCGGCCAAGGTCACGGTGCTGCCGGCATGTTCGGCGCGCAGAGCGCCGGCGGAGTGGGTACGCATCACCAGCGTGAGGTTAGTCGGCCGCTCCCGCCGCCCGCTGTCCGGCCTGTGACCAGCGGATCAGCCCGAGCGGTCCGGGCCCGCCCGCTCCAGATCGATGCGCAGCAGGACCCGTTGCTCGCGTTCCATCGCCGACCGGTAGTCGTCCCAGTCCGGGTGTTCACCGGCCAGCCGCCGGTAGTAGTCCTCCAGCAGCGGCATCGCATCGGGCAGCGAGACCACCGTCACCCTCCCCTCGAGCTGGACCCACTGCCCGTAGAACTCGTCCGGGAACACGCACAACCAGGCGCGGGGGTCCCTGCGCAGGTTCCGCACCTTGAAGGCGGTTTCCCGGCTGCTGACCAGGATGCGACCCCCGTCGTCGACCCCGGCACTCACCGGGGACATCTGCGGGGTCCCGTCCCCCCTCATGGTCGCCAGCACCGCTCGGTGCCGGTCACGGACGAACGCCCGGGCCTCGTCAAGATCCATACCGGGCACGCTACCCGCCCAAGGTGAACTCGGGCCGGCTCAGAGCAGGCGCAGTTGCTCGCCCCCTCCCCCCACGGTGTGCTCCGAAGTGTCGGGATCCGGCGTCCCGGTGCCGACCGCCGCGTCGGGCGTCCTGGTCTCAGCCCGTCGGTCCGGGAGGCTGCCCCGCGGCCAGGAGCCCTCGGGATCGCCGGGCAGGCCACGCTGGGCCGCGCTCCGGAGCAGCCCGTGGCGTCGCAGCAACGGCGCCACCCGCGCGGCGAGGGCGTCCCGGTACCGGCGATCGACATAGGCACCCCGCGAGTAGAGCCGCCCGTACGGCTCCACCAGAGCCGGGTACTCGCGCGCCAGCCAGGCCATGAACCACTCCCGGGTGCCGGGCCGCAGGTGCAGCGCCAGCACCGTGGCACCGGTCGCGCCGGCCTCGGCCACCGAGGCCAGAAGCGCATCCAGGGCCTCGTCGGAGTCGGTGAGCAGAGGCAGCACCGGCGCGACCATGACCCCGCAGCGCAGACCGGCGTCGGTGATGCGCCGCACCAGTTCCAGGCGCGCCGCCGGGCTGGGCGTACCGGGCTCCAGCCGTGACTGCAGTTCCCGGTCGGCGAGCGCGATGGACACGCCGAGTCCGACCTTCACCTCGGCCGAGGCCGCCACCAGCTCGGGCAGGTCCCTGGACAGCAGCGTGCCCTTGGTCAGCACCGAGAACGGCGTACCGGAGCGGGCGAGCGCGCCGATCACCCCCGGCATCAGCTTGTAGCGGCCTTCGGCCCGCTGGTAGGGGTCGGTGTTGGTGCCCATCGCCACGGGTTCCCGCCGCCACTTCGGCTTCCTCAGCTCGCGCTCCAACACCCGCGCGACGTTGACCTTCACGACCACCTGCCGGTCGAAGTCGTGCCCGGCATCGAGGTCGAGATAGGTGTGGGTGTTGCGGGCGAAGCAGTTGTGGCTGACAACGCCGTCCGCGATGAAATCCCCGGTGCCGGTGGTGATGTCGAACATCGGTAGCTCCATGTCCAGCCGCTCAACGGCCACGACTCGCAGGCCGGCGCCGCCCTCCACCACATCCCCCGCGATGCACCGGTGCCTCCTGAGGGCCGTCGGGGCCGGCGCGGAGACACGCGTGCCCATCAGCGGGTCGCCGCGGCTGAGGTGTGGACGGCCGGGGCGCCCGTCCACACCCCCGGTGACGTGCTTCCACCCCTGGTCGGTGAGGAATCGGTGATCTCCGCTGCAGACCAACCCGGTACCGTCCGCGAGCGTCACCCGGAACGCACGCCTCCTCGTGGACCAGTGCGCCTCCACCTTCGTGGCCACGTAGCACCGGCGGGACCCCACCCACCGTGTGCCGTAGACGTCGTCACCGACGCGCAGGTCCGCCAGCGGGCGCGTTCGACCGTCCGCCAGGAGAACAGGAGTCTCCCCGACGAGGCAGTACGTGCACGCGTGGCTGCATCCACGGTAGGGGTTGACCGTCCAGGTGAACGGCATCGAGGAGCCGCCGGGAACCTTGTTCAGCGCCGACCGGGCCTCCACCTCGTGGAACACCATCCCGGCGAACTCGGGCGGGCGCACGGTGCGCAGCAGGCCCCGCATACCGGGCAGCACCACATCGGCACCGATCTGGTCGTCGATCACCTCCTGACCCGCCCATCGCATGACGTTATTCGAACATATGTTCGTACCAGATGCAACACGGCCGCCGGGCGGTGCCGATCACCGTGGACCACAATGTGCCCCGTGGCGAGCGATGCGGGGGTACACCGATGAAGCTGGGATATCACTTCGGCTACTGGGAGGCCGGTCCGCCGCGGTACGCGCAGGAGTGCTTCGTCGAGGCCGACCGGCTGGGCCTGGAGTCGATCTGGACCGCCGAGGCGTACGGCTCCGACGCACTCACCCCGCTGGCCTGGTGGGGCGCGCGGACCGAGCGGATCGCCCTGGGGACCGACCTCATCCAGATCTCGGCGCGCACGCCGACCGCCACGGCGATGGCGGCGATGACGCTGGACCACCTCTCCGGGGGCCGGGCGGTCATCGGCATCGGCGCCTCGGGACCGCAGGTCGTCGAGGGCTGGTACGGCCAGCCCTACCCGAAGCCACTGGCGCGCACCCGCGAGTACGTCGAGGTCATGCGAGCCACCATCTCGCGCTCGGCACCGGTGTCCCACGACGGTGAGTTCTTCCAGCTACCCCTTCAGGGCGGCACCGGCCTGGGCAAGCCGCTGCGCTCGACCCTGCACCCGCTGCGGCCCGAGATCCCCATCTACCTGGGAGCGGAGGGTCCGAAGAACGTCGCGCTGGCCGCCGAGATCGCGGACGGGTGGCTACCGCTGTTCTTCTCCCCCAAGAGCGACGGTTTCTACCGCGAAGCCCTCGGCGAGGGCTTCGCGCGCGCGGGGGCGCGGCACACGCTCGAGGACTTCGAGGTGGCCGCGTCCGTACCGGTGATCATCGACGACGACGTCGAGGCCGCGGCCGATCTCGTCCGTCCCACCCTGGCGCTGTACATCGGTGGGATGGGAGCGAAGAAGACGAACTTCCACCTCGACGTCTTCACCCGCCTCGGCTACGAGGAGGCGTGCTCCACGATCCAGGACCACTTCCTCGGCGGGCGCAAGGCGGACGCGGTGGCGGCCGTGCCGCTCGCGCTGGTCGAGGATGTCGCACTGGTGGGCCCGGTGGCGAAGATCCGCGACGACCTCCAGGCCTGGCGCGAGACCGTCCTGACCACGCTGCTGATCCAGGGCACCCGGGGCGACGACCGCGAGCTGCTGCGCACGATGGCCGAAATGGTGCAGTGACACCCGGCGGCGGGGCACCGGCCGACAGCGGGTGACCGGGCGGAGGGCGGCTCTCAGCCAACGGTTGCCAGGATTCACCCATGGGACGCCACGGCCACCGCAGAGATGCCCCCGCTCGTGCTGCTCCCGCGCGAGGTGGGATCGCGCTCCGCGGCTCCGGTGGCCCCCGGAACCCGCCACCGGTGGACACCCACGGGCACGGTCACGGTCACGGGCCCGCGGCGCCGGCCGGCCACCGGGTGCGCGTGCTGCTGGCGGTCCTGCTGGTCCCCTGCGCGGCCGCCAGCGTGCTCGGGGTGCTGTTCCTGTACCCCTTCGGCTCGGATCACCGGCTGCCCGCCGACCAGGTCGGGCAGCGGGTGAACGCCCGGGTCGGCGCCGCGACCGCGGCCGACTGCTCCGCCGGCGGTTCCGGCCAGCACGCCCCCGACCCGGGCCGGCAGCACTGCGTGGCGCTGAGCCTGCTGCTCGCCACCGGTCCCGCGGCGGGCAGGGGCATCGTCAGCGTGGTCCCCGTCGAACCGAGTACCCCGAGGTTCGCGGTCGGCGACGACGTCGTGCTCGGTTACAACGGCGGGGACCCCACCGATACCGACTCCTACAGTGTGGACGACTTCCAGCGCGGTAGCTCGCTGTGGATCCTGGGGCTTCTGTTCGCCGCCGCCGTGATCGCGCTCGGGCGCTGGCGCGGCCTGGCTGCACTCGGCGCTCTGGGCGTCAGCTTCGTGGTGCTCATCGGGTTCGTCCTGCCGGCCATCCTCGACGGCCGGAACCCGCTCGCGGTGGCCGTCGTGGGCGCCTGCCTCATCATGTTCGCCGTGCTGTACATGAGCCACGGGCTGTCGGCGCGCACCTCGACGGCCGTGGTGGGGACGCTGGTCAGCCTGGGGCTCATCGGTGTGCTCGGCGAGGTCTTCGCGGCGGCCAGCCGCCTGACCGGGCTCGACGACGAGACCCAGCACCTGGTCGGCTCGCTCGGCGCGGGATCCCCGCTGGATCCACGGGGCCTGCTGCTGGCCGGGTTCGTGATCGGCGCGCTGGGGGTGCTCGACGACGTCACGGTGACCCAGACCAGCGCGGTGTGGGAGCTGCGGCGCGCGAACCCCGGGCTGAGCGCGGGCGGCTTGTTCACCGCGGCGATGCGGATCGGCCGTGACCACATGTCCTCGGCGGTCAACACCCTGGTGCTCGCCTACGCCGGGGCGTCGCTGCCGCTGCTGCTGCTGTTCGTCATCACCCGCCGCGACCTCGTCGACTCGCTCACCGACCAGAGCGTGGCCACGGAGATCGTCCGGACGCTCGTCGGCAGCATCGGCCTCATCGCCTCGGTGCCGATCACCACCGGCGTCGCGGCCCTCGTCGCCAGCCAGGAGCAGGTCGGGGGCTAGAAGCCCCGCCGGTCGGGTGAGCGCAGCCTGAGACCGCGTCATCGGCGGCCGCGACACGATGGCTAGGCTCTAGCCCCGGATCACCAGCCGGATGGATCAGCACGGGAGGACGTCAGCGGTGTCGACCAACCAGCAGCGCCGGGAAGCCGCCAAGCGCAAGCTCGAGCGCCAGCAGGAACGGCAGGGCAACCGCGAGGTCCGCCGCAAGCGGGTCGCCGCGATCACCGCCGCGCTCGTCGTGCTGGCCGTCGTCGGCGCCACGGTGGCGTTCGCGACCATGGGCACCGGGCCGAGCAAGCCGGGAGACGGCAGCGCGCTCCCGACCGAGCCTCCCATCACGACCGCACCCGCCGCACCGGTGACACCCGCGAGCATCCCGACCCAGATCGCCGCACCGCTGGTCCGTCCCAAGCCCTTCCCGGCCACCGTGAGCTGCAGCTACCTGCCCGACGAGGCCTCGGTGAAGCCGGTCAACCCGCCGGCCGGTACGGCGATCCCGGCCAAGGGCGCGGTCCCGGTCGCGCTGACCACGAGCGTCGGGCAGATCGTCCTGCAACTGGACCGGGCACTGGCGCCCTGCACGGTCAACAGCTTCGTCAGCCTGGCTCAGCAGGGCTACTTCAACAACACCAGCTGCCACCGCCTGACCACCTCGCGCGGCCTGCAGGTGCTGCAGTGCGGTGACCCGACCGGCACCGGCAGCGGCGGACCGGGCTACAAGTTCGCCGACGAGACCTTCCCTGAGCTCAAGTACGGTCGCGGCCAGGTCGCCATGGCCAACGCCGGTCCGAACACCAACGGCAGCCAGTTCTTCATGATCTACGGCGACGCGTCCGCGCTGTCGCCCGACTACACCGTCTTCGGCACCATCTCGCCGGTGTCACTGCCGCTGCTGGACAGCGTGGCCAAGGCCGGCCACGACGGCTCGATGGACCCCAGCCCCGGCGGCGGCAAGCCCAACATGGCCGTCACGATCACGGCCACGAAGGTCGGCTGACCCCCGACGGCGTCTACCGGGACCGGGTGAAGTCGGCTCCGGAGGGGCCCGGGAAGACCTCAGGACGATGAGGTGACCCGGTAGACGTCGTACACGCCCTCCACGTTGCGCACGACCCTGAGCAGGTGGCCGAGGTGTTTCGGGTCGCCCATCTCGAACGCGAACCGGGAGACGGCGACCCGGTCCCGTGACGTGGTCACCGACGCGGACAGGATGTTGACCTTCTCGTCGGCCAGCACCTTGGTGACGTCGGAGAGCAGGCGGTGCCGGTCCAGCGCCTCCACCTGGATGCTCACCAGGAACATCGCGTTCGACGAGGCCGACCATTCGACGTCGACGAACCGCTCGCTCTGGCCCTTGAGGTCCTCGGAGTTCGTGCAGTCGCTGCGGTGCACGCTCACCGACCCGCTGCGGGTGACGAAACCCATGATGTCGTCCCCGGGCACCGGCGTGCAGCACCGCGCGAGCTTGACCCACACGTCGGTCATGCCGCCCGTGTCGCCGACGACCGCGACGCCGGAATCGCCGACCGCGCGACGGCGTTGCACGGTGGAGGGGGTGGCGCGCTCGGCGAGCTCCTCCTCGGCGTCCTCGACCCCTCCGAGCAGCGCGACCAGCCGCGCCACCACGTGCCGCGCCGAGGCGTGGTTCTCCCCCACCGCGGCGTACAGGCCGGACAGGTCCGGGTAGTGCAGCTCGCGGGCCAGCGCGGCCATCGCATCCGCCGATACCAGCCGCTGCAGGGGCATGCCCGTACGGCGGGCCTCCCGGGTGATGGCTTCCTTGCCGGCCTCGATGGCCTCCTCGCGGCGCTCCTTGGCGAACCAGTGCCGGATCTTGGCCTTCGCCCGGGGGGACGCCACGAACGACAGCCAGTCCTGGCTCGGGCCCGCGCCGCCGGCCTTCGAGGTGAAGATCTCGACGACCTCACCGTTCTCCAGCTTGCGTTCCAGCGCGACCAGACGGCCGTTGACCCGCGAGCCGATGCAGCGGTGGCCGACCTCGGTGTGCACCGCGTAGGCGAAGTCGACCGGGGT
>Ga0070741_10012603_pt1 | contig 15228 bp, 14 predicted proteins | sample Coa_R1_4_FD_66440 | JGI IMG/M metagenome (GOLD analysis project Ga0070741, IMG submission 66440) | Surface soil microbial communities from Centralia Pennsylvania, which are recovering from an underground coalmine fire - Coalmine... | ecosystem: Environmental > Terrestrial > Soil > Unclassified ... | reverse complement strand
CGCCCACCCGGCGGACCACCGAGCGGGTGGCGCACGCCCTCCGCCGGGCGGGATACCTCGCCGAGCCTTACCATGCCGGCCTGCCGGCCGCCCGCCGGGCCGAGCTGCTCGAGCGGTTCCTCGCCGGCGGGATCGAGGTGGTCGTGGCGACCTGCGCCTTCGGCATGGGCATCGACAAGCCCGACGTCCGCCTGGTGGTGCACTGGATGGCGCCGGCCACGCCCGAGTCGTACTACCAGGAGGCCGGGCGCGCGGGCCGCGACGGGAGGCCGAGCCGCTGCGTTGTGCTCTGGCGCCCGGGCGACTCGGCGGTCCACCGCCGGCAGCTCGAGGTCACGTTCCCCGAGCCGTCTCTGGTGGAGCGGATCTGGCGCGGCGAGCCGGACACCCGCCGCGCGCCCCGGGCGGTGCGGGCCTCGGCGGAGCGGCTCGCCCGCGAGCTTCGGCCCGGCGCGGGACCGGTGGACTGGCGCCCGGTGCGCGAGCGGCGGGCTCGGGCGCTCCGCCGCCTCGCCGTCATGCAGCGCTACCTCGAGCGGGGCGGGTGCCGCCGCCGTGCGCTGCTCGCCTACTTCGGCGAGCGACTCGGCGCGTGCTCGGGCTGCGACCGGTGCCGCCCGCCCGAGTGCGCGCCGCCGCTTTCCCCGGAGTCGGCCGCGCGGCTCCGGCGGCTCCGCACGGCGGTCGGGTCGCGGACGGGACCCTGGGGCGGAGCGCTCCTCGATCCGCCGACCCTGGTCCGGCTCGCCCTCCATCCGCCCCGCGACGCGGCGGCCCTGGCCGCCGTCCCGGGGGTGGGGCCCGCCCTGGCGGAGCGGCTCGGTCGCACCCTGCTCGAGGCGCTGGGCGCCCTTCCGGCGCCGTCCCGGGTTGCGACCGAGTCGCCGAATCGCATGGCCTCGGGTCCCGCGCCGCCGCCCGCCCCCGCCGATCCGCTTCTCGCGCGCCTGGTGGCGTGGCGGGCCCGCACCGCCCGGCGCATGGCCGCGCCGCCCTACGCCGTGCTCACCGACGCCGCGCTCGAGGAGCTGGCCCGCAGGCGGCCCACCGACCCGGCCGCGCTCGCCCGCGTGCCCGGAATCGGCCCCCGCGCGCTCGCCAGGTGCGGCCCGAGCCTGCTGGCCTGCCTCCGCGCTTCCGACGCCGCGCGGGCCGGTTCCGCCCCGCGGCCGTGACCCCGCGCGGGCGGGAAACGGGGCCCGGCCGTGTATATTTGGCCAGGCTATGGACCTGTCGCTCTACTTCTCGGAGCACCACTATCAGGTGCGCGACATGGTGCGGGAGTTCGCCCGCACCGAGATCGCGCCGGTCGCCCGCGAGCTGGACCGCACCTCGACGTTCCCTTGGCACAACGTGAAGAAGATGGGCGAGCTCGGCCTCCTCGGGGTCCCGTGGAGCGAGGAGCTGGGCGGCGCGGGCCTGGATCAGATCTCCTACTACATCACGATCCACGAGCTGGCCAAGGTGGACGCGAGCCACGCCCTCACGGTCAGCGCCCACACCAATCTCGGCACCTCGCCCATCGTGGAGTTCGGCACCGAGGAGCAGCGCCGCCGTTACGTGCCCCTGCTCGCCACCGGGCGGGTGCTCGGCGGCTTCGGGCTCACCGAGGCCGGCGCCGGGAGCGACGCCGCGGGGACGGCCACCACGGCGGTGGACCGCGGGGACCACTACGTCCTGAACGGCGCCAAGGTGTTCATCACCCACGCCGGCGTGGGCGAGATCTTCTCGGTCACGGCCCGCACCGAGCCCGGCCACAGCAAGCGGGGGATCACGAGCTTCATCGTTACCAAGGACACGGTGGACCTGGAGCTCTGCCGGGCGCTCGGCGTCGGCCACTGCGAGGACCTGCCCAAGACCCCGGGGGTCCGGGCGGGCAAGAAGGAGGAGAAGATGGGCTGGCGGGCGAGCGACACCCGCGAGCTCATCTTCGAGGACGCCATCGTTCCCAAGGAAAACGTCCTGGGCGAGCTGGGGCAGGGGTTCGTCAACTTCCTCAAGACCCTCGACGCCGGCCGGATCGGCATCGCGGCGCTCTCGCTCGGGATCGCCGAAGGCGCCTACGAGGAGGCCCTCCGCTACGCGGGGGTCCGCAAGCAGTTCGGGAAGCCGATCGCGAGCTTCCAGGGGGTGAGCTTCCCGCTCGCCGACATGGCGCTCGAGATCGAGGCGGGGACCCATCTGGTCTACCACGCGGCCTGGCTCAAGCAGCACGGCCGGCCGTTCAAGAAGGAGGCCGCCATGGCCAAGCTCTTCTGCTCGGAGCTGGCCATGCGGGCCACGACCAAGGCGGTGCAGATCTTCGGCGGCTACGGCTACACCACCGATTACCCGGTGGAGCGCATGATGCGGGACGCCAAGGTCTGCGAGATCGGGGAAGGCACCAGCGAGATCCAGCGCATCGTCATCGCCCGGGAGATCCTGGGCGAGCTGGCCGGGACCTGTCACTGAGTCTCGCCTCGTTGCTCTAACCCGTTCCGCCGCATATAATTAGACCGCTTCACCTCGCGCGGATTCGCGGGCGCGAGGGGGGCGAATACGGCCGGAGCACGCCGTTCGGCCCGAGGTTCCGACCTTGAAGCGCGAGATCTTGATCAACGGGGGCCAGCGGGAGACCCGCGTGGCGATCCTGGAAGACGACCGGCTGGTCGAGCTCCTGGTGGATCGGCCGGATCACCGCCGGACGGTCGGGGACATCTATCTCGGCAAGGTCGAGGCGGTGTTGCCCGGGATCCAGGCGGCCTTCGTGGACATCGGGCAGGAGAAGAGCGCCTTCCTGCACGCCTCCGATCTGCTGGAGCCCGAGGAAGACGAGGAACCCGGCGAGGCCGACGAGGCCGACGAGGAGGCCGAGCCCGCGCTCGAGTCCTCGGCCCCGGAAGCCGCGGGGACGGCCGCGGGAGCGGCGGCCGCGGCGGCCGAAGGGGACGAGAGGCGCTGGCGCGGCCGGGATCGGCGGCGGCGCGGCCGCGGGAACGGGGGCGGGAACGGCGAGCGGGCCGACGCGGAGCAGCGGCAGCGGGAGCCCGGGTCGCGGCGCGCGCTCCCCAACGTGGCCGACGTGCTCAAGAAGGGACAGGTGCTCCCGGTCCAGGTCACCAAGGAGCCGATCGGCACCAAGGGCCCCCGGGTGACGGCGCAGATCTCCCTGGCGGGCCGGTTCCTGGTGTACATGCCGTACGCCTCGCCCCGGGTGGGGGTGAGCCGGAAGATCGAGAACAAGGAGCAGCGGCAGAAGCTGCGGGAGATGGTGGGCAGGCTGCTCCCCAAGGACGCGGGCGGCGTGATCGTCCGGACCGTGGCGGAGGGCGTCACCGAGGAGCACTTCAAGCGCGAGATCGACTCGCTCCTCGCCCAGTGGCGCCGGATCAACCGCAAGAAGACCTTCGTCCGCCGGGCGCCGGCCCTCCTGCAGCGGGAGACCAGCCTCACCCGCGGGCTCATCCGCGACGTGTTCAGCTCCAAGGTGGACGCGCTCTACGTGGACTCCCGCGAGCTGTACAACGAGATCGAGCAGTACCTGACCCAGGTGGACCCGGAGCTCATGAGCCGGGTTCATCTGTATAGCGAGCCCACCCCGCTCTTCGACAAGTTCGACATCGAGGCGGAGATCCGGGACCTCTTCAAGTCGCGGGTCGAGCTCCCGACCGGGGGGTCCCTGGTGATCCAGCCGACCGAGGCCCTGGTCTCCATCGACGTCAACACCGGGCGCTACACCGGCAAGAAGGATCCCGAGAAGACGATCCTCCGCACCAACCTCGAGGCCGCGCGGGAGATCGCGCGCCAGATCCGGCTCCGGGACATCGGCGGCATCATCGTCTGCGACTTCATCGACATGGAGTCGAAGGCGAACCGCGACAAGGTGCTCCAGGAGCTCCGGACCCACCTGGGCCGCGACCGGGCGCGGACCAAGGCGCTGGCCGTCTCGGAGCTCGGGCTGGTGGAGATGACCCGCCAGCGGGTGCGGCCCTCGCTCTGGCACTCGATGACCACGGAGTGTCCCACCTGCGCCGGTACCGGCCGGGTCTTCACCCCGGAGGTGGTGGCGCGGCGGCTGGAGCGGGCCTTGAGGCGGGCGGGACACGAGCGCCGGGAGCAGCAGCTCTCGGTGCGGCTCCACCCCGAGGTGGCGCTCTACCTGCTCGAGGAGGAGCCCAAGCTGCTGCAGCAGCTCCAGAAGGCCACCGGCATGGACATCGACCTCCGCGACGATCCCATGATGCGGCTCGACGAGTTCCGGCTGATGAGCCGGCCGGCGGGCCGGGACGTGACCGAGATCTACGCGGTGGCCTAGCCCCTTGCCTCAACTCCGCCCCGCGGCTAGAGTTCGGCGCCCTCAGCGAACCCAGGTCGGAGCCGCGCGCATGTACGTCATCTTCCGGGCCGGAGGGAAGCAGTTCCGGGCCGAGCAGGGTCAGACGCTCCGGCTTCCCCGGATCGACGCCGAGCCGGGCAGCACCCTCACCTTCGGCGAGGTGCTGCTCGCCTCCGACGGCGAGACGGTGAAGACGGGCACCCCGCTGGTGCGGGGGGCGTCGGTCCGGGCCGAGGTCCTGCGGGAGGGCAAGGAGCCCAAGCTCCACATCTTCAAGTTCAAGCGGCGGAAGAACTATCGCCGCAAGCTGGGGCACCGGCAGAAGTACACCGAGGTCCGGATCACGGGCCTCACGCTGGGGTAGGGATCGGTCATGGCACACAAGAAGGGCGTCGGCTCCAGCCGCAACGGGCGGGACAGCAACCCGAAGTATCTCGGCGTCAAGCGGTTCGGCGGCGAGGTGGTGCGGGCCGGGAACATCCTGGTCAAGCAGCGGGGCACCAAGTTCCACCCGGGCAGGAACGTGCGCCAGGCGAGCGACGACACCCTGTTCGCCCTGATCGACGGGGTGGTGAGGTTCGAGTTCCGGGACAAGAACCGGCGCCGGGTGTCGGTCTATCCCGTGGAGGCCGCGGCGGCGTCCTGAGCGCCGGCGCTACGGTGGCCGGGCGGGCGCGGAGTTGGCTCCGCGCCCGCCCGGCCTTTTATTTCCGTCATCCGGCCTAGGAGGGAGCCATGGCCCAGTTGTTCGACCGGTTGAACCAGGAGCTCGAGACCTTCGGCCGCCGCGCCCAGGCGGCGCTCGACGAGGGCAAGGTCTACATCGAGCTGCTTCGGCTCCGGCGCCAGCAGGACACCGCGGCCAGGGATCTCGGCCTCCTGATCCACCGGCGCGAGCGCGGCGGCGAGGTGGAGCAGCGGCGGATCGACGCGCTGCTGCTCCGGCTGGACGATCTGGCGGCGGAGATCGGGCGGCTCGACAGCGACCTCGCCGCACGGCGGCGGGCCCGGCGGGCCCCCGCGCCGGCCGCCGCCGCGAGCCGCGACGGGACCTAGGGGTCGTCCCGCGGGGAGCTCTGGTTGATCGCCACCCGGATCCGGTCCGGGTAGTCGCCGCAGAGCCCGTCCACCCCGAGGGCCGCGAGGCGCTGGAGCTCGCCCAGGTCGTTCACCGTCCAGGCGATGAGCTCGCAGCCGGCGGCGTGCACGCAGCGGACCAGGTCCGCGTCGATCACGCCCCGCTCCTGCCAGAGGGTGCGCGCCCCCGCGCCCCGCAGGGCGGCGAGCGGGTGGATCAGGTACGACGAGAGCAGGATTCCGCGGGCGAGCCCCGGCCGCAGCCGGCCCAGCCGGCTCACGATCCGGTGGTCGAAGCTGTGCACGGCGTAGCGCCGGGGGGCGGGGCCCCGGTCGAGCGCGGCCAGGAGCCCCGCGTCGAACCGGGGATCGAGCGCCTTCACCTCCACCCACACCTCCCGGTCGCCCAGGAGCTCGAGCGCCTCGGCCAGGAGCGGCACCGGCTCGCCGTTGGGAAGCCGGGCGTCGCGCACCGCCGCGAGCGGGAGCCCGGCGATGGGCCCGAGCTCGGCCAGCTCGGGCTCGTGGTGCACCACGATCGCGCCGTCCCGAGTCGCGTGCACGTCCAGCTCGACCCCGTCGGCGTCCATCATGACGGCCCGGCGGAAGGCCGCCAGCGAGTTCTCGTACTCGTAGCCGGAGGCGCCTCGATGCGCGATGATCCGTGGCCGCGGCATGGGGCCTATAATAGCGCGCGCCTTAACATTCCGCCTCGCGCGCCGTCGCTAGCTGCTGAATGACCGCCGACCGGGAGACCGATGGTCCGCCCGACGCCGCGCTGGTGGCGGCCTACCGGAAGGGGGATGAGCGGGCGGCCGCGGTTCTGGTCCGGCGCCATCTCGCGGCCGTGGGGCGGTACCTCTACAGCTGCGGCGCGGAGCGGAGCGACGTCGAGGACCTGGTGCAGGAAACCTTCTTTCGGGCGTTTCGGAAGGTGGACGGGTGGCGGGGCGACGCCTCGTTTCGCAGCTGGCTCTTCACCATCGCGGGCAACCTGCTCAAGGACGACTACCGGAAGCGCCGGGCGCGCCCCACGATCCCGCTGGAGGATCGGGAGGTCCCCGACCGGGCCGACCCCGAGGGCGACCTCGCGGCCCGGGAGGCCGAGCGGCGGGTCCGGGAGGGGCTGGGACGCCTCCCCCGCCTCCAGCGGGAGGTCTTCCTGCTCCGGGCCCAGCAGGGACTGGAGTACGACGACATCGCCGCCGCGCTGGGGACCACTCCCGGCGCGGCGCGGGTCCATTACCATCATGCCGTCAAGCGGCTGAAGGAGCTGGTCCGATGACCTCGTGCGAGGGGCTGATCGATCGGATGCCGGCGGTGGCGCGCGGCGCGGGCCGCTGGTCGCCGGAGGAGGAGGCCCATCTGGCCGAGTGCGCCGACTGCCGCGTCGAGTGGGAGTTGGTCTCCGCCGCGGCCCGGCTCGGCACCGATCTGGAGCCGGCGCTCGATGCACACCACGTGAGCCAGCGGGTCCTGGGCCGGCTCCGCGACGCCCGGGCGCGGGATCGCGAGCGGCGGCGCGGCTGGACCCTGGTCGGGCTGGCTGCGGCCGCGGCGGTGCTGCTCGCGGTCTGGACCGGGCGGCCGGCCCGGCCGGCCGGAACGGGCTCGGGTGCGGCGGCCGGGCCGGCGGAGGTGGGGCAGGTCTCGATCCCGCTGCCCGAGCTGGACAGCCTGGGCGCGCCCCAGCTCGAGGCCGTGCTGGACAGCCTCGACGCCACCTTCGCGGCGTCGCCCACGAACACGGGTCCCGCCGGTCTGGGCGACCTGGACCCGTTCGAGCTCCAGCAGATTCTCGACTCACTGGAGGCCTGATGCGGCGGTCGCTCTGGGCGCTCGCCCTGCTGCTCGCGGCCGCGGCGCCGCTCGCCGCGCAGGACGACACCGCCCCCGAGGACGGGGCCCGGGCCCAGGCCCTCCGCCGGGAGATCGAGGACCGCTTCGCGCAGCGGGTGAAGGAGCGGCTCGGCCTCACCGACGAGCAGCTCGCCAAGCTCCGGGCCACGTCCGCCACCTACGGCGCCCGGCGGCGCGAGCTTCAGGCCCGGGAGCGAAGCCTCCGCCGGGCCCTGGCCGGGCAGCTCCGGCCCGGCGTCGCCGCGGACCAGGACAGCGTCGCGCGGCTCACCAGCTCGCTCATGGACGTGCGGTCCGCCTACGCCCAGACCTTCCGCGACGAGGACCGCGAGATGTCCAGGTACCTGAACCCGGTGCAGCGGTCCCAGATCTTCGTCATGCGCGAGCGGCTGGCGCAGCGGGTCCGCGAGGTGAGCGAGCAGCGGCGCGAGGCGCGGGCCGAACGGCTCCGCCGCTGGGAGGAGCGGCGCGAGCGCCGGGAGGACCGGGGCGGGGCGCCCGAGCGCGCGCGCGGGCGCCGGGCCCAGGGGCGCCGGGGCCCGCCCTAGAAGCCGTACTCCAGCCCGCCGTAGATCGACCGCGGCTGCCCCGGCGCGATCAGCCCGCCGGCCCGGAGCTCCGGGTACATCCGATCCAACAGATTGCGCACCCCGAGGCGGAGCACGCTCCGGCCCACCCGAACCTGTCCCGCGAGGTGCAGCAGGGCATAGGGTGGAAGCTCCACCCCCGGCTCGTCGAACGGGGCGTAGGGACCCACCACGTTGGTGCCGACCCGCACCGTCCAGGGCGCCCGGGGCGGCGCCAGCTCGACCGAAGCCGAGCCCACGTACTTGGCCGTGTTGAAGACCCGCCGCCCGGCCAGGTCCTCCCCGTCCTCGGTCACCAGGTCGCGGTATTCGGCGTCGAGGACCGTCCAATCGGCGCGAAGCCGCACCGCGGGCGTCGCGCGCGCCTCGAGCTCGAAGTCGATCCCGTCCCGCCGGCTCCGCCCCCCGCTGGTGGTGGTGAGGGTGATGGGGTTGAAGCTCTGCTCGTTGCTCACGTCCATGCGGAAGACCGCCGCGCCCGCGCGGATCGGGCCCAGGTCGAGCTTCAGGCCCGCCTCGTAGGCCCACTCCGTGATGAGCGGCAGCGAGGGATCGGTGATGACGCCGTCGGTGGACCGGAACCCGCGCGACACGTTGGCGTACACCGCGCCGAACCCCGGGATGTGGTAGAGGGCGCCCAGCTTGGGCGAGAACACGCCGTGGGTGTCCGAGCTGCGCCCCTCCCCCGGGAGGTCGGATCGGGTGCCCAGGAGGTCGTAGCGCCCGCCGAGGCTCAGCCGAAAGTGGTGGCCGAGGTCGGCGGTGGACTGGACGAACAGGGCGCCCGAGGTCTGGCGCGCCGTCACCAGGGTCTGGGCCGAGTCGCGCACCCGGCGGGTGGTGAACCAGTTCTCGTAGTCGGCGAAATCCAGCCGGCCCTCGGCCCCGGCCGTGAGCTCGATCCGGGAGTGGATCCAGGTGAGCGCGCTGGTGAGCCCGAACCCGTGGCGGGTGTCCTCTTCCTCGGTCTGGCTGCCGGTGCCCTCGCCCGCGCCGGGCTCGGGCGGGATGTTGAGAAAGAGCTGCCAGCGGCCCTGGGTCGCGTACAGGGTCGAGCGCCACAGCAGGTTCTCGCCGCCCACGACTCTGAGGCTCACCCGTTCCTGGGCCCGGCGCTTGAACCCGCCGTCGGTGGGATCGACGGCGACGTCGAACTCGCGCCGGTCGAACTGGTCCACCGTGACGAACCCGGGCGAGTCCCAGCCGGAAGCATAGAGGCCCACCCCGGCGTCCAGGGTGACGGAGGGGGCGAGCTGCCGGACCAGGCGGCCGTGCAACTGCCCCAGCTCCCACCCGCTGTGCGGGCGCCACCCGCCCTCCCGCGCGCCCCGGATCGCGACCACCGCGCCGGTGCCCTCCCGGTCCAGCCCGGTGAGCACGGTGCCGTCCACCCGCCCGTAGGCCCCGCCCTCGACCGAGCCGAGCACCCCGCTCGCCCGCTCGAGGGTGCGCACGTTGATGGCGCCCGCCATGGCGAAGTTCCCGAACAGCGCGCTGGTCGGGCCCTTCACCACCTCGACGTCCCGGATCGCGAGGGGCAGGAGCAGGCTCCAGTCGGCGTAGCCTTCCGCGTGCCCGTTCACCGGCTCGTTGACCGGGACCCCGTCCACCCAGAGCGCGAGGTCGGTCGAGTGGTCGGAGCTGAACCCGCGGATCGAGGCGTCGGAGGCGAAGCCCGGACCCTGGCCCTGCTGGTGCACCTCGAGGCCGGCGGTCTGGCGCAGGAGATCCCAGGGATCGGCGGCCGGGGTGAGGGCGATCTGGTTGCGCCCGACCGTGACGGTGGTCTGCGGGGATTCCGGGTGCGTGGGGGTGGCGGTCACCGTCACCTCGCGCAGCCGGACGGGTGTGCGGGTGAGCGAGTCAGGCCGGTGATGCAGGGAATCGGGCCGGGCGGGCTCCTGCCCCGCGAGCAGGCAGGGGGAGCCCGACAGGACCAGGACGATCGCGAGCGTACGCATGAGCGGCTCCGCTGGCAGAGGGACGACACGGGCCCGGCGGACCTCGGCGTCGCGCCGGGTGACGTTCGGCTCAGCTGCGGAGCGCGGGCGGGCCGAGCGGGAAGGGAAGTCGGCGGGAGGAAAGGGGTGCGGCGGAGCGCGCGGGCGGGGTGGAGAGCGTCGCGGCCGCGGCGGGTCCCACCGACGGCGCGATACCCGCCTCCGGGGCGGCTCCGCCGCAGGGGGCGCACGCGCCGGTGCACCAGTCGCAGCAGTGGGTGGGCCCCGAATGCGGACCCGGGACCGAATGGTGGCCGCGGCCCGAGTGCGGGCCGGGAGCATGGCCGTGCCCGGCGGGGTGGGTCGCCGGGGCGCGGGCGGCGGCCCGCGCGGCGAGCGGCATGGTCAGGCCGGTCGCCGGGAGGGTCGCGATCAGGAGGCCGGCGAGGAGCCCCCGCACTCGCGCCGCGCCGCGGGTCATGCGCCGCCGAACTTGCTCTGGTAGGTCGTCATGGCCTGGGCGATCGCCGCCCGCGCCGCCGCCGCGCCCTCGAAGCCGCGGCTCTCGGTCCGGGTGCCCTCGAGGTCCTTGTATACCCGAAAGAAGTGCTCGACCTCGCGCAAGTAGTGCGGGGCGACGTCGCCGATGTCGTGGGTGCCGGTCGAGTAGGGATCGCCCACCGGCACGGCGAGGACCTTCTCGTCCGGGATGCCGCGGTCCACCAGGTGGAACAGGCCCACCGGGCGGGTCTCCACCAGGCAGCCGGTGAAGACCGGGATGGTCATGAGCACGAGGATGTCGAGCGGGTCGCCGTCCTCGGCGAGGGTGCGGGGGATGAAGCCATAGTCGCCGGGATACTGGACGGCGCTGAAGAGCACCCGGTCCAGGCGGAAGACGCCGAGCTCCTTGTCCAGCTCGTACTTGTTGCGCTCGTTGGCGGGGATCTCGATCACCGCGGTGACCCGGTGGGGCGGGTCGCTTCCGGTGGGCACGTCGTGCCAGGGGTGGAAATGCCGCATCGCGGTATAGTACGCGGAGCGGGGCGGCGGGTCCAACCCGGGCGGCGGCGCGCGGCGCGGGCCGCTCGGCACAGGCCTCTTGGGGGCGCGCGGCGCCTTGCGTGGCCGGGCGGGCGGGGCGAAGTTACCCCGCCTGCCCGAGTGGCGGAATGGCAGACGCAGAGGACTCAAAATCCTCCGGGGGCGACCCCGTGCGAGTTCGACTCTCGCCTCGGGCACCTCTCTCGAACCTGCGCGCCTGCGCCCGCTTCCCCTCGATCACCTCGACGCCGCCAGAGCCGCTCGCGTGCGTGCGCCGCACGGCGTTTGTGCCAAGACCGTGTCGGAAGGCCCCGGGGGTTGGGGGGGCACTCGGGGTAACACCCCGCCGGAGGCGCGTGGGACCCCCCCAGCGCATGGGCCTCATGGGCATCGGGCCTCCCGGTTGCCGATTGTGGCCAGGGAACACCAGAGAACATGCATCGGGGGAGTGACAGACGGCCAGGCCGCAGGAGGGACGACGGGCGGTCACCCGTCACGGAAATGCTGACCGCCCGACGCGGCCCCGCCGGGGGCTCTTGCGGGACAACACGTCGCGGGTGCGCGGAGGATTGCCGATCCCGGGACCGGCCCCGCCGGCTCGCGGGTAGACTGTGTCAAGACTGTGCCAGAAGATGCGGCCACACCGGCCCACGCCGCACATCGGGGCGAGCGCTGAACCGCCGGGGTTGTGGTCTGGGCTCGGGCACTCCGCTCCGGCTCCGCCCCGCCGCGCTCTCCCCGCGCTCACGCCCGCCGGTCCAGCAGGGCCGCCACCTCCCGCACCAGCGCCTCCGGCGTAAATGGCTTCTGAATGAACGGCGCCCCGCGCGGCAGCAGGCCCCGGAGCGCCACGTCGTCCCCCGTGTAGCCCGAGATGAAGAGCGTCGGGAGCCCGCCGTGTCGGTCGCTCAGGGCGTCGCTCAGCTCCCGCCCATTGAGCCGCGGCATCACCACGTCCGCCACCACCAGGTCCGGGAGCGCCGGCCCGCGCGCCACGAGGTCCAGCGCGTGGCGACCGTCCTCCGCCTCGATCACCCGGTAACCCGCCTCCTCCAGCGCGCGGCGGGCGGTGAGCCGGACCGCGGGCTCGTCCTCCACCAGCAGCACCGTGGCGCTCCGCCCGCCCGCCGGCGCCGCCGGCGGCGGCCCCTCGCCGTCCTCGGCCGCCTCCGCGGCGGGCAGGTACACCTTCATCGTGGTCCCGTGCCCCGGCTCGCTGTAGGCCCAGACCAGGCCGCCGTGCTGCTTCACGATGCCGTACACCATCGAGAGCCCGAGCCCCGCGCCGTGGCCCGGCGGCTTGGTGGTGAAGAACGGCTGGAACACCTGCGCCAGGGTCTGGCGATCCATGCCGCAGCCGGTGTCCGACACCGCGAGCAGGACGTACGGCCCCGCGACCAGGTGGATCCCGCCGTGGCTGTCCGCGTACCCCGGCCCGAGATCGACGTCCTCCAGCGAGATGGTGACGCGACCTCCCGGCGCCAGCGCGTCGCGGGCGTTGGCGACCAGGTTGATCAGCACCTGGTGCACCTGCGTGGGATCCGCGCGCACCGGGCGGCGCGACCGGCTGGGCAGGATCACGAGCGACTTGTCGGCGCCGAGGAGCCGCACCAGGACCGGCGAGACCTCCTTCACCGCCGCGGCCAGGTCCAGGATGCGCGGCTGGGTCAGCTGGCGCCGGCTGAAGGCGAGAAGCTGCTGGGTGAGCCCAGCCGTGCGCTCCGCGGCCTTCACCATCTCGCCCACGTCGGCCGCCTGCGGGTGATCCGGCCCCAGCGCCTGGAGGGCGAAGCGCCCGAATCCCAGCACCACGGTCATCTGGTTGTTCACCTCGTGGGCCAGGCCGCCGGCCAGCGTGCCGACGGCCTGGAGGGTCTGCGCCTGACGCAGCTGCTCCTCCAGACGGGCCCGCTCGGTGACGTCGGTGGCGGCGTTGACCCACTCGACCGGCGTGCCGTCCGGGCCGGCGACGGGCACGGCACGGAGCGCGAACAGCCGGTAGGCGCCGTCGCTCCGGCGAATCCGCGCCTCGAGGGCGGGAGCGCGGGGGGCCGGGGCGCCCTTCCGCGCGGATTCGAGCGCCGCCCGGTCTTCCGGATGCACCGCGTCCATCCAGCCGAACCCGGCGTAGCGGTCGAACGACTGTCCGGTGAAGGCGGCCCAGGAGGGCTGCTCGGTCTCGATCCGCCCCAGGACGTCGCTCACCCACACGAGGTCGGTGGTCGCCTCCACCAGCGCCCGGTGGCGGGCCTCGCGCTCCGCCAGGGCCAGCGTGACCGCCTCCCGCTCCTTGGCCCGCCGGTCCAGCTCCTCCGCCTGCGCTTCCAGCTCCTCGGCCTGCACCTCGAGCTCCTCCGCCTGCGCCTGGAGCCGCCGATTCGCGGCTTCCAGCGCCGCACGGTGCTCCTCGGCACGGTGCAGCGCGTCCTGCAGCTCGGCCCGGGTGCCGTCCAGAATGCGCGAGAGCGCGACCGCGTGCTCGGCGGCGGCCCCGGCCACCCGGGCCTGGGCCGCCGCCGTCGCCGCGAGCCGCTCCCCGAGGAAGGCGGCGGCGAGGAGCGGAAGCAGCACGTCCAGCCCGCCCAGGTCGGGCGGGGGGTTCTCGGCGCCGAGCAGCACGATCGCGGCCTCGTCGCCGAAGGCGAGCCCGAACGCCGGCCGCTCGGGGACCCCGGCCCGAAGCCTGAGCCGCGCGCTCGCGGAGCCGGCGGCCGTGCAGGCGGCCAGAAACGCGCGCCACTGGCCGCCGCCCGCGAGCGTTTGAGGGAAGCCGGGGGCGGGAAGCAGGATCCCGATCTCCGGGTCGCGCACGAAGACGAGGAGCGACTCGCCTCCGAGCCGCGCCGCCAAGGCCGCCGCCGCCTCGGCCCGGCGGGCCGGCTGCGCCAGGAGGCCGGCGAGCTGCGCCACCTCGCACGGGACCGTGCGGGGGCTAGTCAGGGATGACGCAGACAACGGCCGTGCAGTTGTGGAACCCGCTGAACTGCCCCTCGGCCCGCGCGATCTGGCCGTAGGTGTTGCACCCGGCGAAGGGGACCGGCCCCAGTTCCTTGCCCAGCGCCTCGAGCTCGCGGCCGAACTCCGCCCCGAGGCGGAGCCGGGTCGCGGCGCAGTCGAAGAACAGGGCGACCTTGGGGCGATGCCCGTGGACCTGGCTCAGCGCGTCGCGCGCGGCGGCGGCCGCGGCCTCGGCGGCCGACGAGCCGCCCACCTTCATGATGTGCGCGGTCGCCCCCTCGGGCACCTCCGCGGCGCAGAGCACGGAGCCGTCCTCTTCCACCCCGAGCGGCACGCGCAGCCGGTGCCCGTCCCCGGCCCGGACCCCCAGCACGTTGTGCAGGAAGAAGGGAAGGGGATCGCGGTGGTCGAACGGCTGGCCGGTGGCCCGGGCGTGCTCGTCGAAGACCTCGACCGCCGGGGCCGCGTTGAGGCTTTCGACCCGCATCCCCTCCGCCGCGGTGACCCGAAGCGGCGGGCTTGCGGGACTCCAGCCGTGGCGGACCCCGACGCCGATCGGCTTGTGGGATAGCATCTCGAGCCCCACGACTGCGTCCTGGTAGGCTTCCGTGCCGTGGAACACGTGGGTCTGCTGGAACCGCGCGTCGTCCGCGGCGCCGCCGCCCACGAACCGGTACATCCCCGCAGTGCGGAGCGCGAGCTCCTCGACCAGCACATCGGCGTGGCCGGCCAGCGCGTCGGTCAAGATCAGCGCGGTGCGGTGGCGGTACGCCTGCGACCCGAGCCCCGTGAACGAGGCGGCCAGCTTGCACGCCGCCCCCGCCGGATCGGCGCGGACGCCCAGGGCGAGACCGGCGGCGAACTGCATGTCCGGCGAGCGCAGCGCGACGGCGCAGGTGAGCCCCTCGCCGGCCTGCCGGTCGGTGAACTCGCCGGCGGAAGAGCAGCCCACCAGGAGCCGGGGCCGGCACGCCTCCGCCAGCGCCTCGAGCAGCAGGGGATAGCGGTTCCGGGGCGACGCGAACACGACGACCGCGTCGGGCTCGGCGCCCCGCAGCCGATCCCGGATCTCGCGGCCCAGAGTCTGGCCCGCCCGGTCGTTGCGGAGTGGGGTCTGGGCGATGGCGACGTCGGTCACGGTCGGCGTCCCTCCGCGCCGGGTTCGAGTCGAATGGAAGCCGTCGGTCTCGCGCCCGAGCGGCCGTGCCGCTCAGTCGGGGCTCGCGGGCTGCGGGCGCTCGGGTGGCGCGAGCGCCTGCTCGACGGCGGCGATGAGCTCGTCCCGGGTGAACGGCTTGATCAGCAGGTCGCGCTGCCACTCGCCCACGCCGCGCTCGAGCAGGACCCGGTCGCTGTAGGCGGACATGAACAGGATCCGCTGGTCCGGCCAGCGGCGGCGGATGAGGCCCGCGAGCGCCACGCCGTCGGGCGCGGGCATGACCACGTCCAT
>Ga0070741_10012602_pt1 | contig 15228 bp, 17 predicted proteins | sample Coa_R1_4_FD_66440 | JGI IMG/M metagenome (GOLD analysis project Ga0070741, IMG submission 66440) | Surface soil microbial communities from Centralia Pennsylvania, which are recovering from an underground coalmine fire - Coalmine... | ecosystem: Environmental > Terrestrial > Soil > Unclassified ... | reverse complement strand
CCACCGTGGTATCTCTTTAGTCAAATCGTCTCGATTGAACCGATTGCACGCTGAGCCTTAGCGTGTAATAAAGAGTGAGAGTCGCCTCGAAATAAATCCAAACGGGATTAATATAGTCCAAATAGGAATTTAGATCAAGAAGAATCTCCAGATTCGCCCGGATTTAAAAGCAATTGGACGGCGAATCCGCGAAATTCGTGGGTTCGATCTGACACAGGGCGAGTTCGGCAATATTCTAGGTATCAGTCAGGCACAGATGTCGAAGTATGAGAAGGGGCAGAGGTTTGTCAGCATCGAGTTTCTGCTCAAACTGAAGGCGTACTCCGGCAGAAGCATCGATTGGATCTTGACGGGGGAAGAGGTCGGCGAAGAATAGAGAGCTCTCGACTGCGGAATGGCTACTTACCGGGGAAGACTGCCTGCACCCGTACGCGTGTGTGCAACCCGGTTGCACAGAGATCCGAAGAAACCGCCCAAGTCGCAAACCGGGCAGGCGTGTTCCGAGCGGCTTGGGTTTTGGGTACGACGGCGGCCCGCGAGGACCAGGTGGTTGGTACCTTAGCCTGCCACGCGGTGCGGCTTCCATGAATTATGGGGCTGGAGTGGTCCATCCGATGCGACCCGGGGAGGACACTCAGAAATATTAAGTTTTATTAAGTTCTACATCGACGCTTCAGGAGGGAGCAGGTTTCGATGTCAACCCGCTTGCGTACACAGGGGTTCGAGCTGCAGGGGCGGGCGGGGCCGATGTGCGGGTGTCTATTCCAGTAAGTTCAGTACACCGGTCGGCTCGATTGTCCGGATACCATGGCGTGTTGGGCGCGCCAGGCGTCGATCTGCCGTTCAGCATCTGCGATCTCCGCTGCCGCTAATGATTGACGCAGTTCGCTTGCCGCTGCTGCACTGTTCTGGACTCTGTCCTCGGCCAATACCAGCCATTTGTATGCGTTCACCTCGTCTGCCGAAGACGCGTGACGGTTCTTGAGCAGCCGGCCGAGTCGGTACTGTGCGTTCGCAACACCCTGCTCCGCCGCCATCTGGTAATAGCGAGTTGCGGTGTCCTGATCGGGCGGCACGCCTTTGCCGGTCTCATAGATCGCGCCGAGGTTGTACTGCGCATTGGCGTGGCCTTGGGCCGCCGCGAGTGCAAACCACTCTCTGGCCTGCTGCGGATCAGCGGGAACACCTTGGCCTAGCCAGTTACGTGCGCCTAGTCCGAACTGGCCCTCTCGGTTTCCCTGGTCTGCGGACTTGCGGTACCACTGTAGCGCCTTCGCGTAATCGGGCTGGACGCCAAGACCTTCAGCGAAGATTTCGCCGAGCGCAGCTTGCGCGAACGCATCGCCGAGCTCCGCAGCCCGCGTGTACCAGCGAACCGCGGCATCGGTGTTAGACCGCATGTTAAGTCTGGCCAATTCGAGAATCGCCGCAACCGAGTTATGCTCCGCCGCTTCCTTGAGCCACTCCAACCTCTTATTCTCGTCTTTCGGCACACCTTCTCCGCGGTGGTACATAGCAGCAATGTTCAATTGCGCGGTGGGATCACCCGCGTCTGCAGCTCGCCGAAACCATTCCAGCGCTCTTGCGCTGTCCTTCGGCACGCCTGATCCGTCCAAGTAAATCAGGGCGATATTCGTGGCAGCATTGCGCGAACCCTTCGTCGCCGCTTTCGAATACCACGCGAGGGCTTCAACCGCATCGGGAGGTGTACCGATCCCCAATTGATAGAAAATCCCAAGCGCTTCCTCAGCGGCAACATAATCCTTCTCGGCTGCGCCCTGTAGTAATTGCAGCGCTCGCATGTCGTCGATCTTCAGCAGCGCTCCGGCGTGATAGGCGAGGGCCAGCGTGGTCGCCGCTTCAGGATCACCAGCGTCGGCCTTCTCCTCCAGAAATTGCAGATCACTGACTGAGAGTGCCTTGGCCTTGTCCAGAAGACCGTACGCATGCGAGGCAGACTGCCCGGCAGCATTTGAACGCTCCCGACTCAAGCGTGGACTAACGACTGTTGCAGCGTTTCGTGCAGCGGAACGCCCGGGTCCAGCCTGGTCCAACTTTGCCACAAATGCCACTTGTGACGGTTGTGCCGCTGGAATTCCGGAATTGGCTGAGCGCAAAACACGATCAGGCGAAATATTGATTGTTATCGTGACGGTGTTTCCTGATTGCTCGGTCTCATAGTTTAGCGGCTTTCGCAGGTCGACAACGATGCGCGCTATCTGCGGAGCCAAACTGAACTCGGATGCCCGCAGGCCTTTGACCGGACCTTTATTTATCGGCAGGCGTTCATTCGGACGCCGCAGCTCGAAACCCGGGAAGTCGAAAACGAGGCGGTCTGGACGTTCAAGGATTTGGATCAACGGTGAAAGAGATTTTGTGCCTGAAATGTCTATGATTACAGCCACATCAGTTGTATTGACGGTAATGGCTGTGAGAACTCCAGCAGACGGATTGAGTGTGGCAACATTTTGCGGCTGCGACTCACCCGCATTCTGTTCGCCGGCTCGGGCCGACCTCGGCAATCCGACACCTATAACAATGAATAGAAATGCGCCAACAACGAGGATTTGGTTTCGCCGACTGCGTCGGCGGAGTGCTGACTTGAAGGTCAATGTTTTTTCAGAAGGATGCATCCACGCCATCCGAACGACTTGAATCGATTGCACTCGTTGCCTCCCACGAGCGCTGTGATTTGCGTCACATCCCCCTGTGCTCGCCGACACTGGTCGTGACCTGTCAGATACGTGTCGTGTGAATGCAGGTTTGTCGCTGCTGATGTCGGGAGTAGGCTGTTCGGGCGATTGCCTAATCCTTCATCCCGCGTCAAAATTGTGGCTGCGCGCGGTTATCGCTTTTTGCCCTCCCCCAGCCGCGAGCACTGTTCTCTGAAGCCGCGAAGGCGAAGGGCCGCCCATTGGGGAGATTGAGTGCTCCCAAACCTTCGCGTCTCCACACTTGAGGCGGTTCGGAAGGCTCTTTCGGGCCACCCGTCAACGACGACGCACTGTGAATTAGTGAAGGTAATTGGGCCCGGGTGCGATTTGGCCGGTCAGGATAGGAGCACTCGCCGCCGAAACAGCTCTGCCGAGTTCGTTGTCTGGCGAAAGGAGCGAGAGCGACGGCGGGCGAGTGCCTGCAAATCATAGCAGATTTGTTCAGCGTGAATGTCCAGCTTCCGACGCAAGCTCCAGGATGTTGTCATGCCAAGAGAGTTCCATCCCTGGCGAAATTTGCCGCTGATTTTTTCTTGGCCGGAGTTCGGCAGTACCGCGACTCTATCTGGATGGCGCGCGCTCATCGTGCCGTTTGACAGCCAATGCGGACCACAAACGCGTACGTGGAGCGTCGATTGACCGCTGTTCGCCTTTTCCGTATTATGCCGAAAACATGGAGTTAGGGCTAAATCTCGTATGGCTGCTCGTGTGTGGCGTCATCGTCGCGGCTGTGGCCCCGCCAAGTCGTCGCACAGGTCGCGCGCCCTGTATACTTGCGACAGCGTTCGCCTGTTTAGCCCTTCTGCTATTCCCCCTGATCTCCATGAGCGATGATCTGAACGCTGTCTACGACTTGGGCGATGATTTCTCGCGCTTTGATCGGTCTGTGGCTGCCGGTTACTTTCTCTTCGTGATCCACGCGATCAGTTGTCTTTGCCTGCTACATGTCGACGGTGAAAATCGATGGGCTCATCCCATCTCCCACATCGGAAGCCCCCACCCGGGTTACCTGCGCCTCGGATTTGAACGTCCACCTCCACGTTCTTAAGCAGCCTCCTCGATACCATTTCCCAAAGCTAACGTAAATATCCCGGTCAGCCCCCCCTGCCGGATTACCGAGTCGTTCGCTTCTGTCTTGAAGTTGCGAACACTTGCATGGGCGGCTCATGCTGAACATTGTGCACGGGATCGATATCGCAGACCCTGGTTTCCTACCGGGTCCGTTCATGGCAGACATTGACAACTGTTTCACGTTCGTCCGACACGAGCCGTTCCTTTTTGCTCGATTCGTCAGTGGCTGGATCGAGATCCAAGGGTTGTCGTCCTATTTCCTCGGAAACTGCATCGCCGGAGATGGCGATCAGCCCGATGGAATATTCGCCAGCTGGCGGTGGGATGGCACGCGCCTTACCGTTACGAACGACAGGTACGGATTTCATCCACTGTTTTACTTTTCGCATGAGAATAGTGTTGGAATCTCCCGGTCGGTGATCAAGCTTCTCGAGTTGGGAGCGCCAACCGATCTCGATGAAGAGGGCCTCGCAGTTTTCCTGCGACTCGGATTCTTCATCGGCGATCACACCCCATTCAAATACATTCGGGCACTCCCACCCAATGTGAGCTTTGAGTGGTCTGCTGGGAAGTTACGGATATCTGGAGATTTCCTCATACCCGAACAGCGGCATATAAGCCGAGACGAAGCCATCGACCGCTATATCGTCGCTGTGGAAAATGCAATTCGCAAACGCTTGCCTGCCGATGGCAAGTGCGCGTTGCCATTGAGTGGTGGTCGTGATTCGAGGCACCTTCTCCTTGGACTATGCGATGCAGGATGTCCTCCGACCGAATGCATAACAGTTCTGCACACGCCGCCTCTACCCAACAGCGATTTGATCGCTGCAGCCAATCTTACGGCTGCACTAAAGCTGAAACACGTCGTTTGTGTCCAACACGAGCACCGACTGAACGCAGAGATTTTGAAGAATGTTAAAACGGGAATGTGCTCGGATGAACATACCCATTACATGGTGCTGTCCGATTACCTCGCGGACCGATTCAGCACCGTTTTCGACGGTATCGGGCCCGATACCCTGACCGGACAGGCATACCACTTTGCCCAACTGGGAAAAGTGGAGGAATTAGAAGGCGCAGGCCTTCTGCGCTATGCGGAATACCTTATCGGTGCATTTCCCAAGAGAAACAGCATGCATGAGATATTTCTTGCGAATGTACTTCAACCAGAACAATACAGAAGGTTCAACCGAACTTTGGCGGTTGAATCGATCGTTAAGGAGCTGACACGGCACAGTAATGCTCCCAATCCAATTGCCTCATTTTTCTTTTGGAATAGGACACGACGCGAAATAGCACTCGTCCCCTTCTTGATCATGGATCGCGTTCCAAACGTATTCTGTCCTTATCTCGATAAGGAAGTTTACGACCTGCTGAGCTCCCTTCCGACCAGCATGTTCTTGGATCTTAATTTTCGGACCGACGCCCTAAAGAGAGCGTTTCCAAACTACAGAAACATTCCGTATGAGGAATCCGTCCCCGCTCCAGTCGTATGCGCCGAAAGCTACTTCCGGAGATTTGGGCAAGATCTCTTGCATTGGACTGTAAAGCGGCGCTCCAGCAAACTGGTGCATTATTCGCGCGTTTTGCGAATGTCGACTCGAGCGGCCATCGATGCAGCGTATGCACGGTCGCTCTTTTCTTATCGCTGGATCGGTCCCCATACCGTGTATTTGCTGCAATTGGAGGGCATCATCGAGCAGGCACTGAAATTGCATAACCCTACCTCCAGCCTACACCCCTACGTGCCTCGATTTGCGATTCGGGAGGAACAACCACGACGTTGATGTTTAGTGGGAGAGTACTTTTTTCAGGGTCGCACTGCCCTCCGAAATCCTCTGTTTGTCACGGTCCCGCTGGTCTACAATTGTTACGCACATAAGGGGCAGGGGTTGCGTAAACGACGTCCGCGAAGCGTAGGAGCGCAGTATGCCCCGATATTACCCGACTAGCGAGGACATGTGGCTCGCTGACCGCCGCGGCCCAGCCACATTGATTCTAAGCGACGGCTCGGCATGGGAAGTCGGCGAGGGAGACTGCGACAAGATTGCACACTGGGTGAGATTCTCGACCATGGAAGTATTGGAAACCGTGATCGGTGGCCGTCCCGTTTACGTGCTTGCCAATAGGTCCTTCGGCACCGACGTTAGGGCGAAGTTTCTAGGGATGCGTGAGGAACTGGGTGCCGCGTGACACGCGACGGGCATGGGATGCGGCCAGCGAGGTCATCGACATCCACCGAGGTCATCATCGACATAATGATGCGCACCAGCAACCCACCCCGACGACATAAACAGGGAGCGCGCGGCTGGGCTCACGGCTGAATATGCTTTCGACACCTGTGCACAGCATTCTTTTATGCCCGAGGTGGACCGTGCTGAAGTACATCGCAACCGGACTCCTGCTGGCGGGAGTGGCGATCGCACAGGCCCCACTGCTTCCGAAGGTCTCGTGCAATACGTCGCTGCCTAACGGTTTCACCTGCGCGAACGTGTACGCTGTTCGCTGGTTGACTCCCCCTCCTTTGCCTCCGCCCTCGCCGGCTCCGGCTGATACACCACACAAGTCGGACCCGATTGTTCGTGGCTCTAATGTCTACGTTCCCCCTCGATCTGAAGCTCCAAACCCTGTGACGGAACCAGCACCGGCTATACACGCCATCATGGTAATAATCGGCAGCACGCTCTACGAAGCCGAATTCAATCCGCCACTTTCAGGATTGCAGATTCCTGACGGTGTCGCTGCGCTGGCTTCGAATGACTGGCTGGTTCTCAGTTTGGATGGTAAGGATGTCGTGGCGAGAATTATGCGCCGAGAAAAGCTCCGCTCGAATTGGCGCTGGTACGACCCTTCTTGGAAGCGTAACCGCAACCTCCCGCTGGACCAGTAGTTTCACTGGGTGCAGCTGCTCTCGGCTTGACTCCCCCAACACATACCGAGGGAGACGCCCAGGTGCAAAGTAGCCGCCGTCTTGTCATCAACTTTCGGTATTCGGATTTCATCGGAAGGTCTGGGTTGGATCGAAAGCTCCGTCGATCCCACTGAGCACTTCCGATGCCGCAACCCGTGCCCACTTAAAAACCCCGTATAACGGCGAACATTAGAATTCTCTAATCTTTTGCTTTTAAAGAGGTTGCGCGGAAACTAGCAGGCGGTTTGCTCCAAATGTGAAAACATTTGCAGAAGAGATTTCCACAGGGCTAGTCCTAGCAACTGGCAGGGGGGCTATGTCGCTGGTTGGATTGGCGTTTCTCAACAGCCCAGGACTAATTCGAAAGTTTAAATGGAAACTCACCTGCTCATGCCGATTGCGAAGCTCGCGTACGGCATAAAACAAACTTAGAGTAGACGAGAGTTGCCATGACGCTCCCCCGACGGCTCGCTTATATCTGTGCGGTTTTGTTTCTAGCATTCAAAGTTTCCGCGACAACCGTTTCATTCAATCCTTCCGTCGTGGGATTCCCCTCCGGCGGCGGGTTTCTCCCGGGAAATGCAAGCAGCGTGAATGTTGGCGGAATCCAGGTGGATGGCTTTACGGTTACGGGGACCATCCCGACTCTCTCTTTCACTTTTACGCCGGCACCCCTGTTTGGCCGTAACGAGAGCGATGACACTGGATTAGGCGTGTGTTCAGCTGGGGAAAGCTGTTCCGTTCCGGGCGGCGGCGATTTGAATGAACTGAGCAACGAGAGCAAGCAGGAATTGATTCGTCTGACGCTTCCGACAGGCGATTCCTGGACCTCGGTGGCCCTTTCCTCCCTTGACAACAACGGAGGAGCTACGCCCGAGCGCGGTGTGCTCGTCGGAGATTCAGCTACTGGTCTGGCCGCTATTTGTGAATTCGGTGGCAGCGGCGGCGCCGGAGGCCCGTTTACTGCGTGTTCCCAAATCGGAGGCGATGGCGAAGAGCCAATATTCGCGATACCTGGAACTTTCGCGAACAGCCAGCATATCTATTTCGTCCCTTTCGATTGGTTACACAACGGCGCCAACAAGAATAACGACTTCCTTGTCGCAGGAGCCTCGATCAACCCCGTTCCCGAGCCTGCTTCGCTGATTCTGTTCGGCTCCGGCTTGGCAGGCCTAGCCGGCTTTGCCGGAATCATGCGCCGCCGCAAAGGTCATTTTCCGCAATGATCTATTTGCGGCTTTAAGAGTAGCCTCACGCGCGTTCGGCCAGGCGCAGAGATTTTTTTTTGTATGGTTGCATTTTTGTCTCTGTTCCGCATGGGACGAATGCTATTGCTCTGACGACAACCGACCGCTCATGGGTGACGAGTTGTCCCACAAGTCCAAGCGGCGCCACAGGCGCATGGCCTGCCGGGTCGCAGACCAGACGCGTTTCACCTGCTCTTCGCGATACACTAATAGCCATCGAGAGCATGTTGATTGGCTCCAAAACCCTAGCCATTGGCTGTGTAGCACTGTGTGTTGCTGCGGCGACAGCGCTGGAGAGTTCCGGGCCTGAAACGCAGATCACCGCGGTCAAGTCGCAACCTTATGCCGGTCACCTGCGAATCGTGGTGGTGGCCAGCGGCAAAGTGGAATACCGGGCGGATCGCGCACACAACCCCGAGCGCATCCTGTTCGACCTTTCTGGTATCGCTGCCCCCGCCCTGAACGGAGCCGCATTGGCGATTAACCTTGGTCCGGTGAAGCGAGTGCGCGTGGCTACCCATGATGCAACGACCACCCGCCTGGTCGTTGATACCGACCAGGAGCTTCAATACACGGCAAAATTCGCGCTCGACCCACCGCGCGTTGAGATTGACATACCCATCCGCGAGGCAAAGGATTCCTCGCCGGCGGCGATGATTCCGCGAACGCCTCCTGCTGTCACCGCGGGCATGCAGCGAGCGGGAGAAGCCACCGCAGCTAACGCCAAGATGGCGACCACGGATTTGACGAGGGCGGCTGCGGAACCGAAAACCACGTCCCCAATCACAGCGCCGAAGGGTCCTGCATCGACAAAGTCAGGTGCGGTACCTTCCGACCTGCAAGGTGCCGCTGCGCAATCCGATAAACACGGCGGAGTGCCGCCGGCGAGCGGATCCATGCAGCAGATTTCTCCCAAGCAGGGCCTTGCGGTGCTGGACCAACAAGGGGCTCCGCTGGATCAGAACATTCGCATCGCGGCGTTCGCGAAACTCGATAAAAAACCCGCGGACGCGGCTGCGGCCGTCGCAACCTACCGCAAACTTGCGGAAAGCGGCAACGCCGATTCGCAGTACCGGCTGGCGAACGCGTACGCTCAGGGCTCAGGAGTTCAGAAAGATTACGCCGAGGCTGCGAAATGGTATCGAAAAGCCGCCGAGCAAGGGCATGTTGTAGCGCAGAACGACCTCGGGGTTATGTACGCCAACGGCTGGGGTGTGCCGCGGAGCGAAGAGGATGCATGGAAATGGTTCTTGACCTCTGCCGCGCATGGCTACGTGGGAGCCCAGAGCAACGTCGGAGCGATGTACTTGAACGGTCGCAACGACGCTGAAGCGGTGCGCTGGATGCAGAAGGCCGCCGCTGGTGGGGTTCCGGAAGCGCAGTACAGCCTGGGCACCCTTTACGCGAATGGTCGCGGTGTACCGCGAGATAGCGCAGTGGCCATGCAATGGTTCCGGAAAGCCGCGGAACAGGCATTCGCGCCTGCGCAACTCGCGCTGGGCAAGATGTATTTGGCTACGGGGCCGGCGCAGAACTACGAGCAGGCCCTCACTTGGTTGCGACAAGCAGCGGAAGCGGGTCTGCCCGAGGGCCAGTACCGGGTTGGAGAAATCTATCTGAACGGTTGGGGCGTACACGAGGATGATGCTGAAGGCGCATCCTGGATGCGTAAAGCCGCGAAGTCCGGAGTGGTCGATGCGCAACTGCGAATGGCAGAGATGTTACGTGTAGGTAAAGGTTTCGCTCGCGATCTCGTCTCCGCTTACGCGTGGTATGCCGTCGCTGGCGCGGCGGGCAGCGAGGCAGCGAAATCAGAGTTGAACACGCTTGCGCCGCAAATGACTATGCAGCAGATCGCCGACGCACAGCATTTAGCAATGGTCATGGTTTCCAACCAAATTCACCCTCAAACACAAGGCGTCGCTCCCGTCGACAAGTGAGCACGACAATTTAATGACGGTTCTCAGGCCCTGACGGCTGTGGGCTGATTTGTGGGACGACCTCTCCGTCCCCGTTTGTCAGCGCATGCACTGCCTCAACACGTTAACCGGTGGGAGGGCGCCGCAGAAAAGATACGGCCGATAATTGTCCACCCGCGAATGCGCGCCCCCTGCGAAGCCGAGGAGCTTGCGTCGCGAAAACGAGATACGTTGTAATTGGTAGGGGGTACCAGCCGCTTACATTAGGTTGGCTGCGTGTTATCACCGAAGAACATTAAGCACTACAAACAAATCGTAGAATCACGGATTTCGGAGTTGAACCGAGAGCTCGCGCGTACCGCGAAAGAGGCACGGTCTGACAGCGCGCGACACGCGGATCCGGCTGATCAGGCCGCCGCTGAGTACGACCGGCAAGCGATGACGCACAAAGCCGCTACCGCCCGTCAGTTACTTAAAACACTTACCGAGGCTCTCGAACGTATCGGGCGGGGCGAGTTTGGACAGTGCGTGGATTGCGGCGGTGACATTGAATCGAGGCGGTTGGAAGCGATTCCCTGGGCGCGGTACTGCGTCAAGTGCCAACATGCGCGGGAGCAAGGCTGAGAGCGAAAAGCGCACCGACGCGCATTGGGAATAGCGGCGCGTTTCAACTGCGGTTGGCGAAATGGAGACCGGTTGAGTGGAGGTTGGGGGGGCAGCGACTCGGACAGATAGTTTCCGCAACAACCTGCTTCGCAGGTCTGTTGCGCGCGCGTGACGATCTGCCACAGACCGCTTGCCGTTTTCAGTCAAACACCACCGTCTTGCGTCCATAGGGCAGCACTCGATGCAGCAAGTGGAGTCTTACAGATCTTCCCAATACCTGTCGTTCCAGCTCGCGTCCCTTGCGAACCAATTCTTGCGCGGAGTCGCGGTGCGTCACCCGGCACACATCCTGGTCGATGATAGGTCCTTCGTCTAATTCTTCGGTTACATAGTGGCTCGTGGCCCCAATCAGTTTAACTCCCCGCTCATGCGCCTGCTCGTATGGCTTCTTTCCCGGAAACGCAGGAAGGAATGAGTGATGAATATTGATAATCCGGTTCGGATAGCAATTTACGAACGTCCGAGTCAGCACTTGCATATAGCGCGCGAGGACGATCAACTCGACATCGAGCGCTCGGAGCAGGGACAACTCTCTGTTTTCTTGCTCGTATTTAGTCTCCGGTGTGATCGGAAAGACATGGAATGGGATATTGAATGAAGCAACCAGCGCCCCCAAATCCGGATGATTGCTCACGACCGCGACCATATCGCAGGGCAGTTCGCCGGTCCTGTGTCGGTAAAGAAGTTCCAGCAGACAATGGTCATACTTGGACACAAAGATTGCCAGCCGCAACCGTCCACTGGAGAAGCGCACCTGGGACTGCATACGAAAGCGGTCGGCAATCGGCCGGAACGCGGGAACAATTTCGTGATGCGCGAGTGCAAACCCTTTCATCTTCCATTCCACGCGATGAAAGAAGATCCCTTGCTGCGCATCGATGTGCTGTTCGGCATGGACAATGTTGCCGCCGTTGCGGAACACGAACTCGGAAACACTGGCGACCAGGCCTTTCTGGTCGGCGCAATAAATCAGGAGGACGGCAGTTTCATCGGACACACATTCCCCTTTTCCCTCGACAGACCCATGCAACCGGTTCTCTAGATGATATGAGGCTACTTGGATGTGCGTGAGAACTTCTTGCTAACGTGGCAAGTTACATCCGCTCAAAAGGACATGGCTGCTGGGAATGATTTTCGACCGAGCCGGACACCTGGAGAAGCATTTTGAAGGCAAATCCAAAGCTGCCACAGTTATTCGAGCAGCCCGAGCCGCGAAGAAGTGCCTGATCGCGCAGACGGTTTCGAGCTTTGGATTACACAAGGATTATCACCGCCCGACCGATGACCTGGCACACATCGACTTCACTCATTTGGAAGGGATCGCATCGATGATTGCGCCGATCACGTGGCTGGCTAACAGCGATTTCAAGCCAACCTGGAATGCTGCGGACGGCCATAGAGAAGCTGCCCCACCTGACGCGCTCACTTATATGTATGTCGATATCGATTGCACTACTGAGCTGCTCTGCCGTGGCTGATCTCGAAGCCTCCACGCCTGCAACCCGGCATGCACGGCTTGCCTGCAGAAGCGCCCGCCGGCGCTCCGGGTGAGGCAGAGGACGACACATGGCACCGGCCTGCACTAGGACTTGCCGAGTTTGAGCACTTCATGAAGGAAGAATTTTTTCACCTCGCTCCAGGCGAGCGGCACCAGCATGTCGGGCATCGCCTGTTCTCCGCATCCACGAAATATGTCAGCGCCTTTCTCACGTGAAGCATACTGTAGTTGGCCCCCGCGAACTTCCGCTGAAATAGATCGAGCAGCTGTGGAAGCCCGTATTGCCGAGCCACCAGATAGAGGTCCACGAAACCACGACGGGAGCCCCGGCTTGCAAGCGCTGAGATCTTCATGCAAGCGATGTCGCGCACATCAGCCACCGCGATGTCCCGCAGGTGTTCGAGAGGGAAAAGCAGAGTGTAGTGGTACCCGATGAAGCTTACCTTAGTTCCGGACAGCTCCAGGTAGATGGTTTGGGGAGATTTTGAGAGGACCGACAGGGATGGGAGATTCTGGACGGCTGCGATCAGCACATCCTCGTTGAAAGATTGCGCGCTGAAAAAATCAAGATCGACCGACCGGCGATGGCCGAGATGCAGGGCCAAAGCGGTTCCGCCAGCCAGATAGAAATTGCGAATAACATCGATCCCAGCTAAGCGCCCGGCGATGTCGGCCACTTCGTCCGGGATGACTTCAAGATGCCAGGAGTGGCTGTTTTCTTTGATAGGCATGCTTTCCTCGAAAGTTGCCGGCAATCAGAGAGAGGCAGGACGGCTGGTCAGAGCAGTAACTTCTTCCCTGGGGATGTCATAGATCAAAGCCCAGTAGTTTGCGGATCTCGGAGACAGTCGGCGGTCTTCGCGAATGACCTTCTTGATCTCATCCTCCGAAAAGGTGGTTTTCATCCAGGTGACCGCCGCTTCCGTCCCGAGTTCCAGAATCCGTCCAATGGTGTACTGCGGGTACTTACGCGGATTCAAGCTGTCGGTGTTCACGTCCCAGAATAACTGGCATAACTCCTTCGGAATCATAGGCTTATATTAACACAGAATGACCGTAGATTAGGAAAGCAAAGGAGCCGGAGTTCGCATCGCCCCCACTCTTGCTATCTACCAGCATTTTGTGGCTTGCCGCACTCGCGTGGTACACGGTACGGCCGTACATTGGTCCAAAATCATTTTTCTGGGACATGAACCGATCTCGCCGCTTGGACAAGACTCAAACTAACAAGGTGACAGTTATGAGTTCGCCGGACTAGGAACGCACAACTTGCGCAGCAGTGAATATGAAAAATATCCACGAGGCAATACGCAAAGAACTCGAGCTTCAGCAAATGTTAAACGGAGCCATACGGGAGAAGGAACTGGGGCTAAGGCAATTGAAGGGAATTTTGCTCCATGCGTTGAATCTGGTGGACGGACTTCTGGACGAAACTCCGTCGGAGACGATTTCCTCGCTTGCAGACGGTGAATCGACAGACGCGGAGAGACAATTCGAAGGCGAAGCGGAGACGGAAGGCCGTTGCAAAGACGATATTCGCAGCGCTGAAAAGGAAGATCCTGGAAGCGAGGATCTGACGCGGGATCTTCCGTGACCAGGGCTCCCGCATCGTGCCATAGGCACGCAACGGACCGAGGAGTTGTCGTATGGTCGTCCTCAGGGGTGCCGCCGGGGCTGATCTGCCCCAGCCGGAAGAGGTGCAAGATCGCCGTTGCTGTCGCCGCGCCAGAATCCTTGCGGACCTGAGGGAGATTGTGGTTCTCCGTTTGGGCTCGCAGACGGGCCTGGTCACCGATCTGTGCGCCCACGGAATCGGTGTTCAAGCGGTACATTCATTAGCACCGAATGATCGCTTCGATTCCAGTTTTCGATTGCCGCTCACTGGAGAGATCGTCGAAGCGCAATGTGCGCTCGCTTGGAGCGATGATCGCGGCCGAGCAGGGTTTAGGTTCGTCCGGATAGCAGACGCAGCCAAACAGCGCTTAGAGCTATGGCTGGCAGCGCACATTGAGGAACGAGGTTCGGGCACAGTTGGTCCAGGTCCACTGTCCCTCCCCGCTGTTGCTGACGTGGCTGGCGTCGAAAGATCCATCGCCATTCGAGCCGGCGGCAGGAGCGACCTATTGTTCGCGCGCGGACGCCCCAAAGTTGCGGTGGAACTGTCGATACTTGAACGGAAGATAGCCAACAACGAGAGCCTGGATCGCTCTCACTTCTTACAAAAAACTGTCGAGTTGATTTGCGCGCTCGCCGCCGCCGATGGTGGCGCTGTTGTCTTACAAGAGCGCGACGCCGTTGTGTGCCGAGCTAGCACCGGAAATGCTCCTGACGTCGGATCAGTACTAAAACCACACTCTCATTTGACCGCCGAGTGCTTTCGAACTGGGCACGTGGTGTTGTCGGATGATGCAGACAGGGACTCGCGAGTACAGCGCTCAACCGCGAACCGTTTGCAACTGCGCTCCATCGTCATCGTGCCCATTCAAGTTGGAGGAGCAACCATTGGCGCTCTCGAGGTACTATCCTCCGAACCTTCCCATTTTGATGAAGCAAGCATCGTCACCGTCAGTCGCGTTGCGAAGTTGATAGGTTCTGCGTTGGCTGCTGCTGAACAAGAGGGTAAACAGAACAAGCAGCCCGTGAGCCGCGAAGCCGCCCTCGACGAGGTGCCCAAATCAACGCCACCATCTGTCCCGGATACGCGGGTCGAAGAGTTGCAGGCCAGTGTTGCTCAAGTTCCACGGAGCTCGCCTGCGACCGCCGCGGGAAGGGTTCGGCAGAAAACTGGCTCGAAGAAACTGATCTGGTATACGGTCCTGGCCTTCTGCATTTTAGCGGTATCGCTTACCTTTATCAGCTTGCCGGGCAAACGCGATGCACCTCGGCGAAATCAGGAACCTAGACCCAATGCCAAGAACAGTGACGCAGAAGAAAGGACGCAACGCGAAAATCCTAGAGCTGCCGGCAAGGCAGCATCGCGACGCGAGCTCCCCAAGAACAAAATCGAGGGCATTGCGGCAGACAAAGCAGAGGCAAACATCACGTCGAACGTTGTTACCGCTCCCTCCGGTTCGCTACCTCTGGCCGCTAGCAGCACCAAGCCAACCACAATTCAACCGCAAATAGTCTTTCCGCCCGCAGTCAGCGTCAGCGTAGACGGAGAGAAAACCACACCAGCGCACCTTTTCGATGCTCCCCCCGT
>Ga0070741_10012601_pt1 | contig 15228 bp, 9 predicted proteins | sample Coa_R1_4_FD_66440 | JGI IMG/M metagenome (GOLD analysis project Ga0070741, IMG submission 66440) | Surface soil microbial communities from Centralia Pennsylvania, which are recovering from an underground coalmine fire - Coalmine... | ecosystem: Environmental > Terrestrial > Soil > Unclassified ... | reverse complement strand
ACCTGCTCCTCCGAGAACTTCGACCGCTTCATCCGGTGCCTCCCCTCCGTGGCTGAGGACCGCCGAAGCCGGCGCTCTACTCTACTTTTGGCGTGCCGTCGATTTCGGGGGAGACGTCACGAACAGCGCGCCGAGGGCGGGACCACGTTCGGGGAGCTCTTGAACGGCACATGCCTCTACAAGGCGAAACGACTCACGTCGGTGGAGGAGCAACTTAGAGCTGCCCTCTCGAGCGAAGGCGACCTGGTGGGCGCGATTAGCAACTTGCGAATGCAGCGAAGTGTCCGCTTCGTTGCCGTGGTCACGCTTGCCGTCGCGCTACTCAGCCTCGCAATGCAGTTGGTATACATCAGCGGCGCACAGAAGTGCGCACCGTTCGTCGCTTCCGGTAACGTAGGGCACCAGGGACCGTAGTCGGATCATCGCACGAGGGGCAATTCCCTCGAGCGGGACGCGGGGCGATGCGGAAGAAGACGAAGCGCAAACGGTCCGACTGGTGGAGGGGCCTCGGCGCGCACGTCGAGGAGACGCTGCGGCTCTTCTCCGAGAAAGGACGCGAGGACCGCGAATGGATGGTCGTCCAGGAGTTTCTCAGGACGCTTGGGGTGCCGGTCAAGAGGAGCGACCTGAAGACGCCAGGCCAGCACGACGACGTGGACGTGTACTTCCACGAGGCCCGCTTCCAGAACGTCGAGCGGATGGAGAAGGGACGGCGGCGCAACGATGAGTTTCGTCGCTTCGCCGAGCGCGTACGCCGAGCTCGCACTATCGCGGACCTCGAGGTGCCGAGACCAGACAGCACTCCGATGACGGCGAAGGAGGTGCTCGCCGAGGTCGTCGGGTCGTTAACTGCGAGGAAGCAGCGAAAGCTGGTGAACCGTGCGGAGCTCGACGCACTCGTCTACGTCAACATTCGGGGGCGCCATCTGTACCCGGCCCCAGGCACGATCGACGACGCGCGAACAGTGGACGAGCTCGGTTGGCGCTCGGTCTCGGCGCTCTGGCCGCCGTACGCCATGGTGATCTCCGCAACGGATAACGCTCCGGTATTTCTGCGTGAGCGCACCCGCCGGGTTATCTTGCGCGATGGTATCCCCTGGGAGACTTGACCCCCGGTCGCACTCAAGGATGCGAAGAGTCGTCGTCGAACGCCCCGACGCTCGGGATATCTGTCCTGGCTGGAAGTGGTGGCAACGCTACCGCGGCGAAGAATGGCTCGTGTTCATAGACGAGTCGTTTCGGGGCTTTTTCGAACTAGTGCCAACCGGCTACTTCGCTCACGCGGCGGTCGGTGTCCCTGAACGTGAGTACCCCGCCCTCAAGGCCGCCCTCGAACCGATCTTCCAAGAGTTCGCGAGACTCACCGGTCAACAACCAGACGAATTCAAGTACGCCGACTGGCGGCGCCTTTCCTATCGCGACCGGCGAAGGCTGGCGCTACATCTCAGAGATTCGCTCGTGGAACGAGGCTGCTTCATCGCCGGCTTCTTTACCCCTGTCCGGGCGTTCGTCCTTGAGCGTGTCCGCACCGAGCTCTTAGGCAAGGCCAGAGAGCTACCCGCTGACATTCAGCCGCTCTACGAAGAGGCCGTCCGGAAATTGAAGGCCAAGCCGAAGGGGCCCGGACAATCGAGCCTTCTCAAGACGCTTATGGCGCTTCCTTGCATGGGCTCCGGCTACTTCCTGTCATCGCTCGACGCCGGATTCCGGATCCTGTGCGATCCGCGGGAGAGAAAAGAGGACCAGATCGTTCAGGCAACCGTCTCGGATATAATGGCGCTCACCCGGAATCTCGAAAAACGATTCTCGGATCCGCAGCACGGTCATCACCGCCTCTTTCGAGGGATCGATAGCAGCAAGCGGTCTGAGGAGGAAGTCGGCTTACAACTAGCTGATCTGGTCGTTGGTGAAGTGCGCGACTTCTTTCAAGCCAACCCAGAGGTCATGTCTTTTGGGGCGTCGAAGCGGCTCATCACACAAGCGTCAGAGGAACCACGAAACGCGGTCATGCGGGTAGATGGTCACCTCGCAAAGACGGCCGCGTTGCATCGTCTGCACCCCGGTCTTCACAAGCGGTTCTTTAAGCCCGATCCTGCCGGGAGGACTGTGCTACCCTTCTTCTCGAGCTTGCAGGCGGCCGGCATCCTCACGTGCTATTCGGTCGAAGGCCAGCCGCGAGATCTCCACATTTTCGAGAAACTGATCTGGGATCAAACTGACTCCTGACGACGCCATTGCCTCCCCTACCATTCGCAATGCGTCGAGACTGCGGCGGGACGATTCCCCTGGGTCGGGACGATTGTTCGCCTTCGCCATCAACCGGCCGGTCTGGTGCGCCCGCGATGATGCTAACCGCCAGGTCTCGGGTCGTCACTGTCCGAGATATCGTCCGATGGCGCCGTGGTCGGCCGGCATCGGGCCGGTAAAGTCTGAGCTCGGTCGCGTGGTCTCGGCACCGGTCCCGAACAAGTAGTCCCCGACGCTCCCTTGTGAACGAGCGTAGGAGCTACTCGAGAAACCGGCCGCTCCCTGACCGATGGAGCCGACCCCCTGTCCGATGCCGGCGATAGCCTCGGCTCTCGCGTTGTCCCGAGCGACGTCGGCCTTGTACTTCGCAGCTGCGGCATCGAACTTCTGACCGCGAGCCTCTTGCTGTGACCGGACGAGGGCGAGCCGATCGCTCGCTGTCTGCCCCAGGGCTAGGCCGAGCTTCGCCTGTTCGCCGGCGGGGTAGAGAAGTTGCTGGAGACGCGCGCCCGTCAGATTCGAGAGCGCCGTCGCGCGCGATTCGGTCATGTCGCTGAAAGCGCGGATCGTCTCCTGATTGAACTGCGCGAAGCTCTGTGACCGCTCCCGGTCGAAGTTCGCCAGTGTCTCGATACCGGCCGAGCTCGTCTCGTAATCCGGCCCCAGGGATCGCCGGAGCCGCTCGCGCAGGGAGCGCTCCTTTTCGTCCCACGCCGTGCGGAGGGTCGCGTCGATGGGCTCTTCGCCTTTCAGCGCGCGGACGAGCGTCTCGTTCTGTAGGTCGAGCGCCATGCGGAACAGGTCGCCCTTGCTCTGCGTCGGATCGGCGGGCTGGTCGAGCTTCTTGAAGCCGACGATGCGCCGCGGAGACGTCTGCGCGTCGCCAAGCTGGCGCTGCGCGAGGCCGAGTTGCTTGTTGAGGTTCGGCTGCACCTTGTTGATCTGCCGCCGCTCCTTCCGTAGCGCGCGGGCATCGGCGCCCTTGACGCTCCCGGACTTGAGCGCCTCGCCGATCTGGAGAACGCGCTCGCGGTTCGCGTTGAACTTGCCCTGGAGGTCTTCGAACTTCTTGGAGGCCGCGCCGACGTCGGCGCCCGCCGTGTCGTAGACCGCCTCGAAGCCGAGAAGCTTGTACATCTCCGGCTGGAGGAAGTTCGCCTGTGACAGCGCCTCCTCCATCGTTCGCCGCTCTTCGTCCATGACGTCGGCGGTTCCGCGGTTGAAAATCGTTTCCCAGGTAGGCGTGTCGGGCAGGGTCGGCGCCTTTCCGCCTCCCTTGCCTTTCTGAGACGAGCTGTAAGCGGAAGCGCCGGCGGCGGCGACGGTTGCTCCAGCGGCGACTACTGCGGCGACGGTTGCGATGGTCCTATCCTCCTTCCGAGCCGAGGTTAGTCCCCAGGATCGGACTGGCGACGGGCGCCAGGTGCAAGACGACGGCCGAGCCGCTATCTCTTCATCTTTCAGTTTCCTCGATCCGCTAGGGTCCGATCAAGTAGGTTTGGCGGCCCTTGCCAGTGAGGCGCTGTCTGTCCTAGCCTGTGCCATGCTTCCGCGCCTGGTCCTAGCAGCCTTTGCCGTCTTGATCGCAACCGAGACGCATGCAGCCGTTCTCTGCGCGCGACAGCGCTCGGACGGATCGTTCAACGCGACGGTCAAAATCCGGGACGCTTGCAAGCGGACGGAAACGGTCCTCCAGCCTGAGGCCGTAGGGTTCTGCTGCACGACGACCACCACGACGACCACGGGGACAACCTTCGTGGGGACTAGCTTCGTGAGTAGCACCATAACCGTGACGTCGACTTTTCCACCGACGACGGGGACAAGCTGTACCGGGCGCCTTCCGCCGTTCTGTCCAGAGGGCCACGGTAGTTGCATCCTTGTCGGGCTCGCATGCCTGGACGACGGGAACGGTCATTGTGCCTGCGGCTCGCCGTCAGCGGCAAAGGCTCTCCCTGAACGCGATAGACCGTAGCGCGCCGGGCGTGTCCGATACCTCGATCACGTCATGCGGCGCGGCGTCGGGCTGTTCCGGCTGGCGTGCGAGAACGATCTAGAGGGGATCGTCGCGAAGCCGGCCGCGAGCGCCCATCGACTCACTGGTGAGCGGTCCCCATGAGCGAAGATCAAGGACCGGGATACCCCCAGGCGCGTGACCGCTGGGAGCTCTTTCTTCCTTGACGACCCGGCTCGAGATGTACGATAGCCGCTAGATGGAGACACCAAGCAAGACGGTGATAGGACTGGCGACCCTCGGTCTCGTCGTCTTGTGCTGGCCAGCGACGGCGGCGGACCCCGGTCTTCGGTGTGCGGAGGCGAAGCAGCGGGCCGCGGCGAAGAAGGTCGTCGGCAAGGTCAAGTGCAACGTCAGAGCGGAACGGAAGGGCGAGCCGGTCGATAGCGCCTGCCTCGCCAAAGTCGAAACCATCTTCACGGCGGCATTCCAGCGAGCGGAAGCGAAGGGCGGGTGCGCGACCACGCATGACGCGCAGACCATCGAGAACAAGGTGGACACGTTCGTGGCCGATCTGATGAACGAGCTTCCGCCTACGACGACGACCACAACGACTTCCACGACCGTACCGGCGCCAGCTTGCGGCGAGCGCAACGGCATATGCGGTGGGGAATGCCCTGAAGGTTTCGGATGTAGCTTGGGCGGACTGGTCTTCGGTTGTCAGGGCTGTGGCTGCTATCCAAGCATAACGGGATCGACTGGAACGTGTCCGCCGACGAGCACGACAACAACGACGCTGCCGTGAGCTAATCTGCCGTTCGGGGGCGTCTCGCGGTCTGGTCCCCGAGCCGCTCAATCGGGATGTCCGCCGCTCTCGACAGGCGTACGGCGGGGGCGAGAAGCCTCATCGACCCTCTCTGGCGGTAGCGCCGCAACGTTTTTGCACTAACGCGGCAGATCGCCATGGCCGGCTCGATTCCGCCGACCCGTTCGATGGCGACCGCGACGGCATTCCTCGGCCGCTTCGCACGCGCTCGTCGAGAGCTCATTGGCGGACCCTAGACAAGCGCACTGCGGCGGTCAAGGATACATCGAACTTTCTGGCATGCTGGCGAAAGCAAGCAGCCGCACCTTCGGCGCCGCGACCGTTATGCAACGGCGCTTTTCTCCAGGGGGCCCAGGAAACACGGCGGCCGGCGCGGTACGGATTTTGGATCCTGGGAACGCATGGCGACCATCATCCGACTCCGACCGAGGCGCTGCGGCTGCTACGTCACGCTAGCGGACGAGTCCCGCGCGGCGCTCGCGCTCTGCTCAGGACACGCGCCGTATCGCCAGGGGTACGCTGAGGCTGTGAAAGACGCCGACTGCGTTGTCCGACTGCGACGGTCGGCTCGCGTAGGATTTTTTCTCCCGGCCGTTCGGGGGTACCCTAAGCGTGACACGCCATCACACAGGGTCTGATAGGCCCCCTCCCCGGCCCCCCGTCCCGATGCTCCTTGCTGCCTCGCTCGGCTGGTTTCGTCCGGCCTAGCTCTCCTCGCGGGGCCACACCGCTCTCGCCGCTCCTCGGCAAAGGTGCCGACCCTCAGAATCGCTGGGCCAAGCGCGGCCCGATCTGCGCAGGCGCCATGGAGAGCGCGATCTAGACGGTGCAGGAAGCGCGCAGACATGGTGGAAACGAGACGGACGATGAGTGCCCGAGACGAAACGATTCGAAGCCGTGCGGCCGACGCTATGGAGAGAGCGACCTAGACAGTGCAGGCAGGCCCGGCACATGAACGATGCGGAGGGAGACAAGTTACCGTGCGTGAAACGAAGCGAACAGTACCTGCGCTAGATCGACTGTTGACCGTGAAGAAGGCGGCCGAGCTACTCGGTCTCGAGCCAGCGACGCTCTACGGGTGGGTCTACCGGCGGCGCATACCCGTCGTGAAGCTCTCCGGGAAGCGCGGCCCGGTACGATTCCGGGAGTCAGACCTGGCGAAGCTGATCGACGAACACACGCGACCCGCACTCGTGCTTGACGCCTGATGACGTTTTCGTTATCAGAGTCAGCATGCGCTCGATCAAGCGGGCTCGCCGCACGCGCGGTATGAGCCTCGCCGAAGTCGCGGACGGAAGTGGTCTCCATCGGGAAGCCGTCGCCCGGGCCGAGCGCGACGATACAGACCCGCGAGCGTCAACCGTAGCCGCCATTGCGAAGGCACTTGGCGTCCCCGTCTGTGAGCTATTCGAGGTAAGAGGACATGAGCGAAGAGCGAGACGGTAAACGCCGCCAGCGCGGCATCTTTCAGCGACACCAGGGGTGTAGCCGGAAGCGAGACTGCGGCTGCTCCTGGTGGATTCGGTATGCCGACGAACATGGCCGCGAGCATCGTGAGAAGGTTGGCCCCAAGGCACTGGCGACGAAGGTCTACCAGAAGCGCAAGAACGAAGTGCAGGAGCGGCGCTTCTTTCCCGAGCGCATCCGCCGGCGTGACGTGCTCCTGGCGGATGCGATCAAGGACCATCTCGAGCGGAACGCGAGCCGGCTTCGCTCGCTCAAGAACTGGCAGCGCACCGGGCGCTACTGGACCGACGCGCCCGAGACGCGCGGAAAGACGCTAGGCCAGGTGCGGACTGCCGACCTCGAGCGGTACCGTGAGCGCCGGCGCCAGGAAGGAATGTCCGAGGCGTCCGTAAACCGCGAGCTCTGCTTTCTCCGCACGGTCTATCGCCGGGCCGTCCGCGACGGGCTGGTCGAGCGCAGCCCGGTCGACTCGCGGCTCTTCTACCGCGAACAGAATCAGCGGGTGCGCTACCTGACCGAGGATGAAGAGACGCGCCTCCGCGCAGAGATAGGCGAAGAGCACTGGCCGCTCGTCGCCGTCGCGCTGTCTACTGGCTTCCGCCAGGGGAACGAGTTTCGGCTGCGCTGGGATGATGTCAACTTCGACGCCGGCGTCATCCGCGCTCGGGATACGAAGAGCGGCGAGGACTACAGCGTCCCCATGAACGACGACCTACGGACACTCCTCGCCGGACTGCCGAGCCGCCGGCTCACGATGGCGGGAAAGACGGCCTACGTCTTCCCATCCGAGACTCTGGAGACGCCGCTCGACGCCAAGAACTTCTACCATCGCGTCTTCCGACGCGCCCTCGAGCGCGCCGGCATCGCGGACTTCAAATGGCACGATCTGCGCCACACCTTTGCATCGCGGCTCACCATGGCGGGCGTCGATCTGCGCACGGTCCAGGAGCTCATGGGGCACAAGTCGCTCCGCATGACGGAGCGCTACTCGCATCTTTCTCCCGCGCACAAGCGAGAGGCAGTCCAGCGGCTCGTTTCGAGGGCGGCGAAGGCCGCGGAAGGAGACCGCACAGCAGAGCGAACCGGTACGAGAACCGGCACCGACGATGAGAAGCCGCTCGAGGCAGCGGACACGCCCGCGCGAAATCCGATGCAGCGACGGAGGGTTGACCGGGATGAGCCGTGCTGGGATCGAACCAGCGACCCTCTGCTTAAAAGGCAGATGCTCTACCGACTGAGCTAACGGCTCGTGGAATGACGCGCGCTGCGGAGTCGCGTACTTACCGACATCGCGCGATCAGGGCAAGGGGATCCACACGCGCCGCGCCCGCACGACGCTGCCCGTCACCGCACGACCCGCGCCGAGGTCAGCTCTCCGGGAAGTCGAAGATCTCCCGCCCCATGCGCGGCCGCAGGTAGATGTCGACGAGCGTCGACGTGTTCGGCCAGAAGAACTCCGCCGTCCGTCCGTTGCCTGCTTCCTTGATCGGCTGGTCGAGCCGCACGTAGTGGAGGTCGTCCGTGTCGAACGACACGTTCGGGGTTGGCGAGATCGCGTCGATGTTCATCGCGATGAACGGCTTTTGCGGGAGCTGCCGGAGCTCCGCCTCGAGGGCATCCTTCTCGTCGAGATCGATGAAGAACGTCCGGTAGCTCGGGCGGACCGTGTGCGGCTGGACGTGCACGATCACCGTGTCGCGGAGGCGCGTCGTGTACTGCTGATAGCGCTTCAGCTCCGCGCCGGGTTCTCCGTCCTTCCACGTGCTGACGGTCGCAGCGTCGTCTACGACGTGGAAGCTCAGCTGGTAGTCGTCGACCTCGACCTCCATGTCGTCGAGCACCCGGACGATGAACTGCTGGTAACGGTGAATGCCCCGCGGGCGCTGCGCCTTCTGGCGTTCGTAGAAGTCGGCGTTCTCCTTGTTGAACTGATCCTCGACCCGCGCGTAGTCGGCGCCGTCCTTCACGGCGAGGCAGCGGAGGATGATGTCCATCGCGGGATGGGCGGGATCGTCGCGGGGGACGATCTCGCTGTGGTTCAGCCCCTCGACGAGCTTGAACGCGATCCGCCCGTTCGGCTGCCGCTCGAGCGTGACGTTCGGCGTCGTCAGGCGGAAGTCGCCGACGATGCGAACGCTGTCGAGCGACGCCGACGCAGCCCGCACCGTGCCGTCGGAGCCATCCTCCGTCGCGCCGGGCGCGACGAGGCCCTCGAGCTTCGCGTACGTACTCGTCCCCGACAGCACGAACACGAACGGGCCACGATTCGGATCGACGGCATAGATCGGCTTCGGCCCGAAGAGATCGCGTGAGGCGAGATCGCAGAGGAATGGGCTCCCGAGCTCGAGCCCCTGGAGGATCGCTCGACCCGTCTGGAATCCATGCGAGACGCGAGCGGAAGATCTTCGCGAGCGCGGACTGACCTTGCGCCGCGAGCCGGGACCCGAAGTTCGCCGGCGCGAGCAGGACGAGGCGCTGAATCGGACAAAGGGAGGTGTCACCGGAGCAGACGTTCTTCAGGTAGCGCGTCAGCCAGTGACGCACGACCGGCCCGCCGGTCGAGTGCGCGATGACGTCGACCGAGAACGGAACGAGCCGCGGCTGCCCCTGCGCGCTCGCCGGATCGCGGTGGAGCTCTCCGTTCTCCAGCAGCTCGTTGATGCGAGCCTGGAACGCATCGGCGACGTTGTCGAAGGTGGTGTGATCCTCCATCGACCGGTAGTTACCGAGGTAGATCGACTCCGTCTTGAAGCCCTTTGCGGCCAGCAGCGCCTTCAGCCCGCGGAACGACGTGTAATCGTCGCTCCAGCCGTGAAGGATGAGTACCGTGTTCGCCATGCGTCCTCCTGCGCTCGGTTTCGAGGCAAGGAGAGCAGTCGACGTGCCAAGGCGGTGGTGAGGCGGGGTCGAGGACGGTGTCGGCGAACGTGTCCGCTCCAGTGAACACGTGCCTCATCGACGAGACACGGCTCCGCGGTGATCGGCGGGAAGAGCGAGGCAGCCGCCGACGGCGCCTCGCTCGCGGATCGGCTCCGAGCGCGCCGCTACGCGGCGACGCCGCCGATCAGGCGCTCGAGCTTCTGGCGCACGAGGTCGGGATCGACGACGGGCTTCGCCAGATAGTCGTCGCAGCCGATGGCGAGCGCCTTCTGCTCGTCGCCGGCCATCGCCTGGGCGGTGAGCGCGATGATGCGCACGCCGTCGCCGCCCTCCATCTGGCGGATGCGCTTGGTCGCCTCCCAGCCGTCCATCACCGGCATCTTCAGGTCCATGAAGATCAGGTCCGGCCGCTCGGCGCGCACCGCCTCGATCGCCTGCTGACCGTTCGCGGCTTCGCGAATGTCGAACTGCCCGATCTTCTTCAGGCGGTAGACGAGGATCCGACGGTTGTCCTCGTTGTCCTCGACCACCAGGATCTTCTTCAGCGCCATCGCATCCCCTCTTTTCTTCCCCGCGCCGCGGCCCAGCGCTTGCGTTCAGTATGCAAAGCGCTCTGCGCAGTCTCAAACCGCGCGCACGACGCGGCAGCGCGTTGACTTGCTCCGGACCTTTCGCTTAGGTCGCCCGGATGTCGGTCCGGACGCGTTTTGCACCGAGTCCCACCGGCGCGCTGCACTTGGGAAGCGCGCGGACGGCGCTCTTCAGCTTTCTCTTCGCGCGCCACCACGGCGGACGCTTCGTCCTTCGCATCGAGGACACGGATCGTGAGCGCTCGACCGCCGAGTCGACCGCGGCAATCGTCGAAGGGCTCCAGTGGCTCGGACTCAGCTGGGACGAAGGCCCGTTCTTCCAGACCGAGCGCATGGCGCTCTACCGCGAGCGGGCCGACATGCTCGTCCGCGCCGGCGCCGTCTACCGCTGCTACTGCACGCCGGACGAGCTCGAGGCGCGACGAAAGACCGCGCTCGCGGAAGGTCGCCGACCGGCGTACGACCGCACCTGTCGCGATCTCACGGCGCCGCCCGCCGGTCGCTCCGCGTTCGCGCTCCGCTTCCGGACGCCGCTCGACGGCGAGACCGTCGTCGACGACCTCGTGAAGGGCCGCGTCGTCGTGCAGCACGCGGACCTCGACGACTTCATCATCGTCCGCTCGGACGGGAACCCGGTCTACAACTTCTGCGTCGTCGTCGACGACGCCGACATGGCGATCAGCCACGTCGTCCGCGGCGACGACCTGCTCGCGAGCACGCCCCGGCAGATGCTCCTCTACCAGGCGCTCGGCGCGACGCCGCCGCGCTTCGCACACGTCCCGCAGATCCTCGGGCTCGACAAGGCACGGCTCTCGAAGCGACACGGGGCCACGTCGGTCCTGGCCTACCGGGACATGGGCTACCTGCCCGACGCGCTGGTCAATTATCTGGCGCGCCTCGGGTGGTCCCACGGCGATCAGGAGATCTTCACGCGTGAGGAGCTCGTCGCGCATTTCTCCCTGGAGAACGTCGGCAAGTCGGCGGGAATCTTTAATCCCGAGAAGCTCGAGTGGGTGAACTTCCAGTATGTGAAGGCAACGCCCGCGGCCGAGCTGACGGCTCTCCTCGTGCCGTTCCTCGAGCGCGCCGGACTCCCCGTGCCGGAGGACCGCGCGTGGCTCGCGCGCGCCGTCGAGACCCTTCGCGAGCGCGCCAAGACGCTCGTCGAGCTCGCGGACTTCTGCCGCTTCTATCTCGTCGACACGATCGAGCCGGAGCCGCGCGCCGCGGCCAAGTTCCTGACGCCGGCGATCGCGCCCGCGCTCGCCGATCTCGCCGCGCATCTCACGACGCTGCCGGAGTGGGACGTCGCCGGCATCGAGTCCGCGTTCCAGGCGACGCTCGCGGCGTACGAGTTGAAGCTCGGCGCGCTCGCGCAGCCCGTGCGCGTCGCCGTCACGGGCGGCACGGTGAGCCCCGGGATCTATGAAGTGCTCGACGCCCTCGGCCGCGAGCGCACGCTCTCGCGTCTGCGCGCCGCCGAAGCGCGTCTCCGCGATGCGTCAGGCGCCGTCCGATCTTGACTGCCCGGATCCCATCGAGTAGCGTTTCCGCCTTCTTGAGGAGTCGGCTAATTGGTAAGCCACCTGACTCTGGATCAGGCCACTGGAGGTTCGAGTCCTCCCTCCTCAGCCTCCTCGAAGGTCCCATCGTCTAGCGGCTAGGACGCCGGCCTCTCACGTCGGTAACGGGGGTTCGATTCCCCCTGGGACCATCAGTCCTCCATCCGCTCGGCGACGTCGCGGATCGCGTGTCGGGCTCGACGTCGGCCGATGCGATGCGCCACACGCGTGACGGTTTCGCCGACTGTCGAGCGACGCAAACTTGACACCGTGGGGGACAGCCGATACCCTCCGGCTGTCTTGTGTGTTGGGGTACCCGGCAACTGTGGTTCGGTCACCGTTAGGTGCGGATGAGGGGTGCGGCGCTGAGGTTGGGGACCGTGAGATCGCAGGAGGATCCCATCCTCGAGACCCGACACGTTGATCCTTTGATTCGCCCCATCGCGGTGTTCGGACGGAGTTCCGGTCCCTTCGGCACGGCGCTTGCGACGACGCAATGCGTGAGCGCCTCGCCCGCGCACCAACATACCGTTCTCCGACAGCCCACTGCAGCAGGTTCTCGCCGCCCGCATCCCGTCCTCGGGGCGACGGCGCGCGCCGGGCCTCGGGAGGACGTCTAGCCAGAGGAGCTGCCCCATGGACAGGCCCTCCTTCGAGCAACTGATCAAAGAGGATCGCGCCGCCCGCGAGTCCAAGCTGTGGCGCGGTTCCTTCCTCGAGTACCTAGACACCGTTCGCGAGGATCCGAGCATCCCGAAACTGGCCCACGCCCGCACCTTCGACAACATCATGCGGGCCGGGACCCAGGACATCCACGAGTCCGACGATCCCCGCGTGAAGCGGCTCTACAAGGACGAGTCGCTCAAGGTCTACAACTTCTTCCGCGACGAGTTCTTCGGGATCGAGAAGACGGTCGCGCAGATCGTCCGCTACTTCCACTCCGCCTCGCTGAAGGGCGAGGAGAGCCGGCAGGTCCTCTATCTGATGGGCCCCGTCGGATCGGGGAAGAGCTCGCTCGTCGAGCGGCTGCAGCGCGGCCTCGAGGCCACGGAGCCGTTCTACGCGATCGAGAGCTGCCCGATGTCCGAGGAGCCACTCCATCTCATTCCGCGCCACCTGCGGAAGGAGTTCGAGAAGATGCTCGGCGTGCACATCGAGGGCGACCTCTGCCCCGTGTGCCGTTTCCGGCTGAAGGAGGAGTTCGGCGGACGCTACGAGGAAGTCCCGATCACGACGCGGTTCTTCTCGAAGCGGAACCGGGTCGGCATCGGCGTCGTCCCGCCGGTCGATCCGAACAACCAGGATACGTCGGTATTGATCGGCAGCGAGGACATCTCGAAGCTCGACCTCTACTCCGAGGGCGACCCGCGCGTGCTCGACCTGAACGGCGCGCTGAACGTCGGCAACCGCGGCATGTGCGAGTTCATCGAGGTTTTCAAGAACGAGACCGAGTACCTGCACGCGATGATCACCGCGACCCAGGAGAAGGTGATCCCCGCGCCGGGCCGTCACGGCATGGTCTACGTCGACACCGTGATCCTCGCGCACTCGAACGAGGCCGAGTGGCAGAAGTTCAAGGCCGACCACACGAACGAGGCGATCCTCGACCGCATCGTCGTCGTGAAGGTGCCCTACAACCTCCGGCTGTCGGAAGAGGTGAAGATCTACCAGAAGATCATCCGCCACTCCGACTTCCGCGCGCACGTCGCGCCGCACACGCTCGAGATCGCGTCGATGTTCGCGATCCTCTCCCGCCTCGAGCCGAACGCGAAGTGCGACCTCGTGACGAAGCTCAAGCTCTACAACGGCGAGGAGGTCGTCGAGAAGGGCAAGACCAAGAAGATCGACATCCAGGAGCTGCGCGAGGACGCGAAGCGCGAGGGCATGAGCGGCATCTCGACGCGCTTCATCATGAAGGCGCTCGACAACGCGCTCTCCGACAACACCGAGGGCAACTGCATCAATCCGATCAACGTCCGCGAGGCGCTCATCAACATGGTGAAGGAGGCGGACCTCCCGGACGACACCCGCAAGCAGCACCTCGAGTTCCTGCAGGACGTCCTCCACAAGGAGTACCTGGAGCTCCTCGAGAAGGAGATCACGAAGGCGTTCGTCTACTCCTACCAGGAGCAGGCCGAATCGCTCTTCCAGAACTACCTCGATCACGCCGAGGCCTTCGTGAACAAGACGAGGGTGAAGGACCGGAACACCAAGGAGGAGCTCCAGCCCGACGAGGGGTTCCTCAAGTCGATCGAGGAGCAGATCGCGATCATCGGCTCTGCGGCAGAGGGATTCCGTCAAGAAGTCATCGCGTACCTCTGGGCCGCGAGCCGACGCGGCGAGCGGGTGTCCTACCGCTCCTACGAGCCGCTCAAGGAAGCGATCGAGAAGAAGCTCATGACGTCGGTCCGGGACATCAGCCGGATCATCACCAAGGCACGCACCCGCGACGAGGAGCAGACGGCGAAGTACAACGCCATGGTGAAGAACCTCCTCGACTCGGGCTACTGCGAGAGTTGCGTGGACGTCGTGCTCAAATACGCTGCCAACAACCTGTGGAAGGACTGACCGGCGAGGCCGGTCGGTCCTTCCCGTAAGCGCCGTCCGTGACCCCGACCCTCGAGTCCATCTTCCGCCCCTTCGAGCCCTCGGACGCCGAGCGGAGCGATCGCTCCGCGGGCGACCGCCAGCGGCACCGTCTGAAAGTCCGCGAGTCGATCCGCGAGAACATCGCCGACATCATCGCGGAGGAGTCGATCATCGGGAAGGATCGGGAGAAGATCATCAAGGTCCCGATCCGCGGCATCCGCGAGTACAAGTTCATCTACGGCGAGAACACTCCCGGCGTCAGCCAGGGGAACGGCGACTCGCAGAGCGGCCAGGTCGTCGGGAAGGTCAAGCAGCAGGGCAAGGGCGAGGACAAGGCCGGCGACCAGCCCGGCAACGACTATTACGAGACCGACGTCACGCTCGAGGAGCTCGTCGACATCATGTTCGAGGACCTCGAGCTACCGGACCTCGAGCGGAAGGCGCTCCGCCAGATCGAGGCGTACCGCCTCGCCAAGCGGAAGGGCTACCGCCAGGTCGGCATTCGCGTCCGGCTCGACAAGCGGCGCACCGTCCGCGAGCGCGTGAAGCGGAAGCTCGCGAGCCGCCGCCACCGCGCGGCTGCCGAGCCGGACGCCGCGTTCGCGGGCGCCGCGCTGGGTCTCCCCGCGCCCAAGCGCTTCCCCTTCCACGACGACGACCTCGTGTACCGCCACATGGTCACCGACGTGAAGAAGGAGTCGAACGCCGTCGTCATGTGCGTCATGGACACTTCCGGCTCCATGGACACGATGAAGAAGTACCTGGCCCGGAGCTTCTTCTTCCTCCTCTACCAGTTCATCTGCACGAAGTACCGGAACGTCGAGATCGTGTTCATCGCGCACCACACCGAGGCCAACGAGGTCACCGAGGACGAGTTCTTCCACAAGGGCGAATCGGGCGGGACGTTCATCTCGTCCGGCTACAACAAGGCGCTCGAGATCATCCAGGCGCGCTACCACCCGTCGCTCTGGAACATCTACGCCTTCCACTGCTCCGACGGCGACAATTTCGACTCCGACAACCCGGCCGCGCTCCGGGCCGCCAAGGAGCTCTCCGAAGTCTGCAACCTGTTCGGCTACGGCGAGATAAAACCGTTGGGCTCGCGCTACTACGAGA
>Ga0070741_10012600_pt1 | contig 15229 bp, 13 predicted proteins | sample Coa_R1_4_FD_66440 | JGI IMG/M metagenome (GOLD analysis project Ga0070741, IMG submission 66440) | Surface soil microbial communities from Centralia Pennsylvania, which are recovering from an underground coalmine fire - Coalmine... | ecosystem: Environmental > Terrestrial > Soil > Unclassified ... | reverse complement strand
CGCCGCTCGCCTGGAAGACGATCGAAAACGTCGAGCTGAAAAACGGCACGGTCATCACGCTCGGCCGCCAGGGCAATGGAGGGAAAAGTGCCCGCTTCGATCGCGTCGAGATCACCCCGGCGGGAGGCAGCGGCTCGCCCCTGGTTTTTGGCACCGATTTCATGCGCGCCACGGGCCCGCGCGGCAACCAGATGCAATTTCAATTTCCCGGTGTCGACGGCACCTATACGATCAAGGTCGCCTATGTGAACGATCCCGACGGCAAAGCCACCTACGCCGTCAGTGTCCGTCCGCCCAAACAGCCCTCCACCGAATCGAAGCCGCAATAACCATGTTTCCCTCCGCGCCGCGCGCCAACGGACCCTCTACCGGGGGTCCGACGGCGCCGTCTTGCGACGAGGCAAAGCTCGTGCAGGCGACTCTGGCAGGGGACCGACAGAGTTTCACCGCGATCGTCCAGAGTCACAGCCGCCGGGTTTATAATTTTCTCTACCAGCTGACGCGGCATTGCCAGGATGCCGAGGACCTCACCCAGCAGACCTTCATCAAGGCCTACCATCATCTTGCGCGCTTTGATTTGCAGAGGCCCCTGATCAACTGGCTCCTCACCATTGCGCGCAATGCCGCGCTCAACCATTTCCGCAGCGCGAGGAAATGGACGGAAATTCCCCTGGATGCGGCTGGATCCGAGCCGTCTCCGGCCTCGACGGCGGAGTCCCGCGATCGCGCCGCAAACCTGTGGGACCGCGCGCGCGCCGTGCTTTCACCCCGCGAATTCGAGGTGCTCTGGCTGCGCTTCGCCGAGGATCTGTCAACGGAAGAGACGGCGCAGGTGGCCGGTTTGACACAAACGCACGTGAAGGTATTGGTTTACCGTGCCCGACAGGCACTGCTGAAAGGAGAAGACCGGATATGAAACCCGCGAACTCAGATCCAACCCGCTGGTCATGCCGTCTGGTCCGGACCTGGAGGTCGATGCTCGGCAAGGCCGATGAGAACGCCCTTGGTTCCCGTCACGTTGCCTCCTGCGCGGATTGCCAGCGGTTTTTCGCCGCTGCCACCGGATTGGAGGCGGCGCTCCGGCGCGACGCGCGCCAAAACCCGTTTGCCCCAGCCGGCTTGGATGAACGCATCCTGCGGGAGATTGATCGCTCGGCCCAGCCGGTACGGCCGCGGCATGTTCGCCCGGCCATGCTGGCCATTGCCGGTGCGGCCGCGGCTGCCGCGGTCGCGTTTGGGCTTTGGCAAAAAACAAACTCGTCTGTCCCCGAGGAAAATGGTGCGGCAGGCCACGGCGCCGTCGTGGTGAGAGACGAACCGACCACTAGCCAGCCGTGGACGGCGTTAAAGCCGTCGGTCGATGCGCTGATGCGACAGGACCCGCTGCGGACGGAAGTCGATTCGGTTTATGCCGATGCCCGCTCCGCGGTGCATTTCTTGGCGCTGAATTTCCTGCCGGCGCCGGCCGTGCCGAGCCACGATGGCAAAACCTCGCCAGGCAACCCTGCCGCGGGCGGGTAGGGCGCCGGAGCAATTCTCGCCTCTTGGCCCGATCAGGGCTTGACAAGTTATATCCGCAACGGATACAACTGTTGGTGTAATTATGACCAACGCCGCATCCTCCGCTCCGCCTGATCCCTTCACTTTGCTTCCGCTCACGCCCGCGGTGTTCGGTATTTTAATGGCTCTGGCGGATGGGGAAAAACATGGCTACGCGATCATGCAGGCGGTCGCCGCGGAAACCGCCGGCGGCCTGCGCATGGGGCCGGGCACGCTGTACGGCACGCTCGATCGCATGTTGCGTGCCGCCTTGGTGTCGGAATCGGAGGGGCCGGGCGAGGCGGCGCCGCACCGTGAACGCCGACGCTACTATCGGCTCACCGACTATGGCCGGCGAGTTTTGCGGGCGGAAATCGACCGGCTGCAGCAGGTGATCAATCTGGCCCGGCGCAAAAAACTTATTTTGCGGCCTCAACCCGTTACCCAATGAAAACCATCCACCGCATTACCCGCCTTCTTTTTCACTTTGGACTTTGTCTTTATCCAGTGGATTTCCGCAAACGCTACGCCACCGAAATAACGCGGGTATTCGAGGAGGGTCTGGCCGATGCCGTCACCGCCGGCCTCGGACCGACCTTGGGTTATGGCGCCAAGACCGTGGCCGACCTATGCGCCAGCGCTCTGCGCGAACGATTGAGGTGCGTGGGCCCACGGGATGGTTTAGTCGTTTTCGTCGCCGTCATTTGTGGCCATTTGGCCGTCTGCATCGATTTTCTGGCGACCGAAGTCCAGGCGACGCTGCTCGTCCTGCTTCTCAGTGGATTTTTGGTCGGAACGGTTGCGTCGCGGCCCGGTTGGCGCTGGGCCCTGCTCATCGCGGTCTGGCTGCCGCTGCTCCACGTGGCGCTTTTTGCCTTTGCCCTGGTCCATTCCGGGGCGGTGGAGGGTTTTTCCCGGCATCCCTATCTTTCGCGCCTTTTGCTGCTGCTGCCGGCTCTCGTCGCCTCGCTCGTCGGCCTTTATCTGGCGGTGCTTATGCGTTTTGTCGGCCGAAGACTTGCCGGCCAATCGCGCCGGCAAAGCTGACTGGTCCGCGCCCGGAACTTAAATTTCATCCAATCGCACGCAGGCGGCTTCGCGATTCGGGCCGGCGGGGATGAGCGGCGGAACCGCCGCCTTGCATTTTTCCTGTGCGTACGGACAGCGGGGATGAAAGGAGCAGCCGGCCGGCGGATTGATCGGCGAGGGCGGGTCGCCGGGCAGGACGATGCGCTGGCGGGCGCGCTCGGCATCGGGATCGGGGGTGGGAATGGCGCTGATCAGCGCCCGGGTGTAGGGATGGCGCGGGCGCTCAATCACCTCCGCTGCCGGACCGAGCTCGACGACCTTGCCGAGATACATCACGGCGACGCGGTCGGAAACGTGCTTCACCACGGAAAGGTCGTGCGCGATGAAAATGAGGGAGAGGTGCATGCGCCGGACGAGTTCGGCGAGCAGGTTCAAAATCTGCGCCTGGATAGAGACGTCGAGGGCCGACACCGGTTCGTCGGCGATGATCAGCTTGGGCTCGAGCGCGAGGGCGCGGGCGATGGCGATGCGCTGGCGCTGGCCGCCGCTGAACTCGTGCGGGTATTTTTTCAGAAACCGCGGATCCAGGCCGACCCGGTGCATCAGCTCGGCAACCCGGGCGGGCACAGCGGCGGGCGGGCAGATGCGGTGGACGAGCAGCGGCTCGGCCAGGGCGGCAAACACAGTCATGCGGGGGTTGAGCGAGGCGTAGGGATCCTGAAAGACCATCTGCAGATCGCGGCGGGCGGCCTGGATCTCCGCGGCGGAGGCGGCGGTGAGGTTGCGGCCGTTGAGCACCACGGTTCCGCCGGTCGTCGGCACGAGCTGCAGAATCGTGCGGGCGAGGGTCGATTTGCCGCAGCCGGATTCGCCGACCAGTCCGAGCACCTCGCCGCGGCCGAGGCTGAGGGTGACGCCGTCGACCGCCCTGACCGAGGCGGTTTGGCGCTTGAAGACGAAACCACTGTAGATCGGGAAATGGGTGCGGACGTCGCGGAGTTCGAGAATCGGGTCGGGCATGGAAATCAAATTTCTCCGGCCTGGGCGCGGAGGCAGGCATGAGCGTGGCCGGGTTGGACCTCGAGGAGCGGCGGATCCTCGATACGACAACGGGCAGCGGCAAATTCGCAGCGCGGGGCGAAGGCGCAGCCGATAATCGGCTTGGAAAGGTCCGGCGGCAGGCCCGGAATGGTGAAAAGTTCGGCGCCCTTTGGCTGGAGGGAGGGAATGGAGCGTTGCAGCGCCCGGGTGTAGGGATGCTTCGGCTGATAAAAGATCGGCCGCACGCCGGCGGTCTCAACGATCCTTCCGGCGTACATCACCTGCACGCGGTCGCACAACCCGGAGACGACGCCGAGGTTGTGGGAGATGAAGATCACCGCCATGCCGAATTCACGCTGGAATTTTTTGATCAATTCGAGAATTTGCGCCTCAACCGTGACGTCGAGCGCGGTGGTCGGCTCGTCGGCGATAAGCAGTTCCGGCCGGGTGATGAGAGCCATCGCGATCATCACCCGTTGGCGCATCCCGCCGGAAAATTCGTGGGGAAAATGATGCAGGCGGTGCGCTGCGTCGTTGATCCCGACCGCTTCGAGCATGGCCTGGGCGCGCTTCAGCGCCTCGCGTTTGGAGGTTTTTTCATGGATCTGGAGAGGCTCGATCAACTGGCTGGAGATGCGCAGGTAGGGATTGAGCGACGTCATCGGATCCTGAAAGATCATGGCGATGCGCTTGCCGCGAATGGCGCGCGCCTCGCGGGGCGTGCAGTGCAGCAGGTCGACACCGTCAAAAACCGCGCGTCCGCCTTCGATCCGCCCCGGCGGCTGCGGGACCAGGCCCATTAATGAATAGCAGGCGACGGACTTGCCCGAACCGGATTCGCCCACGATGCCGAGGGTTTCGCCGCGCTCAAGGCTGAAGCTGATGCCGTCCACCGCCCGGGTGACGCCGTTGCGGGTGTGAAAATAAGTGCGAAGATCAGTGACGGCGAGCAGCGGCATCGTGGGATCAGGCGTGAGGCATGAGGCGGAAGGGGCGGGCGGCAATTCAAATGCGTCCAGCGGCGCCGGGCAAAAGTTCCTTCACCGCCGCGGTCACGGTTTCAGGCAAAAGCGCGGCCAGCGCGGCGCCGCCGGTGGGCGGGCAGCCGGGCGGCAGGAGGATGCGGAAGGGAGCGGCGAAGATCGGGCCGGTGCGGACAGGGTTGGTCGGGCCAAAGAGCGCGAGGACGGGCACGCCCAGGGCGTTGGCGAGGTGCATGCCGCCGGTGTCGTTGGTCACGAGCAGGCTGCAGGCGGCGAGCTTCTCGATAAAAGCCGGCAGGTCGGTGCGGCCGGCGAGATTGTCCACCCGCGGCTCGAAGCCCTTTGCCACCGCGGCGGCGATCGGCGCGTCGCCGGCGGTGCCGAAGATGATGAAACGTGTCCGCGGCAGGGCGGCAATGAGGGCGCGCCAGTGCGCAACGGGCCAGCGCTTTTCCGGCATGTTTTCCGAACCGACGATCAGGCCGATGCGGATTTCGGATTTTCGATTTTGGATTGTGGATTGAAGCGGTGTGCGGTCCGGCGGGACAGCCAGGCCAAAAGCGCGGAAGTAATTCTCCCAAAGAACAAATTGATGGTTTTGTTTTTCGTCAAAGTCCGGCGGAAGGCGGTAGCCGTGGGTGAGAAGCGGGCGCCATTTGCGGGGGCGTACGACACCGAAGCGCTGTGGACAGCGCGTAAGCCACCCCTCGAGGTCGCCGCGGAGCGAGTGAGTGAAGAGCAGATAGGCGTCGGGAAAACGGCCGCGCAGACGCCAGAAATGGGCAAAATAGCCGGAACCACGCGGCGGCAGGGCCTCGAACCGGTCAGCCACGCCAAATTTTTCGATCAGCGGGGCGAAGGCAGCCCGGCCGATCAGCGTCAGTTCCGCGTCGGGCCGCGAAGCGCGCAGCGCCCGAAGCAGGGGCAGGGTCATGACCACGTCGCCCAGCCAGTTGGGCAACCGGACAAAAAAGCGAGTGCGCCGCGGCGGCACGGTCAGCCTGCGAGCGGCGAGGTCGGCGGAAAGGAGATTGCGCTTGGATTCGAGGCGAAGGCGTTTTTCCGAAATGTCCTGGTGCCGCCAGCGGTCGTGGGCCCAGAGCCAGGAGGCGCAAAGATTATCATCTTCCGCCAGGACCGTCTCGAGCCAGCGGTTGAGCGCGAGGGTTACGCCGGCGGCGGTGCCGTCATGCGGAAGAACTTCGGTATGGTGCTCGACGCGCCAGAAACCGAGCCGGCGGGTGACAAACGGCCGCAGCTGGGCGCCGAATTTCTCCGCCAGCAGTCCGGGCAATTCGGTGGTGGAACAGACGCGGCCAAACAGCGTCGTCAGCGCGCCCTGCATACCGGCGTTCTGATCGAAGAGGATGGCGATGATGTTGCGCCGGCGCAGGATCTTCAGTGCCTCGGCGAAACCTTCGCGGCGGGAGAGCAGCCGCATGCCATGACGTTCCCGTTGCGCCTTGACCAGCGCGTTGGCCGCCGGATTGTCGAGCGGACGGAAGATCACGCCAATCTCAGGGATCGGTACCGGCGCATAAATCGGCGCGAGCCAGGTCTCGGTTTCCCAATAGGCGCAATGCATGGTCGCGATCACCATGGGTTGTGGTTGCGCGGCATGGTCCCGCAGCCAGGCTTCGACACTGGGGCTTGGCCGGGCGATCTGCCGGATGCGGGCGTCGCTAAAAAACGGCGAAGCGAGGGAGAGCAGGGCGGTTTCCACCAGCCGCCGGCAGCTTTCGCGGCCGATCCGCCGGGCCCAGGCTGGGTCGCGCTGGGGGAAGGCGTGGGCGAGGTTGCTCAGGATGATGCGGCGCCGGCGGGGCAGACCGAAGAAAATCCCGTCGCCCCCGGCGGTGGCGACGAGGCGGAGCCACGGCTCCGGCGTGTGCGCCAGCAGCCAGCCGAGGGATTTCAGGAAAAATTTAATCACAGAAGCTGGATAAACATTTGCTTTGCCCGGGGAAACTTTATCAAACGATGTGCGCCGGCGGCGGAAAGCAGATTCTGCATCCTCCGCACCGATCCATGATCCAGTTGCTCATCATCAAGCCGTCGTCCCTCGGCGACATCGTCCATGGACTGCAGGTGGCCGCATCGCTCAAGGCGCAGCGGCCGGAACTGCGGATCTCCTGGATTGTGCGCGACATTTTTGCCCCGATTGTGCGGGCATGCGAGGCGGTGGAGCAAACCTACGTTTTCCGCCGCGATGAGGGTATGCGCGGCTTTCTCGCCCTGATGCGCGAGGTGCGGCAGACCAAATTCGACTATGCTTTCGACTTTCAGGGCCTGATGCGCACCGGCCTGATGATGTCGCGAACTCACGCCGACAAAAAGGTCGGGCGGAGCGACGCCCGGGAGGGCGCGTGGATTTTCTACAAACAGCTTGCTCCGCTGCCGCCGGGCGGACGGAACGTCCATGCCCTTGAAGTGCTGCTCCAGTTCTGCCCGATCCTCGAGGCGCAGCCGGAGCTGCGCGGCCCGCTCCGCTTCCGCGCGCCGGAAAACCTCAATCTCAGTTTTGTCGACGGCCGCGGTGGGGCCAAATCCATCGTGATGTTTCCGGACAGCCGCCGGCCGGAAAAGCGCTGGGGCGGGTTCAAGGAGTTGACGGAGATGCTGCTGCGTGACGGCACCGGTCGCAAGGTCGTGTGGGCGGGAAACAACTACATGCCGGACAAGGACGCTTTTCCGCTGACGCAGTTTCTCAATCTCACCGGCAACACCAGCCTGGTCTCCCTCCCGGCGCTGGTCCAGCGCGCCGACTGGGTCATTTCCAACGACAGCGGGCCGATGCATCTGGCCGCCGCGCTCGGGGTGCGTACCCTCGGTATTTTTGGTCCGACCGACCCGCGCCGCTTTGGCCCCTATCCGCTGACTGCGCCGACCAATCACGTCGTGCAGGCGCCGGTCGGCGACTTGAAATTGCTCGCGGCCAAGGAGGTTTTTGCCCGTTTTCAGCGGGTGGACACGGCGCGGCCGAAAATGGTGCGCCGGCTTCCGCTCGGCTGATCTGTATTCTCATGCTCGACCCCAAACTCCTTCGCGAATCGCCCGAGCTTGTGCGCGCGGCGATCAAAAAAAAGCATCTCGTCGCCGATCTCGACGCCGTCCTGGCGCTCGATGTCCAATGGCGAACCGAGCTGGCCGGGGTTGAGGCCCTGCGCGGCAAACAGAAGTCGGCCAACACCGCCATGGCCGCGCTGCCCAAGGGTTCGCCGGAATTCCAGGCCAAGGTGGCGGAAATGAAGGCGCTGTCGGGCCAGGTCAAGGAGCGCGAGGCCCAGCTTCGCGAGCTGGAGGAAAAGCATCGCGCCGCCATGCTTACACTGCCGAACCTGCCGCATGCCAGCGTGCCGGAGGGCGCCGGACCGGCTGACAATGTCGTTCATGCCACGCAGGGCGACCTCAAGGCGGTCTCGGCCCATGCCAAACCCCATTGGGAGATTCCCGGTTTCGACCGGCTGTTCGACTTTGCCCGCGGCGCCAAGGTCACCGGCGCCGGTTTCCCTTTTTATGTCGGCGATGCCGCCCGGCTGGTGCGCGCGCTGCTCAACTTCTTTCTCACCGAGGATGCCGCCGCCGGCTACGTCGAGGTCAATCCGCCGATCTTTGTCAACGCCGCCAGCGCCACGGCCACCGGCCAGCTGCCGGACAAGGAGGGCCAGATGTATGAATCCCCGACCGACGGATTCTACGCCGTGCCGACGGCCGAGGTGCCGCTGACGAATTTTTTCCGCGACGAAATTCTGCCGGAGGAATCGCTCCCGGTCTGCCGTTGCGCCTACACCCCGTGTTTCCGGCGCGAGGCCGGCAGCTACGGCAAGGACGTGCGCGGCCTCAACCGCCTGCACCAGTTCGACAAGGTGGAGTTGCTCAAGTGGGTTCATCCGGCGGCAAGCTACGACGAGCTGGAAAAGCTGCGCGCCGATGCGGAGCGGCTGCTGCAGAAGCTCGGCCTGCCGTACCGCGTGCTGCTGATGTGCGGCGGCGACCTCGGCTTTGCCCAATCGAAAAAATACGACCTTGAAGTCTGGTCGGCCGGCCAGCAGCGCTGGCTGGAGGTGTCGAGCTGCTCCAATTTCGAGGCCTTCCAGGCGCGCCGGGCGCAAATTCGCTACCGCCCGAAGGATGGCGGCAAGCCCGAACTGGTCCACACCCTCAATGGTTCGGGCCTGGCCGTGCCGCGCGTGCTGGCCGCGCTGCTGGAGAACAATCTCGAGGCGGACGGCCGCGTCAAGATCCCGGCGGCGCTGGTGCCGTTTTTCGGGAAGGAGTTTTTGAGTTTTGCTTAGCGACTGAACAATTCAGTCATTTTGAGCGAAGCGAAGAATCCAGTTGGATTCTGTATTTCCGAGCAAAGTTGATTCTTCCCTTCGCTCAGAATGACAAACAAAAGATCCGTTCCATGGGCAGAGGTGGCCGCGAAACTCGCCGCGACCTTTCCGCGCGGCCGCCTCCATCCGGCGGTGCTGGCGTGGACCGAATCCCGGACGGCGCGCGGACCGTGGGCGGTGGCATTCTCCGGCGGTGCGGATTCCCTCGCGCTGCTGCTCTTGCTCTGGGCCCACTGGCCGGAGCGGCGCCATCGCCTGCGGGCGCTGCACTTCAACCACAAGCTGCGCGGGCGCGCCGCCGACGCGGACGAGGCGTTCTGCCGCGGCGTCTGCTCCGCGCTGGGGGTGAGATTCCGGGCCGGAGCCTGGCGGCGGGCGCATCGCGGCGCGAGTGAGGCTGAGGCGCGCGCCGCGCGGATGGATTTCTTCGCCAAGGAGCTTCGCCGAGCCCGCAGCCGTGCGCTCTGGCTGGGGCATCAGATGGACGACATCGCGGAAACGCTGCTCATGCGCCTGAGCCGGGGCAGCGGAAGCGGGGGCCTGGGTGCACCCCGGCCGGTCCAGATCTGGCCGCGCGCGCATGTGCGGCTGCGGCCCCTCCTGACCGTGAAAAAAAACGAGCTCTCCGCCGGCCTGCGCGCGGCCGGTGCGCCCTGGCGGGAGGACGCGAGCAATGCCCGCGGAAATTTTTTCCGCAATCGCATCCGCCAAAAAGTGCTGCCGGCCTGGCGGGCGGCGGCACCGGAGCGCGATGCCGTGGCCGGTGCGGCGCTGACCCGCGAGCTGCTGGCGGAGGATGACGCCGCGCTGGAGGCATGGCTGGACGAGCTCCGCCCGTGGGTTGGCCGGCGCGGGCTCGATATCCGCAGGCTGGCGGGCAAACCGCGCGCCTTGGTGCGGCGGGCCCTGCATCGTTGGCTCTTGGCGCAGGCCGGTTCCGCGACGTTGGCTCGATCGGGTTTCGAGGCCTTGCTGGCGGCGGTGCAGCGTGGCGAGTCAACCCGCCAGAGCCTGGGCAAGAGCGGCTTTGCCGTCATCCGCCAAGGCCGGCTGGGCTACGTGCGGGCCCATTAAAGTTTCTTCAGCTCAACTGCAATTGACCGATAAAAAGACCGGCGGGTTAATTGACTTCTTCGCTGGGAACCTTCAATTTGTTGTACGAGTCGAACTCCATGCCTGTGGAACCTGATAATAAAAAGAAACGCCGTCCCCTGAAAAACCTCCCGCCTGAACGATTTCAGCCGAAGATGATGCTCATCTGGCTGGCGTTGGTCGCGGCGGTGCTGGTGGTTTATTACTGGGGCCAGGGTCACATGACCCCGGTGGCGGAATTCAAGATCCAGCAGGTGGTCGACTACACCCTCCAAGGCAAGGTCAGCAAGGGCACGATCCGCTCCGATAGCTCCGGCCTCTCCATCATCCAGGGCGAGCTCAATGAGCCCATCGACGTGGAAGGCACCAAGACCAAGTACTTTCATGCGCAGGGCAAACTGATTGATGCGAATTATGCCATCTTGCAAAAATCGGAAAAATTCGAGGAGCCCCCTGCGACCACGCTGATGATGCAGATCATCGGCCAGGTGCTGCCCTTCCTCATCGTCATCGGCCTGCTTTATTTTCTTTTTGTCCGGCAGCTGCGCCAGGCCGGCCGAGGCGCGCTCAGTTTTGGCAAAAGCCGCGCCAAGCTTCTCACCCGCGACCGCGACAAGGTGACGTTTGCCGATGTCGCGGGCTGCGACGAGGCCAAGGAAGAGGTCAGCGAGGTGGTCGAATTTCTCAAGGATCCGAAAAAGTTCACCAAAATGGGCGGCCGCATCCCCAAGGGCATTCTCATGGTCGGCCCTCCCGGCACGGGCAAGACCCTGCTGGCCAAGGCGGTGGCGGGCGAGGCCGACGTGCCCTTCTTCAGCATCAGCGGCTCGGACTTCGTCGAGATGTTTGTCGGCGTCGGCGCCAGCCGCGTGCGCGACATGTTCGAGCAAGGCCGCAAGAACGCGCCCTGCCTGATTTTCATCGATGAAATCGACGCGGTCGGCCGCCAGCGCGGCGCCGGCCTCGGCGGCGGCAATGACGAGCGCGAACAGACGCTCAATTCCCTGCTCGTCGAAATGGACGGATTCGATACCACGGAAGGTGTCATCATCATCGCCGCGACCAACCGGCCCGACGTGCTCGACAGCGCGCTCCTCCGTCCGGGTCGTTTTGACCGCCAGATTTATGTCGACCTGCCCGACCTGGTCGGACGCGAGCAGATTTTACGGGTGCACGCCCGCAAGCTGACCCTTTCGGAAAACGTCGATCTCAGCATCGTCGCCCGCGGCACGCCCGGACTTTCCGGCGCCGACCTGGCCAATTTGTTGAACGAGGCCGCGCTGCTCGCCGCCCGCCGCAACAAAAAGAAGGTCGACATGAGCGACATCGAGGATGCCCGCGAAAAGGTGCAGTTCGGCCGCGAGCGTCGCCGGGTGATGGATGATGAAGAGAAGAAGCTGACCGCCTTTCATGAGGCCGGCCACGCCCTGGTCCAGGCCGTGATCGACGACGGCACCCTGCCGGTGCACAAGGTCACGATCATTCCCCGCGGCCGCAGCCTCGGCAGCACGATGTTCATCCCGAAAAAGGACCAGCTGACGCATGCGATGAAGCGCATGCTCGGCCAGATCGCGATGGGCCTGGGTGGCCGCATCGCCGAAGAGCTGGTCATGAGTGATATTTCCAGCGGTGCGATGGGCGATATCCGCCAGATCACGGCCATTGCCCGTCACATGGTCTGCGACTGGGGCATGAGTTCGCTCGGCCCGATCGCCTACGGTGAAAACCAGGACACGGTTTTTCTCGGCCGGGAGATCACCCGGACGCAGAATTATTCCGAGGAAACGGCGCGGAAAATCGATTCCGAGATCCACCGTCTGATCGACGAGCAGTACCAGCGGGCGAAGCAGATCATCATCGAGCACCGTCAGGCACTCGACAAGATTGCCGGCGCGCTGCTCGAATTTGAGACCCTCGAGGGCAAGCATGTGCTCGAAATCCTGCAATTTGGCGAAATCCGCTCCCCCGTCCTGCCCAGTGCGCCGCCGAAACTGGATGACAAGGCTCCGCCCTCGGCCAAGAAACCCTCGGAAAAGCCCGTCGCCGAGCCGCTTCCACCCGGCAGCACCGCTCCCGCGCCGGCCTGAAAAGCTTCGTTTTCGTCACAGGTTCTTGACAGGGCGCGGATTACTCCGCGCCTTTTTCATGACGCTCTAAACTTTGTCTTAATGAAACCGGTCCTCGCTTCCTCCTCCGTCCTCTCGCAGCTCGGCCGCCGCGCGGCGATGCCAACGATCACGCGCTTAATGAAAATGGCGCTGGAGCAGCCCGGGCTGCTCTCGCTCGCCGCCGGATTCACCGACAATGCCACGCTTCCGGTCGAGGCGCTGACTGAGGCGGTGCGGGCCCTGGCGGCCCGGGCCGGCGAACCGGAGTTTTTGCAGTACGGCACCAATCAGGGCCGGCCGTCCCTCCGCCGTCAGCTGGCGGCCCGGCTGACCGCGACCGAGCCGAAACTCGATGCCGCCGCCATGGAGAAACAGATGCTCATCACCAATGGCTCCCAACAAGCGCTCTATCTGGCGATGCAGACGCTGTGCGACCCGGGAGATATCGTGCTGGTCGATCGCCCCAGTTACTTTGTTTTCCTGGAAATGCTCGCCGGGCTGGGGGTGCGGGCCGTGTCGCTGCCGACCGACGCAGACGGCCGCCTGGACGCCGCGGCGCTCGACGACCGTCTGACCGAATTGTCCCGGCGCGGCGAGGCGGAGCGGATCAAGGCGGTTTATTTCATCAGTTATTTTTCGAATCCTTCCGCCCGCAGCTTGACCGAGGCGGAAAAAAACGTGCTGGCCGAAGTGCTCTTGCGTCACGGCTTGGTTGTGCCGGCAGTGGAGGATGCCGCCTATCGCGAACTTTATTTCGACCAGCCGGAGGACGCACGCAGCATACTGAGCCTGAAGGCTTGGCGGGAGTTTCCCAAACTTTACCTCTCGACCCTGACCAAGCCCTTCGCCAGCGGGCTGAAAACCGGCTGGGGCGTATGCACCGACGCCCCCTGGCTGGCAGCGATGCTTCACGTCAAGGGGCACCATGACTTCGGCACGGCCAACTTCAATCAGGCCATTTGCGAATGGGTGCTGGAAAACGGGGTTTTCGACGCCCACGTGAAAAACCTCCGGTCGGTCTACGCCGCCAAGATGCGCGTGCTGCATGCCGCGCTGGAAAATGCCGGACTGCACGCCGGCGGATGGCGCTGGGCCCAACCGGGGGGCGGACTTTATCTCTGGCTGGAAGCGCCGGCCCGACTGGATACGGGAATGGAATCGGCCTTCTGTCGCGCCTGCCTCGCCGCCGGCGTGATTTATGTCCCGGGTGAGCTCTGTTTTGCCGACGAGGTGCCAAGGAACTTTATCCGTTTGAGTTTCGGGGTCCTGGGCGCGGGTGAACTGCAGGAGGCGGGCCGGCGGTTTGCCGCGGTGGCCGGAAGCGGCGCATGAAAAATCAGCCTTGGATTCGGACGATCAAGCGGCCAATTTCTCTTTTCTTATGAAAATCTGTTGCATTGGCGCCGGTTACGTTGGCGGTCCCACCATGGCGATGATCGCCGCCAAGGCGCCGGATATTCAGGTCGAAGTGGTGGACATGAACGCCGGCCGCATTGCAGCATGGAATTCCGGCACGCTGCCGATATACGAGCCGGGATTGGAGGAGATCGTCCGCCGCGTTCGCGGAAAGAACCTGATATTTTCGACCGATGTCGGCGGGGCGATTCGTGCCGCCGATCTTATTTTTGTGGCGGTGAACACCCCGACGAAAAACTATGGGGTGGGGGCGGGACGCGCCTCCGATCTGCGCTTTATCGAATCGGTCGCGCGCACCATCGCCCAGGAGGCGAAAACGCCGAAGATCATCATCGAGAAATCGACCATTCCGGTGAAGACGGCGGAGACGATCAAAGAAATCCTTTCCGCCAACGGCAACGGCACAAAGTTTTCCGTGCTTTCCAATCCCGAATTCCTGGCCGAAGGCACGGCCATGGCCGACCTCGAGCTGCCTGACCGTGTGCTGATCGGCGGCGAGCGCACGCCGGACGGCGAGGCCGCCGCACGCACGCTGGCCGACGTCTATGCGCGCTGGGTGCCGCGCGATCGCATCATCACCACCAACCTCTGGTCGTCCGAGCTCTCCAAGCTCACGGCCAATGCTTTTCTCGCCCAGCGCATTTCCTCGATCAACTCCATCTCCGCCCTGTGCGAGGCGACCGGCGCCGACGTGGACGAAGTGGCGCACGCCATCGGTTGTGATTCGCGCATCGGACGGAAATTCCTCAAGGCGAGCGTCGGTTTTGGCGGCTCCTGCTTCCAGAAAGACATCCTCAATCTGGTCTATCTTTGCGAACACTTCGGTCTGCCGGAAGTGGCCGCCTATTGGGAAAGCGTGGTCAAGATGAACGACTGGCAGAAGCATCGCTTCGCCTCCCGCATCACCAGCGCGCTTTTCAACACCGTGGCGGACAAAAAAATCGCCGTGCTCGGTTTTGCCTTCAAGAAGGACACGAACGACACCCGTGAATCTCCCGCCATCGCCGTCTGCCGCGATCTGCTGGCGGAAAAGGCCCGCGTCGCAGTCTATGATCCGCGGGTCGCCTGGGACCACATTCAAGCCGAGTTGTTTGGCTCCAGTTCGGCCGATCCGCGGCTGACCCAGGCCAAGAGCGCCTATGAGGCGGCGGAGGGTGCCCACGGTCTCGCCGTCATCACGGAATGGGACGAGTTCAAGACCCTGGACTACGCCAAAATCTACGCCGCCATGGCCAAGCCGGCGTTTATTTTTGACGGCCGCAATATCCTCGACCTGACAAAGCTGCGGCAGATCGGCTTCCGCGCCTTCGGCATCGGCAAGTAAGCCGGCCTCGTTAGCTGCCCCGCTCCGGACGCTTATAGACGTCCGGATCGTGGATTTCCATGAACCGGTCGGGAAAAAGAGGCGGCTTGAAACCGAACTGGGCGTAGAGCCCGTGGGCATCGCGCGTTCCAAGCTGGAACCGACGCAATCCCTGGAGGCGCGGGTGGGAGAGGACTGCGCGCATCAGCGCCTTGGACAGGCCGCGGCCGCGATGTGCCTCCAGCACATAGACGTCCGCCAGCCAGGCATAGGTTGCATAATCGGAAACGACCCGGGCAAAACCGACCTGGAGCCCGGCCGTGGCGTAGGCGCCGAAACAAAGCGAATGCTTTACCGCCCGGTCAACCGTCTCGTAAGGGA
>Ga0070741_10012599_pt1 | contig 15229 bp, 9 predicted proteins | sample Coa_R1_4_FD_66440 | JGI IMG/M metagenome (GOLD analysis project Ga0070741, IMG submission 66440) | Surface soil microbial communities from Centralia Pennsylvania, which are recovering from an underground coalmine fire - Coalmine... | ecosystem: Environmental > Terrestrial > Soil > Unclassified ... | reverse complement strand
GATGAGTTTCGTCACAGAGACTCCTTTCTCTGTGACCGAAGCTAGCTCAACGGCACCGATGACGCTTTGCTCCGAATGCGATCACGCTTCGGGCGTCCGCCGCGCCAGCGGCTTCGTTCTAGTCGCGATGTGTAGATTCTCGGTACTGGGCCGTTTGCCCGGGCGATCCTGACTGCGCTCGAACAATAGCGAAACACACAGCCCTTGCGGCTCACGATTCATCCTTACTCGTGACTTGGCATGTTCCTGTGCCGCTTCGCTTAAGCTTCGTCAGGTGGATTGGCGTCGAAGGGGAGTTTCTTTGCAGAGGACTCGGCGCCCAGTGGTTCACGGAACGGTTCCACCGAAATGCGCTCGTAACACACTTCCAGCACGGTCAGGTATTCTGTGCCGCCCGGAGCCTGGAGAATTACGCGATCGCCCGCTGATGACTTCAACAACGCGCGCCCCAGAGGCGACACCCAACTGATGTGATTGCGGTTGAGATCGACCTCGTCGGTGCCCACAATGCTCACCACCCGTTCTGTTCCCGCGGCATTGGCGTAACGCACGGTCGCTCCGAAGAATGCCCTCGCCGCTGTCTGCCCCGCTCTCGGAGCTTCCGGGTCCACCACTTCCGCCGCATCGATTCGCTTCGTGAGAAAGCGAATACGCCCATCGATCTGGCGCAGCCGCCGCTTGCCGTACTGATAGTCGGCGTTTTCACTGCGATCGCCGTTGCTCGCAGCCCACGCCACCACCTCCGTCACGGCCGGGCGTTCCCTAGTGACCAGAAACCGGTGCTCATCTTTGAGGCGCTGCAGGCCGCTCGGTGTTATGTAGTTTTTAGTTTGCGTCGCGGGTTCGTCGCCTTGCGGTTTTCTGGTAAACCCTTTTCGCATATGTTAATTCTTCCAGCGACAATCTAATGGGCGCCACAAAGCTCTCAGCAAATGGACGCGGATGAACGCCGATTGAAACAATGTAGGTGATCCGCATTCGTGGGAGTTGGTCTGCGGCCCTAACTGATAGTTTCACGTCTTCCCATCCAGCGTCTGCCACTTGCTACGTTTTTGCAAGAGGTGTCGCGCTGCCTCAGTGCTCTCGTATCGACTCGAGTTTGTGTTGCACTCCTTCCGCGCCAGTTTCTGCGGCGGGGTTTTCCGCGCCGTAGTGCGGCGGCTTGTCGTTGGGCTGGCCCCCCGCTAAGTTTGGGTATTTCTTCACGCTCGCCTGGTAAGCGGCGATAAAAGGCCCGACCTCATCGCCAATCCACGTGTTCTGCCAAATGATGTTCCAGCGTTCCTTGGGGTCGGACGCGAGATTGAAGGCCCGCGGGAAGGACCAGTCTTCGATCACTCCGTCTACGCGGTCGAGGCCGTCCAGGTGAACCTTGTAATTCCGCCATTTGATGGCCATGAGCTTCTGACCGAGAAAAAGCAGCACACACTCACGGTTCGATTTCTCCTGGTGTCCCATGAAAAAATCGAGCTGGTCCACGCCGTCGATCGGACGGTCGGCCGGGACTTTGCCTCCCGCAATGCGGGCAAGTGTCGGGAAGAAATCAACGATCGCGACGATCTGGTTGCTTACTCGTCCGCCAGGTATCTTGCCGGGCCAGCGGATCATGCAGGGGGTGCGGATGTTTCCTTCCAACACTGTGCCGATCTCACCGCGCCATGGACCCGCATCGCCAATCGTCCACCATGGTGTGATCGTCGGGAGCGGCGACGGGCCGTTGTCGCTTGCCCAAACAACCACCGTATTGTCGGCAATACCGGCAGCCGTGAGGGCGTCAAGAATGCGCCCGACGTTGTGGTCCTGTTCGAGTAAACTGTCGCCAAACTCGCCGGCCGGGGACCTACCTTTGAAATCGGGATAAGCGAGCACGGGATGGTGGGCGAAGGCAAACGGCACGTAGAGAAAGAATGGCCGGTCACCCTTCCCATTTTTCGCGATGTAATCGACCGCGCGATCGGTCAACATCCTGTCGATCTGCCGGCGCATGTCCTCGTCATACACGCGCACGTTGCGTGGCTTTTCGCCCTTCCTGGCTTCCCGAATGTACTCTACGTCTTTCAGAGGCATGCCCGGCTTTCCCGCCCAGTAGATGATATCGGTGGTCTCGAAGCCGAACCACTCGTCGAAGCCTTGATCGGTCGGAAGCCGTCCTTCTCCTGCCCCTAGATGCCATTTGCCAAAAATTGCCGTGCGATAGCCGGCATCGCCCAGCATCTCCGCCAGCGCGATCTCCCACGGATGCAGCCCGCCCGGTGCGCCGGCCGCGATTGCCTTGCCGATGCCCGACCGGATCGGCAGACGTCCAGTCATAAGCGCGGCACGGCTGGGCGTGCACTGATTTTCGACGTTGAAGTTTGTCAGCCGCAGGCCCTCGGCGGCAAGTTTGTCAAGGCGCGGCGTGGGTGTGTCGAGAATGCCGCCGTTGTAAGAAGACAGCACGCCATAGCCGACGTTGTCGCCGAGCATGAAGAGAATGTTAGGCTTCTTGCCTTCGCGCGCCGCGTTCTGCTCTCGCGCGGGTGATTCTGCCGGGATGGACGTCGCGACGAGAATCGCGCCGACGAGTAGAAATCCACGCCTTTTCAGAAAGGGGCGTTTCACGCGCACGTTGGTTTCGTCTGGGTTCGCACTCATCATGGTCCTTTCCGAAGTCGCCGCGGCGCCCGGCCTCTTTTTACCCTTAGCCCTACCGAGATGAACTCAGCGATGATTCCAATTTCTCTACAACCTGATCAATCGAGAAACTCGCTGGGCGTTGTCGTGGCGGAAACTCCCGGTACGATTGCAAATATGCCGCTACTTTTTGGACGGCCGGGAGCACGAGGAACGCATGCTCCGACGCCCAGTCCTCATAGCTTGCCGCAGAGTCAACGGCATATTCGTACGGATCTGAGTTCAAATCCTCCAGAATTGGCGCCCGAAGCTTGGTCAGAGGATTACGCCAAACCTCCATCCCCTTGGCATCCTGCCGGTCGAAGGTGTACTTGTAGCGCTTGTCGCGGTATGCCACCAGCGCGCCATCATCGTCAAAATAAAAAAATTCATTGCGAGCGCTTTCCGGCGACTGACCAGTCAAGTATGGTAACTGGTTATAGCCGTCGATGCACACTTTAAAAGTCTTGCTGCCGGCGTGTACACCTTTGCGCGCGTTTTCCCGGAGGTTGGTGTCGCCGCCTGCGGCCGCGACCAAGGTCGGTAGCCAGTCTTCCGCGGAAAATAGGCCCATGAAATTCGTCCCGGGTTTGATCTTGCCGGGCCATCGAATGAGAGCGGGTACGCGGTAAGCGCCTTCCCAGTTCGTATCCTTTTCACTTCTGAAGGGCGAAGCCCCGCCATCCGGCCAGTGACTTTTCATGGCGCCGTTATCGGTGGTGTAAAGAACCAATGTGTTGTCGGCGATCTTGAGCTCGTCCAACAACTGCAACAGCTCACCTACCATACCGTCGTGTTCGACCATACCGTCTCCCTGTAAGCCCGCGTCCGTTTTGCCAACGGAAGATGGTTTTAGATGCGTGTGGACGTGCATGCGGGTTGAGTTAAACCAGACGAAGAACGGCGTGCCGGACTGAGCATTCTTCTGAATGAAAGCCTTTGCCGCCGTCAGGAACTCCTGGTCCACGGTTTCCATGCGCTTACGAGTGAGCGGACCGGTGTCTTCAATCTTTCCATCAGCGTAGGAGTGAAGCACGCCGCGCGGTCCGAACTTCTTCTTAAATGCGGGATCTTTCGGATAATCCGGATTCTCCGGCTCCTCCTCCGCATTTAAATGATAGAGATTGCCGAAGAATTCATCGAAGCCGTGGGCCGTAGGCACATATCGGTCCTGATCCCCAAGATGATTTTTTCCAAACTGTCCCGTTGCATACCCAGCGGTTTCAGAAACTCCGCAATCGTTGGGTCTTCCTTCTGAAGCCCAATTGGCGAACCCGGCAATCCCACTTTGGTGAGCCCCGTGCGAAACGGCGATTGACCCGTTATGAAGGCGGCGCGGCCTGCCGTGCAGCTCTGCTGTCCGTAATACGTTACGAATACGCCGCCTTCATTGCCGATCCGGTCTATGTTAGGAGTCGTGAACCCCATCACGCCGCGGCTGTATGCGCTGATGTTGGAGACGCCGATGTCATCGCCGAAGATGATTAGGAAGTTTGGCTTTCTTGCTTGCGCCTTAGTGACTTGAGCCAACGACACAATGCCTAAGCCGCAGAGGATGGCAGCTCTCAGGTTCATTCGATAACCATTGCCGCCGCAACTTGTTCGTCGCGGACCTTGCGTTTGTCGCCTGCTTTGAGAGTGGAAGGCTGGATGTGAATCTCCACCTTCTTGATGGTCCCGGCGTATGCAAACGGCGGCCGATAATTCTCACTAACCGGCGAGCCGTTATCCATGCCCACATCGAAAGTTTCATTTCCAAAGCGTCCAGGCACGGATTTGTCTAGGTGTACTTCACCCACCTTTTTGTCTTTGATGAAGAGTGAGGCAGTTCCTCCCTTTCCGATGCCGCCGCCATCGTATTTGAACTCAACGCGAATCGTGGTGGGGCCGGTTGCAACCGCCTCAGAGCTTGTTATTTTGTATCGCTCGTGCGCCATATAGTTGTACTCGTATACAGGCTTTCCATCCTGGATATACAGCGTGTACCCACCGGCCGCGCCACCCTCCGCCACAAGCACCCCGTCGGCTCCTCCGTCGGGCACTTCGATGCTGGCGGTAATAGTGTGTGACTTGTTCTTGGTGTCTACGGCTGAAGGCTCTGGGATTCGTGTCGCTCCGGGATAATAGACGAAATCGGTTCGTCCGGCGATCAGGCTGGGCCGTAAGCTGGGATCCCCGCGTTCCGCAAAACGGTCGTCCAGTGGAAGAACGTTATACTTCTTCGCCTCAATCCAGAAGTCGTTCTGCAACTCTTTCAACTTCTGCGGATATTTAGCCGAGACATCGTTCGACTCGCTGAAGTCGTCCGCAAGGTTGTAGAGCTCCCACTTGTCCTGGTCGAAGTCCCCGGTCGAACCGCTCATGGTTTCCCAGGGGAGCCGCCCGTGACGCGCCGTAGCGATCCAGCCATCTTTATAAAGCGCGCGATTCCCGAACATTTCGAAGTACTGAATATGCCGTGTTCCCGTGGCTTTGGGATCGTCGAAACTGTAGACCATGCTGACGCCCTCAATCGGCTTTTGCTTCACGCCGTTTACTTCCACCGGCTGCGGCAGGTGCGCCGCCTCCAGGATGGTAGGCGAAAGATCGATCACATGATGGAATTGCGTACGGATTCCACCGGCGTCCTTGATGCGGTCCGGCCAGGCGATCACCAGTGGATTTCGCGTGCCGCCCAGGTGCGAAGCCACCTGCTTGCCCCATTGAAACGGCGAGTTCACCGCCCAGGCCCAGCCGACGGGAATGTGATTCGAGGCTTTAGCGCTTCCCAGCTCGTCGATGTGTTGGACCAGAAATGCGGGATCTTCGGGAATGCCTTGCAGCGTAGCGAGTTCATTGAAGCATCCGCTCAAAGTGCCCTCCATGGATGCGCCGTTGTCGCCAATCTCCCAAATGGTGAGCGTATTGTGGAACTGACCAACTTCTTCAAGCGCGTCCAGCACGCGCCCGACTTCGTAATCGGTCTGCGCTGTATAAGCGGCAAAGACCTCCATCAGCCGTTCGGCTGCGCGCTGCGCGTCCGGCGAAAGAGAGTCCCATGCCGGAATCTCCTTCGGCCGCGGAGTCAATTTGGTGTCCGGCGGAATCACGCCTAACTGAAGCTGGCGCTGATAGGTCTCCTCTCGATATTTGTCCCAGCCCTGGTGGAACTGGCCCTTGAACTTGTCGATCCACTCCTTTGGCACATGGTGAGGCGCGTGCGTGGCGCCCGGCGCGTAATAAATAAAAAAGGGACGATCCGGCGTCGCGGACTTCTCCTGCCGGATATACCGGATCGTATCGTCAGCCAGCGAGTCGTTCAATGTGTAGTGACCTTCCCGGCCTTTCGGAATCTCCATGGCGACGGGCGTTGTTCCGCGATACAAAACCGGCTGCCATTGGTCCATCTCTCCGCCGATGAAACCATAGAAGTAATCGAAGCCCTGCAAACTCGGCCAGCGGTCGAAGGGTCCGGCGATGCTTGTCTCCCAATCGGCAATGTTGTGGTTCTTGCCGATGAATGCAGTGCTATAGCCGCCCTGCCGCAGCACCTCGGCGAACATCCCCGCGCTCTTGGGAATTTGCCCGCTGTAGCCTGGGTAGCCGTCGCCGATCTCTGTGATGACTCCGGTTCCCGCCGAATGGTGGTTACGCCCTGTGAGCAGGGCCGCGCGCGTGGGCGAGCAGAGAGCGGTGGTGTGGAAGCGCGTGTACCGCAAGCCCATCTTCGCCAGACGGTCGAGGTTTGGCGTGGGAACCTGTCCTCCGAACGTGCCCCACTGTCCGAATCCCGCGTCGTCGATCAGAATGATCAGGACGTTGGGTGCGCCAGCGGGAGCTTTGGTGATGGTGAGTTTCCCCGGTGTGGAGTCTTTGTATGTGCGTCCGATTTTGGCATCTTTGAATGCCTCCTCGGGTTTCGGCAATACGCCTTGCGCAACCACAAAGGAGGCGGCCAGGCAAGCCGCTACTGCTGCGAGGGAAAGCCTCTTCGCCTTCATATCTATCTTCCTTTCCTGGTGCTTCGTGCTGGTTTATTTCAGCTCGACGGTCACTTTGTTCAGCTTGCCGTTGAACTTGAATGGAGGCGTGTAAGAGAAATCGACCGGCGAACCGCTGTCTTCACCGATATCCTGCCCCTCATATAGCGAATATCTGAGCGCCGCCGTTTTCTCGACGTGTCCTTCACCGATCTGTTTGCCATTAGCGAGCAGCGTGATTGTCCCGCCCTTGCCCATTCCGCCGCCGTCATATTTGAAATCGAAGGTCAGGGTTACTTTTCCAGTCGGGACGTTCTCGCTCGACACAACCCGATAGCGTTCCAGACCGATATAGTTATGCAACCCCACTAATTTGCCTTTCTGAAGATAGAAACCCCAACCGGCAGTAATTCCGCCCTGCGTAAAGATCATGCCGTCTGCGCCGGACGCGGGCAATTCCGCTTCAGCCGTGATCGTGAACGATTTGTTCTTCAGGTCTGGCGCCGAGCTTTCGGGGAGAGCGACAAGTGGAGTGTCATACACGATTACGTTTCGCCCAGCCGCCAAACTTGGCCGCCCGGTGAGTTGGTCAGACAAACGTTCCACCGCGCGCCAGTCGAGCGGGAGGACCTCATTTTGCGCTGCTTGAGCCCACCACAGATCCACAAGCGCCTTCAGCTTGTCGGGATTCTGTGTCGCCAGATCGTCGGCCTGCGAGAAGTCCTGGTCGATGTGATAAAGCTCCCACTTCGCTTTGTCCGGGTCATAACCCGTTCGCGTTGCCACCCAGGGAATGAATGCGATCGACGAAGCCATCCATCCGTCCTTATACATGGCGCGGTTAGATGCCAGTTCAAATATTTGCGCCTTGCGGCGGTCGGAAGCCTGAGCGTCGTTGAACGTGTAGACCATGCTGAGTCCCTCGATAGGTTTTTGAGGCGTTCCATTCAACACGTCAGGCGGCCGGATTCCCGCTGCCTCCAGAACGGTCGGCATGATATCCATCACGTGATGGAACTGTGTTCGCACGCCGCCTTTGTCGGTAATTTTCGACGGCCAGGAGACGATCATCGGATTCCGCGTTCCGCCGAAATGAGATGCAATCTGTTTAGTCCACTGAAAAGGCGTGTCCATCGCCCAGGCCCATCCGGCGGGAAAGTGATTGTAGTATTTCGGCCCGCCAAGTTCGTCGATGTGCTTCAGGACATCCTTCCAGTCCTCGAACACGCCATTGAAAGCCGCAATCTCGTTTGTCTCGCCGAAGAGACCTCCTTCGGCTGACGAGCCGTTGTCGCCGACGATGTAGATGGTCAGCGTGTTGTCCGCATCCGGAAGCGCCGCCACCGCGTCCAACACGCGCCCGACCTCGTAGTCGATCTGTGCGCCGAAGCCTGCAAAGATTTCCATCATCCGCGCGTAAAGGCGCTTCTGGTCGGCGTTTAAAGAATCCCAGGCAGGCAGGCTTGGCGGGCGCGCCGTGAGCTTGGTATCGGCGGGAACAACGCCCAACTTCTTCTGGCGCTCCAGCGTCATCTCGCGATACCGGTCCCAACCCATGTCGAACTGGCCTTTGAATTTGTCGATCCATTCCTTCGGCGCCATATGGGGTGAGTGCGTGGCAGAAGGCGCAACGTAGAGGAAGAAGGGCCGCGCAGGATCTATTTCCTTTTCGCGCTGCACCCACGCGATGGCGTGATCGGCCAAGTCGTGAGAGATGTGATACTTCGGATCGGGGGAGCGCGGCACGCGATTGTGGTTCTCGAAAAGCACCGGCTCAAACTGGCTCGTGTCGCCTGAATTGAATCCGTAGAAGTAGTCGAAGCCCAGGCCGCTGGGCCAATGGTCAAACGGGCCGACTTCGCTCGTCTCCCATGCCGGCGTGTTGTGATTCTTGCCGATCCACGCCGTGGCATAGCCGTTCTGCTTCAAAATTTCGGCCAATGTTCCGGCGCTTTTCGGAATGATGCCTGTGTAGCCGTCATAGCCCGTCGCCGTCTCAGTAATCATTCCCGTTCCTGCCACATGGTGGTCGCGGCCTGTCAACAGCGCGGCCCGGGTGGGCGAGCACAACGCGGTTGTGTGAAAGCGGATATAGCGCAGACCTTGCGCGGCCAGTTTTTCCATATTGGGCGAAGGCACACCGCCGCCGAACGCACTAAACTGTCCAAAACCCACGTCGTCAAGCAGAATCAGCAAAACGTTTGGCGCGCCTTTTGGTGGTCGAACAATTTGGGGAAAGGTCGGCGGATCGGAATCCTGATAGGTGCGGCCTACCTGGCCCTTGAAACGAAAGTCGGGCCGCGGCAAGGATTCCGCCGGCGGCGATGGCGGCGCGGTAGTAGCGGCGGGAGCGCCAGCCGCAGGGACTTGGGCCGAAAGCGGGGCACCGACCGCGATAAGCAATGCGAAAAATAGGATGGGTCGTTTTGCCAACATCTCACCTCCCAAGCGGCGCGGGCCGCAAGCTCAAAGCTTAGAGTTCATGGGGAAGGCGGTAGATTTAACAATTCGAAGCAGAGCGGCTCGCCAGCGGCCACATCAGTTCGTCTCAACGATGTCGTCCGGCTTCCAGCTCTGGTTGAAAAATGCTTCCGTTGGGCTGTAAAAGCGCAAGTAAGTGAACCAACCCTTGCCTGGAACAGTCTTGATCCAGTTCTTCTGTTTTCCTGCGGGAGCTTGCGGGCCGAAGTAGATGTCCAAGGATCCATCGGCGTTAGCAACGGGGCCGGTGTATTGACTGACGCTCGGAAAGGGTTCGCCGTTCTGTAGCTCTGAACGGCTCAGGGCGTCGTAGACAACTACCGACCAGAAGAGCTTAACCGGGATGTTGGGCGGCAAATGAAAGCGATAGTTCTTAGCGCCATCGAGAAACGCTCCACGCACATCACGGGCTGTCATGAGGTATTGCGACCCCGAGCCCACGGTTCTTTGCACCATTGCAGGCGAGTTGCCGGTAGCGGCATAGTTCCAGGCCGCGCGGTTGTCGACGTTGACATAACCGTGCGCATCCCACGTGGCACTGCCCCCTACAAATGCCCATTCCCAGCGCCGGTCGGGATAGACCCGCGCCGCTCGATCGCGCGTGGCAAATGTGTTCGCCCGGGCCAAGGCAGCTCCAGCACGCGCAGCTTCCGCGAGCAATTGCTTTGTTTTCGCGTCAGGCGCGAATGACTTGCCCTTCTCAATACCGATAGATGCCAGAAGGAAGCGCTCCGCGGGCGGAATTATATCGACCGGCTCTTTTTCGACGAGGGTCGCGAGGCTCGCAAAGTACTCATACGTGTCCGGGAAAATGGTATCGATCGATTTTCCGGAGCCATTCAGAAAGGTCATTGCCGGAGGATGACCGGCGTTAGACAGCGGATAAATTTTCATTGTTTTCATCAAGGCCAAAGCGTGGTCCGCTTTTCCGTTCACAAGGAAAGCCCGCACGCCAAACCAGACACCATATGTCGGAGACTTGGCAGTGAAATAGCCCGAGGGCACCTCGCCTCTATAGCCGGGTGGCAACAACAAGAATTTGCCGCCTTTGCCTTCATCCTTACCCGTCGGGCCGATTCCAATCAGACTCTGCTGCCACATGCTGCTAAATCCTCCCAGCAGACCTGGCGGCGCTTCGATAACGGTTGGCCCGTCGCGCTTCAGATCGAGAAATTGCATCCCGTAAACGCTCTCGGTGTTAGGCGTGAGGAATAGGCTTTGCGAATCCATTTTCTCGAAAATCAGGAACTTGTTCGGCGCATCGAGCCCAAAGTCAGAGAGGCCCTTTTGCATATAGAACATGGACATGATGGTCACGAAATGCAGATACGATTCGATTCCGCGGTCGAACGTACGCAATTCATAAAGCTTGTCTGTGGCTTTGGGAGTCGGATAGCCGTTCTTAAAGTCGAAATCGCCGAAGCGCGTGTAAACCGTCTCGGTGCCGATCCAGCCGTGAGAATCCCCGCTTGTATCCATGGCTATCGGCTGACTTGTCCTTTCGATATCCGGCAGCTTCCAGGTCTTATCGAACAGCGCCTTCTCTGGGCCGTAGAAGCGGAAGAGAACCTCGAATCCTCCATCTGTGTTCGTGGGAACCCAGTTCGACTTCTTGCTGGCTGGGGCGTGCGGCCCGAAGTATAGATCAACAGATCCATCAGTATTCCGTTCCAGTCCCGGAGTCTGCGATGACCGGCTCGGCCACTGTGCGTTCCGTATGGGCGCATGCGTGGCACGATCATAGATCGTCGCGGACCAATACTGCGTCACCGGTGCATTGGGGGGAACGGTGAGCCGATAGGTCGCGCCACCGTCGAGGAGCCGTCCATCTTTATCCGCGATAGTCAGCAGATAAGACGAACCGGTACCCCGATGCTTGGGCGTGAAATACGCGTAGGAGAACGTAACGCCGCGGACGTCGACGGGATAGACATCGGGCTTGGCAAAAAACGTCGCTTGCCCTTCCAGTAGCTCGCGCGATCCTGGCAATGCCCAGTGAGCACCTTCATAGTATGGCGATGAAAATGATGCCTCGTATCGCGCGACGAGCCAGGCATGCGCTTCGCGGGCAGCGGCGTTGAGTACGTCCTGAGTCTTTCCGTCGGGATTGAACGGTCTGCCCTTCTCGATCCCGATTGACTTGAGCTGATCGATCATCGCCTTATCCCGTTCCAGCCACGGTTCTGCCTGCACGATGCTGTTGAGTGATTCAAAGAATCGCAGGTCGTATGTGATAGTGGCGTCGTAGACGATGTCGACCACATCGACGAAGGTCGTCGCCGGAGGTTTCGCCGCTAGTGAAAGTGGATATAGCTTGACCCGCTTGCCGTAGGCGACCGCTTCGGCAACATCGGCTGCGCTGCCGCTCTTCGGAATGGACCGCAGCAGGGCGTATCCCTCATAGGTATCCGACTGCAAAGGGATGTAGCCTGCGGGCAGCTTGTCTTTGTAACCCGGCGGCAGGATAACGTACTTGCCACCCTTGCCCTTGTCCACACCGGCCGGCCCGGCATCCTCAAGCGCACACTGCCAGACATCCATGACAGTGCCGGTGATCGAGCCCTTGTCGGCTGGCGGGATCTCGAGCACCATCGGGCCTGCTTCTTTCGTGTTGATGAAGGGCGTGAGATAGATCGAATCGGGGTTCGGGGTCAGGGTCTGAATCTTCCAGTCCGGAAGGTGCGACCAGTAGATGACCTGATTGAAGCCGCCCTTAGCGCGAACGGCCGCCTGATACATGAGATCGTAATTAACCGCCGGCATGCCCCAGATGACGGCCTCGACCGCGCGGTGCTCGATCTCGTTGCGCGCAGGCTCCGCGCCAGAGAATCCTTGCGACTGCGCGGCTCCGGACCGTGCCACAAGACTGAACAGCGCAAAGACTGACAGAGTCAATCGCGCTTTCATGATTTACTTCACCTCTTCGAAATCTCCCGGTTTCCAGCTTCCATCGAATGCCGCCTTTTCGGGCCCATAAACGCGGAAATAGACGAACCATCCTTTGCCTGGGATTGTTTTGATCCACCGATTCTCCTTACCTGCGGGAGCCTGAGGTCCAAAGTAGAGTTCTGTAGGCTGTGTCGTGGAAACGTCTTTCAATTCGAACAGCGAACGTAGCGCCGCCTTGCCTTGATCGGTCTGCACCTGGCTACGAGTCTCGGTGTCATACACGGTTACCGACCAAAACAACTTGCCGGGGACAGGCTGCGGCACAGTGAGCTTGTAATTCTTCCCGCCATCCAGCGTTGCGCCAGTGCCATCGCGGAGGCCGAGCCAGTAGAGCGAGCCGGCAGTGGGGTCACGCTTGAACATCGCCGGCGATGCGCCGATCGCCTGATAGAACCACTTGTCGCGCGCATAAAGATCCGCATAGTTAGCCGTGTTGAAATCGCCATCCTCAAATCGCAGGGCAGCCCATTCCCATTTACGGTCGGGCCAAACGATGCGATCCGGACGCCGATCGCCAAACGATTCCACGCGCATCTGTCCGTTACCGATCTTTGCCGCTTGTTCGAGAATTCCAGTCATCCTCGGATCCGGATTGAACGGCTTGCCTTTTGCGAGACCGAGCGCCGCCAACTCGCCGTACATGTTGTGAAAGCGCGGATTCGGCGGCTCGCCGTTAATGACTTCGTACAGCTCCCGCCAGAATTCGATGTTGTTCTCCCAAGCGAGTGGCGTGGTGTCCTCTGGAAGTGGCGTGAGGTCTAGCCATTTTGTCTCGGGCCAGTTCGGAGTGGGCTTGAGAGGGTGGACTTTCGCCGTCTTGATGCGCGCGATTGCTCCCGCGACATCGCCATTAACAGGAAGGGAGCGGATGCCAACGAGCATCGTGTTGGACGGGGAGTTAGCAACACGGTAGCCCGCGGGCGGCTTGTCCTTATAGCCGGGAGGCAGGAAAACGACCTTATCACCCTTCCCGGCGGCCGGACCCGGAAGACCGAGGTCGGCGATCCACAATTGATTCACATCCATAGCGATGCAGATGAGCGGGCCGGGAGGAAGGTCGATCACCATCGGGCCGTCCGTAAGGTCCATAAGCATAGGAGCATACGGGGTGTCGGAGTTGTACGTGAAGCCGACATGCATCGGCTTTCCGTCGAGCGTGCCAAAGACCTTATTGGGAACAATACCGATCTTTTCGTTGCCCTTAAAAATGGCATGTCCGGACACTGTGGGATAGAAAAAACGATAGGCTTCGATGGCACGGTTCAAGTCGGCTGCGTCATATGCCTTCTGCGCCGTATCACCGGCCGGGAAGCCGCGTTCGAATTTGTAGCTTGCGGACGCGTCCGCCCTTCCGGTGGGCACAGACTGTTCGGCGATTTTGTTCTGACAGCCGGCAAAAATTCCAATTAAAAGCGCAAGCGCCGCAAAGGGCCGTTTCGCCATTGGGCTCCTCTCTCGGGAATGGCAGTTCCCTAAACGACATTAGTGTCCTTTTGAGATCGAGCAGATTTAAAATTTTTCGGCGGCGAGAAGCGTTGGTTCTTTATTTGGCGCGATTGTAGACACGGTTTAAAGCCTGAAAAGATCCGGTGAGCAAAGAGTGTAACGTTTTGCGGGAATCGGGAATTTCAGCGAGGCCGCCCGACGAGTTGCTGCTTACGAAATAGCTGCGAGGCTCATTCGTGTTCCTCCTGAGCGCGGTTAACTCACATGGTTGAGTTCGTAATTAACCATCAGCCGGAACCAGTACGCGTGGAGCATGCAGCGACATGACCCACGCGCAAACGAGTTCATATTGAATCGAGATTCTCTGGGAATGACACAATTAGTCAATCCGGTGACCGGCGGGGACAAACCGCCACAATTGGCAGGCTCCGTCGGCAAAATCTGAACCAGGGTTCAGGCCGACTTTGTCCGAGCAGTGATCGGCATCCAAATAGTGTCCGCCATTTTTCAACTGCAGACGGCTCCATCCGCCACCGGCGGGAACGAACCGCCATAGTTGACAAGCCCCACCGGCAAAATCTGAACCAGGGTTCAGGCCGACTTTGTCCGAGCAGTGATCGGCATCCAAATAGTGTCCGCCATTCTTCAACTGCAGACGGCTCCATCCACCACCGGCGGGAACGAACCGCCATAGTTGACAAGCCCCGCCGGCAAAATCTGAACCGGGGTTCAAGGCGACACTATCTGAACAATGATCAGCATCCAAATAGTGTCCGCCATTTTTCAACTGCAATCGGTAGTACTGTTCTTGTGCCGCAACTGGCGTGACGAGGCATTGCCCGACAGGACCAGCAATAAGAGCAGAAAAGACGAGCAAGCGTGTCAGGCGTTTGGTCCGTGAGCGCTGCATGGTAGATGAATGGGGCGTTCCACTAGAAATGGAGACGCCCGGATTTTGAATACATAGGTACCGTGAGTTTTTCATACCGATACTGCTGCAGCAGGCTGGCCGTTGACAGTAGGATATAGATCCAACGTCTTGTGAAGATAGTCGCCCTATGCATTCAACCAGATAACTCGGAATTCGACTTAGTTCGATTTCACTTACCACCAAGGGTGGTTGATGCATTAGAGAAAAGGGATAGATCATTATCCAAACACATGTTTCTGGAGACACCAGATCCATTAGAGCCAGGGCGAACACAACTGCCGGCGAAGTTCGGACGCGCGCTTGGTTTTGGGCCGCCACCACCTGATGCTTAGCAGTGCCAAGCCTCCCACAAGTAGCGTTGCCGGGGCCGGCTCAGGGACGGAGGGCGTATTGATAGTTCCACTTCCTGAGACCGTGAATGAGGTGGTTCCGAGGAATCCCTGACCCGAAACAGACCCTGTAGCGCCGGCGAACGCGCCTGTTCCTCCAGTGAAGGTCAAAGTCTGAGGAAAGGGACCGGTCTGGCTCGGGCTGGCATCGATTACGGAGTCATCCTCGAATATAGTGCCGGATAGCGTATCTCCATCCGCCAACACCAGGCTGAAGTTCCCGTTGAGGAGCCCCGTTGTCAGATCGAGCACGCTTTGGTCAGAGTACGAGACCGGATTCCAGGCGGCGCTGAGAGTTGGGTCGCCCGAGAGAACAGAGCCGTTCGCGCTGGCGAAAAGCGTCAACGTGGTATCTGTTGCGCTTTCAACCGTCCCGGTTCCGGTGAGATTGTAAGTTATTGGGATCGATTCCGCCTGGACTG
>Ga0070741_10012598_pt1 | contig 15229 bp, 14 predicted proteins | sample Coa_R1_4_FD_66440 | JGI IMG/M metagenome (GOLD analysis project Ga0070741, IMG submission 66440) | Surface soil microbial communities from Centralia Pennsylvania, which are recovering from an underground coalmine fire - Coalmine... | ecosystem: Environmental > Terrestrial > Soil > Unclassified ... | reverse complement strand
GCTGGCCTGGCGCTGGCGCTGGCGCGGTTTGGCACGATCTCGCTTGCCGAGGCGCTGGCGCCGGCAATTGCGCTGGCTGAGGAGGGCTTCGAGATCTCGGATGAGGTGCTGCACACCATCGTTAACGACTGGGCGCTGATTAGCCGCTATCCATCGAGCGCGGCGCTGCTGACCGACCAGGGGCGGCCGCGGAAGGTGGGGGAGCGGCTGCGGAATCCGGCGCTGGCCCGAACGCTGCGGCGGCTGGCCGAAGCGGGGGCCGATGACTTCTATCATGGCCAGATCGCGCGTGAGATCGTTGCCGATATGGAGGAGGGTGGCGGGCTGCTCACGGCAGCCGATCTGGCCGCCTATCGCGTTCGAACGCCGGAGCCGCTGGCCAGCACCTACCGTGGCGTGGCGCTCTATGGCCCGCCAGGGGCGAGCGGAGCGATCACCGTCTTCGAGACGCTCCAGATCCTGGAAGGGTTCGATCTACGCGCACTGGGATACGGCAGCCCTGAGGCGCTGCATGTGTGGATCGAGGCGTCGCGCCTGGCGTTTGCCGATCGGGCGCACTACGTGGCCGATCCTGAAGTGGTCGATGCCCCTTGGCGCGGGCTGCTGGCTCCTGAATACGCGGCGGCGCGACGTCGCCTGATCGGCCGGCGGGCGGCGGCACGTTATAAGGCCGGGGATCCATGGCCACTCGAGGGACGTCCCCGGCCGGCGGTACGCTACGCGCCATCGCATCCGTGGGGAATGGGGGGCACCGCGCATGTAGGGGTGGTCGATGGCCGGCGCAACGTCGTCTCGCTCACCGACACGCTGGTCGGCTGGTCGGGCGTGGTGCTGCCGCGCACAGGCATCGTCATGAACAACGGGATGACCTGGTTCGATCCCGAGCCGGGCCACGCCGCTTCGATTGCGCCCGGCAAGCGGGGAGTGAGCAACATGGCGCCGGTGATCGGGCTACGTGGCGGCGTGCCGTGGCTCAGCGTTGGGGCGCGCGGTGGGCGAAGGATCATCGGCACCGTCGCGCAGGTGCTCAGCAACCTGATCGATCAGGGGATGGGGATGCAGGAGGCGATCTCGGCACCGGACCTGGACTGCAGCCAGCCGGTGACCCATCTCGATGCGCGTCTTGGGGAGCCGGCGCGAGCGGCGCTCGAGGCGCGCGGCCACCGGGTGGCGCTGGTGCCGGGCCGAGCGGGAGCATCGGCAGGCGGTATCCTGATTGCGCCGCCGGCTGGTCGGCTGCACGGCGGCGAGAGTCCGGAAGGGGAGGGCGTAGCCGTGGGGTACGACTGACGTGGGCACGCGGTGGCGGGCGGTGAAGAAGGACGGAAGACGAAGGATGAAGCGGCATGCGTCGTTCGTCCACCCGGCCCCGGCAGCGACGATTTGGCCGATGCGCTAGGCCGAAGCCAGGCGGGAAGCTCTATGCTCCCAGACCTGGCTCCGCGTGCGGGTTCCACCCTGGCTCTGGTTTAGGAGCAGACGGAACGAAAAGAGTGGAAAGGGAAGGATGGCACGACCATGCGTCGGTACAGGCTTTCTGATCTCGGCTCGGAGGGGCCGGAGCACGTGGCGAGCAAGCTTATCCCCGGCCGGCGCATTGCTGCCGGGGGCCTGAGCTTTCACGCCCCCGGCGGGCGCACTCATCCGGAGGGCGAGCATTGCCACGACCATCACGAGGTGTTCTGCATCATGCAGGGGCAGGGGACGCTCTGGGTGGATGGGCGGACCGAGCCGGTTCGGGCGGGTGACGTGATCGTCATCGAGCCGGGCGAAGAGCATTACCTGTACGCCGATGCCGAGCAGCCGACGATCAACTGCTGGTTCCGCGCCGACGAAGCCGGCCATCCGCGGCAGTATCCGCCGGCCGGCCAGCCGGCGGCATCGGGGGCTCCCGGTGCCAGCGCCGCCGGGCAGCCGCAGTCGCCTGCATCGCCGATCCTGATTACCGGCGCGGCGAGCCCGCTGGGGCGTGCGGTGGCGGCTGTGCTGGCGGCCGCGGGCCATTCTTTGCGGGCGGTGGATCGCGTAGCGCTGCCGGCAGCGGCCGCGCCAGCGCTTGCCGATGGCTTTCAGGAGGGCGACCTGCTCGACCCTGCCTTCGTGGGAGCGCTGGTGCGCGGCGCCGCCGGCATTGTGCACCTGGCGCCGCTGGTACTACCGGCGGTGATGCGAGGAGGAGTGCCGGGCGAGGTGCTCGATGTGGTGGCGCGGGGCACTCACGTGCTGTATAAGGCGGCGCTCGAGGCGGGTGTGGAATGGGCGGTCCAGGCGAGCACGCTGGCGGTGATGGATGCGTATGACCAGGGGCTCGAGGTGACCGAGCAATGGCGGCCACGCCCGCAGCCGGCGCCGGAGCAGCTTGCTCCCTATCTGGCGGAGCTGGTGGCGCGCGAGTTCACGCGCGACGTGCAGCTGGCTTCGCCGCTGCGCATTACCTGCCTGAGATTTGCGCCGCTGGTCGACGATGCGGACCCACGCGCTCGCGAAGGTGACCCTTCGTTCGATCCGCAGGTGCTGCGTCTAGCGGACGCGGCCGATGCGGTGCGGCGCGCGCTTTCCGCACTGAGCTCAGCTCCATACCGGGGCGGGCATCGCTGGCAGGTGCTCCATATTGCCTCGCCGTCACCACTGGCGCGGTATAGCTCGGCGGCGGCGCGGCAGGCAATCGGCTACGGCGGCGAGCAGGCGGCGGCCGCCAGCCAGGGAGGCGTGAGATGAAGATCGTGCTCTATGGGGCCGGCGGGCCGGTGGCGGCCGCCGCGATCGCCGAGCTGGAGCAATACCACACGCTGCGGCTGACGGACATCCGGCCGCCGGAGGTGCCGCATCCAGCGGTGCAGCAGAATCCGGAGCGGGCGCGCACCTGGCCGGCGCGACCGCACCCCAGGGAGCACGAGTTCCGGATGGTGGATGTGACGAACGCGCAGCAGGTGATCGACGCGGCCGAGGGCATGGACGTGATCGTCAATCTGAGCGTGATTCGTCCCGACCCGGTGATGAGCTTCCGGGTGAACATGATGGGGGCGTACCACGTGATGCAGGCGGCGGTGGCGCACGGGATCCGGCGGGTAGTGCACACCGGGCCGGAGGTGATCATCACACATTACCGGCACGACTTCGATCTCACGGTGGAGGCGCCGCCGCGCCCCGGGACGGGCTACTATCTGCTGACGAAGTATCTGGGGCAGGAGGTGGTGCGCTCGTTTGCTGAGGCGCACCACCTCGACGTGGTGGCGCTCTACTTCCACGTCTTCCAGCCGGCGGACGCCACCGAGCCGTTACCCGGGGCGTCGCCTTTCCTTGTCTCGTGGGAGGATACGGGGCGCGCCTTTCGCGCGGCGGTCGAGGCGCCGCCAATGCCGCATGCGTACGAGCCGTTCATCATTACCACGGATCTGCCGCAGGGCAAGTTCAATGCAGAGAAGGCCAAGCGCCTGCTGGGATGGGAGCCGCGGGATCGGTTCGAAGGGCACTGGCGGCGTCGCGTGCCGCGGGCCGGGGCACCGGCGGCCGGCTGAGGGGCTGGCATACGTGAGAGGTGGGAAGACTCGCGCCAGGCAAGGTAGCCACGTATGATACGTAGCGTATGAGGCGCTTTACGCTGCTCTACCGAAGCCAAGATGAGGTCCACAGGGCATCCCCTGGCCGCCGTTGGAGGTCCCATTTTGGCTTGGGTTTAGGCATTGCCGCGATGCTGGCGGGGACACTCTTGTGGCCGGGATGCGGAGTGGCCGTCCGCACCGATCGGGCGGCCGTGGGCGGTGGCCCGGAGCAGGCCACGGCGCAGGCGCACGCGCGGCTCCAGGCGACGGTGGTGGCGGTGGCGACGGCCAACGCCTCGCTGATCAATGCCGCCAACAGCCAGCCGTGCGACTGCGAATCCACAGGGAAGTAGGGACCGGGCCGGCGCCGGTATACTCGGCGTGATGGCTGGAGAAGCGGTACAGACGACCGAGCAAGGGCAGGAAGGGACGCGCGCCGGCGGGCTACCAGGAACGAGGCCGGCGACCGCGGCAACGGCGGCAACGGCGGCAACGGCGGCGACCGCGGCGACGGAAGGGCCGATCACGCCGCGCACGGCCGACTATGCGCAGTGGTACCAGGATATCGTGGCGGCGGCCGACCTGGTGGATCAGGCGCCGGTGCGCGGCTGCTGGATTCTCAAGCCGAGCGGCTATCTGATCTGGGAGGTGATCCAGCGCGAGCTGGATGTGCGCTTCAAGCGCCTGGGTGTGCAGAATGCATACTTTCCGCTGCTGATCCCCCAGAGCTACATCCACCGCGAGGCGGAGCATGTGGAAGGGTTCTCGCCCGAGCTGGCGGTGGTGACGCACGGCGGTGGAGAGCAGCTGGAGGAGCCGCTGGTAGTGCGGCCGACATCGGAGACGATCATCTGGTCGACGCTGCGGCGCTGGATACGGAGCCATCGCGACCTGCCGCTGCTGCTCAACCAGTGGGCTAACGTGGTGCGGTGGGAGAAGCGGCCGCGCGTCTTTCTGCGCACGACCGAGTTCCTGTGGCAGGAAGGGCATACCGCGCACGCCACACCGGAAGAAGCGCGGGAATTTGCGCTGACCATGCTGGGCGTGTACCAGGAGTTTGCCGACGAGGTGCTGGGGCTGGGGACGCTGGCCGGCGAGAAGCCGGCGCACGAGCGGTTTCCGGGGGCAGTGGCGACCTTCACGCTCGAGCCGATGATGCAGGATGGCCGGGCGCTGCAGGCGGGGACGTCGCACGATCTGGGCGCGAACTTTGCCAAGGCGTTTGAGGTGAGCTACCAGGGGGAGGATGGCGAGACGCATCCCGTCTACGCCACCTCGTGGGGGATGTCGACGCGGCTGATCGGCGGTGTGCTGATGGCGCACGGTGACGACCGGGGAGCGATCTTCCCGCCGGTGGTGGCGCCGGTGCAGGTGGCGATTGTGCCGGTACCGGGGCGCGACGAGGCCGGGACGAACGCCGTGGCGCAGGCGGCTGAGCAGGTGCGGCGCGATCTGGCCGGCGCCGGCCGTCGCGTGGTGCTGGACGACCGACCGGGCCTGCGTCCCGGTGCGAAGTTCTTCCACTGGGAGCGGCGCGGGGCGCCGTTGCGCCTGGAGATCGGCCCGCGCGATGTGGCGGCGGGGCAGGCGATCGCGGTGACGCGCCACGACGGGCAGAAGCAGCCGGTGCCGCTCTCTGGGATTGTGGCGGCGGTCGAGGCACTGCTCGATCGTGTGCAGCGCGAGCTCGGGGAGCGAGCACGGGCGCGGCGCGAGTCGCGCACGCAGCGGGTGGACGATCGTGCCGGCCTGGAGGCTGCAGTGGCGAATGGCTATGCCAGTGCTCGCTGGTGCGAGCAGACGGAGTGCGCCGAGGCGATCCAGGAGGCGACACGGGCGACGATCCGCTGCTATCCGCTGGTGGCGACCGCGACCGGCTACGTGGCCGAGCCGAACGATCCGGGGCCGTGCGTCTGGTGCGGCCAGCCGGCGACCAGGCGCGTGGTTCTGGCGCGGGCGTATTAGCTGAAGGGCCTCACCTCTTCAGCGGGGCGCAGCCGGCAGTGGACAAGACACAGCCGGTGGCCAATGCCTGGAGCATTAGGCGGCACTGGCAGCCTCGGCTTCGGGAACATTGAGGAAGCTGCGGGCCATGCTGCCCGTGTCTTGGGCCTTAGGAGGCGCCGGCCACCCCGGCAGCCTGGCCTTAGGAGGCGCCGGCCACCCCGGCAGCCTGGCCTTAGGAGGCGCCGGCCACCCCGGCAGCCTGGCCTTAGGAGGCGCCGGCCGCCCCGGCAGTCTGGCTTTTCTCAAGCGAGGCAAGTGTTTCGGCCAGGCGCAGGCGGGTGAGAACGTGGCGGCGCCGGCCACGCTCGATCTCGGCGACAAGGCCGCGCGAGAGGCCGGAAGCGGCCGCGAGGTCGCGCTGGGAGAGCCCGATGGCCTCGCGCCGGCGGCGGAGCTCGTCGCCCGAAGGGGCCGCGTCATCGGGGGGCAGCGTGACGCGCGGCTCCGGGCGGCGCCGCGGCGGCACGATGAAGCGAGTGGCCGGCGCCGCCGGCGGTGCCGATGGGGCAGGCGAGGCGCTCCTCTCATACGGGGCGCCGGCGAGCTCGGCGGGGGTGGGAAGCGGTAGCGCCATGCCAAGCCCGCGGGCGATGAGCCAGCCAGCGGCGTCGCGCGGATCGTTGTTGAAGGCTTCCTGCGCGAGCTGCAGCACGGCGGCGTAGGCACCGGCCGGGATGGGCACGGCAAGCGGGCGGCGCGGGAAGCGCCAGCCGCCGGGAGCGACGGGGGGACGCTCGGCGGCGATGGCGGCGAGCCCTTGCTCGAGGGCGGCCGCGGCGGCCTCTACCAAGGGTGAGCCGCCGGCGCGCAGCCGGTCGTAAGCCGGTGCCGGGATGCGGCAGGCGAGGACGCGGCGCAGCATGGCCGGCGGCGGGGCTGCAAGGGGCGCCGGGGCAGGAGCTCTGGCTGAGTGGGCGCGAGACTCAGGCGCCGGCGATGCCGTGGCCGGGGCGGCTGGCCAGAGGTCGTCCGGCAGGCGCAGCCAGAGCTGAGCGATGATGGGATCGACGCCGGCCTCGCGGGCCGCTGCCTCGGCCTCCAGGCCTTGCTCGCGCACCAGGCGCCGCAGCAGCGCCATACGCTCGAGCGAGGTCATCTCGGAGCGTGCGGCCGTCGGCTGCTCGGTGGGGGTGGGAGGATCGAGGTCCTGCCGGGAGGGGGCAGCGGCATCCGAGGTGGCGGGAACGGTATCGAGCGAGTGCTCCGGTGTGCCCTCGGCATGCTCGGGGAGGTCGGTGCTCAGCTTGGCCATCGGGATTCTCCTTGCAGCGATGAAGCAGTGATGGTCAGTAGTCGGTAGCCAGTAGTCGGTAGCCAGGAGCCAGTAGTCGGTAGTCGGGGGTCAGAGGAGGCGAGGCTGCACCGTTTCTGGCGATGGGAGCGACTCGCGTAGCTCGCGCGCGGCGAACCGCGCCTCAGCCGCGGCGAGCTGCAGCTGGGCCAGTGCGTCTCGCAGCGGGGGCAGCCAGCGCGCGGCGTCGCCCAGCTCAGGCTGGTGATCCTGGCTAAGCGCTTCGACCTCCACGAGGGTCTCGTCGAGCGCGTGGGCGAGGGCGACCAGCCGGGCGGCGAGCCGCCCGGTGTGTTCGAGGGCGAGCATCGAGCCTGTCTCTCCTCCATCCTCCACAGGAGGCACCCGTCGGCGGCCGGCGAGGCTGGAGGCACTCGACCTTCCTGTGCGCCAGGAGAGGCGAGCGCCTGCCGACAGCCGTGCCGACCAGCACCGGACCTGGGGTACCTTCTGGGCATGAAGACGCGCGGCCGGCGGCAGCGTCTCAAGCGGCGGAAAGGCGGTGGATAAGTGGCGGGGGAGGAGAGGCTGTGGAAAATGGCGCGACCGGGAGCGCGGTTATGCGTTGGCCTCTAAATAGCCCCGGAAGGCGAGAGAGAGCTCTACTGGATCGGGGAGGAAGTAGGAAGCGGAGCGGTTCTGGGGGCCGATGGGCACGTGGAGCAGGGTGGGGCCGGGGAGGGTGCGAGCAGCGTGGAGCGCCTGCCGGAGGTCATCGAGAGTGGCGGCGCGCACGCTGCGCAGGCCACAGGCGGTGGCGGCGGCGCAGAAGTCGACGGCACGGGCGGCAGTGCGCTGCATGCCGGTGGCGGCGTAGGCACCGTTATCGAGCACGAGCAGCAGTAGCTTCTCCGGCTGGAGCAGGCCGATAGTGGCGAGGGTGGAGAAGCCCATGAGCAGCCCGCCATCGCCCTCGATGACCACGATTCTGTCGAACCGCGCCGCGGCCGGGGAGAGGGCGAGCCCGAGGCCGATGGCCGCGGGGAGACCCATCGAATCGAGCACATAGAGGTGGCTGGGGCGGCGGCCGGCGGCGAGGAGCATCTCGCGCACCATCGTGCCCAGCGCGACGACGATGGGCTCGCGCTGGTATTCCGCCGCCACGGCGGTGAGGGCGTCGTACCGAGTGAGGGCCGGCGCGGATGGGGCCGCGGCGGGGGAGGTGGGGGTGCTGGGTGGTGCCGGCTGAGTCATGTGCGTGGCCGAGGCGCTAGAACAGCAGGTTGCAGAGGACGAAGACGGGGCGGTGGGTCATTGTGGCGTGCTCCCAGGCGGCGGTGATGGTCGGTGCCCAGCGATCGAGCGGCACGCGGTCGTCGAGCTTGAAGGTGCGCAGATGCGCGGCGGCAAGGAGATCATCGACGTGCTCGCAGAAGGTGTGGATCATGCTGTTGTACTCATGGAGGCCGCCACGCTGCGAGACGAGCGCGAGCAGCGGGATGTGGTAAGCCTGGGAGAAGGTAGTGATGGCGGTGAGGGCGTTGCCGAGGCCGTTGTCCTGGATGATGAGCAGCGGCCTTGCGCCGCCGAGGGCGAGCCCTCCGGCGATGCCGACGCCTTCCTCCTCGCGGGTAAGGGGGAAGGAGAGGCAACGGCCTTCGGCGGCGCGGCGCTCGACGTGATCGAGGATCAGCTTGAGGGTGCTGCTGGGAAGCCAGAGCACGTGCGTAGGGGCGATCTGCTCAATAGCGTTGATGATGGCGCGGCTGCGCGCTTCGGCAATGGCTTTCGGATCAGGGCTGGAGGTGGGAGCTAGCATGGAAGCAAAGATGGGCCAGCGGGGGGTGAAAATGCAAGGAATCCCGGGCGCTATCGGAGGAGGAAATTATAGCCCGGCCAGATTGGAGGAGCCAGCTCGTCTGGCAGCAGGCGGGAAGTGTTAGATCCGGGCACCTTCACTCTCTGACAGGTTCCTCTCCCCCTATGCTCCCTGTGTGAGAAAGGCCAGGGCTGCTGTGCTCCCCCATGGTACTAGCAGGCTGATGCTTCCCGCCCGTGGGCCTTGGCTGCGCCGCCCGGTCGCTCCTGCTCTCCACGTGCGGTAATGGTAGGTTGACGCTCCTGCCCGTACTCCCTTATAGTAAGCGCTACTGCAACTGCTTTGCATTTACAGGAAGTGCCTGGCCAGTTCGGGCGGGCGCACACGGGGAGGAACGATCGATAAAACACTCTACAGGTGTCTGGCCATCCGCTCGAGCTGCGCGGGCCGCCTTCGGGCGCCGGCATGGTCTGGCTGCTGCCCTGGGGCTAGCCGGCGCGGGGCTGCTTGCCTGCGGCTCCCAGGAGAACGGGGGCACCGATCCGCGAACCGGCGCCCCCACGGGGCCGGCGGCATCGGGAGGTGCCGGCCGGCGGCTGAAGATCGGCGTCAGCTTCGAGGTCTCCAACCTGAGCCCGCACGACAATGGCTTCTGGCTGACCAGCTACGGCACGAGCCAGAGCCTGCTCCGCGTCACTCCTGAGGATCGGCTGGCACCCTGGATCGCGACCAGCGTCGAGCCTGCTGGCCAGGAGGGCTATGTCATCAAGCTCAACCCTGCTGCCAGGTTCCACAATGGGCGCCCGATCGATGCGCGGGTGGTGCAGGCCGCCATCCAGCGCCACCTGGATGCAGGCGTGCGCGACATTCCATCGCTGAAGGGCGCTACCTGGGAGCTATCGGATGCGCATACCATCCGGATCAAGACGTCTGAGCCGGACCCGTGGCTACCTAACTACCTGGCGCTGGGCTACATGCCGATCTTCGACGTGAGCGAGGTGCCGGAGAACGCCGATCCGGCAACCTTGGTCGGCAAGGGGTTCTTCTCTGGCCCGTTCCGAGTCACCAGCCTCACCGGCCAGCAGATGACGCTGGACGCCGTACCGGATGCCTGGGACGGTGCGCCCCGGCTGGCCGGCGTGGACGTAAAGTTCATCAAGGATCCACAGGCGCGTCTGGCAGCGCTGAAGACCGGCGAGATCGACCTGATGCTGTACGTGCCGGCGGACGCCGTGCCTCTGATCAAGTCCACGCCGGGGCTCTCCTACAAGGCGACTCCCAGCGCGGGGCGGGTCTGGGTGGTCTTCAACCACACGCGGCCGCCGTTGAACGAGCTGGCTGTGCGCCAGGCCGTGGCCCTGGCTATCGACCGGAAGCAGATCGCCGACCAGGTACTCAACGGCGCTTACCTTGCACCGGACTCCCTCTATCCCGCCACGATGCCCTGGAACGTCCCCGGCGTGATCAGGACCGATGTGGCGGCGGCGCGGAGGCTACTGGACGATGCTGGCTGGCGCCCCGGGCCGGACGGCATCCGCGTCAAGGATGGCCGGCGCCTCGCCTTCGAATGGCTCCATTATCCTCAGCAGCCGGATTCCAAGCCGATGAGCGAGGCCGTCCAGGCCCAGCTCAAGGCGGTGGGCATAGAGATCAAGCTCAAGCAGGTCGATGACATCACCGCCGCCTTCCGTAGCAAGGACCTCGACGTGGGCGTGACCTTCAACTCGATGCAGCAGGCGGGCAACCCCGTGACGGTGCTGAACAGCTATTTCCGCACCGATAGCCCGCGCAACTATGGGGGATGGGGCTCGGCAGAGCTCGATGGTCTCATCAAGCGCCTGAACGTGGAGTTCGATGCCGGCCGGCGCAACGATCTGCTCAAGCAGATCCAGGAGATCTTCCGGCGGGACGTGCCAATCACCTTCACCGTCGCTCGCTTCTGGGCGGTGGCGGTCAATGCCGATTTCGCCGAGTACGTCCCTACCCATGACGTTGACCACTACATCGTCACCAGGGACACGGCGCCGGCGGCGAAGAAGTAGTCCCAAGGGCGGCCATCGGTCACCGGCATGGCTCGCTTGATTGCAGCACGGCTGGGGCAGGCGGTACTGGCGTTGCTGGGGATAACCCTGCTGGTGTGGGCGCTGCTGCCCCTCACCCCGGGCGATCCCGCCGAGCGTATTCTGCTCGGCCGCGGCAACATCCAGCCCGATCCAGTGCAGGTGCAGGCGCTGCGGCGGGAGTTTGGCCTGGACCGGCCGCTGCATGTGCAGTACGCCATCTGGATGCATAACCTGCTCCAAGGCCGGCTCGGGATCAGCTACCGATCCAGGCAGGCGGTTGAGCGCGAGCTGGCGCAGCGCCTGCCGGCCACGTTGCTGCTGGCCGCCGGTGGGGTGGTGGTGGCGGTGCTCCTGGCCTTTCCTTTGGCCGTGCTTGCCGCACGCTTTGAGAACCGCTGGCCGGACCACCTGACGCGCCTGTACGCCTTGATGGGCACCAGCCTGCCCTCGTTCTGGCTGGGGCTGCTACTGCTGGACCTCTTTGCCGTCCGGCTGCGCTGGACCAGCGCCCTGGCCCGACCGGACCTCCAGCACCTGCCTATGCCCGCCTTCGTGCTCGGCCTGGGCCTGAGCGCCACGCTGGCGCGCGTCCTGCGCGCCGGCCTGCTCGGGGAGCTGGGGCGCCGCTACGCTCTGATGGTCCGCGCCCGCGGGGCCGGTCCCTGGCGGGTGCTGCTGCGCCATGCTCTCCCCAACGCCGCCCTCCCCAGCGTGAACATTCTGGCCCTTGGCGTAGGGGGCCTGCTGGGCGGGGCGGCAATTACGGAGACCGTCTTCACCTGGCCAGGCATGGGCCTCTACATCGTGGATGCGATCGGCGCCCGCGACCTGCCGGTGATCCAGGGCTTCGCTGTGATCAGCGCCGGCATCTTCATCCTGGTCAATCTGTGCGCCGACATCATCGCCATCCTGCTCGATCCCCGTCTCCGCTACCAACACCAGGTGCAGTGACGCACGACCATGGCCGCCACCGATCCAGCCGTCGAACATCTTGCTGGCGCCGCCTCGGGCTCCACCGTTCCCGCCACCACCGCAGCGCCGGTGTTCACGCCCGCCGGCCCGCGGCCGGGCCGGTACCGGAGGGGCACACTTCGGGCTCTGCTACAGCACCAGCCTGGCCTGGTCGGGCTGGCCGGCTTGCTGGCCATGGCGGCTGTCGCCATGGTGGGGCCGCACCTCGTGCCCTACGACCCGAACGCTGTGCATCTGGAGGCAAAGCTGGCCGGTCCATCGGCGGCGCACCCGCTAGGGACCGATTACCTGGGGCGTGATCTGCTCTCACGAGCCGTGGACGGTGCCCATCGCTCGCTGGGCACGGCGGTAGTGATTGTGGCGGCGGTACTGGCTGTCAGCGTCTGCCTTGGCGCGCTGGCCGGGTTTGCCGGCGGGATCGTTGACGCCGTGATCATGCGCCTAGTCGATGTCAAGCTGGGGCTCCCCTCACTGGTCCTATCGCTGGCGCTCGTCGGCGCGCTGGGGCCTCGCCTCAGCACGCTCATTCTGGCCCTCACCGTGGCCCAGTCCCCCTGGTATATCCGCCTCGTTCGTGCCATGGTGCTGCGGGAGCGGGCGCGGCCCTACGTGCTGGTGGCCCGGGTGCACGGCGCCAGCCGGCTGGCCGTGGTCTGGCGCCATGTGCTGCCCGCGGTGGCCGGGCAGCTGGCGGTGCTCGCCACGCTGGACCTGGGCAGCGCGATGCTGGCGGTGGCGGGCCTCAGCTTTATCGGGCTCGGCGCGCAGCCGCCGGATGCTGAGTGGGGAGCGATGCTCAACGATGGGCGCCTGACATTCGCCATGCAGCCCCTTCTGATGCTCGTCCCTGGCACATGCATCTTCGTGACGGTGCTCTGCGCCAATCTGCTGGGAGATGCGCTGCGGGACATCCTCGACCCCACCTGGCGGGGCCATCACTGAAGCCAGAGAGGCTGCCGGTCATGACTGCTGCACTGGTGCTCCAGGATCTCCGTGTCATCTACCAGGGAGGCGTACAAGCCCTGCGGGGCATCGATCTGGTGGTGGGCCCCGGCGAGACGGTCGCGGTGGTTGGGGAGAGCGGCTGCGGCAAGAGCACGCTGGCCGCGGCTGTGCTCCGCCTGCTCCCTCCCGACGCGACCGTCAGCGGCCGGGTGCTGCTGGCCGGCGCAGACGTCTACGCCGGGGACGAGGAAGCGGCGCGGCGCCGGCGTGGGCGGCTGGCTGGCCTGGTGATTCAGGATCCGATGAGCAGCTTTAATCCGGTGATGCGAGTCGGGGCACACATTGTGGAGGCTCGCCGGCTCCACGACCGCAGCCGGCCGGCCCGCGCCCTGTGGCCGTGGGTTGTCGGCCTGCTGGCCGACCTCCAGATCTCCGAGGCTGGCCGGCGCGCCCGCCAGTACCCGCACGAGTGGAGCGGCGGGATGCTCCAGCGTGCTGCCATCGCTGCCGCCTCGGCCAACCATCCGCCGCTGCTGCTGGCGGATGAGCCGACCGCGTCCCTGGATGCATCGCTGGCGGTCGATGTGATGCACGGTCTACGCGAGCGGCAGCGCCGCGAGGGAGCCGCCACGGTCCTGATCACGCATCAGCTCGGGCTGGCGGCGCAGGTGGCCGACCGCGTGGCCGTGATGTACGCCGGCCGGATCGTCGAGCTCGGCGGGGCGGCACAGGTCATCGGGCGCCCGCGACATCCGTACACCCGCGCTCTGATCGCGGCCCTCCCCAGCCTGGGTGGGGGTCTTCCTCAGCCATTGGAAGGAGAGCTACCATCGCTCGCTCCTCCACCGCCCGGCTGCGCCTTTGCCCCCCGCTGCCCCCTGGCCATCGCCGCCTGTCACGCCGGCCCGCCACCGGACCTGGTGGACGGCGTCGCCTGCCCCGTAGTGATGGCACCCGCTCATCCCCTGACCGCTGAGCTTTGCCCATGACCCCGTTCGCTCACCCGTCCCGCCCGGCATTGTCAGCTTCGGGGCGCAGCCTGCGGACGCCCCTGGCTGCCCTGCACCACGTGACCGTGCGCTTTGGCCGCACCATCGCCCTGAATGACGTGACGCTCCAGGTCCGGCCTCGGGAGCGGATTGCGCTGGTGGGCAACTCCGGCTGCGGCAAGACGACCTTGCTTTCCGTAGGCAGCGGCTATCGCCGGCCGACGGCTGGCACCGTCTACCGCGCCCCTGGCTTGCGGATGGGGCTGCTGCTTCAAGACCCTGTGGCCTCGCTCAATCCGGGGTGGACGCTGGAGCAGCTGGTGGGTGAGCCGCTGCGTGACCTGAGCCCGAGGCTGAGCCGCGAGGCGCGTGCTGCCGCGGTGCGCCACGCGCTCTTGCAGGTGGGCCTGGGCAGCATTGCGCTGGACCGCTATCCTGCAGAGCTGAGTGTGGGCCAGTGCCAGCGGGTGGCCCTAGCCCGCGCGCTGGTGGCGAACCCGGAGCTGCTGCTGGCAGACGAGCCGACCAGCGCCCTCGACCCCAGCGTGGCCGCGGGCGTGCTCCGCCTGATCGACTCGGTCCTGACTGCGACTGGCGCTGCGCTCCTGGTCGTCAGCCACGATGTGCTGGCCGTGGCGCCGCTCGTTGAGCGCATGGTCGTGCTGCACGAGGGGCGGATCGTAGAAGACGGCTCGCCGCACGAGCTGCTGGCGCGCCCCATCCACCCCGTGACCGTCCGCCTGGTGGAGACTGCCCGCCAGCTAACGATCAGCCACACGCCGACACCAGCAGAATTCCCTATCTGCCGGTGATCTCTCTGGATGGTGGGCTACCACCACACCGGGCGGGCCGCCCAGGAGCTTTTGGACTAGCTCAACTGCCGGTGATCTCTCTGGATGGTGGGCTACCACCACACAGAGCCGCTCCCCGGCACCAGCAGAACTCCCCATCTGCTGGTGAGCGCTCATCCATGGCGTGCTCCCTGGGAGGGCCACAAGCATGAGCCGTGATCAACGATCAGGCGGCGAGACCGCTACCTTCCCTGCTCTATCCCCACCGCGGCGGCGACCCGTAGGGCAGTCTCCTCTGGATCATCCGCGTCCAGCTGGGGGCGAGTGTGGCGCCGCTGCCCCGGCCGGCGGGCATACGCGTCCACGACCTGTCCCTGAGCGAACTGCTCGTCCACAATCCGGTCGATCGCGCGAGCGGTGAGGGCGCAGTACCACGTCCCTTCCGGGTACACCACCATCACCGGCCCCAGGTTGCACGGATACAGACAGCCGGTGCGGACGAGGAGGGCACGGTCTTTTCCGGTGGCCAGCCCTCGCGCGATGAGCCGGCCACGCAGGTATTGCCAGAGCTCCAGCGAGCCCTGAGTGGCGCAGCGGGGGCCGGCACAGAGCAACACGTGGTACCGGTGCGGTGGGATGGTCGACCAGCCGGGGCTGGCCGGATCCTCCTGGGCCGTTGCCCCCGCCGAGATGTCCACCCGTCCCTCGGCATCCTGCACCGCCTGGGCGACGGCCTGGCCGAGTACCGGTGGGAGCCTAGGGGAGCCTAGGGGAGCCTAGGGGAGCCTAGGGGAGCCTAGGGGAGCCTAGGGGAGCCTAGGGGAGCCTAGGGGAGCCTAGGGGAGCCTAGGGGAGCCTAGGGGAGCCTAG
>Ga0070741_10012597_pt1 | contig 15230 bp, 12 predicted proteins | sample Coa_R1_4_FD_66440 | JGI IMG/M metagenome (GOLD analysis project Ga0070741, IMG submission 66440) | Surface soil microbial communities from Centralia Pennsylvania, which are recovering from an underground coalmine fire - Coalmine... | ecosystem: Environmental > Terrestrial > Soil > Unclassified ... | reverse complement strand
ACCTTCCCCTGCTCGAGGTCGTCGGGGATGAAGATGTAGCAGGTGAGGCCGGCGCGCGCGGCGTGCGCGGAGACCGAGTTCGCGAGGTTCCCCGTCGACGCACACGAGACGGTGTCGAAGCCGAACTCCATCGCCTTCGAGATCGCGACGGAGACGACGCGGTCCTTGTAGGAGAAGGTGGGGTGATTGACGGAGTCGTCCTTCACCCAGAGCTCCTTCACGCCGAGGGCGGCGCCGAGGCGCTCGGCGCGGACGAGCGGCGTCATGCCGGAGTGGAGGCCGACGTGCGGCTCGCCGTCGATCGGGAGGAGCTCCCGGTACCGCCAGAGATTGCGCGGCCGCGCCGCGATCGCCTCCCGCGAGAGCACGCGGCGGATCGCGTCGTAGTCGTACACGACCTCGAGCGGACCGAAGCACGTCTCGCAGACGTGCAGCGGCGCCACCGGCGATTCGCTGCCGCACTCGCGGCAGCGGAGGCCCTTCACGTAGCTCATGACGCTTCACTCCTTTGGACGGCATGATCCGCCGCCCGACAGCTCTGGCAACGGGGATTCCGCGCGAGCGGCACGCGGCGGTGTCGGCCCGCGCCGAGGTCGATGGCGAGGAGGCGATCCGCGAACAGCGGCTCGCTCCCGGTCGCGAGCCGGATCGCTTCGGCGGCCTGGAGCGCCGCGGCGAAGGCGACGGTCGGGCCGAGCACCCCGGCCTCGTCGCACGACGGCACGTCGCCCGGGGGCGGCGCCTCCTCGAAGACGCAGCGGTAGCACGCGCTCCGCCCCGGCAGGACCGTCATGACCTGCGCCCGGAGCCCGAGGACGCCCGCGTGCACGAGCGGGACGCCCGCTGCGACGCAGGCGTCGTTCACGGCGAACTTCGCGGCGATCGTGTCCGTGCCGTCGAGGACGACCTCGAAGCGCGCGGCGAGCGCGGCGTCGCCGGCGCCGAACCGCCGCGCGTGGGGCTCGACCGCGATGCCGGGCGCGAGCGCCGCGAGCCGCGCGGCCGCGGCCGCGACCTTCGGGCGCCCGACGTCGGCCGTCTCGTAGAGCGGCTGCCGCGGCAGGTTCGAGACCTCGACCGCGTCGGGGTCGACGAGGCCGAGCGTGCCGACCCCGGCGGCGGCGAGCGCGGCGGCCGCGGGGCTTCCGAGGCCGCCGACGCCGACGACGAGGATGCGCGCCGCGCCGAGGCGCGGATCGGGGCGGGCGGTCAGCATGATCGTGCAGGCAACAAAAAAGCCCCTCTCCAGGGGAGAAAGGGGCTTACCAGCGTGCGAACCCTTATCTTCCGCCCCTCCACGAGAACCCTCGCCGAAGCGGGCGTCGGAATTAGCACCAGCGTCCCGGGCGGGACCGGTTGCTGTGGCGTCGCCGGGCCGTGCCCTCAGCCACTCTGGATAAGGTATGTTCTATCGTCTCTCTGGCGGCTGAGCTATCCCGAAACACGCGGACGTGTCAATGCGCGGGCGCCGCGGCGGCGCGCCGAGCGGCCCGCCGAGCGGCCCGCAGCGGCCCCGCTCAGTAGCGCTGGCCCGTCAGGTTCCCGGTGTCGGGATACGCGGAGACGGTGGTCGGGAGCTTCTGGCGGTCGGCCTGCTGCTGCATCTCGTCGATGCGCGTCATGAGGACGGGCAGCGGGTCGTGGCCGTCGAGGTACACGGAGTCGTCGGGCCCGAGGCGGCGGCGCGCGTCCGCCGCGAGCGGGTTGTCGGGGTGGTAGCGGACGAGGGTCGCGAGCGCGAGCGTCGCCTCCTCGTTCTCCTTCCGCGACGCGTAGAGCTTCGCGAAGGCGTAGAGCGCCTCGGCCGTCGCGTCCGTCTCGGGGTACTCGGAGAGGAGGTAGCGGAGCCGGGACTCGCCGGCGCGCAGGTTCTTGTGGCGGAGGTAGTACTGCGCGATCTCCGCCTCGTGCGCCGCGAGGGACTCGCGGCACTCCTTGAGCCGCAGCCGCGCCTTCTCCGCCCACGGGCTCTGGGGCCAGCGGTCGATCACGTTCTTGAAGTAGGTGTGCGCGTTCGTCGAGGGCTGCTGATCGCGGTCCGCGGTCCGCATCTGCGCCATGTACGCGAGCCCGAGGTTGTACTCGACCTCGGGGAGGTTCGGGCTCGTCGGGTGCATGCGCTCGAAGTCGCCGAAGGCCGCGATCGCCTCGGGATAGCGGTGCGCCATGTAGTACGACTGCGCGATGCGGAGCTCCGCCTCCTCCGCGTGCGGGTCGAAGGGATGCTGATCGAGGAGCGCCTTGTAGCGCTCGATCGCGACCTGGTACGCCTCGTCCTCGAACGCCTGCGTCCCTTCACCCCAGAGCTTCTCGGGCGGGATGATCGGCTTCTTCGTCGAGCACGCGCCGCCGAGGACGAGCGCGAGCACGGCGAGCGCGGCGACGGGCCGGGACATCGGCGCCCCGGACCGTACTGAAACCCGGGCGGGCAGTCAACGCGAAGGCACGACCATCTGGGCACGAAGCCGTTGCGCCGTCTCGCGGTCGACGAGGCGCTCGACGAGGGCGAGGGCGAAGTCCATGGCCGTCCCCGCGCCGCGGCTGGTGATCACGCGGCCGTCGACGACGACCGGCGCCTCGGAGTAGTGGGCGCCCGCGAGCACGCTCGTGACCGAGGGATGGCTCGTCACGGTGCGGCCCGCGGTCAGGCCCGCCGCGTGCAGGACGGTCGGTGCGGCGCAGATCGCCGTCGTCCAGCGCTCGCGTTCGGCGAGCGCGCGGACGATCCGCAGCACGTGCGGATTCTCGCGCAGGTGCGCGGTTCCCGGCATGCCGCCCGGCAGCGCGACGCAGTCGTACGCCTCGGGGTCGACGGCCTCGACGGCCGTGTCCGGGGCGACCGTGATCCCGTGGGAGCCCGTGATCGGACCCTCCTCCGTGCCGGCGACGTCGACCGTGACGCCGGCGCGGCGGAGCACGTCGACGATCGTGATCGCTTCGATCTCCTCGAAGCCGGGGGCGAGGGGGACGAGGACGCGGGGCATGCCCGAGACGTCGCAGAAGCGTCGGACGCCTGCAAGCCCCGATGGGGCGCCGCTGGAGCACCGAGGCGGCGCGCGCCCGAGCCTTGACCCGTCCCGCGCCCGCAGGTAGGGCGGCCGCGGTCGCGCGATGGGGGAGCTCTTCGGCATGTGGCGGAACACGCGCATGGTCGTGCTGACCGCGATCTGCGCGGCGCTCTACGCGGCCGTCCTGATCCCCTTCAAGGTGGTGCCCGTCATCCCCGGCGTCACCGAGTTCCGGCCGGCGAACGCCGTTCCCGTCGTCTGCTCCTTCCTCTTCGGGCCGGCGGCGGCGTGGGGCGCCGCGTTCGGGAACCTGATCGGCGACTTCTTCGGCGGCCTCGGCCCCGGCGACTTCTTCGGCTTCTTCGCGAACCTCGCGTACGGCGCGATCCCGTACCTCGTGTGGGACGCGCTCACCACGCGCGACCCGCTCCTCGACCCCCGCGCCACCGGCACGGACCTGCTCGCCCTCTCGACCGTCGCGGGCGGCGGGGCGGCGCTCGCCGTCGTGGGCGGCCTCGCGCTCGCGGGTCTTCCCCCGCGTGCGGCGACCCTCGGCATCGCGGTCGCGCTCGTCGTCCTCGCCGCGGCGGTGCTCGCCGTCCGCCGGCCGGCGTGGCTCCTCGAGCGCGAGGTCCTCGGGCCGACGGTCGCGCTCCTCGGCGTCGTCGTCCTCGCCGCGACGTGCTGCGCGGACGTCGTCGGCTGGGGACTCCAGCTGCTCGGCTTCCACCCCTTCACGGTGCTCGGCACGTTCGTCCTCGTGAACAACTTGGTCGTCGCCGGCATCCTCGCCCCGTTCCTCCTCCGCGCGCTCCATCCGCGCGTCCGTCGCGCGCGGCTCCACTACCGCGACCTCTTGGGCCCGCGCCCGCGGCCGCCCCGCTGGCGCGCCGTGCTCGGCGTCGCGCTCGCGACGGCCGGGATCGTCGGCACGTTCGTCGCGGGCGAGGCGATCGCGAGCCATCGCTGGCTCGCGCCGTGGGCGCCGTTCCCGAGCGCGAGCGGGGCGCTCGCCGTCGGCCTCGGGCTCGCCCCCTCGCTCGCGGTGGCCGTCGGCGGGCTCGCGCTCCTGTGACGCCCGCGGTCCGGGTCGCGCACCTCACGTGCCGCTACGCGCCGGGCGCGCGCCCCGCGCTCGACGACGTGTCGTGCGAGCTCCCGCCCGGCGCGCTCGCCGTCGTCATGGGTGCGACGGGCGCCGGGAAGTCGACGCTCGTCCGCTGTCTCACGCGGCTCGTGCCGGCCTTCGTCCCGGCCGAGGTCGAGGGCGAGCTGGCACTCCTCGGCCGCTCGCTCGCCGGACGGCGGGTCGGCGAGCTCGCCGGCACGGTCGGCATGGTCTTCCAGGACTTCGAGGCGCAGCTCTTCTCGACCGACGTGACCCAGGAGGTCGTCTTCGCGCTCGAGCAGACCGGCGTCCCGCCGGCCGAGATGGCAGCGCGTGCCGCGCGGGCGCTCGCCACGGTCGGGCTCGCCGGCTTCGAGGACCGCGACCCGACGACGCTCTCCGGCGGCGAGAAGCAGCGGCTCGCGATCGCCGGGCTCCTCGCCCTCCGCCCGCCGGTCATGCTGCTCGACGAGCCGACGACCGACCTCGACCCCGCGGGACGGGCCGAGGTCCTCCGCGTGCTCGCGGCGCTGCGCGCCGAGGGGCTCACGCTGGTCGTCGTCGAGCACGACGCGGCCGCGGCGGTGGACGCCGACCTGGTGCTCTTCCTCCGCGACGGGCGCGTCGTCGCGCGCGGGGCGCCCGCCGCGCTCCTCGCCGATCCGGCCCTCTGCGCCGCGGCCGGCGTGCGCGCGCCCGACGTCACGCGCGTGTTCGCCGCCCTCGGGCTCGCGGAGCCGCCCCTCGACGTGGAGAGCGCCGCCGCCCGGCTCCGCGCCGCGGGTCTCGTGCCGGCGCCCCCACCCGCGCCCGACCCGCCGCCGCCCGCGCGCCCGCCGCTCATCGAGGTGGAGGACCTCCGCCACTGCTATCCCGACGGGCGCGCGGCGCTCGTCGGCGTCTCGCTCGCGATCGGCGCGGGCGAGCTCGTCGCGCTCGTCGGCCGGAACGGCTCCGGGAAGACGACGCTCGCGAAGCACCTGAACGGCCTCCTCGCGCCGACGGCGGGCCGGGTCCGCGTGGACGGCCGCGACGTCGCGGGCGTGCCGCTCGAGCGGCTCGCCGAGCGCGTCGGCTACGTCTTCCAGGATCCCGACCATCAGCTCTTCGCCGAGACGGTGGCCGAGGAGGTCGCCTTCGGGCCGCGGAACCTGGGCCTCGCGCCCGACGCCGTCGCCACGCGCGTCGCGGAGGCCCTCACGGCGGTCGGCCTCACGGCGGAGCGCGACGCCGACCCGTTCCTCCTCGACAAGGGCGCGCGCCAGCGGCTCGCCGTCGCCGCCGTGCTGGCGCTCCGGCCCGACGTCCTCGTGCTCGACGAGCCGACGACGGGCCTCGACGTTGGCGAGCAGGAGCGGATGATGGCGCTGCTCCGCCGCCTGCATGCCGAGGGACGGACGATCGTCATCGTCACGCACGCGCCCTGGGTGATCGCCGAGCACGCCGAGCGCGTCGTGCTCCTCGACGCCGGCCGCGTGCGCTACGACGGCCCGGTGCGCGCCTTCTTCGCCGACGACGCGCTCGTCGCCGCCGCGGCGTTCCGGGCGCCCGACGTGACGCGGCTCGGGCGCGCGCTCGGGTGCACGCCGCTCTCCGTCGACGAGCTGGTCGCGTGGCTCCGGCCGGGCGCGGCGCGGGGCGCCGGCGGGGAGTAGGGCGCGTGCCGCTCACGCTCTACGTCCCGGCGGCCACACCGCTCCACCGGCTCCATCCGGTCACGAAGCTCGGCGGGCTGGTCGCGTTCGTCGTGGCGGCGTTCCTCGTCGATCGGCCGCTCGTCGTCGTGCCGCTCGCGGCGGCCGTCCTGCTCCTCCTGCGGCTCGCCGGCGGCCTCCGCAACGTGCGCCGGCTCGGGCCCGTGTTCGTCCTGGTGCTCGCGTTCACGGTCGTCGTCTGGACCTTCTTCTACGAGGGCTTCTTCGTCCCGACGCGCGCCGGGTTCGACTACGGGCTCTCGACGGGCCTCCGGCTCGACACGTTCCTCGCCGCCGGGATCCTCTTTCTCACCACGACGCGTGTCGAGGAGGTCGCCTACGCGCTCGGTCGCCTGGGCGTGCCGTTCGCGGTCGGGTTCACGATGACGCTCGCGTTCCGCCTGGTCCCCGTCTTCTTCGACGCGGCCGTGAGCGTGCTCGAGGCGCAGCGCTGCCGCGGGCTCGACCTCCGGCGCGGCGGCCCCGTCGTGCGGCTCCGCCGCTTCGTGCCGATCCTCGTTCCCGTGCTGATCGGCGCGCTCCGGCGCGCGGACCGGGTCGCGATGGCGCTCGAGCTGCGCGGCTTCAACTCGGGGAGCCCGCGCACGACGTACCTCCGCGCGCGGGCCGGCGCTCGCGACGCGGTCGCCGCGGGCGTGCTGCTCGCGACCCTCGCCGCGTACGCGGCGCTGTGGGCGTCGGGGGCCGGGACGCTGCACGCGCTACCTTGACCCCCGTGCCTGCGGGCCGCTAGCATGCGTGGACTTTGAAGGCATCGAACGGCAGCCGGCGCCGCGTCGTGGTCACGGGCCTCGGCCTCGTCACGCCCCTCGGCACCGGCACGGAGGCGAACTGGGACGCGCTCGTCGCCGGCCGCTCGGGCGTCCGACCGATCACCCGCTTCGACGCCGGCACGCTGCCCGCGCGCATCGCGGGCGAGGTGCCGGACTTCGATCCGGAGCGCTTTCTCGATCGCCGCGAGGCCCGCAAGATGGACGTCTTCATCCAGTACGCGGTCGCCGCGGCGCAGATGGCGATGGACGACGCGCAGCTCGCGGCGCCGCTCGCCCAGCCGGAGCGCGTCGGCGTGATCATCGGCGTCGGCATGGGCGGGCTCGCCACGCTCGAGGATTGCTTCCCCGCGCTCGTCGAACGCAACTTCCGGCGGGTGTCCCCCTTCATGATCCCGCGCCTCATCCCGAACATGGCCGCCGGGCACGTCGCGATGCGGTTCGGGGCGCGGGGCCCGAACTACGCCACGACGAGCGCCTGCGCCTCCGGTGCGCACGCGGTGGGCGATGCGTTCGCGCTCATCCGCGAGGGACGCCAGGACGTGATGCTGGCCGGGGGTGCCGAAGCGCCCGTCTGTCTCCTCGGCGTCGGCGGCTTCAGCGCGATGCGCGCGCTGGCGACGAGCTTCAACGAGGAGCCGGCACGCGCGAGCCGGCCGTTCGACGCGAAGCGGGAGGGGTTCGTCATCGCCGAGGGCGCGGGCGTTCTCGTGCTCGAGGAGCTCGGGCACGCGCGCCGGCGCGGCGCGCGCATCCACGCGGAGCTGGCCGGGTACGGCGCGAGCTGCGACGCGTACCACATGACGCAGCCCTCGCCGGAAGGGGAGGGCGCCGCCGAGTGCATGGCCCTCGCCCTCGCCGACGCCGGCCTCGCGCCCGAGGACGTCGGCTACATCAACGCGCACGGCACCGGCACGCCGTTCAACGACGAAGCGGAGACGCTCGCGGTGAAGCGCGTGTTCGGCGGGCACGCGCACCGGCTCGCGATCAGCTCGACGAAGTCGATGACCGGCCACTCGCTGGGCGCGGCGGGGACGATCGAGGCGGCGTACACGGTGCTCGCCCTCGCCCGCGGCACGCTGCCGCCGACGATCAACCTCGACGAGCCCGACCCCGCCTGCGACCTCGACTACGTGCCGCACACCGCGCGGCGGGTCGCGATCCGCGCCGCGCTCTCGAACTCCTTCGGCTTCGGCGGCACGAACGCGACGCTCGCCTTCCGCGTCCTCGACGAGTGATCCATGCCGGCCTCGGTCCTCGAGCGCCGGCTCCACTTCGTCGTCGGCAAAGGTGGCGTCGGGAAGACGACCGTCGCGGCGGCGCTCGCGCAGGTCGCGGTGCGGCAGGGACGCCGGACGCTCGCCGTCGAGATGGAGGGCGGGCGGCTCGCGCGGCTCCTCGGCGGCGGCGAGGTCGCCTACGCGCCCCGCCCCGCCGCGCCCGGGCTCCACGTGATGACCGTCGAGGGCCGGGCGGCGCTCGAGGAGTACCTGGGGCTCGTCATCCCCGTGAAGCGGCTCCTCTCGAGCGTCTTCGCGAGCAAGATCTACCAGTACTTCGTCGCCGCGGCGCCCGGCTTGAAGGAGCTCATGAGCGTCGGGAAGATCTGGTACGAGGCGACGCGCACGGAGAACGGCCAGGCGGCCTGGGACGCGATCGTCGTCGACGCGCCGGCGACCGGCCACGGCCTCCAGGTGCTCCGCATGCCGGAGGCCGCGCGCCAGACCTTCGGCGCTGGACTCGTGCAGCGCGAGGCCACGAAGATCATGGACCTGCTGCGCGATCCGCAGACGACCGCCGTGCACCTCGTCACGCTCGCGGAGGAGATGCCCGTCGCGGAGACCCTCGAGATGCACGCGGAGCTCCGTGAGCTCGGTCTCCCGCTCGGCGCCGCGATTGTGAACCGCCTCCATCGCCGGCGCTTCGCGCGCGAGACGCTCGCGCGCCTCGAGGCGGCACGCGGCCGCCCGGTCGACGAGCGCGCGCTGCTCGGCGCCGTCGCCGCGTGCGCCGCCGAGGAGAGCGGCTGGGCGGCGATCAACGCCGGGCACCTCGCGCGGCTCCGGAGCGCGCTCGCGGACCTCCAGCTCGTCGAGCTGCCGTTCCTCTTCGTCGAGGAGTTCGACCGCGCCGAGGTCGAGCTGCTCTCGGCGCAGCTCGAGGCCGGGCTCGCCGGCCGCGCGCACCGCGCTTCGGAGCGGCGGCAGCGATGACGACGCTGCGCCGCCTGGTCGACGAGCACCGGATCGTCATCTCCGCGGGCAGCGGCGGCGTCGGGAAGACGACCGTCGCGGCGTCGATCGGGGTCTGGGGCGCGCTCGCGGGCCGGCGCGCCGTCGTGCTCACCATCGACCCCGCGCGCCGCCTGGCGACGTCGCTCGGCCTCGACGCGCTCGGCAACGACGAGCGCGAGATCCCGGCGGAGCTCTTCCGCCGCCAGGGCCTCGCGCCGACCGGGAGCCTCGCCGCGATGATGCTCGACCAGAAGGGCGCCTGGGACGCGCTCGTCGAGCGCCACGCGCCGCCCGAGGCCCGGGAGCGGATCCTGGCGAACCCGTTCTACCAGCACCTCTCGCGCACGTTCGCGGGCTCGCAGGAGTACATGGCGATCGAGCAGCTCTGCGTGCTCGCCGAGAGCGGGCGCTACGACCTGATCGTCGTCGACACGCCCCCCACCCGCCACGCGCTCGACTTCCTCGACGCGCCCCGGCGCCTCGACGAGTTCCTCGACCGGAAGGTCATCAAGTGGTTCGTGCGCCCGTACTTCTCGGCCGGCTGGTCCGCGGTGCGCGCGATGAACCGGACGGCGGGCTTCCTCCTTCGCCGCCTGGAGCAGGCGACCGGCGTCTCGGCGCTCCTCGAGATCTCGGACTTCTTCTCGAGCATGAGCGGGCTCTTCGAGAACTTCCACGCGCGGATCGAGCGCGCGTACGAGGTGCTGCGCGGCGCGACGACCGCGTTCGTACTCGTCACCGGGCCCGAGGAGCAGGTGCTCGGCGACGCGGAGTACCTGTCGGGGAAGATGGCCGACCTGCGGATGCCGCTCAAGGGCGTCGTCCTGAACCGGGTGCACCGGGAGTATCGCCCGCGCGGCCGCGGCCGCCGGCGCGACGAGGTCGGGCCCGAGGACCTGGACGCGCTCGCGGCGCTCGTCGGCCGCGTCGTCCCGGGCGGCGAGGCGCGCGAGCTCGCGGAGAACTTCGTCGACTACCAGACGCTCGCGCGCGGGGAGACGCTCCGGCTCGAGCAGTTCCGGCTGGGGCTCCGGCGCGCCATCCCCGTCGTCGAGGTGCCGAACTTCGCGCGGGACGTGCACGACCTCGCGAGCCTGGCCGCGATGCACGCGCACCTCTTCGGGCCCCCGCCGGCGGCGTAGGCCCGCCGACCGGCCATCGCGGCGCGCCTTGCTTTTCGGGGGGCGACCGTGCTCGATGCGCGCGTGCAGCGCGAGGAGGCGTGGCGGGCGGAGACGGTCGAGCGGGTGCAGATCGGGGTGCGCAACGCCAACCTGCTCGCGCTCCTCGTGACCCCGTTCTTCCTCCTGCTCGACCGGTGGCTCTTTCCGGCCGAGATCGTCACGCTCGGCACGTGCCGGCTCGCGATCGCCGTGGCGAGCGGGCTCTCGGTCTGGCTCCTCCGCACGTCGTTCGGCGGGCGGCACCCCTGGGCGCTCGGCGTCTTCGGCGGCGCCGTCAACGGCTTCGCGAACGCCGGCATGACGCTCGTCACCGGCGGCTTTGCGAGCCCCTACAACGCGGGCTTCACGCTGATCGTCCTCTGCGCGGCCGTCCTCGTCCCGTGGTCGGCCCGCTGGACGGCGCTCGTCGCGGCGCTCGTCCTCGCCGGCTCGGCGCTTCGCCTGCTCGTCCTCCCCCTCGGCGACCCGCACTTCGCCGTGACCTCGACGGGCGGGTTCCTCATCATGAGCGTCGTCGCGACGGTCGGGACGGCGGTCCGCGAGCGCCTGCACCGGAAGAGCTTCGCGCGCCGCCTCGAGATCGCGGAGGTCTACCGCGGACGGAGCGAGAGCGACGCGCGGCATCGGGCGATCCTCGAAGCGGCGCTCGACTGCATCGTGTCGATCGACCACGCCGGCCGGATCGTCGAGTTCAACCCGGCCGCGGAGCGGACGTTCGGGCGCCGGCACGCCGACGTCGAGGGCGAGGACCTGGTCGAGACGATCATCCCGCCGCCGCTCCGGGAGGCGCACGCGCGGGAGTTCGCGGAGTACATCGCCGCAGCGGGGACCGAGGCGGCCGCCCGGCGCATGGAGACCACCGCGATGCGCGCCGACGGCAGCGAGCTCCCGGTGGAGATCGTGCTCACGCGCATCCCGATGGACGGGCCGCCGCAGTTCACGGCGTACCTGCGCGACGTCACGGAGCGGAAGCGGGCCGAAGCCGCGCGCCGCCGCCGCGAGGAGCACTTCCGGGCGCTCACCGAGAACTCGCTCGACGTGGTGATGATCCTCGACGCCGCGGGCGTCGTCCGCTACGCGAACCGGTCCGTCCGGCCGACGCTCGGCTGGGATTCGCGCGAGCTCGTCGGCATGACGGCGTGGGACCTCGTGCACCCCGACGACCGCGAGCGCGCCCTCTCGAGCTTCCGCGCCGTCGCGCCGACCCCCGGCGCGACCACGGGCGTGGCGCTCCGCTACCGGCACCGCGACGGGTCGTGGCGCGACCTCGACGTCGCGGCCCGGAACCTCCTCGGCGACGACCTCGTGCGCGGCGTCCTGCTGAACGCGCGGGACGTCACGGAGGCGCGGCGCGCGGCGGAGGCGTCGCGGCGCGCGGGCGAGGCGGCGCTCGAGGCCTCGCGCGTCAAGTCGGAGTTTCTCGCGAACATGAGCCACGAGATCCGGACGCCGATGAACGCGATCCTCGGGCTCACCGACCTTCTCCTCGACACGACGCGCGCGCCCGAGCAGCGCGAGTACCTGGAGACGATCAAGCAGTCGGCGGAGTCGCTCCTGGCGCTCCTGAACGACGTCCTCGACTTCTCGAAGGTCGAGGCGGGGAAGCTCGAGCTCGAGGTCCGGCCGTTCTCGGTGCGGCGCACGGTCGACGACGTGCTGCGCACCTTCGCGCTCGAGGCGCACCGCAAGCGCCTCGAGCTCGCCCATCGCGTCGCCGCCGACGTGCCCGACGTCCTCCACGGCGATGCGATGCGGCTCCGGCAGGTGCTCGTCAACCTGGTCGGCAACGCGATCAAGTTCACGAAGGCGGGCGAGGTCGTCGTTCGCGTCCTCCTCGAGGCGGCGGAGCCCGAGGCGGTCGCGCTCCACGTCGCGGTCGCGGACACGGGCATCGGCGTGCCCGAGGCGCAGCGCACGCGGATCTTCGAGGCCTTCGCGCAGGCCGACGGCTCGACGACGCGCCGCTACGGCGGCACCGGGCTCGGCCTCGCGATCGCGTCGCGGCTCGTCGCGATGATGGGCGGGCGCATCTGGGTCGAGAGCGAGGTCGGACGCGGCAGCGTCTTCCACGTGACGGTGCGCCTCGCGCGGCCGGCCGACGCTGCCGGCGCGCGCCGGGACCCGCCGCCGTTCGCCGGACGCCGGGCCCTCGTCGTCGACGACAACGCGACGGCCCGCGACGTCCTCGTCGACCTGCTCGGCGACCTGGGCGCCCGCGCCGAGGCCGTCGCCGACGCCCCGACGGCGCTCGCGGCGCTCGTCCGCGGGCACCGCGACGGCGACCCGTTCGCCGCGCTCCTCGTCGACGCGGACCTCCCCGGGACGGACGGCCGGGCGATCGCGGAGGCCGTCGCCCGCGACGCGCGTCTCGCCGGGACGCGGATCGTGCTCCTCGCCTCGGCCGCGTCGCCGTCGCCCGCGGGCGACGCGGGGGAGGCGGGCGCGGTCGCGCGCGTCCGCAAGCCCGTCGCGGAGGCGGACCTCGTCCGCGCGCTCGCGGCCGACGGCGGCGCGGCCGGCTCCGGCGGCGGCGTCTCGAGCGGCGCCGTGCCGGCCACGCTCGCTGGGCGGCGCGTGCTCGTCGTCGAAGACAGCGCCGTGAACCGGGTCGTCGTCGTGCGCCTCCTCGAGCGCGCCGGCGTCGTCGTCGCCGCCGCCGCCGACGGGCGCCAGGCGCTCGCCGCCCTCGAGCGCGAGCGGTTCGACGCCGTCCTGATGGACGTGCAGATGCCGGGGATCGACGGCTTCGAGACGACGCGGGAGATCCGCGCCCGCGGGCTCGACCTGCCCGTCGTCGCGCTCACGGCGCGCGTCCTCCCGACCGACGAGGCGCGCTGCCGGGCGGCGGGGATGGACGCGTTCCTCCCGAAGCCGGTCGACGCGGCGGCGCTCTACGCGACGCTCGAGCGGCTCGCGACCTCCGGCGCGGGCGCGTCGGCCGCCTCCTCGGCGGCGGCGCGGAACGTCCCCCAGCGGCGGCAGACGTCGCAGTAGCCCTGCCAGCCGTCGGCGCGGCGGCCGCAGCCGGCGCAGGTGAAGGCGGACGCGAGGCCGAGCTCGGTCCGCACGGCGTGCGCGAAGCTGTTCGCCGCCACGTCGAGGTTGCCGCGCCGGCGGTTGAGCTCGCCCCAGAGGAGGTGCGCGAGCGGGAGCTCGCGCGCCGGGGCGGCGAGGTCGCCCAGGATCTCGGCCGCGCGGTCGAGCTCGCCGCTCGCGATCAGGTGGCGCGCGAAGAGGAGGGCCAGCGGCACGGAGTCGGGGTGGCGGCGGCGGAGCCGCTCGTAGAGCTTCGTCGTGCGCGCGGGCTTCTTCTCGGCGCGGTTCAGCTGCTCGAGGCGCTCGAGGAGCACGGGCGCCAGCGTGAACGCCGCGCCGCGCTCCCACGCCCGCCGCGCCTTCAGGCGGCGCTCCGCCGCGGCGAGGACGTCGCCCAGGCTCACCCACGCGGGCACGAACGTGCGGTCCTCGCGCGCGAGCGCCGCGAGCGTGCGCGCCGCACGGCGGCGGTCCGGCTCGGCGAGCGCGTTCTGGTACCGGAGCCCGCGGAGGACGCGCTCCTCGGCCGCGAGAGCCTCCGGTGCGCTCAGCCCGAGCATGATCTGGCCCTGGAGCGCGAGCGCCTCCGGCCACCGCCCGGCGCGCACGTAGAGGTCGCGGAGCCGCCGGGCCAGGCGAGGGCTCTGGGGGAGCACCTGCCGCGCGCGCTCGAGCGCGTCGGCGGCGGCGGCGAGGTCTCCCTGGCGCTCCGCCGCCTCGGCGAGGAGGTCGAGGAGCCTGGGCTCCGGGCCGGTGCGCCCGAGCCCGTCCTCGACGACCCGCCGGGCCGTCGTCGGATCGCCCTCGTGCAGGTGGGACTCGACGAGGACGACGAGCCGGCCGACGTCGGTCGGCGCCGCGCCGTCGAGCCGGAGGATCTCGGCGCGGGCCCGCGCGTAGTCGCCGCGCCAGAGGAGCTGCTCGGCGCGCGCCGTCGCCGCCGCGCGCTTCGCCTCGCGCCGCGCCCGGCGGCGTTCCCCCCACGCGCGCCAGCGTCGCGTCCCGGCGCCGATGCCGCTCACGAGCCCGACCAGGAGCGCGCCCGTGCCGAACGCCGCGAGGAGCGCGCCCGCGAGCGGCGCCTCGACGCTTCGCGCGGGGGCGAGCCGCACGGTGACGTGGCCCGGGTTCAGGAACGCCATCCAGCCCGCTCCGACGAGGACGGCGAGCGCGACGACGGCCGCGACGAGCCATCGCGTCATCGCGGGCCGCTACCGGCCTTCCGTGCCCGTCTTCTGGCTGCGTGCCTGGCTCTGGTACGGCTCCGGCAGCTCGGCGCGCGGCGCACGCACCCAGAGGCGCTCCAAGTCGTAGAACTCGCGCACGGGGATCTGGAAGACGTGCACGACGACGTCGCCGTAGTCGAGCAGGACCCACTGCGCGCGCGGCAGGCCCTCGACCGAGAGGGGACGGACGCCCTCCCTCTCGCGCACCTGCCTCTCGATCGCCTCGGCGATCGCCTGGACCTGCGTGTCCGAGCGGCCGCTGCAGATGACGAAGTAGTCCGCGATCGAGGAGACGCGGCCAGTTTCCAGGACCGTCAGGTCGTATGCCTTGTGATCCAGTGCGGCGCGGACGCACGCGAGCGCCCGCGACCAGCCCGGCAGCAGGTTCAACGCGGCGCGACCTCCCGGTAGAGCGCGTGCGCGGCGATGTACGCCTCCACGCGCGGCGGGACGAGGAACCGCACCGAGCGGCCGGCGGCGATCAGAGCCCGGATGCGGGCCGCCGAGATGTCGAGGGCGGTGATGCGCTGGAGAGTCAGCACGTGCCCCGACGCGTGGCGCAACGACTCACTGCGCGACCCATAGCAGAAGGCCTCCCGAGCCGCAACGGGAATGTCGTCGAGCGTGAGCTTCTCGGGCCACGGCGGACGCGTGACGACGACGATATCGCACAGGCCGAAGATCGCCGCATGCTCCTTCCAGGTGTGGAAGTCGCGAAACGCGTCGGACCCGATGACGAAGACGAGGCGCGTCGCGTCGCCGATCTCCGCCCGGACCGCGCGCAGCGTGTCGACGGAGTACGATGCCCCCGCGCGCGCGAGCTCGATCCCCGACGCGCGGAAGCCCGGCGTCCCGTCGACGGCGAGCTCGACCATTCGAAGCCGGTCCGCGGCGGGCGCGAGGTCCTCCGTCTGCTTGTGGGGCGGGAGCGCGGCGGGGACGAAACGGA
>Ga0070741_10012596_pt1 | contig 15230 bp, 16 predicted proteins | sample Coa_R1_4_FD_66440 | JGI IMG/M metagenome (GOLD analysis project Ga0070741, IMG submission 66440) | Surface soil microbial communities from Centralia Pennsylvania, which are recovering from an underground coalmine fire - Coalmine... | ecosystem: Environmental > Terrestrial > Soil > Unclassified ... | reverse complement strand
TAACGTTGACATCAACTGGTTTTCAGCTGATATTGGCAAAAACAATACCTTTTCAATAAGAGTCTGGAACGCATCAAATAGCCAAGAAGTGTATGACGGTCTCACGCTTGATTTCTCGATAATGCAGGGAGAGAAAGAATTAATGAAATCGCACCTTGCCAAGCCTGTCATGCCTGCAGACACGGCGACTTATTCGTACGGGGCAGATTACGCCTTTAACGATAGGGGAAGTTATACTATCAAGATCAGCAATATCAACAACTCTGGCGAGAGTGTTGAATTTCCAGTTCAAGTAACGCCAGAATTTCCGGCCGGCGTTTTGATAACATCGGTTTTTGCTGTTAGCATCGTGATTGGCAGTTTCATTGCAACCCGCAGCAAGTCTCTGTGATAGCCCCTGCCACTTGAATTATTGAAGAATTTTCAACCGTGTTTATATTGTATTTTGAGTTATAGTAGCCATGAAGAGGCATTATCATTATCTTCTCATCGCAGTAGCATTTTCCGTGGCTGTAGCCATGGCACCGTCACTGTCTTTTGCCCAACAAGTCAAAAACAACACCCAACTTAATTCTACGAGCACTGATCTTCCAATTCTTGAGCAAAAATCAGACAAAGGCATCTATAGGGTGCAACTAAAGTGGCCACAGACCGTTGAAGATGCACAGGGCGCTATTCAAATAGAGATAGCATTTCTAAATGCCAGCGCCCCACAGGCTACAAACACTACGATCCCTCAGAGGGAAGGTAATCCCATCAACACAGGCCTTACATCCCAGCCAAGCGTTCTTGAAGACACGCCGCTTCCAGTGAAAAGCTACGATATTGCAGTTTATTCTAATGACGGCAAGAAATTATGGGAAGGACTTAACCAGCCCGGACTTGGCGGTAGAGGAACTCAGAGGATCGTTCTTGAAAACAACTACACTGGGCCGGTCACCATTCAAATAAACAACATCAAGCCGGGTTGGGATACCGGCGGGACTACTACTGCAAGCGATATGACGGACTCGGTCAAGTTCACCGCAACAATAGTTCCCGAGTTCCCCGTAATTGTTATGATCCCGCTTGCAATTGGCATGGCAGCTACAGTGGCTGCCATGCGGCTAAGGGGACGAATTATGTAACATTAGTCTGAAATTGATAAATTGCATGTCCATAAGGCTCTGGCATGAGCGATGTCATTTCATGGGACAAGGCTATTGACAGAAAGGTCAAGTCAAGCGATGGCAAGGACCTTGGCAAAGTAAAGAGCATAACCAGCGATTACATTCAGACAAAAGAAGGAGTTGTCTCCAAGAACTACTATTACATCCCGAAATTCTACCTCAGCGGATACGATGGCGACAACCTCTGGGTGTCCTTGACAAAGGGTGAGGTAAAGTCTAGGTTTGAGAGGGAAAAGCCTCCTGAAGTGTCAGAACTGGAGACCTCGGAATATGCGGCGCGCAGAGCGCAGGTTGCGGGGCAATACCCGAATTTTGCGACAAGCATCCCGACGTACAGACCTTCTACCGCGGCTACGGTCCAGATGCCTTGGGATAAACTAATTGATAAAAAAGTAAAGTCTAGTGATGGCAAGGATCTGGGAGACGTTGAAAGCGTCTCCACCAACTACATCGAAGTCAAGGAAGGCGTGGTGAGCAAGAAGCACTACTTTATTCCAAAATACTACGTTCAGGGTTTTGACGGCGACAACCTCCATGCATCACTTACAAAAGACGAGATCAAGAGCCGTTTTGAGCGTGATAGCCCACCAACACCTTCAGAATTCCAGGCTGAAGAATACAGGGAACACGTGCGCAAGGTGGAAGCGACTTATCCGCAGTTTGTCCATGGCGTTCCTTGGATGGCAAGAGAGCCAAGCACTGAAATCCCAGTTGACTATTCTGGCACAACGTACAACATCCCATGGGATGAGTTAATCCACAAGCATGTGCGAACCAGCGACAACGTTGAAGTAGGCTACGTGGAAAGGGTTGGCAATGAGTTTATTGTTGCAAGGGACGGGGTGTCAGACATCCACATCTATTACATCCCCAAGACATACATCAGAGACTATGACGGGGCGCAGCTCCGGATAGACGTACCAAGCGACTTGATGGCTGCCAAGTTTGAAAGGAAAGGCGAACCTTCCATTGAAGAATTAAGGACACTTGCACGCGACGCCCCGCGCTATAGGAGGGTCGAGCCTGCAACGCAACGCATGGCCGGCGAACCTGATAGCGTTTCTGTAGAAACGGATGTTGACTTGGACAAGGTAGGCCGGACTGCAGAGAGCAGCTGACCTACCCTATTTTTATTACTGGCGCATAGTCGGCAAGCCATTCTTTGTGCTTTTGGTATTCAGGATCGACCGCTGCAACCAGCTGCCAAAACCGTGGCGAGTGATCAAGTTCTATCAGGTGCATCAGCTCGTGGATTATGACGTAATCAATAACTTCAAAGGGGGCGGCTGCCAGGAGCAGATTAAAGTTCAGATTCCTTTTCTTTGAACAGCTGGCCCATCTTGACCTCTGATTCTTTATCGACACCTTGTTGTACTGCAGGTTCAGCTTCCTAGCAAGCATCGGGAGGCGCTCTGCTATTATTGCAGCAGTCTGCTGCCTGTACCATTCTTGAACCTGCCTTTTGTATTTGCGCCTATCAGGAACGTGGAAGGTTATCCACCTCATTGCTTCAGAAACAGTGGCTGATGGGCGCACATCCTTCACGACATGAAAGCGGTACCTGCTTCCAAGAAAATAGATCGTATCTGGATCGTGCCCGCCGCAGCGCTCCTTTAGCTTGCCATAATATCGCGACGTTTTGGCTATCCAATCGCGCTTGCTTGCGATGAAATTTTCAAGCTCGCCGGCATTATAGTTGACAGGGACTATTGCCTCTACACCGGAAATGCCGGAGACAAGGCGGAGCCTCCTTGCCCGTCTGCTGGCGCGAACACCGATCTTTAGGACTTTGCCGTCTGCAAGGTCGAGCGACAAAAAGGACAAGCTGTAGATTCACATCGGGTAGTTGTTAAAGAACTTTTTTGCAAAAGGATATTACCATTGCAAAATTGCTATCTCGCTATGCCCCGGGGCACCAGAATCAAGGCAAGTGAGCTGGCAGCAAGACTGGCTGCCCTTGATGCCGATGAGGGGATAAGAGTAGAGCATGATGGCAGCAAGGTATTCATCAACAGGAATTCCTCAGGCATTTTTGTAGTGCAGTTTGGCGACTCTAGCGACTTTAGATACCTGCAATCTGCAAGGCAGGTGACTAGCCTGATCAACTCTACGTTTGGCAAAAAGGGCACTACTGTGTGGATTTATTAAATATAAGCGCAATTGACTTTTCCTAACGTGGGTCAGGGTGAAATCATGTTAGATAACGCCTGCTTCGCGCAGTTTTTCTGGCAGGTATACCTCGGCTAGGTACTTGAAGCCGTGCTTGAAGAAAGCATCCAACTCACATTTTTCCTTGCTCTTCAAGAATATATCGAGCTCTTTTTGCCATTTCTTGTCTTGGAACCAAGGCTTTTTCTTCATGTCGTTTGCCCTGTTGAGGTCTTCCTCAGATGCCGCAAGCCTTGCAACCTCCGGTATGTGGTACCTTTCAATATCAGAGAACATCATACCAAGCACCTTAGCATCCGGCGTGACAAGTCTGTCGCTGTCATAGCTCAGCGACTCGCTTCCGATCTTGTATCTGAGCGCGATGCCAAGGCCCCACGGGTCCGCGTCTGCAAAAACGACTACGGGTTTTTTCCATTCTTCGTTGAGCGTCTTGACCATCATTCTAGTGGCCCTGTCAGGCTCGCCTGAACCCGTTAGCAGTATTGCGTTGTATTTCTGGATAAAGCCGGATTTGCGGATGTTGTTGAGCACCGTATCCTTCTCCACCACCATCACAAAGTCTGCCTTTACCTTGACTATCTCTACGTCGCGGATGTTGGTCGGTATTAGCTGAGAAGTAGCCCTGCTGCCAAGGTTGCAGTCAATGATGTCACCTCCGACTCTGAGCGTGATAGGCCCGGAGATCATGCCCTTTGGCTTTGAAGTGACAGAGAACTCTTCCCTTGGCACGCCTGTCAAAAGTTCAATGGCCTTGATCGCATCGTCAGAATTTTCCTGCCCAGTCCAGAACTTTTGCTTGTTCTTCTCGTCGCCCACAGTGCTGAGGGTAGCGTAATACATACCCCTTATCGTGCTCTCCATCTCCTCGTCAAGCAGCCTGCGGACTGCGTTTGCCATCACAAGATATTGAGCGAATGTGGGAATTTTCTTGGTGCTGTCCGGGCTTATTCCGACTGTCTTGTCGCCAATCGTGAGCATTCTCTTTTCCTCGCTCCAGACGGTGTTGTCGTAACCCACCTTTGGAACGTTGAGCACAGGCATCGTCTTTGACACCATGAGGTCAGAGCTGACGTCTTTCATTATCAGCCTGATCTTTTTCATAACTTCTTGGTGGCGCTTGTCTGTTGTTGGCATCTACTTTTTCCTCACCTTTTGTTTGTCAATTACTGAGTCAAGGGTAGTCTGGTTTTCTGCATCATCATTTTTCTGAAGCGTCTCAGGGATTTCTTTCTTTTTTGGCTTTGATATCTTGCCCTTCTTTCTTGCCGCGTTGATGGCTATTTGCTCCCTGTCTGGCTTGATCATTTCGCCGTCGATCTCGACTGCCTCTTCTGCTTCTTCCTCTAGGCGCTCCCCTGTTATCCTGTCTTCCTTTTCAGAGATCATTGCTCCGGTTATCTCGCCCTTGACGTGCTTTTCGGCCAGCTCTGAAAATGCCTGCTCTAGCTTGCCAGAATCAACTTTGATTGATTCAGAGATCGCAGTTACTATCAGCGGGATGTAGTGCTTGTACAGATTCAACCTGCTTGCAGCTTCTTTCATGCGCAACTCCTTTCGGATCTGCGCGCTTACTTTGCGGTACAGTTCAGACAGACAGGCCTTCATGTATTTTTTCAAGTCGCCTTCAGAGGCAATGCTTTCCTTGCCTGCGGTCTTGTACGGTATTTTTGTAGAACAAATGTGGAAAAAGATGTGCAGTGGCAGCAATTCAACGGCCCTGTCTGACTTTGCATCAGGGTTTGCAAACTGCTCCTTTACCTCCTTTTTTGAAATGCCCATCTTGTTTATCTCCACTTCAGAAACGACTTCTTTTGCGACGTCAGACCCTTCGTCATACAACAGCGGGATCTTGTTTGCAAATCTGTAGAGCTTGAACGACGGTATGTCGCCTCCGTATGCTATACCGCATTCAACTATCGTGGGCCGGTTGTTGACCACGCAGGTCCTTGAAGCATAAGCAGTGAGCGAGGGCTTTAGCACCTTGACAGAGATTTGCGGCCGCTGGACTTCGGGAGCGCCTTCTGCTGCAGGAACAGCCTCTTTATTTGTGACAATTGTATACTCGGAAGTCATTCCAGCGGTCAATATCTCTTCGCCAATCGGACTTAGGTGATCCGTGTTTGCTTGCTGGAAGTTGATCTGCCTGCATACGTCTACTATCCGGATAAGCTCGTGCTCGTCGTACTTGTCTGCCGGCTTGGTCTCCACTTCTGCCTTTGTAATTATTTCCTTTGCCTTCTCGCTTGACATCTTTTGAAATGAGGCAGCCAGAACTCCCTGAAGCGTGGTCTTTTGGTTCATAAAGTTCATGATCGCTTTCTTCAGAGTCTGGAGATCCATATCTGCAGGATGTGGCAATACCTCTCTGGCGGGCTGCGGCATTACCTCGGTTCTTCGATCAAACGTAACCTTGCCTTCATCCGTTTCAAATTCAATTATGGCATAAGGGTTGACAACGCTTGTCTGGCTGATGTATTCATTGATTTTGTTTTTGATGTTGTTTCTGGTAATCGGGGAAAGCCTTGCACGGAGCACTGCTTCGACCCTAAAGCCGGATTCGCCTGCTATCTTGCCCTCGTCTTCCTTGACTTTCCTTTTGGCCAGTTCAATTGGCCTGTTTGTGCTAATATCGGTTCGGAGTTCAAAGTAATACTCTGATCCCTCTTCGATTGACTTTGACCAGACCTTGAGCGGATGAATAGTGTCTTTTGTTGAAAACGCGGCTATCATTTTTAATCCGACGCCAAAGAGGCCGCGCTGCTGCTTTTCCACATACTTGCCCGATGTCAGAAATGAGCAGACTGCTACCGGCACCTTGTCTGGCGGTACGCCGATGCCGTTGTCTTCGCAGGTAATGGTCCACAAATCATTAGCAGAATCAAGCGTCTTGAGCGACAAGGACACTCTAGGTAGTATGTGGGCAGTTTCACAGGAGTCAAGCGAATTCTCGATGAGCTCCCTTACTGCCATGTACAGGATGCGCTCCGTGGTAAAGCCGGCCAGCGCCGAGTTGTCTACAAAGAACTCTGATTCGGCCTTCTTGTCGTACCTGACCCTTCCTTTGGACTTGGCGGGCTTGTCCTGTGCAGCTGCAACCTCAACAGTAGCCTTTTGCGTCAAACGGTGAGACTATTTCGCTAACTCAATTTAACTTTTTACGATAAATTTTTTGACTCAATGGACACTAAAAGTTAATCTAGTCTATTTGAGAGCCGTACGGAGTAGTCGCGTTTTTCAGCTCCTGCAGCTTGAAAGATGAAAATTCGAGCAAAAGCCGCTTCTTGCCTTTTTGTATAACGATAAAGTCAGAGCCAGAGCCAACCACTGTTCCATCTTGTAAATCCTTGAGCTGGGTCATGTGTCTGCTATGCTGACGTTACTATATAATCGCTGGCAGGGCAGGGTTTTAATATGCTCCAACTAGAAAATCGGTAGATGTTTTTTCTGCTGCCGCTGCTCAAGCAGATTTCTCCAGACATGCTAGTGACCATAATAGGCGCAGCAGCGGCAACGCTTACCACTTCGAGCTTTTTGCCCCAGATAGTCAAGGCTTACAGGACTAAGAGCATGCATGACGTTTCGCGGTACCTCATGAGTTTTTTTGCGACTGGTACCGTGCTATGGATGGTGTACGGCATATTCAAAAGTGACCCCGTGATAATCGCGGCGAATGCGATTGCCAGCGCATTTAACATCATCCTGCTTTACATGAAGTTTGCCTATGGCAAAAAGCCTGCCAAGATAGCCTAGATGTCGTTGTCGGCAGTGAACTGGTAGGGGTTGTTTCTCTGGCTGTTCACTACGGCAATAGTGTTTCTGACAAGCTGGTACATAGTATCGTGGCACGGGCAGCCACACATCTTGGTCACTGCTGACGAGTCGACCATTTCTTTTATGAAGCCCTTGCAGGCGCCGTGCTCGTTCTTGACACAGTCGTCCGACCTGGCAGCAGACACAGGTGATAGCTTGTGCAAATGGTATTTATTTGATCTGTAAATGGAAATTGTTAAATCGCTTTTTACTCCTTTTCATACATGAGCATTTACTCCGAAGAAAGGCCGTGGGGCAGGTTTGAAAAGTTCAATGAAAACAAACCTTGCACCGTTAAATTGATTTACGTCAACCCGAATTCCCGCCTTAGCCTGCAATATCACAACAAGCGTTCTGAATTTTGGAAAGTCATCAAGGGCACTGCGATGATTGAGCTGGACGGCAGGACAATAATCCTGACTGAAGGCGAGACTATTACTATTCCGAAGCGGGCAAAACACCGTGTTGGCGCGCTAGATGGCGGCTGCATGATACTTGAAATTGCGTACGGCAAGTTTGATGAAAACGACATCGTGAGGCTTGAAGATGATTACAAGAGAGCGCCCCTTTCCAAGACCAGAGTGGCGGCTGCCTAGTTGATATAGTCATGAATGATGAGATGACTCTGCTTGGTAGAGCTGAAAATACAAAAAGGCAAAGTGTTAGTGCAACGTTCAAAGAAGAGCATAACAATAAACTCCGGAAATGGTACACCTGTGCTTGAAGTGACAAACGAATACGATAATTCGGTCAGATATGAGATTTCTGACAGCCAGTTTGACAGCTTGTGGTCTCAGCTGTGGCAGTTTGTCAAGGACAGCCAGCACTAAGGCTATATAGGCAGGCTCTGAAGTTGAGAGAGGCAGGCCAGCAAGAAGGTGCTTGATACTTTCAAGGCAAGTCTCGATCCTTCTCTTTTCAGGCTTTACAGAAGATACCTTTATTCTCGGTACAAGGCAACGGATGAGCTTGCGCAGGCAGAAGTGGTGCATGAAAAGGCAAAAGAACGCCTGCTCAAGATGACAGAAAAATTCAGGCAGAATGCGTCATACTTTGACCCTGGTGACCAGCTGGCGGTCAGGATAGGTGGCCACAAATTGAAGGGTCCTGTAGGCATTGCAGCCGGCTTTGACAAGAATTGTGACGTGCTAGAGCCTACGTCATATATCTTTGGCTTTCTTAACCCGGGCAGCGTACTGAAAGAGCCCCGCGCCGGCAACCACCAGCGCCCAAAAAGCGAAGGCACTGTCAGGATCGTCATAGACGACGAAAGGGAAGCGATAATCAACGCACAAGGGTATCCTCACCGCGGACTTGACTATACCGTAAGCAATTTGAAAAAGTTCAGTGAAGGCCAAAGGGGCAAAGCAAAGATTCTTTTGAATTTTTCAGGCATCACCGACACCTACACCGAAGACGCCGTGCTCGATTCATGCAAAGAAATTCTGGTAAGGACGTCGCCTTACGTAGACTTTGGGTTTGAGGAAAACAGGACGTCTCCGAACACGGACTTTAACAAGGTGCTGCAGACGCCCGAGTTTACCAAGAAGGTGCTTGACCTGATGAATACGCATGCGCCAGGCAAGGTAAAGGCATCCAAGGTATCGCCATATACAAGCCTGCAGCCGTCAGAGGAGGAGAGGAAAAACAAGTTCCAGTCGATAAAAGTCTTTTATGAAAACGGCGGGCAGGCGGTAGTTTTGGGCAATACGCGGCCTATCAGCACAAAGGAAGGCCGGCTGACAAAGAAATTTGCAAGAGGAGTTGCAGGCGAAAGTGGCAGACCGCTCTTTCCTTACATGTTAAAGCTAGTGGAGGAAGTGCACAGGTCATTTCCCGACTTGGCGATAATCGCATGCGGAGGCATATTCTCAGGCGAAGACGCGTGGAAGGCGTACGAAAAAGGTGCGACATTGGTTGAGCTATATACCGCGCTGACATTCTACGGCTTTGGAGTTGTGCGCGATATCCACGATGTTCTGAAGAGAAAACTTGGAAATGAAACACTGCAGAGTTTTATAGAAAAGCGCGATCTACACACTCGTTAAATTTACCCTTGCGTGACATTGGAAACCTTTTAATCCATCTGTAATCATTTTCCTTTAAACAGGGATTTAGTGTATTGGGAAGGTATCCTAAGGTCGTTCTTACTGCAGACCGCACATTGATGTCGCCCTATAGGGGGATCTCACTTGCGTCATTCTTTGGATGTGCTCCAGCCCTTGATTTCAACAGGGACCACAGCTCGTTCTGGTATTACGTGCTGCGCAACCAAGTCACTCCGAAGGTGCTGTTTGACTTTATCTGCAACCCGATTGACAATACAAACGGTTATGCCAATTATGCGCCTTACGGCCTTAGAAAGGTCGAGGCCGCGCTGCTAAGAGACGGCTACAAGCGCGAAGATGTTGTCGTGGCGCACCCTGACTATGTTGAAAGGTTCATTGGCCCGGAAACAGAGGTTGTGGGAACATACGAGATGGATCCGCTTGGCATGGGTCCGGTCACGATGACCTTTACCTATGGCCGCAAGCACATGTCATATGACGAGTTTTACAATCGAGAGCTTCATCACAGGATAAGCGCCGCCAAGGCAAGAACTGGAAGCAAGGCCAAAGTCATTGCCGGCGCTTCAGGGACGTGGCAGTACAATTATGATCCTGCAAAGATCGAGGAATATGGCCTGTACGGCATAATAGAGGGTGAGCTGGGTGGCATCGGCCCCGAAATCGACGGAGCTGCCGGGCCATTCTTTGATGCCCTCATTTCCGGCGAGTTTGACACGGCAAACCCGTTCAAAAAGAGCCAGTTCAAGGTTGAGATCAAAGAATTTGTCAGAAACGAAAGGACTCTGCATGGCAGGTTCATCCACTACTGGAACGAACCCTCAATTGACGAGATTCCAAACATCGTCAACCCTAGCATGCACGGTATGATCGAAGTCATGCGCGGCTGCGGGCGCGGATGCAAGTTCTGCGACGTGACGCTGAGGCCATTAAGATACTACCCTGTCGAGAAAGTGCAGAAAGAAATCGAGATCAACATGAAGTATGGGGGCTTGAAAAACGCTTGGGTGCACAGCGACGACATTTTCGTCTATGGCCTCAACCCAAGGACAACAAAGAACATGCAGCCAAACAGAGAAGCCATCGAAGAGCTATTCAAGGGAATAATGTCCACCGGCATCGAGCACACCAACCCGACCCATGGGACACTTGCAGGAGCCATTGCCGACGAGCGCCTGATTCCAAACGTATCCAAGATAATCAAGTCTGGTCCCGACAACCACATCGGCATCCAGTGCGGCTTTGAAACAGGAAGCATCAGGCTAATTGGCAAATATGCCGACAGAAAGCTGGCACCCTACAAGCCCGACGAGTGGCACTGGGTTGTCAAGGAAGGCATCAAGATTCTCAACGAGAACTACTGGGTCCCGGCGTTCACTCTCATCATGGGGCTTGATAACGACGAGACGCCAGAGGACAGCTGGGAGACAATCAGGCTCATCCATGAAATCGAGACAGAGCAGCCTGACTCCAAATTCACCACGACGCCCCTTACATTTGTGCCAATAGGACTGCTAGAGAAATCAGACTTTTACGACATTGGCAACACGATGGATCCGGCAAAACTTGGAGTCATGTACAAGACCTGGCAGCACAACTTCAAGTACGGCATACAAAAATTCATGAGCAAGGTAGGGCGCGACAATCCAGTCAAGAACTGGTTCTTTACGCAGCTTGCTTCAACTCTCGGTGGCGTTCCGCTAAACGCAATGGAAAAGTACGCAAGGAGAAAGGGCTTCGAGCACGAGCGCGTCATTGACAAGATAAAGGCAAACTACTGGTAGCCAACCCTCAACTTTATTAAAACAACATTTCTTTACAGAGCCATGCAGATTGGCATCTTGGGATCCGGAGACGTCGGCCTCAAGCTAGGAGACAGCTTTATCGAGCTCGGGCACGCGGTCAAGGTAGGAACGCGCAGTCCCAACAAGGTTGCAGCATGGGTAGACAGACATGGCAGCAAGGCATCCGCAGGCAGTTTTTCTGAAGCGGCTGCATTTGGAGAAGTTGTCATAATTGCAACCCTGTGGGATGGAACAGCCAGCGCCATAAAAATGGCCGACGCCAAGAATTTTGCAGGCAAGGTCGTTATTGACGTAACAAACCCCCTTGATTTTTCAAAGGGTATGCCTCCAAAGCTGGCTGTGGGGCACACAGATTCTGCCGGAGAAACAGTTCAGCGTCTATTGCCAGATGCCCGGGTGGTCAAGGCTTTCAACATTGTTGGCAATCCTCACATGTTCCGACCCGAATTTCCGGGCGGGCCGCCAAGCATGTTCATATGCGGAAATGACGAACAGGCGAAAAAGACAGTAACAGAAATCCTAGCGGCGTTTGGCTGGGAGGCTATAGACAGTGGAGGCATTGAAGGCTCTCGCTTCTTGGAGCCGCTTGCGATGCTCTGGATTATCGAGTATTTCCGGACAGGCAATGGCAATCATGCCTTCAAGCTATTGCGGAAATAGAAGCTGCTATGGATTTAAACAACATAAATCTCACCTATTGGCATCAATAGCCATTTAGCAGTTAGAACAACCTATGTCATGACGTCTGTACAACCAGCGATTAATCACGGCAGCTAGAATTATGACTCCTTTTTGTATGTATTTTCTTTTTCACCTAGAAGCTTATTTGCAATAATGCAAAGATGTTACTAAGAGTGGAAGCAAAAAACTGGTGAATGTGTAGTGAGAATACTAATAGCTGAGGATGAGGAGAGTATTGCCTCGATTTACCAGATAGCGCTACGCAGCAACGGCCACGAGGTCGTAGTTACAAGTAATGGTCGGCAATGTGTTCAAGAATATGAAGCCAGATGTGCATCTTGTAATAATTCTGAGACGCCTTTCGATGCATTAATTCTTGATTATAGGATGCCGATCATGGATGGATTTGAAGCTGCCAAACATATAATCAAAATCCGGCCAAATCAGAGAATAATCTTTGCTTCTGCATATGTAAAAGAGACATTGACGGATCTAATAAAAAATGTAGGAATAGTTGCAGAACTCTTGCAAAAGCCTTTTGAAATTGACGTATTGACAAACACCATCGAAGACACTTCTATCTATCATAAACTACAGAAGCTCCAAGTTAGTATTGGAGACGTAAAGTCTTGGAATCCCACACACAAGCAGCTTTCAGACTTGTTAGAAGGAATTTTGAAGTTAAGAGATCTAAACTCTTTAGTTGATAGTAACAGTAGAGACAAGGACGTTGCTAAGCTCCATAAAGTAGAGAAATTAAAATCATTACAAGAAGAACAAAACAAAGATGATCTAATTATTAGAATAATTGATGATGCACTTGGCTTCCTTGGGCTTGAATCGCTATCTGTGTTTTATTATCACCTAGCCAAGCTTGGCGTGCAAAAGACGGACATTATACATGCTCCAGAGGAATTCCTTAGGGCTCTTCATACCATGCTCGGTAGTGGATCGAGTCTAGTACAGGCTCACATCCTAAGAGCAATGGAAGCAAATCGTGACTTAATTGACAAAAACGACTCTATTAGCAAGTTCATGAACTCGTTAAAGGGGGCAGAGAGAGCGGCACCCATAATGGAGGATGGTAACTAGATTGGCCATAGACTATCATGATGTTTATAGCTCATCCCACTCGGCTCTCAGTATAGGTAAAAAAAGACACGCGGAAGACACAGAGGTGGGTCATCCTAATTCCCAAGCATCTGGTGACATACGTGCTATCCTATCGTTACTATCGGAAGGGTCTCTGAAGGAAAATAGCGAATCCAAACCGTTACTGAAACCAGGGTTTGGAGGTATTGTTTATTTATTTGGAGAAATTACTGTGCCATATGAAAAACTAAGAATTTCGGAGAAGAAGGGTCTTCTTAAAGTTAAAGGATTTACCTCATTTTCTGCTTGTCCAGAATGTGAAAGTTTGGATCTACGAACCGAACTGGCCTGCCCGGATTGCAAGTCCCGTGCTATTGTGAAATCGGATCTAATGATACACTATGAGTGTCAAAATACTGGACCTATTGAAGAGTTTCAATCTAATATAAGAAACGGATATTTTTGTCAAAAATGCCGGAAGGAACTAAAGCGGGTTGGAATTGACTATGGAAATCCAGGTATTGGTTTCAAATGCTCCAATTGTGAAAAAGTATTCCAATTCCCATTAGTCCTAAGCCAGTGCGAGGCCGATCATGTTTCCAAAATCGACGAGATGGAGCTAAAATCATTTCCAAATTATGTTGTGAGTGGAACTGCCAAAGGGCTTTCTGCATTGATTGACACTCATACCCTACAGGATATGCTTGGCAAGAAGGGCACAAAGTCCCAACTTTTATGCCAGCTCAGAGGAGCGAGCGGAGCAAACCACATCATTCCAATGGTTTTAACTTTGCCTGATGGACTGGAGATTGCAATAGAATTTATCCATGGAGAATCCGAGTCGGAACTTGACCAAGCAATGTTTCAACTCCTTTTGAAGAGTGCAGATCTGACACAAATAAAGAAAATGCTTGTAATCTTTGAAGGAGATGGATCAGTGGATAAATTTGCCACTATAGCAAATCCTCTAAAGATCAAGATCATTGCTTCGAAGGATCCCGCAGTGCTCTATGATAGGATACTAAAGGAAGTAGTGCAATAATCCCAGTTGTCTATTCTGAGAATTGCTATCTTTGGAGCGTTTGTCTCCGCAATTCTGTTTCTTTGTATTTTTTACGCAGAGGGCTTTATAATAACAACGGTATACGGGTTAACAATATTCTATTCTCTTTGGGCAGCATACCATATAATTATAACAATAGCCGGCAGCAACATGCCTTCCGTAAATATTGATTACAAGTCTTTAGAAAAACACCTGCCAAAAATATCATTGATAATACCCGCCAGAAGCGAGCCCATTCTCAGTAGAACAATTGATGTCTGCCTGAATCATACCGATTATCCAATGGAAAAGAAAGAAATTGTTGTAGTCGTTGACGATCCAGATGGTGAGAGGATAGCATTTTGGTATCAACAGAAATATCCTCAGAATGTAAAGTTGTTGTCAAGAAGAAAAGCATACCCCACAAAGCCAAGTGCACTAAACGATTCAATCCACTTATGTTCTGGAGAAATTGTGGGGATAGTGGATGTTGAAGACATACCAGACAGAGACGTGTTCCTGAGGGCAGCATACGCGATTACACAACAAAACCATGTCGCGACACAGGCAATCTTGAGGATCAGCAATGCAGATGATTCGTGGATTAGTCGCATATTTAGCATGGAATATGCTGGATGGTTTAGAGTTCTACTTAATGGCAGATCAAGGCTCGGTTTGTATTCGCCGTTGGGTGGAACCGGAAACTATTTTAAACGATCCTCGTTGTCACACGTAGGTTTGTACGATGCGACAAACCTAGCTGAGGATGCAGAACTAAGTATTAGACTATTGATTGCCGGATGGAAAGTTGGAGTGCTTAATGCTCGCCACTGGGAAGAGGCCCCTGTAACATTTGGTGCTTGGCTAAAACAAAGGACGCGTTGGAACAGGGGGTGGCTCCAGAGCTTGTGGAAATACATTCCCATCTTAATTAAGCCGCGCCATTTTCGTAGGCTGGGGGTAATGGGAACCCTGTCAACATTGATGATGCTAGTCGGTCCCCTAGTAGTCATGTTGAGCTTGGTCGCTTATGGAATTACCTTTCTATGGCTGCTTGAATCTATGGGGCTGGTCAGCCCGATCTTGACTAAAATTTCATATCCATTCTGGACAGCAATTCCAATTTCATTTAATATCATATACTACTATGTATGGTTAAAGGGAGCAAAACTGGAGGGACTGCGATTTAAAACCCTTCAACAACTGCCATACATGGCATATTACATGAATATCATGATGTCAGTTGCCGCACTTAGGGCCATTTATCAAGAAATCTTCAAGCCAGTCATGTGGGAGAAGACAGCCCACGAGGGAAGAGGCGTTATGAGCCGCACATTAACCGGTTAAATGTGCTCATTAAAGGTTCATTGGTCAACCAGTGCTATCAAGTCAATCT
>Ga0070741_10012595_pt1 | contig 15231 bp, 13 predicted proteins | sample Coa_R1_4_FD_66440 | JGI IMG/M metagenome (GOLD analysis project Ga0070741, IMG submission 66440) | Surface soil microbial communities from Centralia Pennsylvania, which are recovering from an underground coalmine fire - Coalmine... | ecosystem: Environmental > Terrestrial > Soil > Unclassified ... | reverse complement strand
GCCTGCGGATCGGCTGCGGGCGCGACGTCGGTCACGGGCTCGCCTCCTCGCTCGGCAGCTCCAGGCCGGGGAGCTCTGCAGCGGCCACTTCGTCGACGAGCTCGGGCACGGGCGCCTCCGGCTCCTCCTCGATCGGAACGCCAACGAGGTCCTCGGCGAAGTGGCAGGCCGACAGGTGGCCGTCGCCGACGGCGCGCAGCGCCGGACGCTCGTGGTCGCACGGCCCCGGCTGCGCGCGCGGGCAACGGGGATGGAACGCGCACCCGGACGGCACGAACACCAACGACGGTGGCTGCCCGACGATGCGGTGCAGTCGCTCGCCGCGCGCGCCGTCGACGCGGGGCAACGACGCCAGCAACCCGCGCGTGTACGGGTGCAGCGGCTCGTAGAAGATCTCGTCGACCGTGCCGAGCTCCGCCTGGCGACCGGCGTACATCACCATCACGCGGTCGGCGACGCCGGCGACGACACCGAGGTCGTGGGTGATGAGGATGATCGACGAGCGGGTGCGCTCCTGGATGCGCTCCAGCACCTCGAGCACCTGCGCTTGGATCGTCACGTCGAGCGCGGTGGTCGGCTCGTCGGCGATGAGCACGTCGGGTTCGTTGGCGATCGACATGGCGATCATCGCCCGCTGGCGCATGCCGCCCGAGAACTCGTGCGGGTACTGGTTGGCGCGGTGCGCGGGGTTCGGGATGCCCACCACCTCGAGCAGCTCGATCACACGGTCGTGCAGTTGGCTCTTGCCGATGTCGTGATGGTGGACCTTGATGGCCTCACCGATCTGGCTGCCGACCGTGAACACCGGGTTGAGCGCGGTGAGCGCGTCTTGGAAGACCATCGCGATCTTGTTGCCGCGCAACGGTTGCAGGTCGCGCTCGCGCAGCGTCAGCAGGTTGCGGCCTCGCAACAGCACCTCGCCGGTGACCTGCGCCGACTTCGGCAGCAGGCCGAGGATCGCCATCGACGTCACGCTCTTCCCCGAGCCCGACTCACCGACGATGCCCAGCGTCTCGTTCTCGTCGACGACGAACGAGAGGTCGTCGACGGCGTGCACCGCGCCTTCATCCGACTTGAACGTCACCGACAGGCCGCGGACCTCGAGCAGCGGTGCCGAGCCGTGCGCCGCCCCGGGTGTCGCCTCGAGCTCGATCGGATCGGCGGTCACGTCGTTCAATGCTTCGCGTGCGGATCGAACGCGTCGCGCAGGCCGTCACCGAAGAAGTTCACGCACAGCACGGTGAGCAGGATGGCGATGCCCGGGAAGTACAGCAGGTGCGAGTTGATGGCGTAGTTGCCCTCCGCGTTGGAGAGCATGTTGCCCCACGAGGTGTCGGGTGGCTGGATGCCGAAACCGAGGAACGACAGCGTCGACTCCGTGATGATGGCGGCGGCGATCGCCAGCGTGGCGTTCACGAGGATGGGGCCGATGCAGTTCGGCAAGAGGTGGCGGAGGATGATCCGCCGGTTCGACGCACCGGCGGCGCGCGCCGCCTCGACGAACTCCTTCTCCTTGATCGAGAGCACCTGGCCGCGCACGACGCGCGCCATGTACATCCAGAACACGCCGGCGAGGACCAGGATGATGACCGTGTCCTTCTGGCCGAAGTACTTCAGGGCGACGGCGAGGATGGCGATCTGCGGCACGACGAGGAAGAGGTCGGTGATGCGCATCAGCAACTGGTCGGCCCACTTGCCGAAGTAGCCGGCGATCGACCCGACCGTCGCGCCGACCGCGGTGGAGATCAGCGCGACGGTCAGCCCGATCTTCAGCGACACCTGCCCCGCGTACAGCACCTCGGTGAACTCGTCGCGTCCCAGGTAGTCCGTACCGAACCAGTGCTCCTTCGACGGTGACGTCGGCCCGAGGAGGAGGTCCTGCTTGCCCTTGGGGAACGGGGCGAACCACTTGGCACCGAAGCACAGGACGTACAGCGCCACGAGCACGACCAGCCCGATGACGGCGAGGCGGTGGCGGAGGAAACGGCGGCGGAAGAGCTGCCACTGGCTGCGCGCCGGCGGCTCGGTGTTCGGCAGGCCGGGGATGCCGACGCCGTCGAGATCGGGCACGCCGTCGCCCGCGGGCGTCCACGTCGGCGCCGCCGCGACCTGTTCCTCGGTGCGCATGCCGATGTCGCTCACGCCAACCGGATCCGGGGATCGAGCAGGCCGTACGCGACGTCGGCCAGCAGGTTGAACAGGATGATGCACGTGGCGACGACGAGGAACCAGCCCTCGAGCATCTTCGCGTCGCCCTGCAACAGCGCGTTGAAGAACAGCGACCCCATCCCCGGGATGGAGAAGATCTTCTCGGTGATGATGAGGCCGCCGAAGAGCGCACCGATGTCGAGGGCCATCACGGTGACGAGCGGGATGAGCCCGTTGCGCATGGCGTGCTTGAAGATCACCGTGCGGCGCGGAAGCCCCTTGGCGCGCGCCGTGCGCACGTAGTCGGCGCCGAGCACGTCGAGCATCGACGCCCGCTGGTAGCGGCTCCACGACGCCACGATCTGCACGCACAACGTGGCGACCGGCAGCGCGAGGTGACGCAGGTAGTCGAGGTTGAAGCCGCTCTCGCCGCCGGAGTGCAGCCCGAGTGAGTACAGCGGCGGGTCCGCGGTGCCCAGCCACCCCTTCAAGCGGAAGGCGAAGAACTCGATGGCGATGAGCCCGAACCAGAACGGTGGCATGGCGATGCCGATGTAGGAGATGCCGGTCAGCACGTAGTCACCGATCGAGTACTGCCGCACCGCGGAGTAGACCCCGACGATGATGGCGAGGATCGCGGACACCAGCGAGCCGTAGAACAGGAGCTGGATCGTGCGTCCCATCGAGCGCTCCACCGCGCTGAGGACGTCCTCGTGGGTCTGGTCGCTGGCGCCGAGATCCCCGTGCACGACGCCGCCGAGCCAGCGCCCGTACTGCACCGGGATCGGGTCGTTGAGCCCGTGCGACTCGAGGAACTCCTGCTTGGCATGGGGGTCCTTCGAGTTCGCCAGGTTGGGCGGGAGCGGATCGAAGGTGAGCCGGACGAAGAAGAACAGGAGGAACGACGCGATCAGCAGCACGGGGATCGAATAGAGGATCCGTCGGGCCACGAACGTCAGCACGGTGTCGATCCACCTCCCGGGAGCGGGATGGGCCCGGCGTCGCCGCCGGGCCCATCACCACACCACATCTTCCGTTGTGTCGCTAGTGCTGGATGCCCCACTGCTCGAGGTTGAAGAACGGACCCATGATCGCGTTCTGCCCCACCGGGCCGAGGACCTTGGTGTGCCACAGCAACATGTTCGGCAGCGGATCCAGCGGCAATGAGCCCATCTGGTCGGCAAGTGCCTTGTCGCCGGCCTTTCCGGCTGTCATGCGGGCGTTGTCGTCGAGGTTCTCGTCGACGATCGTGTACTGCTTGTCCGCTTCTGGGATGTTCGTCCGGGTCCAGTTGTTCCCGGAGTTCCCGTTGGCAGCCGACGGGATGTTCTTGATGCAGAACAGGTTGCACAGCGTCGGGTCGAAGGCCGTCAGCACCTGGGCGTAGATGGCGAGCTGGAAGTTGCCACCCGGGAGGATCTGGCCGAACAGGTCACCCGACTTGTGGTTGTCGACCGTGAGGTCGATGCCACCCTGCTTGAACTGGTCCTGCAGGATCTGCTCGGTGAGCTCACGGCGCTTGTTGCCGGCCGTGCTCTGCACCGTCAGGCTCAGCTTCTGGCCGTTCTTCGCGTAGATCCCGTCGGAACCCTTGGTGTAGCCGGCGCTCGTGAGGAGCTGGTCGGACTTCGTCAGGTCCTTCTTGTACTGCGCGAACGCCGTCGTGTCGCCGAAGTCCTTGAGGACGTTCTCCTCGAAGGTCTGCATCGGGTTGTTCACGCCGACCGAACCGAACAGACGCTGCACGAGCGCATCGCGGTCGACGATGAAGCCGATCGCCTGGCGCACCTTGACGTCGTCGAGCGGTGGCGCCGCGTTGTTCATCCACAGCGCCTCGAGGTTGCCGGTGAAGTCGGTGATCGACTTGTTCGTGTCCGGCAGGCCGGCGTTGATCTGGTCGATCACGTCAGGCTGCGGCTGCGGGTAGATGGCATCCACCTGGCCGGTCTTGAACGCCTGGAACTCGGCCGACGTGTCGGTCACGAAGTTGAACGTCACCTTGGTCAGGTGCGGCTTGGGGCCCCAGTAGTTCGGGTTCGGGGTCAGCGTGATCGACGTACCCTTCTCCCACTTGAACGTCCACGGGCCACCGGACCAGTCGTACCCGTCCTTCATCAGCGCGTCGCGGTCCTTGCCCTCGAGGAGGTGCGACGGCAGCACGCCGAACTGGACGCTGAAGAGGTTGCCCTTCCACGCCGCGTACGGGCTGCTGAACGTCACGACCGCGGTGGCCGGATCGCTGTCGTCGACCGACTCGACGTGGTCGTACCCACTGCGGTCGTAGATGTTCGTGCCGTGGGCGATCTGGTCCCACGTGTACTTGAAGTCGTGCGACGTGATCGGCTGACCGTCGCTCCACTTCGCCTGGGGGTTGATGTGGTACGTGACGACCTGCTTCGGCGACGTCGTCAGCTGCGCCTCACCCGTGAGCAGGATGCTCGGCTTGTACTCGTACTTGTCGCCGTTGAGCACGACGTCGTACGCGCGCGGCAGCGTCGTCACACCGGCCATCCACGTGCCCCAGCTCGAGCCGGCGCACTGGTCGATCCAGTCGGTGCAGTCGGGCTCCTGCTCGGCACCGATCACCAGCTCGCCGCCGTCCGGCACGGCTTGACTCGAGCTGCTTCCGCTGCTGGTGCTCGCGGACGTGTTCGACTTCTTGCTGCTCGAACACGCGGCGGCAACCAACAGGATGCTGAACAACGCACACAGGAGCATCAAGCCCCGACGCTGTCGTCTCACGAACATCCTCCTGGGTTGGGAACTGATGCCGTTCGCACGCTGCTGTGGGAGCGGCTGCCATCTCACGGCGCGCGCGAGACGGCAGGTCGTGTTGTGCCCGGTTCGCAGCAACCGGGACGAGCCGGCGGGCAGTCACCCCCCGGACCCGCGCCGGAGACCCTACTGAGCGAGTCCGGGCGAGTCGAGGATCCTCGCGCCGCTGTCACACTTGCAAACAAAGCGCAACACGGCGCTCAGGCCCGGTGGAACTGCACGATCCGTGCGAAGTCGTCCGGATCGAGGCTGGCCCCGCCCACGAGCGCCCCGTCGACGTCCGCCTGCGCCATCAGATCGACGATGTTGTCCACCTTCACCGAGCCGCCGTACTGGACCCGCAGCGCCGACGCGGCGTCGGCACCGGCGACGCGGGCCGCCGTGGCACGCACGTGCGCGCACACCGCCTGTGCATCCTCGGGCGTGGCCGTCCTGCCCGTGCCGATGGCCCAGATCGGCTCGTAGGCGACGACCATCGACGCCACCTGCTCGCCCTTCAACCCGTGCAGCCCCTGCTCGACCTGGCGCGTCACCTTCGCCTCGGTGTCGCCCGCCTCGCGCTCGTCCAGCGTCTCCCCCACGCACATGATCGGTGTCATCTCGTGCCGGAAGACGGCCTTCACCTTCCTGTTGACGACCTCGTCCGTCTCGCCGAACAGCTCTCGACGTTCCGAGTGCCCGACGATGACGTACTCGACGTCGAGCTTGGCGAGGAACACCGGGCTGACCTCGCCCGTGAACGCGCCCTTGTCCTCCCAGTGGCAGTTCTGCGCGCCGAGCGCGATCTCCGTCGCCTTCTGATCGGCCAGCGTCACCTGCACCGACCGGAGGTCGGTGAACGGCGGGTGCACCGACACATCGGTGGCCGCGAAGTCGTCCGCACCGAGCACGTACGCCAGCTTCTGCACCGCACGGATCGCCTCGAAGTGGTCGTGGTGCATCTTCCAGTTGCCGCTGATCAGCGGCTTGCGCGTGGTTGCCATGTCAGGTCCCTTCGCCGCGCAGTGCCTGCAACCCCGGGAGGTCCCCCAGCTCCAGCAGCTCGAGCGACGCGCCGCCGCCGGTGGAGATCCAGTCGACGCCGTCGGTCATGTCGAAGCGCGCCAGCGCGGCCGCGCTGTCACCGCCGCCGACCACGGTGAACGCGCGCGTGTCGACCATCGCTTGCGCGACCGTGCGTGTCCCCGCCGCGAACCGGTCGTCCTCGAAGACGCCCATCGGTCCGTTCCAGAACACCGTGCGGGCGTCGAGGACGACGTCGCTGAACGCCGCCGCCGACCCCGGTCCGATGTCGAGACCCTTCCAACCGGACGGGATGTTCGTGCCGAGCTGGCGGACCTCGTCACCGGGACCGAGCGCGGTGACGTCGCTCGGGAGATGGATCGGCTTGTCCTGCGCGAGCAGCCGCCGGCAGGTCTCGATCTGCTCACGCTCGCACAGCGAGTCGCCGATCTCGTGCCCTTGCGCGGCGAGGAACGTGAAACACATGCCACCGCCGATCACGAGCGCGTCGACCACCTGCAACAGCGCGTCGATCACACCGATCTTGTCGGACACCTTCGCACCGCCGAGCACGGCGACGAACGGGCGCGCCGGGTGCTCGCGCAGCCCGAGCAGGGTGTCGACCTCCTTGGCGAGCAGGCGTCCCGCCGCGCTCGGCAGGTGCCGCGGCGGACCGACGATCGAGGCGTGGGCGCGGTGCGACGCACCGAACGCGTCGTTCACGTACGCGTCGAACCCCTCGACGAGCTTGGCCACGAACGCAGGGTCGTTCTTCTCCTCACCCGGGTCGAAGCGCAGGTTCTCCATCAGGTCGACACCCGGCGCCAGTTCCGCCAGTCGTCGCCGGACGGGCTCGACCGAGTACTTCGGGTTCGGTTCGCCCTTCGGGCGTCCGAGGTGCGTGCAGGCGGTGACGTGCGCGCCGTGGTCGTGCAACCACGTGATCGTCGGCAGCGCCGCCCGGATGCGGAGGTCGTCGGTGATGCGCCCGTCCTCCAACGGGACGTTGAAGTCCGCGCGCAGCAGCACTCGCTTCCCCTCGAGGGCCGGCAGGTCCTCGAGCACCGGGAGTCGGGCCATCAGCCCTGGTTGGCCTTGCCGATGGTGATCGAGATGTCGACCAGGCGGTTCGAGTAGCCCCACTCGTTGTCGTACCAGCCGAACACCTTCACGAGGTTGCCGATGGCCTGCGTGAGCGGCGAGTCGAGCGTGCACGACGCCGGCGAGCCGACGATGTCGGACGACACGATCGCGTCCTCGTTGTAGACGAGCACCTTCGACAACGGGCCGCTGCCGGCCGCGGCGCGGAACGCTTCGTTGATCTCGTCGACGGTGGCCTCGCGCTCGAGGAGACCGGTGAAGTCGGTGATCGACCCGTCCTGCACGGGCACGCGCATGGCCTGTCCGTCGAGCTTGCCCTTCATCGACTCCATCACCAGGCTCGTGGCGCGGGCCGCGCCCGTCGACGCGGGCACGATGTTGGCGGCGGCCGCGCGCGCGCGGCGGAGGTCCTTGTGCACGAGGTCGAGCAGGTTCTGGTCGTTCGTGTACGCGTGCACCGTCGTCATCAGCCCGCGTTCGACGCCGAACGCGTCGTCGAGGACCTTGATCATCGGGACGAAGCAGTTCGTCGTGCACGACGCGTTCGACACGATCTTGTGCTGCGCAGGGTCGAACTGGTCGTCGTTGACACCCACGACGAACGTTGCGTCCACGTTCGTGGCAGGTGCGGAGATCACGACGCGCGGCGCCCCTGCTTCGACGTGGGCGGCCGCCTTCTCGCCGTCGGTGAAGACGCCGGTGGACTCGACCACGACGTCGACGCCCAGATCGCCCCACGGGAGCGCCTTGGGGTCACGCTCGGCGAACACCTTGATCGTGGTGGCGCCGATCGCGATGCCGTCGCCGGTGACCTTCACCTCGTCGGGCAGGACGCCGTGCGTGCTGTCGTACTTCAGGAGGTGGGCGTTGATCTCCGGCGAGGTCAGGTCGTTGACCGCGACCACCTCGACGTCCGCCCCGCTCTTGCGCGCCGCCCGGAGGTAGTTGCGCCCGATGCGGCCGAAGCCGTTGATGCCGACACGTACCGTCATTGCTGCCTCCTGGGCCGTCCCTACCGATTCGTTCTAAGCGCGTCGGCGGTCGCCGCACGACCGCCGACGCGCGCAAAACACGAACTCGCTGCTCGCAGGGACGTTACTCAGGGTGCTCTGGGCGACCCAAGAGCGTGGCCAGCGTGCGCCCCAGCAGGCGGGGGTCGTGGGCGAGGCCGCTGGGCCGCGCCACCGGCGCCGTGACGGTCTCGACGTCGAGTCCTCCGGCCGGCAGGGCGCCCGGGTGGCACACCACCACGTCCGGCTCGATGCCGTGGTCGCGCAGGGCGTTCACGTGGTCCGCGGCGTCGTAGCCGTCGGTCTCCGGCACCTGGGGACGGAGGTTGCACACGTACACGACCTGCCCCGTGGCGCTCGCCACCGCGGCGCGCACGGCGGGCAGCGTCAACGCCGCCAGCACGCTCGTGTACAGCGACCCGGGTCCGAGCACGATCTGCCCTGCGCCCGAGATGGCCTCGACGACACCGGGCGCGGGCGCGGCGTCGCACGGCTCGAGCCGCACCTGCTTGATGCCCGACGACCGCTGCACGGCGACCTGCCCGTGCACCGGGCCCGCGCTCGTCTCGGCCACGAGCACCACCGGGGTCTCGCTCACCGGAAGGACCCGTGCCGGCGCGCCGACCATGCGGCGCAGTTCCTCGACGGCGGCCGTGAACCCCAGACGTTGCGCGAGCGCGACGATCAGCAGGTTCCCGAGGGCGTGCCCTTCCAGCTCGCCGGTGAAGCGGTGCTCCAGCACCTCGCCGATGCGAGCGGACGGATCGGCGAGCGAGGACAGGCAGCGGCGGATGTCGCCCATCGCGGGCAGGCCGGTGGCGGCCCGCAACCGCCCGCTCGAGCCGCCGTCGTCGGCGACCGACACGACACCGCTGAGGTCGTCGGCGTAGGCCGTGCCCGCGAGCAACGTGGCGGCGAGGCCGTGGCCACCGCCGATGCCGACCACAGCCGCGGTCGCCGGGCGCGTTGCCGCGGCGTCGATGCCCGTCACCGATCGACGTCGCGGTGCAGGACGGTCGGGTCGAGCCCGTGCGCCTTCAGGAGCCCCGCCAGCTCCTCGGCGATGACGACCGAGCGATGGCGGCCGCCGGTGCACCCGACCGCGATGCGCAGGTACGACTTCCCCTCGCGCACGAAGCCGGGCAGCAGCAGGCTGAAGAGGTCGTCGAGGCGCGCCAGGAACGCGCCCGTCTCGGGTTGCTCGAGGACGTAGTCGCGCACCGCCTCGTCGAGGCCGGTCAGCGGTCGCAGCTCGTCGACCCAGTGCGGGTTCGGGAGGAACCGGCAGTCGAACAGCACGTCGACGTCGAGCGGGAGCCCGTGCTTGTAGCCGAACGACACCACGCTCACCTGCATGCCGGCGTCGGGCGAATCGCCCGCGAACAGCTCGACGATCCACCCCCGCAACTGGTGCACGTTGAGATCACTGGTGTCGACGACGACGTCCGCCTCGGCCTTCAACGGCTCGAGCTGCGCGCGTTCGAGCTCGATGCTCTCCTCCAGCGTCGGCGCGTTGAGCGGATGGCGACGGCGCGTGCCCTCGTAGCGACGAACGAGGACGTCGGTCGACGCGTCGAGGTAGAGGATGCGCAGCCGGCGCGCGGTGGCCCGCAACGCGTCGAGCGCGGGGCGGATCTCCTCCCAGTCGCCGCTGCGCAGCACGAGCGCGACGCGGTCGTGCGTCGAACCGGGATCGGAGCTGAGCTCGGCCAGCTTGGGGATCAGCGGCGCGGGCACGTTGTCGATCACGAACCACCCGAGATCCTCGAGGTGGGCGGCCGCCTGGGAACGTCCGGCCCCGGACAACCCCGTGATCACGACGAACTCGCTCATGGTGCTCACTCCAACGGTACCGACCGTCACGTGCGCCGACAGACCAGCAGCAACAGGCGCGGGATGGTGGCCGCGGCCTGGTACTCGGCGGCGCGGGCCAGGAACCCGGGCGGGGGCGCCGGCTCCGCCATGTGGACGAGCGTGAGCCCGTTCGCCACGAGCGCGTTCACGTAGCGACTCAGCGGGCGGTGGATGAACGGGATGAACACGTCCTTCTCCACCTCCTCGAGCGTGTGGTCCTCGACGAGGTACGGACCGATGCGCCAGTACTGCTCCGGCGGGTCGAGCACCTGGTCGTCGATCCAGCCGCTGTTCGGCGTCTGGAGCAACGGGTGGTTCAGGAAGAACACGAACCGTCCGCCGGGCCGCAGCACGCGAGCCACCTCGGCGATGGCAGCGTCGACGGCCTCGATGTGCTCGAACACGAGACAGGCGACGACCGCGTCGAAGGCACGCGGCGCGAACGGCAGCGTGGCGGCGGCGGCGCGGGCGTACCGCGCTCCGCCGCCTCGACGGCGCGCCACGTCGAGCTGCGCGGTCGTCGGATCGACACCGATCACGCGCGTCACACCGTCGAGACGGGCGGCGAGGCGCGCCACCTGCCCTTCGCCGCAGCCGACGTCGAGCACGTCGCGCGCACCGGCCAGGTGCTCGGCGGCGAGCGGGAGAATCTGCTCCTCGTACTCCGGGTCGGCGCCGTCCGTGAATTGCTCGACCCACCAGCCGGAGTGCTCCTCCCACCGGTCGGTGGTCATGCGCGGGCGGGCACGCCGTGGATCTTCTCGTACACCGCGTCGGCCACGGCGTCCGGCAGCCACGACAGCGCCCGCAACTCGTCGACGGACGCTTCCTTCACCGCCTTCACGCTGCCGAGCTCCTTCACGAGCCGCTTGCGGCGCGTCGGCCCGAGACCGGGCACGTCGTCGAGCACCGACTTGGTCATGCGCTTCCCGCGCAGCTGGCGGTGGTACGTGATGGCGAAGCGGTGCGCCTCGTCACGGATGCGTTGCAGCAGGTACAACGCCTCCGACTGCCGCGGGATGCGGATCGGATCCGCCCGACCGGGCACGAACACCTCCTCGAAGCGCTTGGCGAGGGCGGCGACGGGGATCTCCTCGTCGAGCCCGAGCTCCTCGAGCACGTCGATGGCGACGCTGAGCTGCCCCTTGCCGCCGTCGACGAGCAGGAGCTGCGGTGGGTAGGAGAACTTGCCGGTGCGTTCGGCCACGGGCTTGTCGCGATCGATGAGATACGCGGTGAGGCGGCGCGTCAGCACCTCGCGCATCGCCGCGAAGTCGTCGTTGCCCGGCACCTCCTTGATGCGGAAGCGGCGGTAGTCCGACTTCTTCGGCAGCGCGTCCTCGGTGACGACCATCGAGCCCACGTAGTCCGAGCCCTGGATGTGGCTCATGTCGTAGCACTCGATGCGCAGCGGCGCGGTGGGCAGGCCGAGGTGCTCCTGCAACTCGTTGAGCGCGCGCGCTCGGCTGTTGTGGTCGGACGATCGCTTGAGACGGTGGCGGACGAACTCCTCCTTCGCGTTCTGCGTCACCGTCTGTTGCAGCTCGCGCTTGTCGCCTCGCTGGGGCACGCGGATCGTCACGGCGGAACCGCGGCACTCCGACAACCATCGCTCGTAGAGGTCGACGTCGTCCGGCTCGTCGGGGACGAGGACCTGCTTGGGCGGGCCGAGCGGGTGGTCCTCGTAGTACAGGCCTTCGAGGATCTTGCTGACGAGCTCGTGCGTCGAGAGGTCCTCCGCCTTGTCGAGCACGAACCCCTTGCGGCCGACGACGCGCCCCTTGCGCACGAAGAACACCTGCACGGCCGCTTCGAGGTCGTCGTCTGCGATGCCGATGACGTCGAAGTCCTCGTTGCGGTCGGCGACCATCTGCTGGCGCTCGATCGCCTTGCGCACCGACGTCAGCCGGTCGCGCAGCCGCGCCGCGCGCTCGTACTCGAGCGCGTCGGCGGCCTCGCGCATCTCGGATTCGAGGCGCTTCACGATCGTGTCGGTGTCGCCGTCGAGGAACTCGAGCAGCTCGCTCACGAGGACGTCGTACGAGGCCTTGTCGATCTCGCCGACACACGGGCCAGTGCACTTCTCGATGTGGAACAGCAGGCAGGGCCGCCCCTGGCGCTGATGATGGGCGAACTTGTTGTCGCTGCACGTGCGCACGGGGAACGTGCGCAGCAGGAGGTCGAGCGTCTCCCGGATGGCGTACGCGTGTGCGAACGGCCCGTAGTAGCGCACGCCCTTGCGCCGCTTGCCGCGCATGACCATCGGCCGCGGCCACTCGTCCTCCATCGTGACGGCGAGGAAGGGGTAGCTCTTGTCGTCCCGCAGGCGCACGTTGAAGCGGGGCCGGTGCTGCTTGATGAGCGAGTACTCGAGCATCAGCGCTTCGACGTCGTTGCGGACCTGGATCCACTCCACCGACGCCGCTGTCGCCACCATCTGCGCCGTGCGAGGGGGCAGGGCGGACGGGCTCTGGAAGTAGTTCGACAGGCGCTGGCGCAGGGACTTCGCCTTGCCGACGTAGATCACGCGCCCGTCCGCATCCTTGAACTGGTAGGAGCCGGGCGTGTCGGGGATCGTGCCGGCGGGGGGACGCTGGAGCATGGCGCTCGCCAGCCTACGAGCGCGGTCAGAAGGCGGCGCGGGGGCGGTCCGGCGGGGGGCCGGAGCGCCCGATGTCGGGCAGCACCACGCCCACGACGACGGTCGGATCGTCGAGGTGCAGTTGCACCGACGCGGTGGCGTTCCAACCGTCGTTGAGCCCCCACACGCGATCGACGACCGCGACCGGACCCGGGACATCGATGGCGCGCGCCCCGCTCGCCCGCACGGCGGCACCCAGGCGTGCCGTCTCCCGCACCGCATCCGTACCCGCGTCGCGGTAGTCGACGGTGCGCATCGCCCGCAGCGGCACGACGACCGCCACGAAGGCGAGCGCGGCGGCCACCAGCACGGCCGGGCGCCGCAGCCACGCCGCCACCATGAGCGCCGCGCCGGTCCACACCATCGCCGAGCCGACGCCGCTCACGAGGAGCAGACGATCGTGGAGTCCGAAGAAATTCGTGGCGAACGATGCCAGCGGGGCGACGCCGGCGAGGACCACGACCGCGCCCGCCACCACGAGGCGATCGGGGAAGCCCGTCGACGGTCGCAGTTCGCGCCGCGCCAGCCGCACGACCGCGGCCAGGATGGCGGCCAACCCGAGCGCGGTCACGACGCGGCCCTGCGCGCCGAACGGCGCGAACCCGAGCGACAGGTGGCCCGGGAACACCAGCCGAGGGTCGAGCTTGCCGGTCGACGAGTGGTCGTACACGGTCGACCGCACGGCTGCCCACAGCGCGGGGACGGCCACGAGCACGAGCCCGATCGCCGCGTCCCGCACACGGACGCGCACGCGCCCGTGCACGAGGCAGGGCACGGCGGCGACGGCGAGCGCGGCAACACCGGCGGTGAGCTCGTACACCGCGACCGCGCCGGCGAGCAGCAGGTAGGCGACGATCGGGAGACGCCTGGGGTCGGCGCGCGTGACCCGCGCCAGCTCGCTGATGCCGGCCGCCAGCAGCCCGAGCGCGATCGGCCCCGCCATCGACGACAACCACATCTCGGTGGCGAGGTGGTTCGGCATCACCAGCCACACGAGCGTGACCGCGAGCGCGTACCGGGCGGCCATGAACATCGCGAGGCAGCGGCGCACGAGGACGGCCGCCCCGACGCGCAGCGCGGTGAGCACCACGTACAGGACTGCGGGATGGGCGCCGACAGCACCGAAGGACAGGGCGGCCACGACCCAACCGCCGGGGCGTCCGGCGACGCGAGGCCCGCCCGCGTTCCACCACCCGTCGAAATGGGCGTTGCGCAACCACACGTAGTCGTCGGCGAGGAAGTGCGGACCGAGCACGAAGTACGGCACGGCGACGACGACGACGGTGACCGCGACCGTCCACGCGGGATGGCGCGTCGCCGCATCGAACGCTCGCTTCACGACGAAGTCAACGGCGACGAGGGCGTCGCGATCGAGCGCGCGACGGCGCGCCACAGGTCGATGCCGGCGACCGCGAGCGCGAACGCGACCGGGAACAGCAACCGCACCTCGTCGATCCGTCCGAAGACCATCGAGAACGCGAGCTCCGCGACGACGACCGCGAGCAGCGGCGCGTCGTCGCGCACCACTTGCACGATCGCGTCACGGCACGCGTCCTGGCGCGCCAGCACGAGCGGACCGAGCGCCGGTGCGAGGAACGACGCGGCCACCACCACCGGAAGCGCCGCGAAGTTGTGGTCGAGCTGCACGATGCCGACGCCCGCCGGGTAGCGGGCGGCCGCGTAGTGCGCGGAGAGCGCCGCTGTCGCGACGGCGGCGGCGATCGCCAAGACGGCGCCGGCGGCGGCGTCGGCAGCGCGCCGCCGCTGCCACCAACGCACCGCGAAGCCGACGGCGAGCGCCCCGAGGAGATCGGTCCGGCACCCGACGAGCACGGCGGCGCCGACGACGAGCGCGACGGCGTCAACGGCGCGCCGCGCGTCACCGTCCAGCGCCAGCAGCACCGCGGTCGTCGCCGCGAACGCGGTGATCGTCTCGGGCTTCGCGAAGAACAGCAGCCCGAGGGTGAGGTAGCCGCAGTACACCGCAGCGGGAAGCACGAACAGCCCGCGATCCGAGCGCCGCAGCCAGTAGAAGCCGATCGCCGTCCCGACCGCCAGCGCGACGCCGTCGACGACGATCGTGGCCTGGGCCATCGACATCGACGCGTGGTCCGCCAGCCACACGAGCACCGCGGGGACGAGCACGCGGTACTGGTACGGCGCGCTGGCACGTCCGTCGACGACGGCGCGGACCCATTCGTCGAGCTCGCCGCTCGCCTGGCGCGGCGTGACCCACACGGCGACGTAGAACACGAACGCACCGCCGATGGCGAGCGCCCCGAACACCGTCGACCACCGTTCGAGTGCGCGGGCGCTCACGGCAGGACGGTACGCCGTCGTTCACGCGCACGGCGCGGACGGTCGGGTGACCGCTACAGTGGTCGGTGCCGGCCTGGTATCCGGCGACATATCCGTTCCAGGGACGACATCCCCGTGCTGGGCGACCAGGCTGTCCGCACCGTCCGCAACTGGAACGCCAGCCCATACGGGGGTTCAACCAATGGTGCGGCTCCAGTCACCGCTCCCCGAGCGGTACTCGTCGGCGACAGCCGATCAACTCGACGCGCGGATCGCCACGGCCCGCGCCGAGCTCGGCGACCGTGCGTTCATCCTCGGTCACCACTACCAGCGCGACGAGGTCATGCGATGGGCCGATGCGCGCGGCGACTCGTACCGCCTGTCGGTGCTCGCGCAACAGCG
>Ga0070741_10012594_pt1 | contig 15233 bp, 11 predicted proteins | sample Coa_R1_4_FD_66440 | JGI IMG/M metagenome (GOLD analysis project Ga0070741, IMG submission 66440) | Surface soil microbial communities from Centralia Pennsylvania, which are recovering from an underground coalmine fire - Coalmine... | ecosystem: Environmental > Terrestrial > Soil > Unclassified ... | reverse complement strand
GAGGCGCTGCCCGGCATCATCGAGGACCTGCGGGCCGCGGGCTACCAGCTCCGCCCGCTCGCGGAGCTGCTCGCCCCGTGACCCGGTTCCGCTGGCTCCTCGCGGCGCTCGGGGTTGTGAGCGCGATCCTCGCCGTCCGGTTCGCGGTGCGGTTTCCCTGGGCCGGCACGGTCGAGGCGATCGAGGGCGCGGACTGGACGCTGCTCGGCGCCGCCGCGCTGGCGAACCTCGCGTCGCTCGGCTTCAAGGGCTGGGCCTGGTACCTGTTGCTCCGGCCGGCCGCGGCCCACCGCTGGAGCACGGCCCAGGCGGCGACCATCGTCGGGGCGGCGGTGAACTCGGTGAGCGTCTCGGTGAGCGGCGAGGCGGCGCGGGTGCAGGTCCTGGTGGGTCGCGACCGGGTGCCGCTCGGACCGGCGATCTCGTCCTTGGTCTGGTGCCGCGTGGTGGAGGGGATCGGGCTGGTGCTGTTCCTGCTCGCCGCCTTCGGCGTGCTCCCGGACGAGCCGTGGATGCGCCCGGTCCGGCTCGCGGCGTGGATCGCCCTGGGCCTGCTCGCGGCGCTCTGGCTCGGCGGCGTCGGGCCCCGGCTGCTCGCGCGGGTGCCGGCCCGCTGGCGTCCGGCGGTGGCGCCGGTTCGGCCGCCGGGCGCGCGGTCCTGGTGGGCCGCCCCGGTCGCGCTCGCGATGGCCAACTGGGGCGCCGAGTGGCTGGCCTATCATTGGTGCATCGGGGCGACCCACATCCCGGCCTCGCCGACGGTGTCGCTCGCGGCCCTGGTGGTGGCCAACATCGGCGGGATCTTCCGGGTGACGCCGGGCAACGTGGGCGTGCTCCAGGCGTCGCTGGTGCTGGGCATGGTGCCGTTCGGGATCTCGGGCGATCAGGCCCTGGCGGCCGGTCTGGTGCTCCAGGCCGTCCAGGTGGTTCCGGTGCTCGCGCTCGGGATCGGATTGGTAGGCGTGCAGGGATTCCGGAGTCTCACCGCCAGGCGCGCGCGGGCCGTCCCGGCGGTGTGAGGGTCGTGCAGGTGAAGGTCGAGCGCCCGGCTCCCCGCGATCTGGCGGAGCGGCCCTCGATGGGCTTGGCGCGCCGGCTCGCCATTCTGACCGCCGCGCTGGCCCTGCTGCTCGTGCTCGGCGCGACCGAGTTCTCGCTGTCCTGGTCGGCCCGCTCCCGGCTGGAGGACTTCCGGGACGAGGCCGTCTCCCTGGCCAACACCCTGGGCTCGCTGCTCAACGACGTGGCCCCGACCGGCGATACCGTCGCCCTGGCCGACGGGCTCGAGCAGTGGGCGTCCCGCCGCCTGGGTCCCACCCGGCGGGCCTGGGTCTACGTGGGCGCCGGGCGGGAGCTGCGCCCCATCGGCGTCGAAGGGGAGGACCCGAAGCCCGCCGACGACGCCGATTACGAGGCGCTCTCTACCCGCACGATGGTGGTGCGCCAGGTGGGCCGGCCCGCCCCCGGATGGCAGGTGGCCGCGCCCCTCGGCGTGGGCCGCCCCTACGGGGTGCTGGACATCAAGGTCTCCACCCGGCGGCTGGAGGAGTGGAGCCGGGTCGAGCGGCAGCGGGCCTACCTCGCGGCCGTGATCTCCGCGCTGCTGGTGGCGCTCGGGGTGGCGGTGCTCACCCGGCGCTGGGTGGCGCGGCCGCTCCAGGCGCTGGGCCAGGCCATGGCGGGCGCCCACGGCGGCGCGGAGGGCGCGCCGCCCGCGCCGGAGATCGGGCCGCTGGAGTTCCGGGTGCTCGCGCGGCGCTACAACCGGCTGCGCGAGGCGCTGGCCGAGCGGGAGCGGGAGAGCGAGGCGCGGGCGGCGCTCCTCGCCCTGCAGGAGCGCGCCCGCGGCCTCGACCGACTGGCCCTGATGCAGGAGACCGCCGCCGCCTTCGCCCACGAGATCGGCACGCCGCTCAACACCATGAGCGGTCACCTGCAGCTCCTGCGCGACGACCTCGAGGCCGCGAAGCAGACCGCGGCGGTCGAGCGGGTGCGTCTCCTGCTGGCCCAGGTGGACCGGGTCGCGGGCATCGTGCGCGCGGGCCTCGACCGAGGCCGCTGGCCCCAACCCCACGTGCGCACCGCCGATCTCCGGGACATCGCGGAGCGGATCCTCCGGTTCCTCGAGCCCTCCTTCGCCGACGCCCGGGTCACCGCGCGGCTGGACGGCCAGACGGCCCGGCGGGTGCGCGCGATCTGCGATCCGGCGCAGGTGGAGCAGATCCTGCTCAACCTGCTCAAGAACGCGATCGAGGCGCTCCCGCGCGGCGGCACCGTGACCGTGTCGGTGGGGACCGCCGACGGCGACGCGTACGTGGAGGTCGCCGACGACGGGCCCGGGCTCGATCCCGAGGCCCTGGACAACCTCTTCAAGCCGTTCAGCACGACCAAGGGGCCGGCCGGCACCGGGCTCGGCCTCGCGGTGAGCCGCCGCCTGGCCCGGGGGCTCGGGGGCGACCTGACCTACCTGCCGGGCGAGCGGGGCGCGCGCTGGCGGCTCACCCTGCCCCGCGCGGAGGGGGCATGAGCCGGAGCGGGTTCCCGGGCGCGGAGGCCCGGGTGCTCTTGGTGGACGACGACGAGGCCGCGTGCCGGCTCCTCGCCGAGGTGCTCGAGCGCGAGGGCTACCGGATCACCTCCGCGCTCTCGGTGGACGAGGCGCTCGCCAAGCTGGAGCGCGAGGGGCCCTTCGACGCGGTGCTCACCGACCTCCGGATGCCGGAGCGCGACGGGCTCGACCTGCTCCGGATCGTGCGGGAGCGGCAGCCCGACGCGCTGGTCCTCGTGCTCACCGCCTTCGGCGACGCGGCCGCGGCGGGCGAGGCGATCCGGGCCGGCGCGTACGACTTCGTGAGCAAGCCCTACGACCTCGCGGCCCTGCGGGAGAAGCTCGCCCGGGCGGTGGGCCGGCGGCGGCTCATGTCGGCGAGCCGGGAGCAGCGGGCGCCGGCCGGCCCGCGGGGGCGGAGCCAGGAGGCGCCCGAGCTGGTGGGCCACAGCCCCGCGATCATCGAGGTGATGAAGACGGTCGCGCGGGTGGCCCCGACCCAGGCGACGGTGCTGCTCCTGGGCGAGACCGGGACCGGCAAGGAGCTCGTGGCGCGCACCATCCACCGCTACTCCGACCGCGCGGGGCGCCGGTTCGTCGCGGTCAACTGCTCGGCCCTGGCCGAGGGGCTGCTCGAGAGCGAGCTGTTCGGGCACGTCCGGGGTGCGTTCACCGGCGCCGCCGGATCCCGGCCCGGTCTCTTCCGCGAGGCCGACCGGGGGACCCTCTTCCTGGACGAGATCGGCGACGTCTCCTCGGGGCTCCAGGCCCGCCTGCTCCGGGCGCTCCAGGAGCACGAGATCGTGCCGGTGGGGTCGGAGACGCCGGTGAAGGTGGACGTGCGGGTGATCGCCGCGACCCACCGCGACCTGGCCGCGCTGGTGCGCGAGGGGCGGTTCCGGGAGGACCTGTACTACCGGCTGAACGTGGTCACCCTGGAGCTCCCCCCGCTCCGGGAGCGGCGGCAGGACATCCCGGTGTTGATCGACCACTTCCTCCGGGAGCTCACCGAGCGGCACGGCCGCGGTCCGGTGGCGGTGGATCCCGAGGCGCAGGAGCGGCTGCTCGCGCACGACTGGCCCGGCAACATCCGGGAGCTCCAGAACGTGCTGGAGCGGGCGCTGGTGCTGGCCGAGCAGGACGTGATCGGCCCGGAGCATCTTCCGGCCGAGGTGGGCGCCCGGCGACCGGCGGCCGAGGCGCCGCCCCGCCCGCCGGAGCCCGCGCCGGGGCCGCTTCCCTCGCTCGAGGAGGTCGAGCGGCGCCACGTGATCCGGGTGCTGGAGGCGACCGGCGGGAGTCGCGAGGAGGCGTCGCGGATCCTGGGCATCTCCCGGCGCACGCTCACCCGGATGGTGCAGCGCTGGGGGCTGCCGCCGAAGAGATAGCCGTCAGCCGTCAGCTTTCAGCCATCAGCTGATCGTTGGGCGGCCGCCGGGTGACGGACGCCGTCCCCTGTGCAGCAACGCTGATAGCTGATGGCTGACGGCTGACGGCTGATGGCCGATGGCTGACCCCCCGAACGGCAGCAGGCGAACGAAGACCACCAGCGCGCGCACGGCGGGCCTACAGGATCACCCAGCCGGCCAGGCCCAGCAGGAGCAGGAAGCCGCAGACGTCGGTGAACGTGGTGACGAAGATCGAGGAGGCGACCGCCGGGTCCACGCCGATCCGCTGCAGCAGGAGCGGGATGAACGCCCCGGCGAACCCGGCCACCAGGAGGTTCCCGGTCATCGCGAGGAACACTACCAGCCCGAGCCGGGGACCCTCGCCCAGGAGCGTCGCCACGGCCCCGACCACGACCCCGTTGGCGAGGCCGTTCACCAGGCCGACCAGCATCTCCTTCCGCATCACCGCGGCGAATTCCCGGGGCCCGATGAGCCCGAGCGCGAGCCGCCGGACCGTGACGGCCAGCGCCTGGGTCCCGGCGTTGCCGCCCATCCCGGCGATGATCGGCATCCAGACGGCGAGCGCGACCGTCCGCTGCACCGTGTCCTGGAAGAAGTAGACCACGCCCCCCGCCAGGAACGCGGTGAGCAGGTTCAGGTAGAGCCAGGGGAGCCGGCTCTTCACCGCCACCGGCCAGCCGGCCTCCAGCTCCTCGTCGGCCGGCACCCCGCCGAAGCGGAGCAGGTCCTCCGTGGTCTCCGCCTCGAACACGTCGATCACGTCGTCGAAGGTCACCTGCCCGAGCAGGCGGCCGGCCCGATCCACCACCGGGACGCTGGCCAGGTTGTAGCGGGCCATGAGCCGCGCGACCTCCTCCTGGTCCTGGTCGGGCTGCACCCGGATGTCGGGCGGCTCCATGAACTCGCGCACCGGCCGGCCGGGCGGGCTCAGCACCAGGTCCTTGAGCGGGAGGACCCCGACCAGCCGCCCCTGGGCGTCCACCACGAACACCTCGTAGACGTCCTCCACGTCCTGGGCCTGCTTCCGGATCGAGTCCAGCGCCTGGCTCGCGGTGTCGGTGTCGCGCACCGTCACCGCGTGGGTGGTCATCCGGCCGCCGGCGGTCTCCTCGTCGTAGCGGAGCAGGCTCTCGACGTCCCGGCGGTCCTCGATCTCGGAGAGGATGCGCTCCTGGGCCGCCGGGTCGAGCTCCCCCAGCAGGTCGGCCGCGTCGTCGTCCTCCAGCCGCTCCACGATGTCGGCGGCCTGGGCCGGGCCCAGCGCGGCGAGGGTCTCGCCCGCGTGGGCGCCCTCGGGCATCTCGACCAGCGCGCTCCCCGAGAGCTCGGGCGGGAGCGCGCGGAGGACCCGCAGCCGGTCCGGCTCGTCCAGGGCGGCCAGCACGTCGGCCAGGTCGGCCGGCTCGAGCTCGGCGGCCCGGCGGACGAACGCGTCGATCCGGCCGGAGCGGGCCAGCTCGATCAGGGACTGGAGGTGCTCGGTGGGGGCGGTCACGGCCCGGCCCGGACCAGCGGCACCGCAGGCGCCGGACCGGGCCGGATGAGCAGGCGCTCGATGCGGGTGGGAGAGGCCTGCACCACGTCGAACTCGAGGCCCTGGAGGAGGAAGCGCTCGCCCGCGTTGGGAATGCGGCCCGCCAGCTCGGCGATCAGCCCGCCGATAGTGGTCGCGTGGCCGGTGGGGAGCGACACCTCGAACCGCTCGGCGATGGCCGACGCCGGCGTGGTGCCGTCGGCCTCGAAGAGCGCGGCCGACGCCCCGGGGGCGCCCAGCACCCCCTCGTCGTGCTCGTCGAAGATCTCGCCCACCAGCTCCTCCAGCAGATCCTCCAGCGTGGCGATGCCGAGGGTCCCCCCGAACTCGTCCAGCACCACGGCGAGGTGCCGCCGCTCGCGCTGCATGTCGAGCAGGAGGTCGCCGCAGCTCCGGCTCGCGGGGGCGACCGCCACGGGGCGCACCGGGAGCGGGTCGCCCGGGCGGAGCTTGAAGAGGTCGAAGGCGTGCAGCATGCCGATGATCTCGTCCAGGGTGCCCCGGTACACCGGGATCCGGCTGTAGCCGCTCTGGGCGAACACCTTCGCGATCTCCTCCAGCGGCGCGTCCTCCGGGATCGCCACGATCTCGGTGCGGGGGGTCATCACCTCGCGCACCGGGCGCTGGGTGAAGGTCATCACCCCGCCCGCGAGCGCCAGCTCGTCGTCGGAGCCCAGGCCCACCGCGGCCCCCTCGCGCCAGATGGACCGGAGGTCCTGGGGCCGCGCCGCGCGGCGCGCCGGGAGCACCAGCCCCAGGACGGACGACCAGCGGCGGAGCACCGGGACCAGCCGGTCGGCGAACCGGCCGGGCCGGGACTGGGTGAACCAGCGCGGCACCAGGTACCCGCTGAAGAGCACGAAGGGCACCGCCCCCAGCACCAGCAGGATGAGGCCCCGCGCCGCGCCCGACTCGGCGAACAGCGCGGGCAGCGCGGCGCCGAGGATGAGCACGCCGAGCGACGTGGTGGCCGACGCCGCCGTGAGGTAGAAGTCGATCTGGCCCAGCGACTCCATCGAGGGCGACGCGCCCCGGAGCCGGCGGGAGGCGACCCGCGCGAGCTCGGTCCGGCTGAGCGCGATCAGCGCGCCGCCGGCGGTCGCGCCGAAGATCGCGAGCAGGAGCCCGGCGGCCACCGCGCCCCAGATCACGTCCCGCCCTCCTCCCGCGAGGCGGCCGCGACCGGCGCCCGCCGCACGGTGACCCGCTTCACCCGCCGGCGGACGATCTGGTCCACCGTGATCTGGAAGCCGCCCAGCTCCAGCGTCTCGCCGGCCCGCGGCACCCGGCCGAACTCCGCCAGCACCAGCCCGCCCACCGTGCTCACGTCCTCCCGCTCGAACCGGTGGCCGAGCACCGCCTCCAGCTCCGCCAGGGGCACCCCGCCCTGCACCCGGTACTGGTCGTCCCCGAGCTCCTGGATCGGCACCACCTCGTCGGTGTCGTACTCGTCGCGGATCTCGCCCACGATCTGCTCCAGGATGTCCTCCAGGGTCACCAGGCCCGCCGTGCCGCCGAACTCGTCCACCACCACCGCCAGGTGGCTCGGCCCCCGCTGGAAGTCGCGGAGCTGCCGGTCCAGGGTCTTGGCCTCGGGCACGAAGGCCGCCGGCCGGATCAGCGCGTCCCAGGAGGTGGACTCGTCGTTCAGGCTCGCCAGCATGTCCTTGGCGTAGATCACCCCGACCACCGCGTCCGGATGCCCGTCGTACACCAGGAGCCGGGCGTGCTCGGTGCTCCGGAGCGTGCGCACCACCTCCTCGCGGGTGGCGGAGAGGTCCACCGCGACGATGTCGATCCGGGGGGTCATGACCTCGGAGACCGTGGTGTCGGCCAGGGAGAAGACGCCAAGCAGCATGTCGCGCTGGGCGTTCCCGAGATCGCGCTGGTCGGGCCGGCGCGGGGCGCGGCGCATCCGCCCATCGGCCCAGGCGATGAGCCGAAGCAGCGGCCGGAAGGGACCCAGGGTGCGGATCGCGGCCCGGCGGACCGGGCCGGCGAGCTCCGGGGCCACCGCGGCCACCACCCGGGGCAGCAGGTCGCCCACCACCCAGACCAGCGCCACCGCGAGCACGAGCCGGGGGAGCCCGGCCGCCGGCGGCCAGGCCCACCAGACCGAGATGGCGCCCGCCGCCGCCCCCGCGAGCACCAGGCAGGCGAGGTGGGCCACGTGGAGCTGGCGGGAGACCGGCAGCGGGCCGGTCTCGGACCGGAGCTGGCCCGCGAGCGACCGGGGGAGCTCCGCGTCGGCCTCGGCCGCGAGGGCGAGCCAGGCGGACCACAGGGTGAGCCCGATCAGCACCAGCGGGCCGATGAAGAGCTGGAGCATCGCGATCATGCCAGCGCCCCCACGTAGCGCTCCTGCCGCCGCCACATGCGCGACCGGGTCCGGCCCCGTCCCTCCGGGTGGCGGTATCCCAGCGCGTGGAGCGTCCCGTGCACCACCAGGCGGATCAGCTCCTCGCGGAGCGGGATCCCCCGCGCCCGGGCCTCCCGGGCCGCCACCCACCGGCAGACGTACACGTCGCCCAGGGGCGGCCCGCCCGGCGCCCGGAGCGCGAAGGCCAGCACGTCGGTGGGGCGGTCGCGGCCGCGGTAGCGGGCGTTGAGCGCGCGCATCCGCTCCCGGCCCACGAAGGTCACCGAGACCCGCGCCCGACGCCGCTCACCCGCGAGCACCGCCCGCACCACGCGCCGCACCGCGCCGGCCGGAAGCGGCGGCCGCGACCCGTGCACGCTCACCTCAGGAGTGCTCGACCGGCTGGAATTCCGCCTCGAGCCCGCCGCTCGCACGCGGATACCCGACCCGGTTGTGGTACATGCCCGCCATCGTGCGGCAGAACTCGTCCTTGATCCGGTCGAGGTCGCGCAGGGTGATCGGCGCGTCCTCCAGCTGGCGGGACTGGATCTTCCGCCGGATCAGCTCCTCGATCGCCTTGCGGACCTGGTCCGGCGTGGGGTCGTCCAGCACCCGCACCGCCGCCTCCGACGAGTCCGCCAGCATGGCGACCGCGGTCTCCACCGACTGCGGGCGCGGGCCCGGGTAGCGGAAGTCCCGCATGTCGATCTCGACCCCGCCCCCCCGGCGCCGGGCCCGGTGCAGGAAGTAGTTGATCTCGGTGGTCCCGTGGTGCTCCGGGATGAAGGCCCGCACCACCTGCGGGATCCCGGCCTCCTCGGCCAGCTCGAGCCCGTACAGCACGTGGTCGCGGATGATCCGGGCCGACTCCTCGGGGCTCAGCGCGTCGTGCGGGTTCGCCCCGGGCTGCTGGTTCTCCACGAAGTACTGCGGGTTCCGCAGCTTGCCCACGTCGTGGTAGTAGCAGCCGACCCGGGCCAGGAGCCCGTTGGCCCCGATCGCGTTGCAGGCGGCCTCGCACAGGTTCGCCATGGCCAGGCTGTGGGCCCAGGTGCCCGGAGCCTCGAGCGCGAGCCGCTGCAGCAGCGGCCGGCCGGGGTCGGAGAGCTCGAGCAGGGTGAGATCGGTGGTGATCCCCGTCGCCTGCTCGGCGAGCGGCACCACCAGGAGCGCGAACGAGGCGCTCGCCAGGGCCACGAACGCGCCGGTGAGCGCGCTGGTGGTCACCTGCTCGCGGTCCCAGCCGTCGATCGCGCCCACCGTGACCGCCGCGAGCGCGTACGCCACGGCCACCACGGCGATGGTGGCGTAGAGGTGACGCCGCCGGCGCACCACCCGCATGCCCAGCGCCGCCGCCACGCCGCCCACCACCCCGAAGAAGATCGTGTTGCTCTCCCGGAGCACCCACTGGCCCCCGAGCAGGATCGCCAGGGTCACGGCGGCGAACACCCCGGTCCGGCCGCCGTAGAGCATGGCGATGAGGATCGCCGCCAGCGGGATCGGCAGCAGCTCCGGCCGCCAGGGGAAGAGGTGGGTGAGCCCGCCCGAGAGCAGCACCACCAGCCCGAACAGCGCGCCGAAGAAGAGCATCTCCCGGAGCTGGCTGTAGGTCTCCCGCCGGTAGAGCATGAGGAGCAGCCAGAACGTGCTCAGGATCAGGGTGTTGTAGAGCAGCCCGCCCAGCACGGTGCGGGTCATCAGGGTGTCCTCGCCCCGGCGGTGGAGCTCCTCCTGGAGGCCGAGCAGCTTGTCGCGGGCCTCCTGGGTCACCGGCTGCCCCGCGACCACGATCCGCTCCCCGGCCGCCACGGCGTACTTCACCGAGTCCACCGAGCGGCGGAGCTGCTCCCGGCGGGCGTGGGTGAGTCCCGGATCGAACACGATGGTCGGCCGGTAGAACGCCGCGGTGAACTGCCGCACGATGCGGCGGCCGACCTCGTCGGCCACGCCGGGGTGCGGCTCCTCGGCCCGGACCATGAGATCGGCGAAGGTGAGGAGCGAGTCCCGCGCCACCACCCGCTCGGCGTCGCCCCGGCGGAGCGACAGGTAGGTGCTCGGCTCGTCCCGCAGGGTGGCCACGTCCGCCACGCCCTGCGACAGCGTCCCGCTCAGGACCGAGGAGAGCGCCGCCTTCACCGCCCGGCGCCGCTTCGGGTCCAGCAGGTACTCCGCGCCGGCCGGGCCGAGACGCGCCCCGTGCCGCGCCGCGACCGCCTGCACCTCCTCGGGGCTGTCCTGCGCCGCGACGTCCAGCGCGGCGAACAGGCTGTCGAGCTGCTCCAGGGTGGAGTCGTACGCCCCGGCGTCGAACCGGTAGACCGGCCGGGCCGACAGGGCGCGGGCCTCGCCCTCGAGCGCGCGCTCGGCGTCGGACTTGGGCACCACGAAGTAGAACGGGGCCCGCACCGTCTCCTCGGCGATCTGCCCCACCCGGAGCGAGGGCGCCGCGAGGCGGGTCGGAAAGGGGAAGACGAGATAGGTGAGGGCCGCGACCACGAGCAGCGGGACCCACCGCGCCGCGTGGTAGAGCACCCGGCCGGGAAGGCTCCGGCCGGGCCCGTCGTCCCGGAACAGCCGCCGGCTCACCATCAGCCGCCCTGATCCTCGGCGTAGGCGCGGATGATCTCGCGCACCAGTCGGTGCCGCACCACGTCGCCCTCGTGCAGGTAGCGGAAGGCGATCCCGTCGATCCCCGGCAGGATCCGCTCGATCTGCACCAGGCCGGACTCCTCCCGGTTGGGCAGATCGATCTGGGTCTTGTCGCCGGTGACCACCGTCTTGCTGTTCACCCCGAGCCGGGTGAGGAACATCTTCATCTGGGCGCCGGTCGCGTTCTGGGCCTCGTCCAGGATGATGAACGCGTCGGCCAGGGTGCGGCCCCGCATGTACGCCAGCGGGGCGATCTCGATGGTGCGGCTCTCGAGCGCCCGCTGCACCCGCTCGTGCGGCATCATGTCCTCGAGCGCGTCGTACAGCGGCCGGAGGTACGGGTCCACCTTGGCCTGGAGGTCCCCCGGCAGGAACCCGAGCGACTCGCCCGCCTCCACCGCCGGCCGCGCCAGGATGATCCGCTTCACCCGCTTGCGGGCCAGGGCCTCGACCGCCTTGGCCACGGCCAGGTACGTCTTGCCGGTGCCCGCCGGCCCGATGCCGACCACGATGTCGTAGGTCGACATCGCCAGTACGTACTCCCGCTGGCCGGGCGTCTTGGGGACGATGGCGCGCCGGAGCCCCGGCAGCAAGATCCGCGCGTCCCCGGCCGCGGCGGTCTCGGCGGGGACCCCGTCCGCCGCGAGACGGCCCACGTCCTCCGGCGAGATGGACTCGCCCAGCCGGGCCAGGTCCACCAGCCCCTGCACCACCGCGCTCGCCCGGTCCACCTGCTCCGGCGTGCCGGAGACCGTGAGCGCGTCGCCCCGGAAGGAGACCCGCACCCCCAGCAGGCGCTCGACCTCGAGCAGGTTGGCGTCGTTCACCCCGGCCAGGAGCAGGGGGTCGGCGCCCTCGGTGGAGATCCGCTGGGTGGTCTCGTCGCTCACCGCCACGCCTCAGTCGTCCGTCACCGCGAGGTGGAGCGCCCGGAGGTCCGCCGGATCCACCTCGGACGGCGCCCCCTCGAACAAGGCCCGCGCCGCGGTGGTCTTGGGGAACGCGATCACGTCCCGGAGCGACTCCGCCCCGGCCAGGAGCATCGCGATCCGGTCCATCCCGAAGGCGAAGCCGCCGTGCGGCGGCGCCCCCGCCCGCAGCCCCTCGAGCAGGAACCCGAACCGCCGCTCCGCGTCCTCCTCGGAGAGCCCGAGCAGCCGGAAGATCTTGCGCTGCAGCCGCGGGTCGCCGATGCGGAGGCTCCCGCCGCCCAGCTCCGTCCCGTTGAGCACCACGTCGTAGGCCAGCGAGCGGACCCGCTCGGGCGCGGTGTCGAGGAGCGCGAGGTCGTCCGGATGGGGCGCCGTGAAGGGGTGGTTCACCGAGGCCAGGGCGCCGGTCGCAGGATCCCGCTCGAAGAGCGGGAAGTCGAGGATCCAGACGAACCGATGGAGACCCGGGGGCACGAGCCCGAGCCGCCGCGCGAGCTCCTGCCGCACCCGGTCCAGCGCGGGGCTCGAGATCCGGTCCGGCCCCGCGACCAGCACGCAGAGGTCCCCCTCCGCGAGGCCCAGCCGGTCCGCCGCCTCGGGGCCCAGGTGCTTCGCGGGCCCGCCCTCGAGAGCCCCGCCCGCCCGCTTGAGCCGGAGGAGCCCCGCGGCGCCGGCCGACTTTGCGGCCGCCTCGATCTCGTCCAGCTGCTTGCGGCTGAGCGCGGCCCCGCCCGGCACCCGGATGCCGCGCACCCGCCCGCCGGCGGCGATCGCGCCTCGCGTGATCCCGAACTCCACGCCGCGGAACAGCTCGGTGGCGTCGAACAGCTCGAGCCCGTAGCGGAGGTCCGGCTTGTCGGTCCCGTACCGCTCGAGCGCGTCGGCGTGCCGCAGGCGAGGGAACGGGAGGGCGACCTCGTGCCCGGCCTCGCGCCAGAGCGCCGCGACCAGGCCCTCGGCGAAGCCGAGCACGTCCTCCAGCCCGACGAACGACGCCTCCACGTCGATCTGGGTGAACTCGGGCTGGCGGTCGGCCCGGAGGTCCTCGTCGCGGAAGCAGCGGGCGATCTGGAAGTAGCGGTCGAAGCCCGCCATCATGAGCAGCTGCTTGTAGAGCTGGGGCGACTGCGGCAGCGCGTAGAACTCGCCCGGGTGCACCCGGCTCGGGACCAGGTAGTCGCGGGCCCCCTCGGGGGTCGGCTTGGTGAGGATCGGGGTCTCGATCTCCAGGAACCCCAGCCCGTCGAGGTAGCGCCGGGCGGCCTGCATCAGCCGGTGCCGGAGGATCAGGTTCCGCTGGAGCTCGGACCGGCGGAGGTCGAGCACGCGGTGGCGGAGCCGGAGCTCCTCCGCCGGCAGCTCCTCGTTGTCCTTGCGGGCGACCGGGATGCTGGGAGTCTCGGCCGGCCCCACCACCTCGAGGCCGGTCACGTGCACCTCCACCTCGCGCGAGACCAGGTTCGGGTCGCGGGCCGGCTCCGGCCGGAGCGCCACGGTCCCGCTCGCCAGCACGACGGTCTCGAGCCCGAGCCCCGCCGCCCGCTCCATCACCTCGGGAGGAGTCCAGGCGGGGTTGCAGGAGAGCTGGACCAGACCGTCGCGGTCGCGCAGATCCACGAACACCAGGCCGCCGAGGTCGCGGCGGCGGTGGACCCAGCCGGCGAGCCGGACCGTCTGGCCGACGTGCTCGCGCGTGAGCGACCCGCAGCGATGGCTGCGGAGGGCGGTCGCTGTCATGCGACCGGTCACCGGCAGGGGCGGGTCACCGGGGGCGGTCCACCACGGCGGACCGCGACCCCGACCCCGACGCCGGTGCGGAGCGCCGGCCGGCGCTCGACCACGGCCCGCAAGCTGTCCTCGTACACTCCCTCCGACCGCTCCTCGTCTCGGCGAGCTCCCACGAGGCCGCCGGCTCTCCGGCGGCCCTCATGGGGACCGACCCGCGTCGGGCGCGAGCGGAGCGCTCAGCCGCACGGCCCCGCCGCGAGGCGCATGGGCTCAAACCTAACCGGCCGGGCGAAGCGCTGCAAGCGATTCAGTTCATTGGGGTTACGCGTCCGGGCCCGGCCCGTCGCGGCCGGGGCCGCGGGGGCTATCTTACAGCCATGACGCGACCCGCCCCCGCGGCCCCAACCCGAACCCCGAGCCTGCTCGACCTTCCGCCCGACCGAAGCCGGGAGCAACTCCGGGAGTGGGCGGTGGCCCGCGGCCTCCCGGGCTACCGCGCGGCCCAGATTCACCGGCGGCTCTGGGTGGCGCCGGTCGAAACCTGGGCGGAGGCCACGGAGCTCCCCGCGCTGCTCCGGCGGGAGCTGGAGGTGGATTTCCCCCTGCCCCGGCTGGTCCCCGAGGTGATCGAGCGGTCGGCCGACGGCACCCGGAAGTACCTCTGGCGGCTCGCGGACGGCGAGGCGATGGAATCGGTGCTGATTCCGAGCGGCGCGCGCCGCACACTCTGTATCTCCTCGCAGGCGGGCTGCCCACTGGGCTGCGTGTTCTGCGCGACGGGCCGGATGGGGTTCCGCCGCAACCTGAGCGCCTTCGAGATCGCCGGTCAGTTCCGGGAGATCGTCCTCCGCACTCCGGCCGATCGGCCGACCAACGTGGTGTTCATGGGGATGGGGGAGCCGCTGCTCAACTGGCCGGCCGTGAGCGACGCGCTCACCATCCTGCACGACCCGGCGGGCTGCGGGATCGGGGCGCGGCACATCACGATATCCACCGTGGGGATCGTCCCGGCGATGGCCGAGCTGGCCCGGCGGCCGGAGCAGTTCCGGCTGGCGATCTCGCTCCACGCGCCCACCTCCGAGCGGCGCCGGGCGCTCATGCCGATCGAGAAGAAGTACGACCTCGAGGCGGTTCTCCGGGCGGCGGAGGCGTTCCGGAAGCGGGTGACGCTGGAGTACGTGCTCATCGCGGGGAAGAACGACTCCGACCGGGACGCGGACGCCCTCGCGCGCCTCGCGCGCCGGCTGGGCGCGCTGGTGAATCTGCTGCCGCTCCATCCCGGAGGTGCCCCCGACTTGGTGCCCGCGCCGCCGGAGCGGATCCGGCGCTTCCGCGCGCGGCTCGCGAACCAGGGGGTGGAGGCCTCGGTGCGGCGGAGCCGCGGGCTCGACATCCGGGCGGCCTGCGGGCAGCTCCGGACCGAGGTGGAGAGGCGTGAGCGGTGAGCGGTATCAACCCATGGAGCCGGCTCACCGCTCACGGCTCACCGCTCACGCCTCTCCGATCATCCCGTCGCCCCGAATCCCGCCGCCACGCAGTTGATCGACAGGAGGAGCTGGTGGAGCGCCTCGGAGCGCTCCTCATCGCTCCCGGCCTCCCGGTAGCGCCGCAGGAGCTCGATCTGGAGCCGGCCCGCCTGGTCGATGGTGGGCATCCGCCGCGCCAGCTTGCGGAGGAACCGCGGGAACCGGCCGGCCACCACCGGGTCACCGCTGACCCGGAGCACGCAGTCCACCGTGCGCCGGTACTCCTCCTCCACCAGCGCGAAGATCGGCTCGCGCACCGCGGGGTCGGGGTGCAGGTTGGCGAACTCGCGCGCGAGCCCGAGATCCACCTGCGCCAGGGTCTTCTCGACCTCGTCCAGGATCAGCCGGAAGAGCCGCGAGTCCCGGAACATGCGGCGGAGCAGCGCCTCGCCCCGCGCGCCCCGCACCTCCAGGAAGGTCTCGAGCCCGCTCCCCATGCCGAACCAGCCGGGCACGAAGTGCCGGTTCTGGCTCCAGGCGAAGACCCAGGGGATGGCCCGGAGGTCGGCCAGGGTCTTGGCGCCGAAGCGGCGCGCGGGCCGGGAGCC
>Ga0070741_10012593_pt1 | contig 15234 bp, 19 predicted proteins | sample Coa_R1_4_FD_66440 | JGI IMG/M metagenome (GOLD analysis project Ga0070741, IMG submission 66440) | Surface soil microbial communities from Centralia Pennsylvania, which are recovering from an underground coalmine fire - Coalmine... | ecosystem: Environmental > Terrestrial > Soil > Unclassified ... | reverse complement strand
ATCGAGAAATCAAGCGTGAGACCGTCATACACTTCTTGGCTATTTGATGCGTTCCAGACTCTTATTGAAAAGGTATTGTTTTTGCCAATATCAGCTGAAAACCAGTTGATGTCAACGTTATACTTGCCATCCGGGATGGAAGCGCCTGAAAGGTGCAAAGGCCCAGCTATGGCGTACGAAGGCCTGACCATAGAAACTGAAAAGCAAGCTACGATGCCTGTCATTAAGATTAAAGTTATGATCATAGATGGCATAATATGACGGAAATGCCCCTCTTTCCTATTGTTGTTCATTCCTGTCAGTATTCTCTAGATATTTACTATAAAAAGATTCTAACAGGCTGCTCACAATGCATGTAACGCGATGCAGACCCAATTTTACACTAAGTTTATAGAACTGTATTCGACGCTTTTTCAATGCGGTCATGGATGTCGAGGAACGGCTTGCACTTGTAGCCAGAGAGCCCACGGAGGAAGTTGTTACTAATGACGAGCTCAAGGCCCTTCTTCAGACGGTGGCACATCCAAGGCATTATATCGGCCTTGAAATATCTGGAGTGCTCCACCTTGGTAGCCTTGTGCTGACGGGGTTTAAGATCAACGACTTTATCAAAGCCGGAATCAAAACTACAGTGTTTCTAGCAGACTGGCACACGTACATCAACGACAAGCTGGGCGGCGACTGGAACTGGATAAAACAGGTGTCGCAGTACTATTCAGAAGCTTTCAAGTTCTTCTGCCCAGGAGTCAATATCATGCTTGGAAGCGATCTGTACAAGCAGGAGGGGCAGGATTACTGGGAGAATTTTGTGCGCTTTAGCAAGCAGATGACGCTTGCAAGGACAATGAGATCGCTTACGATCATGGGGAGGAGCGAGGGCGAAAAGAACCTTGACCTTTCGCAATTGCTGTACCCGCCGATGCAGTCAGTGGACATCAAGGCACTTGACCTCGACATCGTGCACGCCGGCATGGACCAGCGCAAGATACACATGCTTGTCAGGGAGATATTCCCAAAACTCGGCTGGAAGGTTCCTGTCGTTGTGCACCACCATCTCCTACCGGGGTTGTCAGAGCCAGTGCGGATGGGGCTTGACGAAAATGCCGCCGAAGACGCCAAGATTTCAAGCAAGATGAGCAAGAGCAAGCCTGCAAGCGGGATACTGATACATGACGACGAAAAGGCGATCAGGGACAAGATAAGCAAGGCGTTTTGCCCCGTTGGCGTGGCAGAAGGCAACCCAATATTGGAGCTGGTGCGCTATGTAGTGTTCCACCAGTTTGGCGATTTTGTGATAGAACGGCCTGCAAAGTACGGCGGCAGCACCACGTATTCGAGATACAAAGAGGTTGAAAGCGACTTTGTGGCAAAAAAGATACACCCGATGGACTTGAAGAACGCGACAGCCACTTACATTAACAGGATAATCGAGCCCGTCCAGCGCCATTTCAAGGGGCGAGAGCCGCAGCTAGGTTAGAGATACTGAACAAATATATTTATTGAGCGTACAGTGACTACCTGACGATGGCAGCAGACGCAATTGCAAACTTTGACGTGTATGCCTGGGTTGCTATAGGGCTGTTTGTCGCCGGTCTGTTTGGAGTAATGGTTTATGAAAAATCAAACGCCAAAGCAAAACGAGAGCAGCCCTCCAGAACAGCTGCAGACACTGAAAAGTGAGCTGCCAGCCGAACAGCTTGTGATTGAAAAATTTAGAAAAGAAGGCTTTCAGTCGCTAACCACAATCCAGCAGAAGGCCCTGCCTGTCATTGCAAGGAAGGTGAATTGCCTTCTGGTCGCCCCGACCGGCTCTGGCAAGACCGAGGCAGCTGTCCTTCCAGTGTTTTCCATGCTCTCTTATGACAAAGGCAGCAACGCAGGCAAGATCAGGGCAATTTACATTACGCCGCTCCGGGCGCTTAACAACGATGTCTTTAGGCGCATTATCAGGTACGCAGAATCAGAGGGGCTGCGGGTTGAAATCCGACATGGCGATACCACCACTCTGGCAAAGAAAAAGATAGTTGAAAACCCGCCTGATGTCCTGATTACGACGCCGGAGTCGCTTGCTGTAGTCCTGACAAGCGAAAAAATGCTTGCCGCCCTGAAGGACCTGCAGTGGGTGATAGTGGACGAGGTACACGAGCTTGTTGCGAATGAGCGCGGCGCACACCTTTCGATAAGCCTTGAAAGGCTGCAGGCCGCATCATCACAGCAAGTCGCAAGAATAGGGCTTTCTGCCACCGTGGGCAACCTGAAAGAGGCCGCCCAGTTTATTTCAGGCGCCGAAAGGCGCCACGCGGTGCTTGTCGATACTGCAAAGCGCGGCTACGACATCGAAGTCAAGTTTGTCAAGGGCTCGCTCAACAACGTCGCGCATTTTGTTATCGAATATGTCAAGGATAATAAAATTGAAGGTTCGATCCTGCTTTTCACAAACACAAGGGACGAGGCGGAGTACCTCGGCACCATTCTGAAGAATCAGGGCGAGATCAAGGTGGATGTCCACCACGGCTCGCTGTCAAAGGAAATGAGGGAAGAGACTGAGCACACCCTAAGGTCAGGCGAGGCCGGCATCGTAGTGTGCACGAGTTCTCTGGAGCTTGGGCTTGACATCGGCTCTGTGGATCTGGTCATCCATTACGGCTCGCCTCGGCAGGTTTCAAAATTGATGCAGAGGATAGGACGAAGCAGGCACCGACAGAGGAGCTTTGCAAAAGGGCTGATTGTTACAAACAACCCCGACGACGAAATAGAGGCACTTGCAATAATTCGGCGCATGAAAAAGGGCTCGATAGAGGAGCAAAAGATGCATGAGGGCGCGCTCGACGTTCTGGCCCACCATCTGGTGGGGCTTGCGATGCAGACTCGCGATCCGATAAAAATAGAATACGCGCACGAGCTTGTGACAAAAGCCCACCCATTCAGAAACATCAGCATCTTTGACGTGGAAAGTTGCCTTGACATTCTGGCGAGCCACAACGTGATCAAGTACGACAGGGAAAACCGCACGTACGTTCGCAGGATGAAGGCGTACAAGTACTATTTCGAGAACCTTTCCATGATACCCCATGTACTAAAGTTCGAAGTCATCGATTCGATAAGCAAGCGAAGGATCGGGACACTTGACCAGCAATTTGTAGGCGATTACGGGGAAAAGGGCAATGTCTTTGTGCTCAAAGGATCACAGTGGCGCGTGCTGGCAGTGGACGAAGGAAGGATGGTGGTAAATGTTGAGCCTTTGCGCGGGGCGGCAATCAACATCCCATACTGGGTAGGTGAGATGATACCAGTAGACTACCTGACCGCAGAAGAGGTGGGCGACGTGCGAAAGCAGGCTGCGGGTGGTGGAATAAAGCTGTCAACTCCAATAATGGACGACACTGTAAAGGCGCTCAAGGTGGTGCCTGATTCCAAGAATATCGTGGTTGAAAGCTATGGCGCAAGGAACATGCTTGTCCTGCACTGCGCTCTTGGCTCGAAGGTGAACAACACCATCGCGTCGCTCCTGTCAACCATCCTGTCGTCGCAGCTCGGCTACATGGTAGAATCAAGGTCTGATGCCTACCGCATCATGCTCACCTCAAGTGCAAGGATCACGCAGGGCAAGCTTGAAGCAGTGTTAAGCGATGTGTATGACTTGGAGCCTGTCATAATAGCGGCTCTGGCAGGCACCCACAACATCAATTGGAAGGTGTGGATGGTTGCAAAGAGGTTTGGCATGATAAGCAGAGAGGCGCTGTATGACAAAAAGGTGGCCCGTATGATCTACGACAGGTATTCAAAGACTCCTGTGAGCGCAGAATCGATACGCGAGCTGGTGCACGACAAGTACGACATGGCCCGGACGCAGCAGGTGCTGGATGAAGTCAAGCAGGGGCACGTAAAGATCCACTGGCTTGAAGTAAGCGAATTTTCAGACTTGGCAAAGACGATAATAGAGCATTCAGGCAAGACTGCTGGCGCGGCTCCACTGAGTATCGAAAAGGGCGTCATAGAGCTCGTGAAGGAGAGGCTCGAGAAGACAAAGCACAGGCTCGTGTGCATACGCTGCGCCAAGTGGGAGCGGGTGATGGAGACAAGGGAAGTGCCTGAAGAAATTGTGTGTCCGCACTGCCGGTCCCGGCTTGTTACTGCAACCTTTTGGTCTGATAACGACATGTCAAAGGTAATCAAGACAAGGCTTGCAGGGGGCAAGCTCTCGGCAGAGGACAACCACAAGTTTGAGCGCGCGTGGAAGGTGGCGTCGCTTGTCAACAACTTTGGCAAGAAGGCTGTAATAGTGTTGTCGGGGCACGGGGTCGGGGCAGACACTGCTGCGCGGATATTGCGAAACTATGTCGACGACGAGCAGGTGTACCGGAGCATCTACGAGGCAGAAAGGCAGTACATCATCACACGTGGTTTTTGGGCGGACTAGGCGCGATCTACCACAGCACAATGAACTATGAGCACAAATTCCAAACATACTATAAGCAAGTGCTGCTCATCATAATCATGATTGCCGTTATTACTACAAATGTTACAACAGTTTATCGTATAGGCATTCTTAACCCCTTGAATTACGCGGAGAGATCCTTGTGGATATTATAGAAATCGTACAAGCCATTACTCAGAATCCTTTCTTTCTAAAATATGGACTTATTGGACTCTTTTTGAATGGATTGCTTTCTTCTGTAATCCCAATTCCGACAGAACTTACTACTTCAGCACTCTTGGCAGGCGGTGAAAGCAAGTTTTGGGTCTTTATTATACTTGCAACAAGTTCAATTATTGGCGGATTTTTGGCTTATTATCTGGGCAGAACAGGCAACAAACTTTTCAGGTATTTCCATAAAAAACCGACTCTACAAAATGAGCGACAAAGTCATGCTTTGCTAACAAAACATGGATGGATTGTTATCTTTTTTTGTTCATGGATTCCAATATTAGGCGATGTGATCCCGATTGTCGCAGGGGCAAAAAAATATGATTTTAATAGATTTGCAATAGCGATGTCAGCTGGAAAAGCAGTAAAGGTACTGGCAATAGTATACATTAGCAGCTTTTTGGCTACAACATTCTTGCACTAACTATTCGTCACTAGATGATTCTCACTGAGCTACGATCATCGTGACTGTACTATTTACGTCATGAATCGAATTAATGTTATTAGACACTGTTTTTTGCAGCTCTTGTTCCGTAACATCGGAGATCTTGATAATGATATCATAGATCCCAGACGTCCTGTAGACACTGGTTATAGAGGGTAACTTTCTTAATACTTCAAGGATGGACACGTCAAGTGGGAACCGGCAATTAATCAGTACAAAGGCAGAGATCATGTTTGTCTACCTTATCGCCTTCTCGGCGCATTGTTTACAGTATTTCTCTATTAATGTAACGCCCTGTCCTACGTCAAAAGAAGCTTCTTGTGTGGCCGGCTTGTCACAAGTTATGCAGTATCTTGCTTTCTTGTTTACATCAATGCTTGCAAAAGGTTTCAGAGATATCAAAATTCGTGTCATTCACTTTGTCAGGCTCCCCACAAGCGCAATTAATAGAGAAGCAGCCATTATAGCTCCCGCAACAATCAAGAATTTGCTGGTGCTATCTTTCCTGTCTGTCATTACTCATTAAGGTGGTGCGGCTCATAAGAACGTAGTGGCTATGAATATAGCAAAACCATCGAAAATTGGGTACCGCGCCTCTGTCAGTAAGAACAGACCAAGCATCCTTATGCAGGTGATGTACATATTGTCCATGGGCACAAGAACCAACAATCCGAATGATTCTGAGATCAATGCCATTGATCCAATTGAAATGAGTTGTTCTGAAGGTCCGTGGATTCCTCAAACACCCGATTCACAGCAAAACCAAGAACCTAAAGAGCAATGGCAAGACGAGGAAGAAGAGTAGTCTAGCGAGTCTTTTATCATGGGAGGAGGGAATTCTCTTTTGGTTACAAGCCCCTTATGGCGAATATTGTATGAATTCCCACAATTGATCATAGTTATATCTCTCGACAGCTATTATATTATAGGATGGCATCAGAATCTGAAATCAACGCTGAAAATGACTTTCGGGCACGTTATGTCCTAGAACTAAAGAAAATGACTGAAAAGCAATTAGATGAGGAAAGAAAGAAGGTCAATCAGCAAGGGATGAGAACACCAGGAAGGAGAGGCGAGAATATAAAACATGAAGAAATTGATAGAGATATGGTTAGACGTCATGTACTGAAAGAGAAGGCAAAGCAAAGAGCCTAGCAATCCTTCTTTGTTGAATTATCTGCAAATAGGTTTATAGCGAGCATCAGGCTATTCAAATAGTGGTAAAACCTTTTGAAGTTAAACCTGCTACATTGAGCACAAAGCAGGCACCCGGATTTTGTGTGTTATGCGCGGCTCCTGCTACGAAAGTTGCCTATTTCCAACTGCAGGACGCTGTAATAATCCAGAGATACTGTGACAAGTGTCTGCCAAAGGCGCAATATGATATTGATAAGCGCTGAAAGAAGCGTCAGCAGCCAATTTAGGTTTGCCTAGAAAATAACAAATAGGTTAGTCTGTAAATTTGGAAAACGAAATCAATATCAGGTGAATGTGCGGCAAAGACCGTTAATTTCTTTCCTTGGTATGACACTCAATCGAGCTAGACTAGAACAAGGCTTCACAAAAATGATGGGCGCAAATCGACAACCAGAGTACGTATATAGTGAAAGGACCTTCTTCATCAGATGAACATTGATTTTGCCGAATCACCCAGTCTTGTCGTTGCAAAAACATGTGGTTGCAAGGAAGGCACGATAAGAGTAACATATTCGCTGCTAAATGAAACTCACAGCTTGTGCTTTGACAAGAAAGACTTGATCATTGGACAGCTCGAGGCTTGTGAGAGGCTATTAAAGCATTTAAGAGATCAGAATGACAGAGTTGTGTTGGAACAGGAGATAAAAGAACTGAAAATGGCGCTTGATCTCATGACATGATTAAGATAATAATTTAGGGTACTGACTTCACTAGCCTTCTTTTACCTTCTGATCTGAATTCTTACTTGGTCATGTTGCAGGCGCTTCAACTTAATATGAGACGATGTCCAATTGATATCATCAAACACATGCATGAATTCTTGCGTGATACCTCAGTACCACTGAAATATGAACAATGCAAATCCTGCGAGACAAGGACCCAGATGACATGCATAAGGTGTAGCTTTTGCTGGAGCTGTCACTGGAAGCAGGAAGTAACAACCATTCGAAGATATCTATTGGTATCCTAATGTTAAGACACTTTGATGATTATTATTGCTACACAAACTTCCAACCTTATAGACTGGACGTCATCGAGCAGTTTTAAAAATGGTAAGCTCTGACGTGGTCTTTAATGAATTTAGGAATCCGATAACAGCAATACGTGAATGATCGGACTTTGGTCTTTTAAGCCATTTTTTTTATCGTTGTAAGCATTATATCCTAAAAGCAATGGTTTCTGGGCGCATGACATTTGTAGAAATTCAGTGAATGTATGCTATCTATATGTCATCATTATCTATGGTAGGAAGCACTAGGGACGGAACACAAGTATTGCTTTTGAAGGAGGGAACCTCTCAGACAAGGGGAAGAGAAGCCCTCAATAACAACATAGCAGCAGCAAAAATCGTTGCATCGATGTTAAAGACTGTACTTGGACCACGTGGCATGGACAAAATGCTTGTAGATTCGATGGGCGGTGTAACAATAACAAATGACGGAGCAACCATACTGAAAGAAATGGACGTCCAACATCCTGCAGCAAAGATGATGGTTGAGATAGCCAAGGCCGTAGATAATGAAGCTGGCGATGGGACAACCTCTTCAGTGATCATTGCAGGTGCTCTGCTGGAAAAAGCTGAAGAGCTAATCAAACAGGGCATTCATCCGACCGTCATAGTTGACGGTTATCGCAAGGCAATGAGACAAGCCTTGGATATCTTGAATAAAATCGCAGAGGATGTAAAATTGGATAGCGATCATGCAGTTCTAAAAAATATAGCAAGAACAAGCATGGAATCCAAAATAGTTTCGGTTGATAGCGACGTGCTCTCTGACCTTGCCGTGGAAGCTATACTCTCGGTAGCCGAAACCTTACCACGGCTAGAAACCATCACTGACAATGGTTATGCAGCCGTGGACCTTGACAACGTAAAGATTCAAAAGAAGCCAGGCGGTGCAATGCGTGATTCAAGTCTCATCAAGGGCATAATCATCGACAAAGAAATCCCGCACCCTGAAATGCCACGAATAATCAAAGATGCGAAAATTCTTCTCATAAATACTCCTTTAGAAATCGAAAAGACAGAGTTTGACGCAAAGATCACCATTAACAGACCAGAGCAGATGCAAATGTTCCTTGAAGAAGAAGGTAGGATGCTGAAATCCATGGTAGACAAGATCGCTAGCGTACAGGCAAATATTGTAGTTTGCCAGAAAGGAATGGATGATACAGTTCTTGAATATCTGGCAAGAGCAAAAATTTCGGCGATAAAGAGAGTAAAAGAATCAGATATTAACGCCTTGGCGAAAGCGACAGGTGCGAGGGTGGTCACAAATCTTGACGATCTGTCAACAAAAGACCTTGGATTCGCGCAGCTTGTCGAAGAAAGAAAGGTCGAGAACGATAAATGGGTCTTTGTCGAAAAATGCAAGAATCCTAAGGCTGTATCGATATTGATTAGAGGTGGTTCAGAAAGGGTAGTTGAAGAGGCCGAACGTTCAATGCATGATGCACTTATGGTCGTGAAAGATGTTGTGCAAAAGCCGGCAATCGTGGCCGGTGGAGGGTCTCCTGAAGCGTTCGTTTCGAAGAAATTGAGAATATGGGCTTCAGGGGTCTCAGGCAGACAACACTATGCCATCTTGGCATTTGCAGATGCCCTAGACTCAATTCCAATTGCGTTGGCAGAAAATGCAGGCATGGATGTAATTGATACGCTTGCTGAACTACATTCAAAGCAATTGTCAGAAAATAACCCGTGGATAGGAGTAGACGTAAAGGGGTTAAAAGTTGCAGACATGCGCAGGAAAAATATCATAGAGCCACTTGCTGTCAAGGAGCAAGTGCTAAAATCGGCTACTGAAACAACTGCAATGCTTCTGAGGATAGACGATATACTCTCTGCGTCACGTGGCGCTAGTATGGGATAACCTAGTTATTGTGATAATAGTCTGTATGTAGATAAATCATCATCCTAATTGCTAATTCGAGCCGTTGGACCACTTTTATGATTCAAATGACCCTTAGTTGCATTCTTTCCACTACTTTTGGTCGTATGATATTTGTAGTCTAGCTGTTCATAATGATCATGTCAACTGCTTTTGTCTTTTTGAACTGTGAACTTGGAACTGAACCCGCAATAATTGATGAGATGAAGGGTATCTCTGGAGTTTCTGAGGCAGTACGGGTATCGGGAGTCTATGATATAGTGGCGAAGGTGAGTGACGAGTCCCGCGAACATGTATCTAAAGTGGTAAAGAAAATCCGTGCAATTGCTAATATTAGATCAAGCCTGACTATGATTGTAACAGAAGATGTTGTGAAGCACCTAGAAGCAGTTTGAATGGTGGCATGGCGACTATCAATGGCAGGATGAATAATACACCTTTCTGTTCCTTCTATGGAATCTACGTGCAAAATCAAGAGGAGTTTAAATGACTTTCACTAGGCAATGCAAATTTTGTGGAAATCTGATCATGCTGGTTCCTCTGATACATGGCCGGTGGCAAGCCCAAAACCTCGACAATACTCTACACCAATGCACCATGGATGGACATGTACGGCAAAGCGCGGGAGCTGTATGACATGCCAGTTATTGATCGCAATTGCTTGTCGCATGACATAGCAATCGAACGGGCCAAGATCGAGCTTAAACAACTCGTAAGCTCTCCAAACACTCAACTGGTTAGCGAGTATACAGCATTGGTACAGAAGGAATTCACTGTAATCGAACAATTTGTCTATGATAACAAGGTTCCACGCGAAGATCTTGGAGCGCTTTACGACGCCCTAAAAGCAAAATACGGAATTGACCCGGCCACTGAGCTCAGCAGCTACGTTAGTGACAAGATGCACATTATTGTCAAAGCAGGCAGAGAATTAAACGTGTGTCCATGTTGTAGGGGAACTAAAACTCACACTATCCCTGAAAATGATTTTTCCTCGAAAGAAGAAATCTATGACTGTGAGACATGCAACGGAACTGGAAGATTAGCCTGAGTAATTGCCGAAAAAGCAAAGCAGTAGTTATAAAATGTTGTTGCAGCTCAGTTTATTGCATGGGTAGCTGCTCAGCTTCTTTGTTGTTCTTTGTAACAGAATTAAGGTAATTCCTACAGCAGATGTCTGAACAAAAGTCTAGAACGCCACTGACGGCACTTGAATACACCACTCCTTCATTGAAGCTCTGAAACTCTTTTCTGCAGGACTTGCACACTCGCATCATCTATCTCTAGAGTATTATCCCAAGTATATCTGCCTTAGCGTTGTTTGTATTACGCGTAGACAAATGCTATAAGGTAGTTCTGGCATACTGATTATAAGAGGAAATCACAAAATGGCAAAAGTCAGAATATACAAGAGAAATTCAACATTTGTAGAGCTGTCAAATTTGGTTGAAGAGCTTAGCAACATAGGACTCACTGAAACTTTAAAGAAATATCACAATAAACCTATGGAACACGAGGCAAAGAGCATAGTTGCGGGCCCTAGCTTCATGCAATTCCTAAACAAATTATTTCAAATACAGATCGCGGCTGGAGATGTTCTACAGTTCGAATCAGCCAATAATAGCAAATACTTCATGTTTTCATTAACTGGGACGTGGGATGAGATAATCAAATTACAATAATGCAGATTTATCATTTTACGTGCGAGAGCTGTGGCTATGAATCGAAATTGCCACTTGGTAGCTCTGACCTAGACCAAGTTCTTACTGATGCTAATGCAGATTATGCTGAATACCATCTTTTCAGATGCAATAAGGAGTCCAATTTCGTGCACGCCGATATTCATAACAGTGATTTTGAAGGTAAATGTGTTGTCGATGGAAGCAAACTAGAAGAAATAGACCAAGAAATGCTTCCTATAAAATGTCCTCGCTGCAACCGAGATTTGATAACAGAAGCGAATGCACCATTAGCAGATGTTGATAACACTTCAGCGCAATAACAACCTACTTAACTGATTGACACCACTTGAAATTATAACCAATTCTAATAAATGCAATCAAAATGAGCATGATTCCTGCGATGGCATAGTCAAGATCGTAATAGATGGTTCAGACGGCACCAAAATGTGTGCTTGTCAATGTCATAATAGCAGCTACCAGCTGATCAAAAAGATGTTTGGAGTAGTTAATCAAAAACATTAACCAATAAAAGCAGGCAGGCCATGTACTAGACACGCATGCGTGAATCTTTTACGCCTGATGAGGAGCTAGTCATGCTTTTCCTAAGGAAACATGCTAATTCCACTGCTGCTGAAATTGCTAGGTACACAGGGTTGAAACGGAGAGGCGCTTTAAGGAGTGCACTCGACGGTCTCGACGCAAAGGGCATTCTGCGCCACACCGATGATACAATAGAGCGATATTATCTCGTACATTCAGGATGAAAACGTACAACTCGGCTAAACCTAATAACATTAAGGCACAGGTACATAGAAAATTCTTATTACTTGCATTCAATGCTATAATAACTTCAATCGATATTTATATCACTAATGTATCATTTTCAATACGTTTTCATAATTTTATAAATATTACAAAGGTTCATATGCACTGTCATCGTAATATTGATGAGGAGATTAAATGGAAACAGCACTGACACTCTTACTTGTCGCAATAGCTGGAATAGGCGTGGTACTTGCTTATGCAGTTGCAGGTCCAAAGATAAGCCAACGAATACACAACGACACATTCCGAACACGCTCGGCTTGAGCCACTCCCAACTTTTTAGACAATATCTTCATCACATCATTTTGGTAGCTGGTTAGTAACTAATGTATTCTACTTGACAGAGTGGAAATGACTTGAAAAATCTTAGAAGCAATACATTAAAGGATGGCTTATGCATTGTGCTACTATTCGGTGAGCTGACTCTTGCCCCTTCCCAAGAAAGTAAGAATTGACTTTATCTTATCTAAAATAGACGAAAATGGAAATGAAATATCTGAAGAAGAGCTTAGAAAGGCAATGTTAGAAATCTCAGATAGATATGGTGGTTCGACTGCACTGGAGACAAGTGAAGGACGCTACATCAACAAAGAAGGTGTCAGGAAGACAGAGAAGATTCTAACCTTTTATGTAATAACAAACAGGCAATCGTCTACACTTGAACAAGACCTACCTAATTACAAGCGCGAGCTCGAAAAACGGTTTAATCAAGAAAAGATCTTGATCACATATCATGATGTTACAGAAGTTGGCTAATCATCATTGGCGTCCCCTAGCTGACTAGATCGATGCAGTTGTCTAGTACCAAAATGTGACAACAATCAAGGAATTGCGCATCATGATTTTGTCCTAAAGTAAGTCTTTACCCCGGGCTTTGGTATTGATATATCATAATTCGATCTTTCCTGTATAGGCCGGAATGAGCATATCGACCAGCCCATTCTGGTTATTGAGCGATCAACTAAGGGTATCAGGAAAGACAGAGTGAGAGGGCAGGAATTATGGTTGATATGGCTTTGCTAGAGCATGTCTGACTTAGCTTTGAATAGGGGGACATCATAAGACGGCCCTATTGCTAGGAGAAATTTGGTTAACGAAACTCCCAGCTTTCAGGTGAACACGCTCATAGTATAAGACAATCTCACGTAAGCTTAAACGGGTTTGTTCTTTCTTGATTTGTGGTGTATCTGCATTAATTATTTAGGATATGCGGTCGGTTCTAGTACTTTCTTGCGCTTGTCGTTTTAAGATAAGCCTTCCTGTAATCCTTGACCATGGATTGTTTAGCCACATCAACAAGATTTTCGAGTTCTTCATCGCCGTCAAGTTTATTGATCCGTTTTGAATCAATTCCTAGTGATTTCAGTTCATTTTGCCAATAGGCTTTCTTGTCTTTCTGCTCTTCACTAGATGCTATCATCCTCAATCTTATCCACGCCGTACGATATATTCAAATCAGAACATGGTACTGAATGGAAGCTTCCTTAACCGCGATATGGGTTTATTGGAATATCAATGGTAACAAGGGCATGTAAAAGAATCAGCATCAACAAAATATTCGATCAGAACCGATAGCATCAATCTGAACTATTAAGAGTAATGTTCCCGGTAGTAGAAGGTATGCAAACGAGCACTGCCGAAAAGAAGTCAAAGACGTCTCTACTTGCTAGTTGCTTCCCTATTTTGTTCCATACATCCAGATAGTACCATGATGTGTCTTATGAAATAGTTTCGTGCTCCCGTTATAATCTATCAACCCTTCGTGTACAAGCTGATCCAAGAATATGCTAGCCTGCTCGTGTGTTAGATGGACTACACCCATTATTTTCAACTTTCCACACGCGGTTACAGCTGTTTGCAAAATCAATTTCTTGATCTGAATATCGGTCCTTTCTTTGTCGGTACGATCCATTAGTGAACCATCACCGTCATTAGTTGTGGCCACACCTATCAGTCATCAGTTGATCACATATAGCAGTTTAGACATCTCACTACGTACAATAGCTTGCCTGAAGTTAAAAGTATGTAAGATTCTCTGACAGAAATGATTCTAAGATGCTCGTTGCTGGACCTGGATGCAAGAAGCCAATGACACTAAAGGTGAAGATGCCGACAATGCTCAAGAATATTCATCAGATAGCGTTCCTAGGCCACAAGGTAGGCATTGAAGGGCTTATCTCGACTATTGACGATAAGGAAGAGCTAAGACAAAAGCTAATTGAACTAACCAATTATCACAGAAAATTGCTACATGGTATAGTGAAGACATAGCTGACCGAAGACAGGAAGGTCCAAAAGACCGTTATGTAGACAATAACGATCTGGCTACTATAATCCACATTTGCCCGTCAAGCTAGAGCCATCAAAGCTTGTCGATAATAGACGCGGGTATCGACTTTTTTCTTCCCACAATCTGTACGATTTCACTCCATACAACGTCTCTGACGCTTTGCATGGCCTTTACTTCTTCAAGCAAATCAAGAAGTTGGGAATTATCTTTGATGATTACCTCTGCTCTCAAGTCAATCGTATGCTCACCGATGCTTCGTCCAACATAAACTACTTCGTCACGATCTAGCAACTTTTCTGCTATCCCAATGGTGTTACCGCCTCCTGTATAGATTAACAGGTCAATGCGCCTGTACCCTAAATCCATCAGCTTTAAAGAGTATGAAAATTCAAGAAAATGCTTTTCGAGGAAATTACGCCTCCTTTGTATGGTTGTTCGAGGAAGCCCGAGCTTGGTAGCTAGCTCATGCGAAGAAATTCTGCCCGTAGGATTGAGGAGAACCTTCAGTATTTTCTTGTCAATTTCGGATAATTTTCGAACCTGCATTACAGACTTTGCTTTGTCATGCTTGTTGTCTTGGTCCACCGACTTCATTGAATGATTTGTTACCGATGTCAAGCTACAAGACCGTCGACCCTCTGAAGCCAATCCTTGCCCTTATCCGTTACCAGGTATCTTGCGCCACCACTATCGACTTCAATCTTTTCAATCCAATGATTGTGAATCAAAAAATTTGTCCAGATTTCTACAAGCTGCGTGTCGCCGCCAAACTCTTCAGCAATATCTTTAGCGTTTTTCCCTTGCTCTAAACTATGCAAAACAAACAGCGCTTGCTTTAAACCTCTTAAATTCACCGGATTAATATTCCCTAATGACAAATCTTCATCTCTTCTAGTAGTTATATACAAAGATACAAAAGCTATGCCTCCACGCTCTTGGGGGGGGGGTGAAATTGAAAAAACTATTGGCGCAAGGCGTTTGCTTGGAAAAACCAATAAAAATGGCAAAATGACTTTTGTTAATTCTTTAAATACTGGTTTTCAACGCCACTAGCTGCAGATACAATATCATAGCTTGTCGATAATCTGATTGGGTATCGACGTTTTTCTGCCCACAACCTCTACAATCTCCGTCCATACTACCTCTTTAATGCCATTCGTGGCTTTTAGTAGTTCCATCATTCTGAGTATCTCAGAGTTGTCTTCGAGTATCGTTTCCACTCTCAGGTCTATGGTATGCTGCCCTATGCTCTTGCC
>Ga0070741_10012592_pt1 | contig 15234 bp, 16 predicted proteins | sample Coa_R1_4_FD_66440 | JGI IMG/M metagenome (GOLD analysis project Ga0070741, IMG submission 66440) | Surface soil microbial communities from Centralia Pennsylvania, which are recovering from an underground coalmine fire - Coalmine... | ecosystem: Environmental > Terrestrial > Soil > Unclassified ... | reverse complement strand
GCGGAGGCGGCGCGCTGGCTCGCGGGCCTCGCCCACGGCCACCCGGCGCCGCGCCCGGGCTCGCAGCGGAGAGGCTCGCCGGAGGCGGCGGGCGCGCCCGCCGCGCCCGCGCCCCGGCCACCCGCCGCCTCGCTCGCCGTGCGCCTGCGCCGCTGGTGGATCTTCGTCGCGTCCGTGCCGTCCACGATCCTGCGGATCGTGCGCCAGACGCTCACCCGGCCCCGCACCCGGGCGGTCGTGCTCGACTTCGGCCACGCCGACGGCGCCGCCGCCGAGCGGGCGCTGGCGGCGCTCGGCGAGCGCCCGGAGCGCGTGCTGGTGGTCACCGACCGCCTAGACTTCCGGGCACTGCTCGCGGCCGGCGTCGGCTTCGAGCACATCCCGGCCGAGGGCGAGCGCCAGGCGCAGCTCGCCGGCGTCCCATATGACGAGTTCCGGCGGCGGCGGCTCGACCTGATCCTCGCCCGGCGACCGCGTCGCCGCCGGATCGTCCCGGCAGCCTGACAGCCATGGAAACCGCGCCCACAACCGACGAAGTCGAGGCCGCCCGTGCCGGAGCCGGCGCGGAGGCGCATCCAGGCGCCCTGCCCAACCTGATCGTGATCGGCGCCCAGAAGTGCGGGACGAGCACGCTTCACTACTACCTGGGCCTGCATCCCCAGGTCGCGATGTCCGAGACCAAGGAGCTGAACTTCTTCATCGCCGAGCGCAACTGGCCGCGCGGGGTTGCCTGGTACCGGCGCCAGTTCGACCCGAGCGCCCCCGTGCGCGGCGAGACCTCGCCCAACTACACGGCCCACCCGGTCTTCCAGGGAGTCCCCGAGCGCATGCACTCGGTCGTCCCCGATGCGCGGCTGATCTACCTGGTGCGCGACCCGGTGGACCGGATCGCCGCCCACTGGGTCCACAACGTCTCGAAGGGCCGGGCGGAGGGCGACCTGGCGGCGACGCTGCGAACCCGCGCGACCTACGTCGCCCGCAGCCGCTACCACATGCAGCTCGAGCGCTTCCTCGCCCTCTTCCCGCGCACCAGCGTCCTCGTGGTGGACCAGGACGAGCTCCGCCACGACCGCGAGGCGACGCTCGCCCGCGTGTTCGAGTTCGCGGGCGTGGACCCCGCCTTCCGCCACCCGGACTTCCGCCAGGAGCGCCACAAGACCGAGCGCAAGACCGTGCCGACCCGCCTCGGCGCCCGCCTCGCGCGGCGGCGCGAGCGCGCGCGCCGCCACCTGCTGAGCCCCGCCGCCTGGCAGGCCGCCTCGGCCTACTGGCCGCTCGGGCGCCGCATCCCGCGGCCCGACGTGCGCGAGGCGCTCGGCCCCGCGACCCTGGCGCTCCTTCGCGAGGACGCCGAGCGCCTGCGCGAGCTGACCGGCAAGGAGTTCGCCGGCTGGTCTATCTGGGAGCGATGAGCGAGGACGGCGGCAGCGCGGGCGGGAACGGCGCGCCGCGCGGGCGGCGCAGGCGCAGGCGCTCGGACCTCAAGCAGCAGCCGGGCGGGACGGCGGCGATCCTTGGCGTCCAGCTTCTGCGCTTCTCGGGCGTCCAGGGCGCCTCGCTCACGATCACCAACCTCCTCCACTACGGCTCGATCGTCGCCGTCGGGGCGATCCTGGGCGCCACGCGCCTCGGCGGCTACAGCCTGCTGCTGTTCCTGACCGGTCTCGTCACCGCCGTCATCCACCTGGCGACCAAGCCGGGCACGATCCGCCGCGTCTTCGGCCAGGGCGACGAGGACGACGAGGACGACGACGAGGAGGAGGACCTGACCGACGTCTCCTCCAACCCGCCGTGGACGCTGGGCGTCGGCCTTGCGTTCTGCCTGCTCTTGTCGTCCGCCTTCATCGCCCTGGCGGTCGTCTTCCGCAGCGAGATCGCGGGCGTTCTCCTCCACGACTCGACCCAGGGGCGGCTCGTGATCTGGGCCGCGATCACGGCCGGGATGCTCTCGGTCTACCGGCTCGCCGAGCTGGCGCTCTGGTTCGAGCAGCGCCCGGGCGCCTTCCTGGTCGCCGACATCTCGCGCCCGACGCTCAACCTGGCCTTCATCATCGTGCTCTGCACGGCCGGCGGCATGGGCCTCGAGGGCGCCGTGCTGGGCCCCGCGATCGGCACCACTGCGGCGACGCTGGTGACGATCGTCCTGCTGCGCAAGAGCTTCGTCGTCGCGTTCAGCGCCAGCGAGGCCTGGGAGATCCTGAAGCTGTCGAAGAACCGGGTTCCGGTGATCGCCTCGATGTGGGTGATCCAGAACGCGGACACCTTCATCCTCTCCCGCTACGTCGACAACCACGACGTGGGCATCTATCAGCTCGCCTCGCGCACCGGGCTCGTCGTCGCGCTCCTGCCCCAGGGCTTCCGCGTCGCCCTGCGCCCGCTGCGGCGCGGCACCGCCTACCTCTCGATGAAGAAGCAGTACGGGGCCCAGGTGGCGCAGGGCCAGATCCTGGCCTACTTCTTCCTGCTCTGCATCACCTCGGTGCTGGCGATGTTCCTGCTCGGCGAGACGCTGGTGCACGACGCGACCGGCGACTTCGCGAAGGCCGCCGGGCTGATCCCGCTCGCCGCCGGGGCGATGACGATGCCGGCCCTCTTCCGGACCGTGAACAGCATGGTCCTCGTGCCGCGCGGGCGCAAGGTGTTCATCGTCGGCATCGTCTTCGTCGCGATCGCGTACATCGGGCTCGCGATGCTGATCGTCCCCCGCATCGGCATCTACGGCCCGCCCACGGCCATCCTGTGCGCCTTCGGCGCGCCCCTCACCTACGTCTCCCTGCGCTCGCAGCTCTCGGACAAGCCGATCCAGGTCCCGTACCTCTCGCTCCTGCGCGCGTTCGCCGTCGCCGTCGCGATCGGCGCCTTCTTCGAGCTCGTCCACCCGCACGGGCGCTGGCCGCAGCTCGTGGAGGTCGCGGCGCTAATGGGCGTCTGGTTCGCGGCCCTGTTCGCGCTCAGGATCGTGCCCGAGCATCATCGCCGGCCGCTCTGGCACGTGGCCCGCTCGGCCCTCCGCGGCTCGGCGGTCCGCTTCCAGCCGGGCCGCGGGCTGCGCTCGCTGAAGCCCGAGCAGCGCGACGCGCTGCGGCCGGCCGTCGCGGGGCTCCCGCCCGAGCGGATCGAGCCCCGGGGGGAGCGCCTGGTCCGGCTGCTGCGCAAGGCCGGGCAGGCCGGGCTGGCGCCGGTCGGGCCGCCCACCTCCCTGGACGGGCCGCTAGCCCTCTACCTCTTCTCCGACGAGCCCGGCTCGACGCGCCAGGCGCGCCTCCGCGCCCTGATCGCGAACGGCGCCGACTCGGAGGACGTGCGCGTGCTCGAGGAGGTGATCCAGCAGCTCGCCAAGGCCCCACCCGAGCTCTGGGAGGGGAGGCGCCGGCGGGTCGGGCGCCTGTCGGGCGCGCGCCTCGTGCGCCGCGCCCGGGGGCGGGGCGCGGCCGGCGCGCCTACTCCTCGTCCGCCGCGGAGCCGCCCGAGCCCGAGCGCCGGATCACGATCTGGTCAGGGTCGATCGTGACCTCGACCGCCCGGTGCCCCGCCCAGTGCTCGGCGTAGACCGGGTTGTCCTTGATCGCCGGGTCGAGCCAGAGGCCGTAGCCGTCGCGCTCGCCGTGGTCGAACGTCGCCTCCAGGGTCGCGGCCTCGCGCCGGCCGCGGCGCCGGCGCCGTCGCCGGCGGCGGGGGCGCTCCTCCGCCTCGGCGCCCGCCTCCTCCGCCTCGACGGCCGCCTCCTCCTCCGCTTCCTCGTCCTCCTCCGCGCCCTCCTCCATCGCGGCCTCGATCTCGGCCTCGATCTCGTCGCGCAGGTCCAGGTCCGACGGCTCCTCGCCGGGCGCCAGCTCGTGGCGGCGCCGGAACTCGCGCAGCTCCGCGGCGGGCACGTCGAGCTGGTGGGCGATCCAGGCGTCGGTGCGGCCCTCGCGCACCCAGGCCCGGATCTGGTTCAGCTGTGAACGCAGGGATTTTCTGGCCATCGTGGGCCGCGATGCTATCTGGCCGCGCCGGCCTGCGAGGCGATGACGGTTGCGGGTGGCGCGCCGCTGCGTCACCGGCTATTTTGTGTCACGCAAGTGGGGGATCCGCGGCCCTCACTGCGTATACCGCGGCAAGCAAGGAATGGAGGCGGGATGCTCGTCCTGACGCGTAAGACGAATCAGAGCATCATGATCGGCGACGACATCGAGGTCTCCGTCCTCGCCGTTGCCAAGGACAAGATCCGGCTCGGGATCACCGCGCCCAAGGACGTGCCGGTGTTCCGCAAGGAGGTCTACCTCTCGATCAAGCAGGAGGCTGCCGACGCCGAGGCGGCGCGCGCTCGCGTGAGCGAGGCGCTGAACGAGCTGACGAGCCCCGAGTAGGCGCTCGTTAGCCCATCAGCCAGGCCAGCGTCTCGAACATCGCCACCGTCACCGTCACGACGGTGAAGGTGATGCAGATGACGAGGACGCCGAAGGCGACGTTGCCGCGCTGCTCGGCGCGCGCGATGCGCCGGGCGCGCGAGCGATCGGCGGCGCGCTTGCGGAGCGCTTGGCGGCGCTGACGCTCGAGCATGGTCTCGCGCTCGAACGCGACCTCGTACTCGGCCAGGCTCTGTCGCATGCGCATGCTCATCGATGTCCAGGAAGAGTCGCCGGGCGGAAGCGCGACCGCCGTGTTAGCGGGCGCTCAAACTATCAGATCCTGGCGCTAACACTTTCCCCAGAGCCCGCGGCCCGCGATCGCCGCCCGCCGGGCGAGGCGCGCGAAGAGCGCGGCGTGGGCGGTGTTCGGCGCCACCGGAAGCGGCCGCGCCAGGCCCCGCGCGGCGAGGGCCGCGTTGTCGAACGTCCGGCCCACGTGCACGTAGGCGAGCAGGCGCCCGTAGGCGTCGCGGCGCTCGCGGTCGAAGGTGAGGCGCACGACCCGCCCCTCGACGAGCCGGTGCTGGTAGGCGCTCGCCCGCGGCCCGAAGCACTCGACCGGCGCCCCCGGCTTGACCGTCTCCGGCGTGTCCACGCCGATCAGCCGCACGTACTCGGAGTGTCCGGCGATGCGGACGAGGATCGTGTCCCCGTCCACGGCGCGAACCACCGGCGCGCGGAGCGAGCGCGGCAGCGAGCCGCCGCCGCCGCCACCGCAGCCGGCGGCGATGGCGGTCAGGGCGGCGAGGGCCGCCGCGATCAAGCGCCGCTTCACGGCCGCGCTAACCCCGCCGGCCGCCCGGGCGCCCCACGCCAGCCCGGCCCCGGCCTGCGCGGCCCGCTCCGCCGCAGCCTCGGCCCGCCCCGCGCTTACGGGATCCGGGTGACGCTGGAGAGCATGATCTCCTTGATCTGCTCGATGATCTCCAGCGCCGCGGAGTGCTCGCGCTGCCAGACGTTGCGGCCGTAGATCACGCCCGAGCCGCCCGCCTCCATGATGAAGCGGGTCTGCTCGAGGAGCTTGTCGTCGTCGACCTTCGAGCCGCCCGAGAGCACGACGAGCGAGCGGCCGGCCGAGGCCACGCAGTGGCGGATCGCCTCCTCCTGGGTGAAGCCGCCCTCGTTGTAGGGGGCGGGGGAGTCCTTGTCGCGCTCCGGGTCGATCTTCGGCATGTTGAGCTTGACCACGTCGGCGCCCATCTCCATCGCCAGGCGGGCGGCGTAGTCGATCGCGTAGAAGCTGTCGCGGCCGCCCTTCTTCTCGATCGCCGAGCCGCGCGGGTAGGACCAGATGACGAGGGGCATGCCGTAGCGGTCGCAGTCGGCTCGCACCTCGCGGAGCTGGCGCAGGTCGTCGTCCTGGCGCGGCGAGCCGACGTAGAGGGTGTAGCCGACGGCGTCGGCGCCGAGCCGCACGGCGTCCTCGACGCTCGCGTTGAGCGGGGATAGCGCCTCGTCGGCGGGCGGGATGTCGGTCTTGCCGTTGATCTTGAGGATCAGCGGAACCTGGCCCGCGTAGGCCGGGTAGTACTTGGTCGCCAGGCCGATCTGGCACGCGATCGCCGAGTAGCCGGCCTCGGCCGCGAGGCTGAACTGGTACTCGGGATCCTTGGATGCCGGGTTGGGGAAGAAGTCGCGCGGGCCGTGCTCGATCCCCTGGTCGATCGGCAGCAGGAGCAGCGTTCCGTTCCCGGGCCCGAACTCGAAGAGCAGGCGGCGCAGGCGCGTGCGCTTGCCGGGCGAGAGGGTCTCCAGTAGGGACTTCTCCTGGGTGGCCGCTTGGACTTCCATCGCTTCGAGCTACCTCTTTCGTCGCTTTTCCCTGGACCGGACGAGACAGTCTGCCCGGGTCCCGATAATAGCCCTGGCCCGCGCCCCCCGCCCATGCTCGACCACCGCTTCACCGGCCCTGGGTTCACCGTCGGCATCGAGGAGGAGCTGATGCTGCTCGACGGCGAGACGCTCGACCTCGCCCAGGCGATCGAGACGATCTTGGGCGCGGTCCCGGCCGGGCTCGAGGGCCAGGTCAAGCCCGAGCTCATGCAGTCCTTCCTCGAGATCGCGACGAAGCCCCACCCGAGCGTCCCGAGCGCCGGCGAGGAGCTCCGGGCGCTCCGCCGCGCGCTCACCGAGACCGCCGAGCGCCACGGCCTTCTGGTCGGCGGCGCCGCCACCCACCCGTTCGCGCTCTGGGAGGACCAGGAGATCGTCCAGCGGCCCCGCTACCTCCAGATCGTCGAGGAGTTCCAGTACGTCGTCCGCCAGTTCCTGATCTTCGGCACGCACGTGCACGTGGGCATCGGCGACCCCGAGCGCGCGATCTTCGTCGCCGACGGGATCCGCCGCTACCTGCCGCTGATGCTGGCCCTCTCGACCAACTCGCCGTTCCTGCGCGGCCGCCGGACCGGGATGATGTCCTCCCGCACCCCCGTCTACCGGGCCCTGCCGCGGGCCGGCATCCCGCCCCACTTCGGCTCGTGGGAGACCTACTCGCAGCGGGTGGAGGTGATGATGCGCGCGGGCGCGATCGAGGACTACACGTTCCTCTGGTGGGACGTCCGCCCGCACCCGCGCCTGGGCACGGTCGAGGTGCGCGTCTTCGACCAGCAGACGCGGGTTGACCTGACGATCGCCCTGGCGGCGCTCGTCGTCTCGATCGCCCACCAGGTCTCGGCCCTGTACGACGACGGGCTCGAGCTCACGGAGTACCCGACCGAGCTCGTGGACGACAACAAGGTGCGGGCGGCGATCCAGGGGACCGACGGCGTGCTGCTCGACTTCTGGGCGGGCGAACAGGTGCCGGCCGAGCGCTTCGCGCGCGGCCTCTTGCGGGTGCTCGCCGAGCACGCGCAGGAGCTGGGCTGCGAGCGCGAGCTGGAGGGCGTGCGCGAGGTGCTCGAGGGCAATACGGGCGCCCACCGTCAGCTCCGGCTCTACGAGCGCGACTCCGACCTCAAGGCGCTGGTCCGCAACATCGTCGAGGCGAGCCGGGCCTAGTCGCGCCAGCTCGGCCATCGGAGGCGCCTGGGGCGCCGAGGGCCACCGGGGGCGGCCGCCTCCCGCCGGCCGGGCTCGGCCGGCGGGTATCCTCGGGCCGTGAGCACCCCGGAGCTGAGCGTCGTCTGCAAGGCCTGCGGTAACGAGGTCAGCCCCTACGTGACGGAGTGCCCGTACTGCGGAACCCGCCTCCGCCGGCGCGCCCCGCGGCTGGAGCGCGAGGGCGACGAGATCAAGGTCCGGGAGAGCCGCCGCGATCGCCGCCGGCGCCGCGCGATGGAGCGGGCGATGCGCCGGGCCTCGCTGGCGCTCGCCGAGCGTCGGCCCTACGCGACGATCGCCGCGATCCTCGGGCCGGCGATCCTGCTCGTCGTCCAGCGCGCCGCCGATCTCTTCCCCTACCAGGTCGGGGCGATCGTCGGCCCGGTGGCCGGCGACGCGTGGCGCTACCTGACCGCGCCCTGGGTCTACGACGACACCGGCTACCTCTTCGCGGTCGGCGTCGCGCTGGCCCTCTTCGTCCCCGGGCTCGAGCGCCGCGTCGGCAGCATCGCCACCGGGCTGCTCCTGCTCGCGTGCGGGGCCCTGGGGATGCTGGCCGCGGTCGGGGCCTACGACCTCCTCGGCGACGGCAGCGTGGTCGCCGCGGGCGGCAACGGGGTCGCGCTCGGGGCCCTGGGCGCGTGGTTCGCGCTGCGCCGCGCCGAGGCCCACGCCGGGAGCGGCGAGTACGACCGCATCGGCCTGCTGGTCGCGCTCGCCGTGCTGCTCCTGCTGCCGGCGGTCGAGGACTACGCCGACTTCTGGGCCGGGCTCGCCGGTGGCGCGGTCGGGCTCGCGGCCGGCTTCTCGGCCACGCTGGGGCGCGGCTGAATGCCGCCCGGCGAGCGCGCGGCGGCGCCCGGCAACCGCCGCCTCCCCAAGGCGCCCAAGTTCACGGCGCTGGACGAGGATCTCTACGCCTACATCCTCGCCCACGTGCACGAGGACGAGCTCCTGGCGCGCCTGCGCGAGGAGACCGAGCGGATCGCCCCGGAGTGGATCCAGATGCAGATCGGGCCCGACCAGGGCGCGCTCATGGCGCTCCTCGCGCGCGCGATCGGGGCCCGGCGGGCGCTCGAGCTCGGCACGTTCACCGGCTACTCGGCGATCTGCGTGGCCCGCGCCCTGCCCGAGGACGGGCGGCTCGTCACCTGCGACGTGAGCAAGGAGTGGACGGGCGTGGCGAGCCGCTACTTCGCCGAGGCGGGCCTCGGCGGGCGGATCGAGCTCCGGCTCGGGCCGGCGATCGAGACCCTGGGGGCGCTCGCGGGAGCGGGGGCGGAGCCGTTCGACTTCGCGTTCATCGACGCCGACAAGCCCAGCTACCCCGACTACTGGGAGGCCGTGGTGCAGCTGGTGCGCCCGGGCGGCCTGATCCTGGTCGACAACGTGCTCTACGGGGGCGCCGTGGTGGCGAGCGACGTGGACGAGGGGCGGTGCCGCTCGCTGGAGGCGATCCGGGAGACCAACGCCCGCATCGCCGCCGACGAGCGGGCGGAGTCGGTCATGCTCGGCGTGGCCGACGGCCTGACGATCGCGCTTCGCCGCTGATGGTGGACCGCGAGGCGGCACTCCGCATCCAGCGTCGCGGGCTCGCCGACTTCGTGGGGCTTCTGGGGCGGAGCTCGCCCGGCGCCCGCCTCTTCGAGGCCGGGGAGGGGGCCCTGGTCGGCGCCGTCGTCCCGGCTTGCCCGGAGCGCAGCCTGGTGAACTCGGTCGTCTACGACGACGTGGCGGCGCTCGCCGGCGCGCTCGAGCCGCTGCGCGAGGCCTACCTGGAGGCTGGGGTGAGCGCCTGGCTCGTCTGGGTCCCCGAGTTCGACCGCGAGGCGATCGCCCTGCTCCGGGAGGCCGGATACCGCTTCGACGGCGCGCCGGCGGCGATGCACGCCGAGCTCGGCTCGCTCGCGGCCGAACCAGGCGAGCTCGACTGGGACGCGGCCGCGACCGCGGCCGAGGTCGGCGCCGTCAACGACCGCGCCTACGGCTTTCCTCCCGGCCGCGGGCTCTCGCCCGCGCTCGCCGCGCTCGACGCGCCCGTCCCGGTACGGCTCTACCGGGCCCGGGCCGGCGGCGAGGTCGCCTGCGTCGCCGGGACGATGGACCACGGCAGCGACCTGGGCGTGTACTTCGTGGCCACCCTCCCCGGCCGCCGCGGGCGCGGCCTGGCGTCGCGGCTCATGGCCGCCGCGTTCGCGGAGGCGGCCTCGCGCGGGATGGCGACGGCCTCGCTGCAGGCGAGCCCGATGGGGGAGCCCGTCTACGCGCGGCTCGGCTACCGCACCGCGTTCCGCTACCAGCTCTGGGAGTACCGCCGGGCGCCGGGCGAATAGCGTTCAGGGTATGCCCGAACCGCGCTCATTCGACGATGCCCGGCTCGAGGCCGCGATCGAAGCGCTGACCGAGCGCGATCGCTTCCGCGAGGCGGAGTCGCTCGTCGCGCGCGCGGCGCCCCAGCTCCAGCGGGTCCTCGCGCACGCGCTCGAGAGCGGCGGCTGGTTCGCCGAGTCGCACGAGTCCCAGGTTGCGAAGGCGGCGTCCATCGCCGACGAGGCAGAGCGCCTGACCGCGGTCCGCACGCTGCTCGCCGAGGAGACGAGAATCGGCATGATGGTCGGCGTCGCCGTGGGCTGGGCGCTGCGGCAGGAGCTGGTGGAAACCGAAGACAAGGAGGAGTGATCGCATGGACATCCGCTACATCGGCCACGCGACGTTCGAGCTCTCCGACGGCTCGACGACCGTGCTCGTGGACCCGTTCCTGGCCCCGAACAACCCGGCGGCGACGATCGGGCCGGACGACGTCAACCCGAACGTGATCGTCGTGACCCACGGCCACGCCGACCACATCGCCGACGCGGTTCCGGTCGCCAAGCGCACTGGGGCGAAGGCGATCGCGATCGTCGAGATCGCGAACTGGCTGAACGGGCAGGGGGTGGAGAACCTCGCCGACCCCAACCTGGGCGGCACGGTCGAGTTCGACGGCGGCTGGGTCAAGCTCGTGCAGGCCTTCCACACCAGCACGATCCCGGGCTCGGCCGACGCCCCGTTCAGCGCCGAGCACGGCGTCTCCATCGGTCAGGCGGCGGGAGCCGTGATCAACGTCGGCGGGACGACCGTGTACCACCTCGGCGACACCTGCCTGTTCGGCGACCTGCGGCTGATCGCCGAGCGCACGCCGGTGGACGTGGCCCTGATCCCGATCGGCGGCCACTACACGATGGACCGCCACGACGCCGTCGTCGCGGCCGAGATGATCGGCGCCGGCACCGTGATCCCGATGCACTACAACACGTTCCCGCCGATCGAGACCGACCCCGAGGCCTTCAAGTCCGACGTCGAGTCGCGCACCTCCTCGAAGGTCGTCGTGCTCGCCCCGGGCGAGACGCACAGCACCTAGAGCGGAGGCCGTGGCCCCGGCGGCCCAGGCGGTAGCCTCCAGGCCAGGCACCGCGACGGAGAGGAGCTGAAAGTGGAGGCAGGCACAACGGGAACCCCGAGCACGCTGACCGAGCTGCTCGAGCGCGAGGACTTCCAGGCGACCAGCGACCCGGCCCTGCAGAAGTCGGCCGACGAGGGCAAGGCGCAGCTTCTGAGCTACCGCCAGCTCTACGAGTTGTGGGAGCGCCAGCAGTGGGCGACCCAGGACCTCGACTTCACCCAGGACCGCGTGGACTGGCACGAGCGCATCGAGCCAGAGGAGCGCTTCCAGCGCATGTACGGGCTCTCCGCCTTCTTCACCGGCGAGCAGCGGGTGACCGACGAGCTCGGGCCGATCATGCGCGCGGCGCCCAGCGAGGAGATGCGGATCTTCCTCTCGACGCAGATCGCCGACGAGGCCCGCCACGTCCGCTTCTTCGACCGCTTCTACGGCGAGGTCGGCGTCTACGAGGGCACCGACGGCGTGGCCGACCGGCTCAGGGCGACCGAGGAGCACCTGAACGAAGCCTTCGGCGAGCTCTTCGACGTGATGCTCAAGCAGCGCGTCGACCGGCTGGCAACCGAGCCCGAGAACACGGAGCTCCTGGTCGAGTGCGTGACCCTCTACCACATGATCATCGAGGGCTCCCTCGCGCTCACCGGCCAGCACTTCATCATCGACTACAACGTCCAGCAGGGCACGCTGCCCGGCTTCGTCGAGGGCTTCCAGAACGTCGCCCGCGACGAGCACCGCCACGTGGCCTTCGGCGCCCGCTTCCTGAGCGACATGGCGCGCGAGGACGGCCGCTACCGCCAGGCGATCCAGCGCATGCTCTCCGAGGCGCTCCCGGTCGCCGAGAGGGTGCTCGACCCGCCCTGGGCCGAGGGCCTCGAGGACTGGGAGATGTTCGGCGTCTCGCGCGAGGAGACGCACGCCTTCGCCGCCCAGGCCCTGAGCCGCCGCCTCAAGGTGATCGGCTTACTCTGACGACCCGGCGCACACCTCGACACCGCTTGCGGGGGCCACTGTGCCCGGGTCGCATCCGCGGTGCCCGACTCGGCGAGGGGCGCGTCGCCGGATGGCATCCTCGGCGCATGGCTCGCCGCAAGGAGCGCTTGACCGCCGCATCGACACTTCTCGCCGGGGTGGCGAAACTGGAAAACGCTGCAGGCTTAAACCCTGCTGCCCGCAAGGGCTTGAGGGTTCGAATCCCTCCCCCGGCACTCGCACCGCGCACGGAGCGCCCGGCTGACCGTCGCGCGCACGGCCGGCCGCGACCGGCCTGACCGGACGGCCTGCGTTGGCCGTCTTGGATCACCGGGCCATGGTCCCGGTGATGCGAGACGGCGGTGGTGGCGGGACGGTCGTGGTGGCGGGACCGTGGCGGCGGCGCTAGCTCACGACGCGGATGTTGAAGGCCGCCCCGCCCTGGGCGTTCCAGAGGCGCAGCCACAGCGCCAGGTACATCTCCGGGCCGCGGGCGGCGGTGACGTCGCCGAGGTCGAGGATGTCCTCCGGCGGCCAGCCGAACTCGCCCAGCAGCTCGACGACCTGCTGCTTGGCCGCGGGGTCGTTGCCGCAGACGAAGAGGTTGCCGTGGTCGCCGAGCTGGCCCGGGTCGATCATCACCCCGGCGTTCACCGTGTTGAGCGCCTTCACCACGCGGGCGTCCGGGAAGGCCTCCTGGATCTGCTCGGCGAGCGATGTGTCGTTGCAGACGGCGAGCGTCGGCGGCATGCCCTTCGAGGAGTCGAGCGGGTTGGCGACGTCCACGAGGACCTTGCCGGCGAGGTTCTCGGCGCCCGCCTGGGCGAGGGCGTCGAGCGAGGCCATGCCGGCGGTCGCGTTGAACACGACCTCCCCGAACGCCGCCGCGTCCGCGAACGAGCCCTCGCTCGCCGCCTCGCCGGCGCCCGCCGCCCACTCGACCGCCTTGGGGTTGCCCGCCTCCCGTGAGCCCATCATCACCTCGTGGCCCGCGCGCACGAGGCCGGTCCCGAGGCTCCGGCCGACGTTCCCCGTGCCGAGGACGCCGACCCTCATGGGAGCCGGGACCTCATCGCCCGCGCGTCCATCAGAGCTGGGTCCAGACGGTCTTGGTCTCGAGGTAGGCGTCGAGGTTGTGCCTGCCCTTCTCGCGCCCGATGCCCGAGGCCTTGTAGCCGCCGAACGGCGCCGCCGGGTCGCCGCCGCCCCAGGTGTTGATGTAGACCGAGCCGGCCTGGAGCATCGCCGCCAGCCGGTGGGCCTGCGAGATGTCGCGGGTCCAGAGCCCGGCGGCGAGCCCGTACTCGGTGTCGTTGGCCCGCGCCGCGACCTCCTCCAGATCCTCGAAGGGCATCGCCACGAGAACCGGCCCGAAGATCTCCTCGCGCGCGATCCGCATGTCGTCGCGGACGCCCGTGAAGAGGGTGGGGGAGATGAAGTAGCCGCCGCCGTCGCGCTCCGGCGAGCCGCCGGCGACGGCCTCGGCGCCCTCCGCGAGCCCGGAGTCGATGTAGCCCTTGACGCGGTCGAACTGCTCCTCGGAGACGACCGGGCCGAAGTCGGTGTCCGGGTCCAGGCCGGGGCCCACCTTGGCCTCCCGGGCGAAGCTCGCGAGGCGCTCGATCACCTCGTCGAAGAGCCCCGACTGCACGTAGAGCCGCGTCGCCGCGTTGCAAGCCTGGCCGGTGTTCGAGTAGCAGCCGAGGAACGAGCCCCTGACGGCGGCGTCGAGGTCGGCGTCGGGGAGGATGATGTTGGGGCTCTTGCCGCCGAGCTCGAGCGTCACCCGCTTCAGCGAGCGGCCGCACTTGGCGCCGATCTCGCGGCCGACCGGGACCGATCCCGTGAACGCCACCTTGTCCACGTCCGGGTGGTCGACGAGCGCCGCGCCGGTCTCGCCGTCGCCGGTGATGACGTTGACGGCGCCCTCGGGGAACCCGGCCTCGAGCGCCAGCTCGCCGAGGCGCAGCGCCGTGAGCGGCGTCTGCTCGGCCGGCTTCAGCACCACCGTGCAGCCCGCGGCCAGCGCCGGCGCGATCTTCCACATCGCCATCAGCAGCGGGTAGTTCCAGGGGATGATCTGCGCGCAGACGCCGACCGGCTCGCGCAGCGTGTAGCAGAGGACGTCGCGGGCCGAGACCGGGATCGTCTCGCCCTCGATCTTGGTCGGCCAGCCGGCGTAGTAGCGCAGGTGCGCGATCGAGGCGGCGATGTCGCCGTTCGCGGCGGCCAGCGGTTTGCCGTTGTCGAGCGACTCGAGCTCGGCGAGCTGGGCCCCGTCGCGCTTGATCAGGTCGGCGAGCGCGTACATGAGGCCGGCCCGCTTCGAGGGGCTGAGCTTGCGCATCGGCCCCTCGAGGGCGGCACGCGCCGCGCGCACGGCCGCATCGACGTCGGCGGGGCCGGCGTACGCGACCTCGCAGATCGGCTCGCCCGTCGCCGGGTCGATGGTCGCGAAGGTCCGCCCGTCGGCCGCCTCGGGGCGCTCGCCGCCGATCAAAAGCGGCTTGGGCCCGGACTCGACGAAGGCGCGGGCGGGCTCGGAGAGCGCTTGAGCGGTCGCGGTCGCCACCGCCCTTGATGCTACCCCGAGGCCGCCTCGGCGGGATGCCCGGCGCGGCGGTTCGAGCGCAGGGAGCGGGCGGCGGGATGCCCGCGCCCGCGGCGCGGCGGCCGCGGCGCCGGCGCCGGCACGCCGGTCAGGGGGTTGCGGGGGCGGTGCCCGGGGCCGGGGTGGTGGCGCTCGTCGCGTCCGGCCCGGGCGCGCTCGCCGCTCCAGGGTCGGGCGAGGTCGTCGTGCCCTCGCTGGCGCCGGGCGTTGTGGTGGTGCTGGTGGTACCGGTGGTGGTCGCCGGCTCCACTCCGTCGGAGCCGCCGGCGGCCGGGGGCTGGGGCGCGGATCGCTCGCCCGCGCGGGCCGCGGTCGCTCCCGCCTGGCCGCCCCGCGCCGGCGCCTGCGCGGCGCGCTCCCCGCCGCCCGCCGCGGCCTTGGCCCTGGCCACGACGTGGCGCTGACCCGAGCTCGGCGCCTCCCCGTAGGCGGAGACCTGGACCGTGTAGGTGCCGTCGCCCGCGTACTCGACCCAGATCGCCGTGGTGCCGGGCGTCGCCTCGCCCTCGTCGACGACCGAACCGTCGGGCCGCGTGACGCTCAGCGCGTAGCTGGTGGCGCCGTCCACCGCGTCGAAGCTCACGTCGATCTCGCAGGCGACCTTGGCGCCGAGGACGCCGCACTGCGCGAGCGTGGCGTCCACGCTCAGGGCGGCGCCGCCGGGCGGCGTCCCCGCCCCCGGGTCCGGCGCGCCGCCGAGCGCGAACGCCCGCAGCGGCACGGCGAGCGCCAGGGCCAGGAGGAAGGGGAGGCGGGGCAGGCGCATCAGCTTCCGCCCCCCGGAG